>Ga0210248_100088_pt1 | contig 69330 bp, 39 predicted proteins | sample ChrtobMetP3_32mM_FD_155493 | JGI IMG/M metagenome (GOLD analysis project Ga0210248, IMG submission 155493) | Chrysochromulina tobin associated microbial communities from unialgal haptophyte culture, Seattle, Washington, United States - P3_32mM | ecosystem: Host-associated > Algae > Haptophytes >...
ACCTGCTCACCATCTTGAAAATCATAAGCCACTGCCTTGGACTCAGGAACTCAAAACTTGGCAGGCTTCCTAACTTTTTGAGATCTGCTCAAAAATACAACTTCCCAGAGCGAATTTTAACTGAATATACCCTACTTAGGGTGCAGAAATGGCCCTTCCCGAAGGATCCAGCTCTGGGAAGTTGTATGGCCAGAAGCATCTCCCTGAGAAAAGGCTATAGCCAAGTCTTGGGCCCCATCCGCGATCACCACGGCTTATGATTTTCAAGTGACGATTTTTCGTCCATTTTCGCTCACTTTACCGCTCAGGCGGCCTGAATGTACAATGTAGAATGTTCGTGCGGAAACGTGAGCGTCACGCGTCAGGCGGCGCGTGCCTCGAGGTGGTGCGACCCCAACGGCGACGCCGGCGGGCGCCCGGGGGGGTAAGTTCTGGCCGGTTAGCGACGTTAAAAAATCGTTCTGGCCGGTTAGGACGTTAAGGATGAGCCATGGAATGCGCAGAGGAGCATACGGCGCGGTTTTGTCTGCGGCACTCAAAGACGATATGAAAAGCCACTCCCTCCTCGATTCCCCACACAGCAGCTCACGATCTCAAGAGCCCATCATTAGCCCATCACGGGGCGCGTCCGCCGTCGCTCAGAGCGGACAGGTCGCGCTCGTCTCAGCGCGCGGCTGCGGGGGCCCAAGGGGGGCGTGAGTCCCCCCGACCCACCCTCTAGGGTGGGGATGGGGAATGTTCGGCGCGGGACGGATCCCACGCATGCATGCATAGTTCCGTCGCGCCAGCTGTCGCTTCGGATTCGGACCGTCGCACTTAGCGGGTGGGACCGACCGAGGGGAGGGCGCGGTCAGCGCCCGCCCGTCGGGTGGTCGGGGCCCCGCGGTTCCGGAGGTGGGGCGCTGCGCGCTGGGGCGTAGCAGCCGCACATTGGCTGACCCCACACAGCGCTCAGCTCACGATCTTAATGTTTGAGCCCAAGATCTTGTGTTGACCGAGGGGAGCAGAGCCGTCCCTTGAGACGTGCCGCGACGAAACTGACTTATGAATCATACCGATGACAGAAGATCTATTTTTGATTCAGGGTTTTTCCTGTAGGTTTTTCCCACATCGAGTTCGAGGCGGGCGTTCGCTTCGATCCGGACGAGGTTCAGCGTCATGTCAGCCCTGATTTGACTCCTTGGCAAACTGCGCGCCGGCGCGTGCCGGAATAGAACCCTTCATATGGCCTGTCGTCCGCTCGTTCTGCTCTTGTTGTCAGTGGCGACGGCTGCAGAGTGGTCCGACGTCCACCATGAGCAGAGCAAAGGTCATCAAGCTGCTCCGCATCAACACCACGCGGGCATGCTCAGCACCTCTGACCGACCTTCTGTGCAGTGTGCGCACTACACAAAGTTCGGAACATTCTGCTTCTCTGGCGCCTCAAATAACCGTCGCTGTGGCAGCCGAGCATCCACCAATGCCTCATGGTGGACTATGCAACCAGACTATCACAGCCCGATTTGCAAAGGCGCTGCCGAAGATGGGAGCCTTGATGTGAACGAAGCCGAGATGCAGCGACGGTGTAGCCTCGACGAGCGTTGTGCCGGCTATTGCCTTGTGGTAAATTCCTCGCGGCAACCTCGCGGCAGGAGCACCTTCGATGCAGTGCCTCTCGTGCACTTTACCAACTGGATGTATATTTTACCAGGTCATTCCGTACACTTCAAGGAGGATCTCTGTCCTATACGTGCTCAGCGTGGATTCCGCGGCGCTAACGGCGGCGCTGAAGTCGTCGACAGTGGCGGCAACGCGACCGTTTCGGGTGACGGCGATCCCCTCGTGGGGGCCATGGCCAGCTGGGCCGAGCACTCATGGGACAAGCTGCGACAAGACTCAAGGTTCCATCCGGAAAGGCTCGAAACCCAACTCAACGCCTTTCGGAACTTTTCGCAGACAGAGCTGCCAGCGTGGATGCGCCGTCTACCGGTCTTCTACCCATTTGCAGGCTTCGACGTGCTAACCGCCCGCTCCTTTTTCCCCGAATCACCGCACGTCATACTCACGTCGTGGCTGCCTTTTGGCGACATGGCCTGTTTCTTCTCCGAGGGCTGTCGTGCGGCGATGGTCAATGCTACTGCGGACGTCTTCTTGAACTGGCAGTGGCGCGACTTCGCGTGGAGCGAAGAAAAGCGTTTGACCAACGCCGTCTTCGAAAAAGCGCGATTCTTCCCCGGCTTCAATGCGACCTTTGGCATCGCGCCGGTGCTCCTCACTTGCCTCGCCGTGCTCGGCGTGAGTCCTGTCGCCATTGAGCGGCGCGCCGGCACCAATGTTGTCACGATCAGCGGCAGCGACGGTAAGAAAATCACGTACGCTGCCCGCTATCTTGGCGTGGCGACGCTTCAGGACGATCTCATGTTTCTCGACGAGCTACTCGCCGCCCGCCGCTCGCCGGCCTCGTCCTCGTCGCTCCCTATGTTTGCCACGTTCACCAAGGCTGCTGCGCTAGGGTGGACGTACCTGCGCGATCCTGCTCTGTCCTTGCACGTGCTGCGCCGCTCGGCCGCCGTGCTCACCGACGAGACCGGGTTCCCGCCCTCAATTTACGACCGGAGCACGTGGCACGTGCAGGGCTACGGCGATTTTGCGGAGCTCGAGAAGGCGTACGCCGCCCTCTCGATACCCGAAGTGTGGGCCAAGCATAAAATGGGCCACCCACTTTACAATGCGAGCCAAGCGTGGGGAGCGGAAGTGCGTGGCTTCTTCGCAGCGAAACCGCCGTTGCCATTCGTCTTCGGGTACGGCGCCTCAAATCGCGGACCTGATGCTCGTGGATGTCTCATGGCAGCGTGGCGGCACACGCGACACGCACGAGCGGGATCGCGTTTAGAACCCGCGAGGTCTTAGCGCAACATCCGCATGCAACCAATCTGTGGGACCGACCCAACATTCCCATTTTCTTGGACTGGGCGACGTTGGCTCTCTAGAGGCTCAACTTGACGCAGCGAGCATCGAGCCCCATGTGAAGCAAAGGCGTGAGACCTTCTGCTGATTTGTTCAACTGACGGAAAAGGCCTGCTCCTCAGGTTTTGGAAGCATCAGTGGAGAGAAGCACAAGTGGAAGCCATCATCACGGGCCAAGGTCGCTAGGAAGTCGCTAGGTCGGAAGCACATGATCAGGATGTAGGTACAGCACATGTAGGGACAGCTAAAGGTGTGTTCAGTACTGGGGTACATCATTGGTCCGGCTTAGGATGAAGGCTGCATAGGTATGTCGTCGGTATAGGAGTAAATAGGAGTCTTAGGTATAGTACTTACATCAGAGGGAAAAGTCAAAAGAGGGAACAAGAGGGAATATATTATTTGAGGGTTGTGCTCATACGAGTACGAAATGGCGCGCTAGCACCGGGTCCCGTCTCGCCGACGCGACTGCGCTACCGACCCGTCGCGTCCTCAAACCCAAAGGGATCAAAACGATCAAAACACAGCTCTGGCGGAACGACGACCCGGAAAATTCACGAGGGCGTCTCGAGTGCGCTGCTGCGCTGCGCGCCGCGCGCTGCGCTCGCCTCGAATGTGGTGGTTCGTAGCCATTCCTGCGATGCAGCTGCCAGCCTATGCTGGATGCCGTCGTCTGTCGATGTCCTTCACCGATGAGCCGCACCTAACAATGTGCCATTCTGCTTCAGTCACGTTTGTTAATCCGCTCGAGGTGGATGGCTTTGCTGAACCTGGTGGCTGGGGGTTCCACGAGGATGCAAGCAGCCTGCCGTTGCTCGTCTTCCTGCCGGGGATGGATGGCTCGCTAGCGACGCCCTTTATGCAGTATGCAGAGCTCAGCACTACTTTCGAGCTCTCGTGCCTGCAGCATGTACAGGGCCTAAAGTCGCGGGCGAGCTTCGATGAGCTGACTGCCGAATGCGCCGACGCAATCGCCAACGTTGCGCATGCTGGTCGGCGGCAGGTCCTCCTGGTGGGCGAATCGTTTGGTGCGACCCTCGCTCTCGCGGTAGCGCACGAGCTGCAAGAGCGGCACGGTTCGGTGCCGGGCTTGCGCGGCCTCGTGCTCGTCAACCCGGCGACATCGTACCGCCGGTCGGCGCTCGCGAAGGTCGGGCCGATGTGCGCCTCGCTGCTAGGCCCTCTGCTCGCGCCGCTGTATGCCGTGTCGCTCGTCGCGTTTGCGGCGTACGTGCTGACCCCCGTCTACCAGGCGCCGTCCTTCCTCTCGACGATTACCGCACAGAAGGCAACGGAGCTCAATAATAACCCCTACCGCGAGGCCTTTGTCGGCCGCGTGGCGATGGGCGCGTATCTTGGGATGAGGTCCGAGCAGCTGGCAATCGGGCCGCTCCTCGCTATCGACCTCTTCACACCGGAGGAGCTCGGCTTTCGACTCGAGCAGTGGCTCGCGTACGGCGCCGACGTGGTCAGCGAGCGCGACGTGCTGCGAAAGCTCAAGGTGCCCGTGCTCGCTGTCGTGGGGGCTTTGGACCGGTTGCTGCCGAGCATGGAGGAGGCTGAGCGGCTGCGCGATGCGTGCGGGCCTGCGCGCTGGCGCGGCACTTGCGTCGTGCAGGGCGCCGGCCACGCGTCGACCCTGGGCAATCGTGTCGACCTTCTGCAGGAGATCCGCAAGGCGTTTGGCGCCGAGTTCGAACCGCCACTACGGCCACGGGTAGACCTCGTCGACCGAGTGGCGCACCCCGGCGACGATGGGGACGGCTGGGAGCGCGGGCTGGTCGATCGCACCTACGACGCGCTCGACACCGCGGATTACACGCAGATGAACCGCGAAGGGACCTTGTTTCCGAAACCGCTCGTGGCTGCGTAAGTTCAAAGTTTTTGTAGAAGTGTGAACATTACGTGAACGTGTGCACACTCAGCGTCGGTTATGGCCCGCCGACCCATGTCAAAGCCACCACTACACAATCTCGACGCGTTATCTCGTCGGTCAGAGTACAGATAGACAGAGCGTGTCGTCGCCTGGAGCTGGACTGCTGGCGCAGCGGCGGCCTGTAAACACTTAGTAAACACGTGGCCGCGAGCGTCGGGCGGGCGTCTCAATAATGGCGCCCGTAATGGCGAGGGATGGCAGTCTGACGATGCAATGACTTGGACAGGAAGGGACCGTTACGACGCGAGGATCTGGAGTAGAGGCCTTCGGCTGAATGGCATCCGCAAGATGGGTCCGTGCTCGCGTGAACGTGATTTCACTGTGTGTTTCCGGATGGAGGCCCTTTGACCCTTCGCCAGCTCTGTGTGAAACGGCTGTGAGCCGGAGCTTGGGAACCGAGGAGCGCACACAGAGAAAAGGTCGTTTTCTGCTCCCCGCGCGTGGGTAGGAATTCTACGTCGTTTCTCGCACGATGGAGTTCACGCTCCCGAACGAGATGCCGTGTGTGGTCAAGGAGCTCGAGGGCCGCGGTCGAGGTTTGTGTGCAACGCGCCACATTGCCCGTGGCGAGACGCTCTTTGTGTCTTCGTGCTTTGGGTATGCCGTTCTGGACTCCAGTGCCTCACCGCAGCAGCTCTGCCACGGCTGCTTGGGCTTTAGTGAAGTGCTTGCCGTGCGCTGTAGCGGCTGTGGCACGACCTATTGTTCAGAGCATTGCATGGAACTCGACCTCGTTACGGGGCACGGGTTCTGCTGCCAGGCTCTCGCCCGAATGGCGGCTGTTGGCCACCGAAAGACAACTACCTTTGAGCGCTCAGCGGCATGCTTCCTGCTACGAGCGTTCGCAAGACGACGAGCAATGTCGGCCACTGGTCCACATGTGGATGCCAATGCTGCTTCCAACGCTGCCGCCGACGCACCGACGTTCGACGACGCGCTGCGCCAGTGCAATGACCACGACGGCATCGACGGGTTCGCAAGACGAGAGTCTCAAAGGGAGCGTGCAGTGCGGTTGGCAGTACTGCAGGCCGGCCGGCTGGTGAATCGCGACGAGGCGCTGCGCCTACTGCTCGTCGAGCCGCAGAACTCATACTCGCTGCGCGACTCAACGGGCGCCATCCGCGGCTGGCTCATGTACCCTCGTGCGTCGATGATGAACCACTCGTGTTTGCCAAACTGCGGCTGCGTCGTCGAAGGCGTGCGCGTGACCTTCTATGCGCTGGTTGACATTGCGGCGGGCGTGGAGTGCACGCAGTGCTACTTGCAACTGCCGGAGAAGGACAGCTACGGCGCGCCGAGCACGAGCTCCTGGGGTTTCGAGTGCAATTGCCCACGGTGCGACCGCAGTGCACACACGCCAGAGAGTTTGCGTGCGATCGCGGCCTTTGATGCCGAGCATCGGTGCGCGTGCGGCTGCATCGTCGTACCGTCCATGGCGGTGGGAAAGGTGTGCCGCTGCCATGAGTACAAGACGCGCTCGGCTAGCGGCCAGCCAGCACCTCCGCGCGCTGTTGGTCTGGCCAAGAGGACGACGCTCAAGTGCAGCGGCGAGGCGCAGGTGGCGGCGGTCGAGGCGACGGTCGAGGCGGCGGTTGAGGATGCGGAGACTGGCCAGGCCGAGGTTTGGACGCCGGACAAGGGTCGCTGGGCCCTGGACGCACCGCAGGAGGCTGCAGCCGAGGCGAGGGCGCAGGCTGCGAAGAAGGCCGGAGATTCCTACTATGAAACGTGGGTGCTCACGCCTGAGGAGGCCAAGGAGCGCGGCTTTCGAGAGGATGAAGAGGTGGTGATGCCGATGCCCGTGTACAGCGATGATGAATAATGGAAAAAATCTAGCGAGCAAGGATGAAACTAGATGATTTCGCCCGAGATGATAGTCGAGATTGTATCCGGATAGTCGAGATTGTCGTCGAGAAAAGTTTGAAGATCCATGCTGTGCTCAATAGGATGAACAAGTTTCTCGTGCTCGCGCTTCTGTCGGCCACGGCGTCGGCGCGCACGGAGATCCGTCGGCCAGGTCTCTCGGCGACGCGTGCCCCGCTCATGAAGCTGCGCGGAGGCGCAGCGGCCGCGCCAACGAAGGTTGTTGAGTCCAGCGTCATTCAAGCGATCCTCACGCAGGTGGCCAAAGAGGTATCGAGCGCCAACACCTCCCCTGCCAAGTTCCTTGGGTTCGTCGGTGCCTTCTGCAACTGGTTCCTCGGGCTGTCTGCGGTGTTGGACTCCTTGAAACTCGGCCCCGAAGTGATCGCATTGCCCATGACGCTGGCGATGCTCGCCTACTCTCTCCTCTTCAGCCGCTGGGCGGGTTGGGACGTTACGCCGAAAAACTACATCCTCTCGGCCTCGCACATGTTCAACGTCGCCGCGCAGGCCAACCAGCTGCGCCGCGTGATCACGTACAAGCTCAAGACGCAGCCGGGCGCGAAGGCTGAGGTGACTCAGCTCGCCTTGAAGGCTGCTGCCGTGGTGGCGGTGGTCACCGCATACACCCTCGCCGCTCCGAGCCTGATCACCAAGATGCCGGCCGGCTCCTTCCTCGCCTCTAAGGGCGGTCCGTTCACCATTCACCCGTGGCCGCCGGTCACCAAGCTGTTCCTCTCTGCGGCCTCGCTGGCTGACCTTCACAAGCCAACAAGCAAGATCTCGCTCGCCCAATACGGCGCTCTTACGCTCACCGGCTTCATCTTCTCCTTCTACGGGCTCTTCGTGACGCCGATCAACTACCCGCTCACGGGCGTCAACATCATCCTCTTCTTGAGCTCGCTCTGGCACCTGACCAGGAAGATTATCTCCCTCATCTCGCCGCTGCCGGTGGTCACCAAGGGCGGGAAGCCGGGGCCCAAGCCCGCAATGAAGAAGTAGAACGGCCCCAGCAAAGAAAACGTAGAGCGGCGCTTTGGAATGCGGAGGGCTCGCGGCGCTCTTTGACCGAAGGCGCTCGACATGGCGCTCGTGAGCAGCGCGCATCAGCGCAAGGCGTGAGACGATTGGGGGTGCACACTTTGCGATGCACGGGGCAGCGGTTAGCCGGTTACGGCGGCACTGTGGGCGAAGAAAGGTATAAGCCAAACAACAGAGCATGGCGGACAAGGCGGACCGCGACAAAGTTCTTCTTCTTGAACCCGATGTTCGCGATCAAATTCATTTCAATGATTCATTTATCAATGACTGCTTGACTCTTGGGGCAGCCGTTAACTTAAGCCGAAACCAAGTTGCACGATAATGACCTGAGCACCAGACGAAACTAATGTTAAAAACCGCTCGGTCGTGGCTCACATCACGATACACATCTCATCAACCCCACCCAATCCGATAACAAACGCGCCCCACGTCATTGTTCGACGTCAATTTCCCCCCTCGGACGCGGACTTTTCGTCAGAACCGAAACATAATCTGTGAACCTCTCAACATTTTTCTGATTTTTTGGACGAGATTGCACAATCTGATGATCTCCGACACTTCGGCCTGCTGCCCTAGTAAAAACCTCCCAGATGGCCCTCTTCTCGTGCCTCTCCCTCATGCCGGCGGCGGCCTGCGCACTCGCGGCGGCGCAGCCTCATGTGCGTGCAACGGTCATCACGCGGGGTGCGGCCGTCGTAATGCAGTATGGGGACGCGGACAGGGTGCGCAGTCTGGAGGACAAGATCTCTCTTGGGCGCCGTGCTCTCATCCCTGCGATTGCGTTGGCGGGCCTGTCGGGTGGCCTCGTGGCGCGAACGCCATCGTCGCCGGTGATTCCTGGCACTGAAACTTATTCAGAGATGTCGCGGCTCACCGTCACGCCGCGTGCTGCAGAGGCTGCGTGCAACAAGTACTTCCCTGGCGCACTTGGCGGCTACACCATGGATCGGCTCACGGCGCAGACGCTCGGCGCGCGCGGGTACACGAAGGACAATACGCTCTTCGCCTCGTGCATCTGCCCCGACGAGATTAACTTCATCCCCGGCGAGATGGTCGACCTGATGAAGACGCGCTGGGGCGAGAACTTTGCACTCGGTGGCCTGGCGGGCCTGCCCTTCGTGGGCAAGGCCGGCTTCTCGGCCTTCGCGCACCACGTGCCCGCCGAGGGCAAGGCGTTCATCATCTTCGCGCCGCATGTTGGCGTCGAGGCCGACGGCTCGATTGGCAAGATCCTGCGCGAGCACCAGCACGAGTCCTCGACGGCGTGCGGAGCGGCCGTCGGCGCGTATAAGGCGATCCTGGCCAACAAGGGGCCGGTTCCGACGGCCGATCCCGACTACGACGCGCAGATCGGGTTCATCATCGAGAAGCTCGGCCAGCAGGTCAATGACCTGGTGGGTGCCGCGCCGGATCCGATCGCCTTCGTCACATATCAGATGTATGTACTCGCGCGCGATACCTTCGTGAAGCAGCTCACAGAGGCAGGTGGCATCTACGACGACGCGGTGGAGGTGGCCGTGCTCGGCGGCATCCAGATCAACCGCGCCGTCGGCGGCGACCGCTTCATGCCTCTCATGTTCCAGTCGCGCAAGCAAGCCCCCGGTACCGTCGTCGATCTCTACGAGGAAACCTTTGGTGCGCCACCGGACTTGCGCGAGGCCCTCGGCGGCACCATGAGCAACGACCTGATCTATAAATACCCCCTGGGCAAGTAGCGCGCTGCTCGTACATGCCATATGCAAACATAGCCGTACATTTAGCCGGCATGCGCGACAGGTCAGGTGACGAAGCATGTCACGACGAGCGTCGAAGAGAGAAAAGAGCATGGCGCTTGACGGTGACATCCGGGACGTATGGCATACACCGTACGGCGGTACCGGCCGACGTAGGAGCATGTGAACCGGGGACGGGCATACGCGCGGACATGCGCGGAGAGTTGATTCCACTATGCGGTGGAGCTATGTGGGAGGGTGAATGGGTTGAGCTTTAGGAGGCTCGCAATTAACCAGCGGCACCACGGGCGGGGGAGTCGGTCTTACCGATATTTCATGATCATGTTCGGTTTATAAGGGACCCGATTCCCAAACAGGTGTTAGCAGGGTTAGCAGGGTTGGTTTGCGATTCGGTTTATAAGGGATCAATTGAATGTCCGTTGTCATTTTCAGATTCTGAGATGTCAAGCAAATTCATGTAAGAGCAGAGAGCCGCCCCGACGTCGCTCGAGTGCCGCTGAGCCGAAAGGCACTGCTCATCAGAGTAGGTCAATCATCCACCTCGTGGGCGACCACTTTGGGTAACGATCGTCCCAGTAGGCATCGCCGTAGTCAAAGAGCAGTTCAGCACCCTTTGGAATGTCCTTGGCCACATTGATGGACACGGCCGCGAGAGCTTCGATGGGTAGTTCTTCCTCGTTGGCCGCACAGTTGGCACGGAGCTTGCTGTGGTTGATGTAGCGAAGGAAGCTGCTCGTACGTGGATCGGCACCGTCAATCACCTTGCCATTCGCAAGGCCCATCGCATACGTTCCGTCACTGTCACTCTTCTGATAGTCCTCCTCCGTGAGCAGCTGACCCCAGTACAGCCCAACACACTCCCCGCACTCCAGTGGGCGCAGTGCATACAGACCCTGGCCCTTGTCATTCGGGCGCACCTCGACGTCGGACCCGAGTCGCATTGGAGTTCGATTTTGAGTTATGCACTTTGCGAGCCATAGAAACTTCGTCAAGCCAGCCTCGATAGGTAAGGTCACCATCGTCAAGCCAGCCTCGATCGGCAAGGCCACTTTCTCGATCGGCTTATTCAATTCAATGGCCGGAAATTCGCTCAGCGGTGACCGTAGTGAAGCCATTGCCGCGACGAAGAGCATACACATCTCCATGTGGAAATTGCGAATTCCGCAACCAGATCGTCGTTGCTTTTTTTTGAAGGCACGAACTTTTCAACTGAGAGTTGGTGCGGTCAGGTGCGGGAGCACGCACCGGCTCACAGCTGTTTCACACGGAATTGCTTTTTTGACACGTGGCTAACGATGCGAAACGTGCGCGCTTTGCTGATGCTGTCCGTGACGCTGGCTTGCTTGGCCTCTGAAAAGGACGTGCAGGTGGAGCCGGAGAGAAAGCTCACACCCGCCGAGCTCCACCATAAGCGCCACAACGGCGTCGGATTCTGGAGAATAGGCGAGGGGTTTGAAGGCTCGGCGAGCGATTGGACTGAGTACGTTGTTTGGTTGTTTGGTGTATGCGGCGTCTTCTACTACATGGCGAACCCGAATGCGAGGCGCAATCTGCATGCCATCGAAGATGACGAGAGCACAGCTGAACGATTCGATAGGGGTGAGCACCATGATGACCTCTTTGTCGAAGGCGATGCTGCTGGCGGCGATGGCAATGGCGATGAGCGTGAAGAGCAGAGCCCGGCGTCGGAAGGGAAAAAGGAGCGATAGTAGATTCGTTCCGTGGTGCATTTACTCTTCACACACCATTCGGAACACAACAGAGCATCGAACACAAATCTTACTTCGTGTCCCCCTGCGCTGTGTGCACCATGCCCGGTCGCCCGCAAGCGCAACCCGCATGTTCCCATCCGTGCTGCCATGCGTTTCTATCAGCTCTCACCCGCCGTGTCACCATGCCGTCCCATGTTCCCATGTGCCTAACTCTCACGCCGACATCCCCTTCAAATTCCCCCACCGCACATGTAGGGTGGCTGGTTCAACTACAAATCTCTCTTCGATCAGACATTCAGTGCACCTTCTCCTTAGTAGGCGTGCCAGCGATGGTAGGTCCATGCGCGTGATCGACGTAGTCGTGACCGTGCGGAGCCGCGAGCGCGTTGCCAAGCATCATGGCGACGCACGCGACGAGCGCCACATAGAGCGAGTATGAGTGGAGCTCGTGCTCGAGATGATGATCGAGGCACAAATGGTCGTCTAGGCACAGATGGTAGTCGGCGTGATGCGCGATCATACAGAGCGCGATCACCACGTGTGCCGCGGCATCGAGCGCGTCGCAGAAGGCTCCGAGGTCGAAGAGGAACGTCGTCAAGCGGGCGCCGGGCTTGCGCCTCTCCTCCTGCGCCCGATGCATGCCTTCTTCCGCCATGTGCGAGAGCAGGTAGACGCCGAGGATGGGCAGAAGGACATTCAGTCCGAATAGCACATGATTGAGCGGCGAAGACAATACGGCGTGGTGGGCTGCATGGGCACCGTCCGTGGTGGCATGAGTCACCACCGTAGTATTTCTCAGAAATGGGCGGCGAGTCAAGTAGTCCCGCACCCCGGCACACCACTTGCGCACGCGGCTCATGGCCTTGGCATGCATGCTGCTGTGCTTGACAACTGTGGCAACAGGCACAGTCATGTGGCTGGCGAGCGTCTCGCCGAGTCTCGCGAGGAGCATATTGGCCACGCCAAAGCCAATCTTCTCCTGGGCACGGTGCTGGACTGTGTGCACGACGTCGTGGTAGGTATGCAAGTTATCTTCCACAGCTTTTCGCATGCTTGCCAACCGTGATGGGGACACCGTTGCCCGTTGGTGGTGGTCGCCAAGAGCTTCGGTTGTGCAGGGCGTTGATGGAAGCAGCGGCGCGGCCATCTCACAATCCTGCACCTCAGCAGGACGCTGTTGCACCACGGATTCTTCCTGTTGCACAGATCTCCCGTAACCTCAGATCTCTCTGTTACCCAGATCTCCCGAACCAGGTTCGAGCAGTTTTGGAGGATCCACACTTTCGTGGCAACGTGCGGTGCTGCTCAGGAGAACGCACGAAGTCAGTGTATGCTGTCCTTTCTTGAGCAATGACTAATCAACATCAGCTCATGACAGTTGTTGATTAGTCATGACCTGTAACGCGACTGCCAGTCGACCATCCTCCGGGTGCTGCGTGAGCAGCCATCGTGGGAGCTCATCGTAGGATTCATGGGAGGCTGGGTCTGGCTCCAAGCGCACCCACAGCCCGCGTCGCGCAATGACTCGGCACGACTCCCCGCGGCGCAGGGTGCCATTGGATCCGGCGCTGATCGACGGCGCGAGCCGTAACACTGTGCACGCGCACTCGATTAGAAAGGTCATTATCGGGGCGACTGCCACCTCGGTTTCGGTAGGCAGCCCACGCAGCCTGCCGAGCTCCTCAAAGATCCTCCGCTGCTCTTGGAATTGCACTTGCCTCTCGGCCATCTGCTCCTTGGTGGGCGCTCGCCACACGCCGCCGCCGTCGCCGCCGCCGCCGCCGTGCTTCCATCGCTTCCAATCAGGCAGCTCTCTCCGCCGAGAACCCTTAATGAAGACGTCATCAAAGGTCCTCATCACTGCTTCCATCTCAAAGGATCGATACGCGTTCCAGTCGCGCGCCTTGGCGCTCACGCGGTCAAAACCCTTGATCAGCGCGACCAGACTCTGCATGCTGGAGTAGTAGAGTCCTCGGCTGCCGAGGGAGTCGAGATGCATCCTCGCTGCGCCGTTGTCGTGATGCTCACTCGACGTGAGCACGGGACGATTGTGCGCAGAGAACTCGGCGACGGCGAGGCCAAACGTCTCCCCACACGAGCGCGCGTGAAGCATCGCATCGCACGTGCGGATAAAGGCGGACTTGCGCACAGGGTCGCTCGAGCGCTCCAAGTGGATGATGTGCGCCAACGGCTCTGCCAGCGGTGGCGTGTTCATGAAGATGAAGAAAATGGGTCGCGTTGCCGGCTCAGCAGCCTGCACCTGCTCCCTCGCCAGCATCAGCACCGCCTCGCGGGCCGCCTCGATGTCAAAACTCTCGTAGCCGCCGTATCGTCCAAACACGGTCGCGTCCGCCGGGATGCCGAGCTCGTCGCGCAAGTCGGGCCCATCGGCCTGCTGCCGCGGCACAATGTGCGGCACAACCGGCCCGGTGCCGGGCACGCACGGCGAAATTTTTGCGTAGACGTCGCCGTACGGGTCGCCCGCATCAAAGACGGCATGGACATAGTTTCGCACGTGCGGCAGCTTCGAAACGAGGCCATCGTTATTGCACTTGATCTGGTACAGGTGGCGGATCTCTGCGTGCGCTTCCAGGAAGGCGTCGACGGCACCAAAGCCGTGTAGGCCGATTACGCGAGATCCAAAGCGAGCCGTGAACCTGTCGACGCAGCCAGCGTAGTTGCGCTCGCAGTTTTTGTCGTAAAGAATCCACGAGCAGTAGCCGAGCACTGCTTCGGCACCGCAAGCGTAGTCGAATAGCGCAACCTCGGTCCCACGCTCGCACATCTGGTCCGACCAGAAGGCAATCGTGTGCAATGTCGGCACTGGCGTTGCGCGCAACGCGCGTGTGCGCCACGATTGCCTCGTCGCAGAGCGTCTGAAAGGGCCGAGAGCCATTCACTAAGGGGGTAGGTCAGACCCCCTTACATTGAACATTCACAAGCCCAAGCAGAAAATATGACTACCAGTCAAGTCAAGTCAAGTCAAGTCAGGTCAGAAGCAAGCAAGTACTCGTTTGCGCTTGTGTAGTACATGTGTTTTCTGTTTCGACTAATTAGCTTGCTTGCTTGGCTCTGCTTCTTCGAGCCTCCAGTCCGACGGGAAATGCGTTCGCTTGCAAATGGGTTTCGAACATCCCCTCGCCTGCATGGTTTTACAGGCTTCCGACAGTGGGGCGTGATCCCTGCGCGCTGCGCGGCGCGTGCGTGCGTCTCATCCAGCAGTGGGCCAGGGGCGGCGTATGTCATCCTGCTGAAAGACCTCCAGAGGGAGGGAATTAGCACAGTCTGCGCGTCGAGGCGCCCTGAAGCGCGCATGCACGCTCACATGATCCCGGCCATTCCACGGATTCCCAAAGCTCTCAAAGCGGCTCACGGCGGGTGTGTGCACGAGGAGTTGTAGTGCTTGTAGTCCTCGCCCTTGATCCACGCGCGCAGGAACTCGAGCGCTGGCTCGGGCTTGAACTGTGGCACCATGTGTCCAGAGCCTCTGATCGTCAAAAAGTCGAAGCGGTGATCCTGGTAGCGCGTGACGTAGCCGCCCATGCGCAGGCAGTTATCGAGCGTCCATGGGCGCCACGTCTGCGTAGGGATGTAGCCCATGTGCGACGTCCAGTTTGCAGCCTCGAAGGAGTTGATCGACGGGTCGGAGTCGCCATTGTAGATGAGGACTTTGAGGTCGGTCGTGGCCGCCACCTGGTGATAGAACGGCATCAGGTTCTTCTCCGAGCCGGAGTACGGGCCGCCGCCGTCCGAATCGTAAAAGTAGGAGTTGAGTGGCACGTGCATCGCGGTGCGCACAGCGCCGGATGCAATCCATTTGAGGTACGCGTCGCCACCGCCGCACACGTAGTCGTTGAGGGCACCCCCCCAGCCGTGGCCGCGCACGGGCACGCCGCCGCCCGCCTCAGTCGTGGCGGCGACGGCGACGCGTTCGGTGCGCTCCACACGGCCCTCGGACCTCCCGAGGGACGCATCGAGGCGGCGGCGGCGGCGGCGGCGCAGACCTTCTTGGTAGATACAGTCGTCGTACAGCGCGTAGCCAAAGTAGCCGCCCTTCTCATAGTCAATGCGGTTGAGCGCCTCGCGGCATTTGATCGGGTCCACCTCGGGCTTCGCGTACTTGAGATAGTCCATGCCGCACTCGCTCACGAGCTCATCGAAGAGCTCGGTCGAGATTTGGTGGTGGCCATAGAGGAAGAGCACGTCCCACCAGGGGCCATTGCCGGAGCCGCACACGCCCGACTCGGTGCCCAGGCAGCCGTCGCCCACCGCGAAGCCAGCGAGCTGCGGGCGTACTTTGGGGTCGTTGTGGAGCAGGATCTGCTGCGCGAGCTTGGGCACGTAGATGCCTGCGTACGACTCGCCGGTCAGGAAGAGCTTGTTGTTCCGGCGCTCCGGGAAGAGGTCATACCAGCCCGAAAGAGCCGCGTACGAGAGCTTGGCCATGCGCTCGTCGTCCCACTTGCCGCACGAGAAGCCGTCGCCCGTCGGATCGTTGTTGCAGTAAGAGAAGCCCACGGGCGGCGCCCAGTCGAACATGAGGATAGAACCGAGCTTGGACCAAGAGAAATCATTGCGGTAGAGCGTGGGCACACCCGTCTTGAAATACTCGTCGGTGCTCAGCGAGTACTCGTTGAGGAGTAGCGGACCAAGCTCGACGGTGATGCCAAACATCGACGAGGCACCCGGCCCGCCGTTGGTCCACAATAGCGTAGGGTCGGTCGTGGCGTCACCCTCCGACTCAATAAACCAATAATGCACCTGGCACGGGATGCCCATCATCTCCGAGGTGTTCACGTATCCCGAGAACATCTTAGACGGCAACGGTAAATTCCATCCAGGAAGCACCTTAATTTCATCAGCGGCAGGCACGCCGAGAGTGACCAGAGCGAAGGGGAACATGGACCGCGTTCACGTTAAAATCCGAGCGTTCCAGGTGCGGAGATGTGACGAAACCCGCCCCGTCTCATACTTACCACAGATCGTGCGTGCTCGTCATGGTGCTCAACTACTGAAGGATCCTAGAAACCCCGTGCACCCACATGCTTACCATTCTCTTTCATGCCTCATGCGTGACCGACTCTCCTCAAGCTGCCTCGCTCGCCCACGCTTGCATGGCCATGGCTGCGACTTCGGCGAGCACAGCCCGAAAGGCCGCCGAGGCCGCAGGGCTCATGTCCGGCTGCCGCCCGGGGCAGGCGTTGCTGGACGCCTGCAGCCGCTTGCTCAGATACTGGGCGGTGAGCGCCCACGCCCGCGCCTGACCGGGTACGCGCGCGTCGAGGCGCTCTTCCAGCGCCTCGCTGCCGTGGCGGGACGCCAGAAGGCGACGGCAGATCTCGCGCAGCGCCTGATCGACGTGCTGCGCGTCGTTGCGTGCGGCACGCGCGAGCTCCGGCTGGGACTTGGGCACAGGGTTGGTGACATCTCGAAGGACCCGCTCGTGATTGGACATGAGCTTCAGTGCCGCCTCGGTCACCGCGTCTGGCGAGTCGACTTCTTGACCGACGAGCGCGTAAAGCTTCTCCCATCGGCCCTGCTGCGTCTCAATGGTTCCAGTCACCGGACAGTCGATCATGAGCTTCGAGCCCTCGAGGTACAGGCCGACGCCGGGGCCATAGAGCAGGCCCCCATGAAGGCGCACGGGCCGTGCCATCTGTTGGGGAACACCATGCACCTCGTGGTGGCAGCTCGCGGTCGCGACGCCAGCGGCCGTGACCACTACTGGAAAGAAGAAAAGTGCCAACATGTCGGGTGACCTCGGTGCGCGAGATTTGCGCTCGGAGCGCGGTGAAATTGCTTCCAAAAGTGGATTATGCGGTCCAACAATCCGGGTTTTAATGGGTCAATCAAGCAAGCAAGCAAGCAAGGTCAATCGACCGTGGGTCGGCCGGCCCCAAGTTCTCAGGTCTCACGGACACGGTCCGCGGTACGCGGTACGCTCGTCGCGGGTGTTCACGCGAGTGCCGAGTCGCGACGCATGCGTGCCCATGTCGCTATCACGCGTTGCGGCGGGGTTGGGGTTGGACCGGACTCGTGTGTATGATAAACTGTGACCAACTACATGATCGGTTATAAATACATGCGATGGCGGGGCACGCGCGAACGACGCACGATTAATACCGGCACCGGCTGCAATCAACCGAACGGAACTGATCCGGGCTGCAACCCGGATCACATGTCCGTCGCTCGCGTGACGCGGGGCGGCATCGGCACATGTGATGGACTTCCAGCGCATTCACCCACCGTCCTCCCCTCGTTGCTCCTATTGCGCATAATGTACGGGTCTCTCTCTCTCCTCTCTCTCTCTCTCTCTCGGTTTCTCTCGGAAGATTCGGCTGAGCGTCCCGAGGTCACTGGGAGATTATGGGAGATCACTGGTCGTAGCTGAGCGTCCCGAGGTCACTGGGAGTGGCACTGGGAGTGGCACTGGGAGAGGTCACTGGTCGTAGCCGTACTTTTCGCGTAGCCTCCTCAGACGATCTTGATGCGAGTCGCTCTTCAGCCAGCCGAGCGACTCACTCAAGCCCGCAAAGCTCGTGCAAGCGCTCGCGCCCTCGCCGCGCACGTCAAGGCTTCCTCCGAGCCTGCCGAAGGCGATGGTGCTCGCGAGCCCGCCGCTCTCTAGCTGGCCGCCGCCGCCAGCACCGCCGACGAGCCCGGGGCCATCGGCTTCGCTCCCCCCGGCCTCGCTGGGCGGCGCCTGCGGAGTTGCCGAGATCGGCCGAGATGATCGTGCGCTGCTTCGGGCGAGGCCGATCTCGTCCAGCCCGGCGGCGAGCTCGGCGAGACGCTCCGCGCCGCTCAGAAGGCGAGATCGTGACGGAGATCGTGAGGGGAAGGCAGGAGGAGAGCCGACGCTCCCCCCCCCCCCCCCCCCCCCCCCCCCTCCGCCCACCTCGGCGCCCACATCGGTGGTACGGCCGCCCCCGCCGAAGCCGCTCAGGCTCGCGCCGCCCGCCTCGGCGCTACGCCCGCTCAGGAAGCCGCTGATGCTCGCAACGCCCACGTCGGCGCCTCTTCCGCCGAGCAAGCCCACGCTCGGGCGTACCGCTCGCTCGGCCGCCGCGGCGGCCATGGCGCCCACCGCGGCGCCCACCGCGGCGCCAACGGGCGACGACGCGCCCACGGACGAGCTGAGGCCGAGTGGACGGTTCGCCCGTGCGTCGGCCACTGGCGACGTCGCGCCCACGGACGCGCTGAAAGGGGTGATCAGCTGCAGCGGGCTGCGGCGCGACGTGTGCGGCGTCACGGTCGGGGCACTTGCTGGGCCCGTGCGGATGGGCGCGCCTGCGACGGGCGCGCTGCCCACAAAGGACGAGGAAAAGGACGAGGCGAATCCAGCGGCACTCTCGGCGCGCGAAGCCAACATGCTGCTGCCGACGCTCGGGCCGGTGGCGCCAAAGCCCGCGCCCGCCACGACGCCCGCGAAACCGGAAGGCGAGCTGCGGCCAGCGCTCGCCGCGCTCGCCGCGCACTGCTCGGCACGGCGCTGCTCGGCGAGGGCGTTCAGGCTGGTGCTGGCCGGTGGCGCGGTGGGCGCGTGCTGAGGCGCCCATGCCTGTCGCTGCGGCGAGATGGGTCGCGACAACGACGCTTCACTTCTCGCTCGGCTCGAGGCAATTGAAGGAAGGTACGCCCCCCCCTCCGGTGCGTAGGGGGCGGCGGGGTACGCAGGCGGTGCAGCATCCCGGAGCAGCAGGTGAGCGTCCGCCGAGCCGCGCACCGCGTCGTTGAGCGAGCGGTGGATGACCCCAGCGAGGCGGTCCGCACGACGCAGCTCATCGAGTACGAGCATCAGCCGCACGCTTTCCGCGGCGAGGGCCTGGTTGGCCTCGGTGCGCGTGCGCTGCAGCGCAGTCTGCGCCAAGCCGAGCTGCAGCAGGCAGGCCTCGTGCTCCGAACGCTCCGCACGTAGCTCGCTGAGTGCCAGTTGCCTCTCGCTCACCGTCGCCTGCGCCTGCGCCTCGCTCGTGGCGACGTCGGTGCGCAGCGCGGCGTAGTTGATGTCGGCGGCAATCTGGGCTAGGCGCGCGGACTCGCCCATCTCATTCAGCAGCTGCGTCTTCATCGCTGCCTCGGCCTGCAGCGTCGTGTGGGCGCGGTGCAAGCTGCCATGCTCATGCGCGAGCTGCGCGAGCTGTGAAGAGCGCTCGACGGCCTCGGCTTCGAGGCGCACGATGGCAGCTTCGATCCGCCCCTGCGCGGCCTCCGCCTCGGCGCGCCGCTGCTGAGCGAGTTCGGCCTGGCGCTCGGCGAGCCGGAGCTCGGACTGGAGCTCGGACAGCTCCATGCGCGCGAGCGTCGCGGCCTCCTCGCGGGCACGCTCGCTTTGGCGCGTCGCCGCAAGCTGCGCCTCCGCCTCGCGCCGCGCCGCCTCGAGATTGGCCTCCTGGGAGGCCGCGTGGCTCTCAGCCGCCTTGAGCTGCCTCTCGAGCTCTTCTTCGCGGTGGGCCGCGCGCAGCACCTGCGCCTCGTGCGCGAGGTCGCTCCCGTGCCGATTCTCCACCTCGTTGTGCAGCTGGCGCTCGCACTCGCCCAGCTGGGCACGCAGCCGAGAGAGCTCGTGCGACTCGGAGCCGACAATCGCCTCGGCGGCTCGCACGCGCCGTGTCGCCTCGTCCGCCGAGTTGAGCAGCTGAGCATTAGCCGCCTCGGCGGCCGCACGCGCCGTCGCGAGCTGCGAGGCCATCTGGCGTACGCACTCGACGAGTACCTCGCGGTCGGCACGCCCCTGAGCCTGCGCCTTCTCGGCGCTCAGCTCGGTGGCCTTCTTCTCCTTGCGCGCATCTAAGAGTGACTTTTCGAGCGTCGCGAGGCGCAGCTCCATCTCGTTCCGGTAATGGGCAGCCTCCTTGACGAGCTTCGCCTTCTCCTTCTGCTCGCGCAGCAGCGCCTGCTGCCGCTCCTCCGCGGCCGCGAGCTGCTCCTCGAGGGCATCGCGCTGCGCCTCCACAGTCTTCTTAGAGTCCAAAAAGTCTCGCGAGTTGCGCGAGAGCACGCGCCGGTCCGCTCGCGCGCGCGAGAGCTGCTGCTGGAAGGTCGCGTCCTGCTGCGACATGGCCGCGCGCAGCTCGACTATGTCCGCGTCGCGCTGCGCGATCGCCGCCGCGTGCACCCGGCGCTCCTTGGCCAGCGACGCCGTCGCGTCTGCGAGGGCTTCCTCCAGAGAATGGGCTTCCGACCAGAGGAGACGGGCGTGGAGCGCCGAGGTGCCGTGAGCGGCCATCGCGGCGACGTGCGATCGCTCGCCCATCTCGAGCTCCTGCTGCCGCTTGGCCGTCATCGCCGCGATCTGCTCGCGCAGCTGCACTACCTCGGCACGCATCCCTGCAAACTCCGCGCTCGCCGCGCTCGCCGCGCTCGCCGCCGCGCCACTTACGGGATCGCTCTCGTCCTCGTCCCACGTCTGCGTCGTCTCGTGAGGGTTCGTCTCCCCTGGGACCGGGGCGCCGTATCGGGCGTCCCCTGCGAGGGCGAGTCGCCGATCCGACGGTGGCGCCGGCGATGCCGAGCGCGACGTGCCGCGGCCTCGCCCGCCGATCGCGCTAGCGGGACCGCGCCCGCGCCCGCGCCCGCCGCCCGCGCCGCCCGCGTTGCTCGCGACGCTGCTAGGGCGCGAGACGATCGCGTGAGCGGGCATGCCGCCCGCGAGCCGCTCGACTGTGAGCCGCTCGTTCGCCTGGCGCGCGATCCGCAGCTCCGCACCCAAAGAATCGAATTGCGATCGTAGGCTCGCTCGCTCTGCATGCACGCCCGCGAGCACGGCGAGCAGCCTCGTGCCCATCTCCTCGGCACTGAGCAGCTCACGCCGGAAGAGCTCGGCGCGCACGGCGGCCTCGCTCGCAGTAGCTTGCGCGATCGCCACCGCGTGGCTCAGCGCGTCGCGTTGCTGTTGAAGCCGTTTCTCACGAGGCGTCTCGCGCGGCGGCGCCATCGGCACCTCGAGCTGTGTCCCGCCTCGGCCGGCGCCGGCGCCACCTCCGCCTCCAGCAAGGGCCGCAGGCTGCGCGAGCACCGTGTACGGCATCGGCGGCGGTGGCGATGCGCGCAGCGCAGCCACATGCGCTGCAGCGCCATACGCCGCCGCCGCCGCGCGGGCGTCGCTCGTCACGCCGGCGCCGCCATTCGCAGAGGGGGATCCGTCCCACGCTTGCGGTATGCCACTGCGCGGGCGCGGCGGCTGCTCCGCCACTTTGCTCGCGGACGAGGCCGTCGCTGCCGTCACGCTTGGACCCCGCAGCGGCTTTGGCGCCTGCGACGAGTGCACGCTGGGCGGCGCACCCTCTGACCAGGCGGCCGCCGACCAGGGCGAGGCTGCGTGGGTGGTGCTGTGTTTCGGCGTGCCGGCAGGCAACGGCGCGGCCAGATTGCTCGATCGGCGCGGCGACGTGCGCGATACCGGAAAAGGCGCCGGCGCTATCGCCGGGGATGGCGGTGGCAGCAGCCTGGGCGACATCGAGATGCTTGCCGTGACGGGCGGCGGCCGCGCCACGCTGCTGCTCAGGATCTCGGCGAGCCGTTCCTGCGTGAGCGGCCCGTCGCCCGCCTCGACCACGTTTGGAAAGTCGCGCTGCGTCGAATCGGACGCCGCCAGGGACGGGGGCATCGCGTCGATTGAAGTGACAATGGCGTAGGGTCGCCAAGCAAAAACGTTACGAGTGCAGTACAAGCGCACAAAAATTTTGGGGAGTCGGAAGCGCGACGTAGGGTTCTCTTTTCTCCAAGCTTTTACGTCAACCTATCTTTAGATTTTCATCGTAATCAACCCGCGCCGCGCGCCGGCTCGTCGTTCCGTTCGCTGCGGAAAGTCATGGTGAGCGCTTCGAACGACTTGCTCGCAAGCGTCACACTTCCCAAGAACCCAGCACAAACCCGCCGCGTCGGTGACCAAGCCCGTCACTTCTTTTTTCGCTCGCGCAGGTGCTCCTTGGCGGCCTCTCGCCATCACCCGGCCCACTGCCGCCGCTCGGTCTTCCGCCGCCTCCTCCAGGCGGCCTGCCTCCTGTCAACGCGCGCTCAGGGTCCGCGGGTGCCAAGCCTTCCAAGTCGCTCGCACCGCGCATCGCTGAGCTTGGCCAGGCGCTTGCCGCGGGGCAGCCTGCCAAGGCGAAGGCTGCCTGCAGCGAGCTCGCCATGCTCGCTGCAGCCTCCATCTCAGCCTGCCAGGCCGTGGTGGAGGCTAAGATCGAGCCGCAGCTGAGCAAGGTGCTGCTCAAGGAAAAGGACCCGATGACGCAGTGCTGGGCCATGTCCGTCCTCTCCAACTGCGCGATTAACAAGGCCTCGCGCGAGCGCCAGCAAGCCGCCATCCCGGCGCTGTGCAAGCTCATCATGTCACCGAACCCAGAGGTGCAGCATGCGGCGGCGTTGCACCTGGCGCTGCTGAGCCGCTCGAGCTCGCTCGCGACTGCCTTTGCGAGCAACAACAAGTCGATGCAAAGCCTGTACTCCCTCGAGAAGAAGACGAGCGATGCGCTCAAGTCTCCCGCCTTCGACACACTGCGCATGGAGGCATCCCAGTATGCACGCTGGGCGCTCCGCTCGGCGCAGGGGAGGCACTACAAGCCCGCCTTTGTGCCCAAGTCGCAGGAGCAGCTCGACTACGAGGCGACCGTCGCCATCCAGGCGCGCGTGCGCTCCTCCTTCGTGGCCAACGGCTACCGCAACGAGATGAAGGCGCGACGTGCGGCTGCGACCATCGTGCAGGCGAGCTACCGTGGTCACGGCGCGCGCTCAGCGGTGGCGCAGCAGATCATGATCGAGGGGCCCGCGGCGGCGCTGCTCCAGAGCGTCATACGCGGGCGCAAGCAGCGCAAGAAGGACCGGTCTGTCAAGGAGGACAAGGCCGCGACCAAGGTGCAGGCGATGACGCGCGGTCGCAAGGCGCGTGGGTATAAGAAGAGCGTGTCGGACGGTGCTCAGAACGGCGAGCGTGGGTCCACGCCACACAACGGAAGGAGCTTCAACATCTACCTGGAGTGCGCCGACGGCGATATGCGCGTGCCGATCGCGGTCGATTCGCAGTCGTCGATATTCAAATTGGGCTTCAAGATTGAGACGTCGGGCGAGCCTGTCTACATGTCGCTCGGCGTACCTGTATTCGAGGATGTGCTCGGCGCGGCACCCGCGGAGGAGGAGCCCGAGACTGAGTTCATGCCCATCGTCCTCTTTTGCTCGACCCTCGACGGCGACCAGCGCATGGCCCTGCACATCGAGTACAAGGATTGAGAGGCCGCTCGTTGAGCCCCTCGCACCCCATCGAGCACGTTGACGAATCTTATGCAGTGAGCCCAATGCGTTATCACCGGTAGCGCAGGGGGGTGATGCACGAGCCCAATGACATCACGAGTCTCTCCCCCATCAACGGTGGCACCAGATTGGTGGAGGAGATGCCTCTGGTGCGCTGCCGATCTGGGAAGGCACACCTATCCCTGCCCCCTCGAGTCAACTCTCCGGCCTCAAGAGGTCCCTCAAGATCAATGTTTGCGCGTTGCTTGGTGTGTGTGATGAAATGTAGCGTTTTCCAGACGGTACCGTCTCATGGCATCAGAGATCAGGCGCACGGAGCCACCACGGACGCGCGCGGTCCGCGGAATCCGCGGGCGACCCCTCCCCGGCTCCGACAGTTAAACAGAGAACAGACGACACAAGCGCATTCGATGTGCCGTTGATACCCACAACCCAGGCCGTACCCCGGTACCGCGCGGGTTTATACGGAGGAGCAGTATCTAAGGACTCGCTATGAAGAAGTCGAAGTAAGTTTACGAAACGGTCCAACCCCTTTTGCGGGTGATTGCTCCTCCCCACACGCGGACGAATGAAGCTCTGCTTCCTCTGCTCTGTTTTCGCATCGTGCCACGCCTACGTGCTTCCAACAGGAACTCGGCATGCGAATATTTTCCGACCGGCTCGGTCACACGTCGTCGCGTGCGAGCCAGCCGTGCCCGAGCCGTTGCGACCGAGTGCCCCTCCGCCATCCCGGGCTTCCTCGCCCGAGATGGTGCTTGGTAAGGTCAAGGCGTGGTACATGAAGTACTGGAAGGTTGATAAGGCCCAGCTGAGGGCACTGGGCGTGGATGCGATCTTCACGTACGGCGTGCTGAGCAACATGAACGTCGCCATGCTCGCTACCCTCTCTTGGTTCGTCGCCACAAAAGCCACTGGCCTGTCGCCCCTTGTGGCTGGGCAGTGGAAGTATTTTATCAGCACATACGTGGGCTTCTACGTCTCACTGGGCGCCATCATCCGCCCCTTCCGCGTGGCGCTCACCTTTACTGTCACGCCCCTGTACTCCCTCATCGTCGAAAAGATCCGCGCGTTCCTCCCGCTGCGCAAGCGGCTCCCTAAGGTCAACCGCATCGTCGCCATCTTCATCGTCTCGATCCTGTTCAATGTTGTAGGCACGTTTGGGCTGATAGCGCTCGGGGCTTCCTTCGCAGGCTTGCTGACGGGCGTGCCGCCCGTGCCACCTGGATTCTCCTTTGGCGAATGGCGCGCGGCTGAGAAGCCCCTCGACGTCATGCGGCAGCTGAAGGCGATGGCCAAGGAGGCGAAAGGATTGGCTGCCAACTAGACACCCCCATCCTGGGAGCACACCCTGCACACCACCCCGTTTTCTGTATTAAAGAAGGGGTCATCAAGAATTGAGGTTTCGCACACGCATCAACATCCAGTCACTCTTGACTCAGAACACGGTCCGCCGCGCGCTGATGGATCAACTATCCGATGGCTGCGATCTGCGATCACCAAAGACCAATCACGCGCGTACGGGAGTGTTCCGACGCGAGCGGTTTCACGTGTCACAGACAAGCCGAACGCGACGCGCGCCCCAACCGCGCGCCCCTGTCGGGCGCGACGTGAATAGGCGCAGCAGCGCCCTTGTCTCCCCGATTGCCGATCCCCCTAGGCGTCCCCATCGTCCATGCGGGCCGCTGAGCTGACCGCGCCATCCTGAGCTGCACCGCACCATCCTGAGCTGCACCGCGCCATCCGTAGGCTACGCGCTCGCCATGGCGCTCACATCTCGACGGCGGCGCTTACCACCTCGACGAAGCGTCCCATGCTCGGCCGGGATGCGCCTGTGGCGTTCCATGCGTCGCCGAGCACTTCTCGAACGAGGCGCGCCCACGCGCCGCCAAGAGAAGTGCCGACGAGGGGGGCATTGAGCGCGGGGCGCTCGCCGCTGATGAGCGCGTGCTCGATGCCGCACTCGCGGGTGGCTGTGTCAGTGACGTGGCTGAAGCGCGGGAAGGCGTCGGCCTGAAGCTGGCTGTGGAAGAGCATCCACGCGGCCACGGCGCATGCGTGCACGTCGGCCGAGTACCAGTCGATGCGCGCGAGGAGCGTCACCTCCGAGGAGCGGACCTCGCGCTCCGCGGCGTCGAGCGAGGCCACGATCGTCTCGGCCTGCGGGCCTGCAACGAGGCGGCGGCACGCGCGCCGGGCACGCTCGAGAGCGTCGATCGGCGCATTCTGGAGCTGCTTGAGCTCCTTTCGGATGCGGGCGAGCGCCTCCTGCAGCTCCGCCCACGACGACGCTTCAGCCCATGCCTCAAAGGGGTGCGCCGCTTCCTCGTGCGCCGGCTCTTCGTGCGCCGCCGGCGTGGGGGCAGGCGTGGGCGCCGGCGTGGGCGCCTGCGTGGGCGCCATCCGGGCCGGCCCGTCCGCAGAGTGCTGCTTGGCTGGTTGCGTCCTGCTCAGCGGGTTGCTCAGCGCGCTGTCGAGGATGGCCAAGTACGCGTTCCGCCGCTCGCGCCGCCGCTCGAGAACCTCGGGCGCTGTGAACGGGAGGGTGGCTGGCAGATCGGCCGCGGCGCTCGTATTGTCATTAATGCCAGCGGCGAGCGAGAAGCCAAAGTCAGTCAGCACAACGTCGTCGGGTCCGAATCCAGTGGCAGCCTTGGCTGGGCGCATGAGCAGCAAGTTGTCGAGCTTGACGTCGCGGTGCGCGACGCGCAGTGGGCCGTGCAGCTGCTCGAGCGCGCGGCAGAGCCCGAGCAGCGCACAGCGCGCGAGCAGGTCGGCATCGGCTGAGCGCGAGCGCAGCGCGTCGGTGACGGAGCCAGCGCCACAGAGCGGGAGGAAGAGGTGCGCGCGGGGCGCGTCCCACCCGAGAAGCGGCAGCACATGCGGCGTGCCAGCACGAGACGCCCTCGCCAGGATGGCAGCCTCCCACTCGAGCCGTCGCGCAGTGCCGGGCGGCGACGTCTTGACGAGGCGCTTGAGCGCCACGTTGAGCGGCGCGGCGGCGCGCGCATCCCGTCCGTTCCACAACGGCATGCCGAAGCGGCCCGAGAGAACTCCCGAGAGCCCCTCTGCGTCGAGCGCGCCGAAAGGCACAGTCGCCGTTACTACCTCGCACTGGCCGCCGCGCCCGAGCAGCGACCCCACCTTGAGGATCGGGATGCTCACGATCGGCATCGGAGGGGCCGAGGGCACCGTTGCGCCCGCGGCCGTCGCGCAGCTCGTGCCGGCGTCGGCAGCCATGGGCGTCGTGGCGCTCGTCATGGCGGCGGGGTTGCTTGAGGCGCTGTATAGCATGGCGGTGGCTGCAGCCGTGGGCGGCGGCTCGATGGCGTCGGCGACGACGGGTTGCGGCGCGGCAGCGGGCGGTGGCGCGGCGACGGCAGCCGCCATCGCGGGCGCCTTTGGTGTTTGAGCCGCCTCCGGGCTAAGGATCCGCACATGTCCCATGAGGACTGCAGCCCGTCCGGCTCCGTCGGGCCGCACCTTGAGCGGCTCCACTGAGACCACAGTGCCGTCTTTCGAGCTCTGGCCGCGGGAGCGGAACTCGACGCGTTCGTTGAGTTTGAAGTCCGCGGGTGGCGCGGGGGCAGCAGGCACGGTCCCTCGTCGCCAGGAGGCCACTGGTTTGATCGGCGGCGGTGGCAGTGCGAGCTCCATGGCACAGGAGTCCCACGGCTTCTTGCTCATCCCCTGTGGCCGTGACATGTACTTGGGTGGCGCGGGTGGCGGCGGCAGCACCGGCGGCGGCAGCACGCGCGCCGCCGCCGAGCACGCCGCCGAGCACGCCGCCGCCGCCGAGCACGCCGCCTTCGGACGCGCCGTCGGCAGCGGCGGCGGGCGGGGTGCTGGCCGCTTGGCTCTCGACTCGTCCTCGTCGTCGGCGACGGCCAGGGTTGCGGGGCGCTTCTTGAAGGGCAACTTGGTCGGTGTCGGCCCGTGTTTGGTCGGGGTGGTCGGCCGAATGGAGGCGGGCGGTGCGATGTCCATGAGCGCCTTCGGCGCAACAGCCGATTGCGTGAGCGCCTTGTGGCTCGTTCGCAAAGGCGAGGGCACCGGGCTCGGCTGCGGCGTCTGCTTAAGCGAGGGCGGCTCGGGCACCATGCCAAGCTCCACCGGAGTGTACAGCGCAGCCGACGTCTGCAGCGCAGCCGACGTGACGAGTGGCACCACCTGCTCGGTACCCATGGCTGTGGTCGGCGGAACAGGCGAGAATGCAGACGAAAATGAGGCCGAGAGGGCCAGAGCGACCTGCATACCGTCCTCGTCCTCCTGCCATTTCTCGGCCATGCGGGCACTGGCGCCCAAGCTACCGAAGCCCAGCAGCTCAGCGTCGTCGAACTGAGTCGCGCTGGTGAACGACGATGAAAGCATGGTTGGCGGCGGCGTGGTGAGAGCAGCCGGAGCATCGGCGCCGGCCCGGAGCTTGCAGCCTAGAGTGGACAGAGGCTGCGGCGGCGTGACCATCATCGCTGGGCCCCTTGGCTGCTTTGCATTCGCAGGCGCCGCGAGCATCTTGATCAAGCTCTTGTAGCCTCCATCCATGCGTGCGCGCTCGACGTCGGTGAGCGCCGTATCGCAGTGCTCGCAGAACGAGCACACAAAGGGCGTGCCCGGCGGCGGCGGCGGGACTGCGATGCGCTCGAGGCACTCGCGATGGTACGCGAGCCGGCAAGGCTTCCCGCCATGGTGGCCGGTGCAGCGTACATCGGCCATCTCGTAGCAGACCGCGTGGCCGTCGGTGCTCGGGCGCGGGAGCGACTCCTGTGCGCACACGGCGCAGATGCTCTCGTGCGTGCGCACCGACGGCGCGCCTCCCTCGTTTGTCATCCCCCCGCCAACGCCCACGCTCGGGGGACACGCGTGCGTGTCCGCGAGGAGCGGATGGCTCGATCCCCATCCGGCGAGAGCCTGAGGGAACTCCCTGAGCGGCACGCCCTGCGTGCGCAGCCGAAGCGCCTCGCGTGTGAAGCGCACGCGCTGCGCGCACGGCCCGCAGACCCGTCTCTTTGCGCAGCCGAAGAGGTACGGATGCAGCTCGAGGTCGCGCGCCGAAAACCGCACGATTGCCGCGCCACCGCCAAACTGAGCTGCGCCGAGCGTGAGACGCGTGTGTGCGCTCGAGTTGGGCGGGAGCCGCACCCCGCAGTCGGCGACCAGAGAGTGCAGCAGGCAGCCGCCCTGCGCCGCCTCCACAGCCGCCTTGTCCGCCTCCGCTCTGGCCGCTTCCTGCGCCGCTCGCTTCTGTGGACGGAGCGCCGAGTTTGCCGCGCGGCTCGCGGCGCGCTTGAGGGCGGGCGCGCAGTCATCGAGCGCATACCCTGCGCGGAAGCAGCCGCGCAGCGTGATGTGAATGCCGACAGCGCTGCCGCTGCTGCTCACGCCGCCGCTGCTGCCCACGCCGCCCGCTCCGCATGCGCCGTCGCCCGTTGCCTCGTCGAGGCTCGAATCGTCATCAGGTCCCGTGCTTGACGAAGTCGAGTTTGCTTGACGAACTGGCAGATCGGGGCTCTCCTGCCACTTGCCGATGGCCATGCTCCAAGTCATCTTGAGCCCGTTGGCACCCTTGGGCGCCGCACCGGGGGGGCAATTGTGCGTCCCCGCGCCGGCGGCGCCGCCTACGACTGCGACAGCGCACCGGCCGACGAGGCCATCCGCGACATCCAACGTGCTCCTCTGCACGTCCTTGACGTCCACGTGATCGGGACGCGGGCTCGGACTCACCGAGGATGAGGAGATAGTCGATTGGCTCGACAGCACATGCAGGAGCGGGGGCTGCGCCTTTGGTACCGGTGGTATCGGCCCTGTCGGCAGCATCGCCTCCGCCTCCGCCGATGACGCTGCGGAGCCTGTGGCAGACGGATCAGTGGGACGCCGGTTGGCGAGCACTGGGGCCGTGGGCAAACGACGCGCTGATTGTGTGATCCGCCATATCTCGTCCGGGGCGAGGCGCCACACCTCGTCCTCGCCCAGCTCCATCTCGTCTCCGTCTGTGTACCGGATCACCGGGCGAGGGCCGAGCGAGGCGAGGACGCGGCCTCTGTACCACTTGTGGTTGCCGGCCGGCGAGCACCACTGCACCTCTACATGCTCGCCCACATTGGGCCTCGGTCCGCTGGCGGGCAGCGTCGTCGTCGTCGTCGTCGTCGTCGCGGAGGCCGCTGCGAAAGCAGGCGAGCCGCTCCCATTCGCGTTGCCGCTAGAAGATGCGGTGCCGTTGAGAATCAGCGTGGAAAGTGGACGGCCGTCGTCCTCATCGGACGACGAGTCGTCATCGAGCGTTAGCCCTATCTCAAACCGCGTGAGGCCAGGGAGGAGCAGCATGTCGCGAGCGAGCGTCGGAGCCTCTCGCTTCACGCGAACTCGGACCGCTCAGCAGTGGACTGAAAAACACGCGCGGAAATCGGCACGGCTTCACTTTCAAAACCATCTCCCCCCACTCTCAACATTCATTTGGGACGGGGTTCCGTCGGCACCTGAGCCTTCGAATCGACCAGCCCGACCTGATACTCAAGCATTTGCGGCCCCTTATCGTCCGAGGGCAGCACGATGCGGAAGAGCTGGTCGTTGCGCTGAAGAAAGTGGAACAGGCCCGAGAACTGCTGCTTGAGCTTCGCGAGCTGGCCGCGCGAAGCCAGGTGCCGGCCAACGTTGCGCGACGAGGCGACGCCGCCCTGCTCGAGCAGGAAGGCGCGCACGCTCTCCTGGAGCAAGGTCTCGGCCTCGTCCGCCTGCTTGAGGCTGCTCTCGCCACCACCGGCCGCTGCCGCGGGCGAGCGGTACGGCCTGGAGAGCGCCGGAGCGGCGGCGCCCGCGCCCGAGGGCGGTGGCGCCCTTGCTGCTGCCGAGGCCACAGCTGCCGCCGTGGCAAGCTGCTCAGTCCTCCCCAGCTCGCCTCGTCCTCCCCATTTGGAGGCTACCGGCGCGCTGGCAGGGGCTGCTGTGGCAGCGGCTGCCGCAGGGACTGCTGTGGCAGCGGCTGCGGCAGGGGCTGCTGTGACAGCGGCTGCGGCAGGGGCTGCTGTGGCCCCACTCGTGGAGTCAGCCAGGATGGCCGCCACGAGTCTCTCAATAAGGTCAGCCTTGCGCCCGAGCGTTGAGAGACCACGTCGGCGCAGCTCGTCGCGCAGCTTCGGCAACGTTGCACTGCTGGGTTGGAATGGTGCACCCATGCCCTCCTCCGTGAGGCCTGCGTCCATGTCGTCCTCGACATAGTCGCGTCTGCCGCTGCTGCCGCTGCTGCCGCTGCTGCCGCTGCCGCCGCTGCCGCCGCTGCCGCCGCTGCCGCCGCTGCTGCCGCTGCTGCCGCTGCTGCCGCTGCTGCCGCTGCTGCCGCTGCTGCCGCTGCTGCTGAGCGATGGCCGTTCTTGACCACTCCCGATCTTGGCATCAATGAGCAAGCCCTCCTGCTCGTCCGCAGGCGCATCGACCAAAGAGACAAAGAACTCACCCTTCGGTTGCGGCCCACCCTCGCCGTCGGTGGCCGAGATCGCGCCGTCGCCGTCCTCGGTGAACTCACAGTGGAAGATGTCGGGGAAGGTGGCGAAGAAGGCGCGCAGCCCGAAGTGGCGCTGCTTGAGCTGCGAGAGCGTATCCTCATTGCCGATGCGCGATGCCTGCAGGAATCAGTGGCAATCAGTGGCAATCAGTGGCTATCCACGGTCATCAGTGGCACTTGCCTGCAGGAAGTGCCCGTGGCCATCAGGGATCATCAGTGGCAATCAGTGGCTATCCATGGTCATCAGTGGCACTTGCCTGCAGGAAGCGCCCGATGTCGCGCGACGACACTGGGCTTTGGCCAGCGAGCGTGCGCTCGCGGATGAACTCTTTGACGAGACGGAGGAGCTCGGATGCGGTCGACTGCGGCGCACCGGGCGCGAGCGCATCCGCCTTGGGACGGATCAGGTAGTCCAGGTGGTCGTCCAGCCAGATCGGCTCGAAGTCGCGCACGTGCGCCTGCGGCCCGAGCAGATCGTGGCTGCAGCAGTTGCGCATCGAGCAGATGGCTACGCGCTTACCCTTGGTGCGGATGCGCGAGAGCGCGGGCATAAAGTCCTTGTCGCCGGACACGAGAACCGCCACATCGTACGCGCCGGGCAGCGACGCATAGTGCATCATCTCCACGGCGAGCGCGATGTCGATGCACTTCTCCTGATGGCCGACAGTGGTCGACAGGTGCACGTCATAGTTGGCCTTCTCCATCCCCTTGAAGAGACGCTTGCGCGGCGATTGCACGTCCGTGTCCGCGCGCATCGAAGCGAACGCAACGGAACGCACCACCTCCACGAAGCGCTGCGTTTTGAAGCGCTCGAGCATCTCCTTGTGCAGGCGCTGCGCAATCAGCTGCGGCAGCCGGTCAAAGTCGATGCTGTGCGAGTACTCCCAGCCCTCGCCGTACTTGCGCGTCACGGGGCAGTTTGGCCTCCGGCCATGCAACGAGTAGTAGAGCCACGAACCGTCGATGAAGATCATCGTGCGCAACGGCCACGATGAGCTCTGATACTCGAAGACACTGTCCAGCGAGCCTGGTTCCTCCAGCTGCCGGACATGCTCCTCCGGCAAGTCTGGCGGTGGGAACGGCGAACGGAAGATACACTCTGGCCCCGAAGCTCGCCGCGACAGTAATAAAGCGCCGCAGCCGCCGAGCGATGTGTACGCGGACACGCCGCACACCAACAGGCACAGTCTCAGCCACATGTGGCCACTCCCCTCCAAAGCTCGGACGAGCTCGGTGCCGGTACATGTAAAAGGACACTCGGGCGAGTCTCGGGCGGGATAACGGGCACTCGGATCACATAGATGAACCTCACAACCTTCCCAACCCACCAAACCCACACGCACGACCGCTCGACGACCGAAACCGCGGCCGGTAGATCATGCGGTAGATGCCGCCACCTCTCCCCACTCCCTATAATCCCTACTCACCTAACTCTCTTGGAGTACATTATCAGAGATTTCAAGTGCCTTCAAAACTGTGCACTCAGGCCGCTGCGGATCAGCCGAGCGGGCGATGTATGTCATGATACAACTCGTGAGACTCATGGCCCGTGGCCTCCGTGCCAAGCCACGGCCTTTACCTATGAAATACATCACTTCAGAGAGGATCTCGTAGATTTCGCCGCTGGAGATAATATCCCGTGCTATCGTCTCCGCCCCATGATAGAAGGCTACCGATCTCGCTCTTGGCCGCACGCGACTCGACCTTCCGGCGCGAGGACATGCCTGCCAGCTGGCTCTGGCTTCCAGTGTAGTTGACCAGCTGCACAGGCTCGTCCTTCTCTCTGAGCTCTGCGAGGCTAATGACCTGAGGCTCATGGCCGCTCGCACGCGCCGACGGCGCTTCCGCTCGCGCTCGCTGCCCAGTACCTACGCGCATTCCCATCTCAGCCGGCCGGCTGCCTGCCGTTGTCACACGCTCACGTTGGCTGCCTGCAGTGGATGGCACCGTCGTCGAGGGCATGTCCTCGAGCGTGTCGTTAACCTTGGCGAGCAAGCCGCTGAGCGTCTGCATCTTTTCGAGCAGGGCCTCTTCCTGCTCCTGCACGGATGGGCCACCGCCGAGCCGCTTCAGGTTTTCCTCGGTAAGCGGGACTGGCATTGCGCCGTTGTCGTGGGGGGGAAGTTTGAAGTTCATCTGGTGTCTTCGAAACGCTCGCCATGGCGCTCAGAAGCACCCTGCCTCCACGTTTTGTAGGGATTTCCTCCGCTTTTCCATGGCCAGTGTTCTTGCAATCACAGAGTGGATTTTCGGCATGCACTTGCTATTCGCAATGGTGTTTCTCGGAGCGCTCGAGGACGATCAAGATGGCGCGCGTCTCTTTGCGTGGATTCGCTCCGGCGGCAACGGCACCGGGTTCATCGACGAGCGGCTGCAACTACGGCGCAGGGAAGGCGAAAGAATCCGCGGTATCTTCGCCAAAGAAGCCATGCCAAAGGATACGATGTTTGCGTGGGTGCCAGGGGACCGCATGCTTGAAGCTGCTAAAGGCGATGGCGATGCCCTTTGCCTGTTGATTGACCGTCTACACCACGACATCGAGCTCGGAAGCCAGTCGCCACTCGCACCCTACATCGCCATTATGGAAGCGCACGACACGAGCTCGCTCGCTGACATGTGGCTGGCTCGAGTGAGAGAACTGCTGGCGAGGATCCCGCCGTATGACTTTGGACGTCACCTCATGTGGTGGTTGGGGACATGCGCTGACCAGCAGGCTGACCAGCAGGCTGATCAGCAGGTTGATCAGCGCCGGGCTCGGGCCGCGCTGCTCGCCGTTGCGCGCGCCGTATCCATAACTGCGGAGCACCGCTCGCTGGTGCCTCTGTACGATATGCTCAACCATCGGAACTGGCCTTGGTACAATACGAGGTGGGATTACGACGAGAGCGGGATGAAGATGTTCCTCACCCGCGCGGTCGAGAAGGGAGAAGAACTGTACAACTCCTACGGGAGGTACGACGAAGACGCGCGGGGCTCGCCCGAAATCTTTCGAGATTACAGTTTCGTCGAGCAGTACCCTTCCGAGTGGTGGTTCTACGACGCCGCCTGCGCCGCCGCGACGCCGACGCCTCAGCTGAGCGAGGCCACGTGTCTGAAGCACCACTTCACCCTCGTGGACGGGTCGTCAGGCGCCCAATGGCCGATTGCTGTGGTGAACGGCCGCCACGCCTCTTCCCCGACCTCCTCATCGATCAAGAGCTTGTGGTTCTTGGTGCCGCCGGGCGTCATCGGCGGCGAGGAGGTGACGGCGGAGGGACCGACGGGCTCGGCGGTCGTTACGCTCCCGGAGGGCAAAGTCGGAGGGGATAAGTATGAGATTCTCTTTGTCGACTCGGCCGAAGACCTGAGACAGTCGCGGGCCCTCGGCGCACAGGCTCTCGTGAAGGAGCTCGAGTCGGTCATGGCCCGAGTCATTGAGATGCGCGATGGAGAGGGGCACGCGGGGACGAGCGACGCCGAGCGCCAGCAGCTCGATCTCCTGCTCCACTTTTGTGGCGCCTACCGTGACGCGCTACACGTTGCGCTCAGGTCGTTGGAGGCCCCTTCGGAGGGATTCGGAGGCGCTCGCACGCATGATGAGCTGTGAGAGAACGGTACCGTGGCATTATGGGGTTTTGTTGTCTCTCTAGTTTCCAAGGCGAGCGGAGTGGATCCCGCGTTTTCCCGCCCGGGTCGGCCGAAATGCGCGAGCTCGAGACTGCCTACGAGAAAGCAATTTCCGCGGTTTCTCCGACTCCGTTTGTTACAACATTTTTTGCTACATTCTATGGAGAGACCGACCTCACTCTAGCGAAATTGAGTAGCCCGACCCCGAGCGAGCGAGAACTCAGTACTTGTGTTGACCGAGGGAGCGGAACCGTCCTTTGAGACGGTGAATGACTGACTGGCTGATGTTTTTACGCGTGGCCGACTGACTGACTGGTACCGGTACCGCCAATGTATTGACGAACCAAAGTTGTCCAAAGGAAGGAGGCCGCAAGGAGTCGCCCCTCCTCAGGGTCGCGGTGCCACGGATGGGTGACGAACCGCCTAATACCTTTGGCGTGAAGCTCAAGAAGCGAGCCGATGGTGGAGAGCACAAAAAGCGTTCACCCAAAGGCAACGACGAGAAAGCTAAGGCAGAGGCCGAGGCTAAGGCCCGGGCTGACTCAGAGGCGGCACCGGCGGCCGCAGCAGCAGCAGCAGAACAGGCTTCGGTTGAGGCGGCAGCGACAGATGCAGCAGCGGCAGAGGAGGCGGCAGCGGCCGATAAGGCGGCGGCGGTGACGACGGCGTCAGAGAAGACGAGGGCGGCGGAGGAGGCAGCTGTGGCGGATGCAGTGGCGGCGGCGGAGGCGTTCGCACCGAAGTTGGGACCGGAGGAGTTGGCGGAGGCCACGGCGTTGGCGGCGCAGGAGGCGGCATTCGCAGCGGAGGAGACGGCCGCGGCCGAGATGATCGCGCTGGCCAAGGCGGTGGCGGCAGAGAAGGCGGCGGCGGCAGAGAAGGCGGCAGCAGAGAAGGCGGCGGCAGAGAAGGCGATAGCCCTCTCTTCGAAGCGGCGGCTGGTCATCTCGTCGCTGGAGGTGCCCGCTTCGGCACTCTCTTCGAGGACGGCTCGAGCCGAGTCGGCCACAACGCGGGCTGCGAAGGAGAAGGCAGTCGGGGAGGCGAAGGCGAAGACTGAGTCCTCGAAGGTCATACAGAAGAAACGCGCGCTGATCGGCAAGCAGGTGCAGCTCATCGATGGCCCTCACCTGGGCAAGGTGGGCACCGTGCGCGACTACAAGGAGGCTGACAGCACATATGAGGTTGCGGTGGGCGCCGAGCGCGTGGTCGGCATCAGCGCGACGGGCCTGCGGCCGATCACACCCGCGATCGCCGCGATGCTCGAGCCTCAGGCCAAGACCATTCGCGAGCACCTCATGGGATCACCTTCGAGGACGGACCTGCGCTCGGCGATGAAGGAAGCCGTGCTCTTCCACCGGGACGGCCGTTTTTTGCATTTTTTCGCGCCGCTGCCCGGGTGCGCCTCCAACGCCGAGGACGAGGCGCGAGGGCTCGTCCTCGCATTCGCCGCACTTGCTCAGCAGCGGTTGAGCGACGGCGACCAGAAGTGTGATTACGCGCTGCACATCGACCCGGCCTTCCTGGCCAAGGAGCCGTCGCCCCCGTGGTTCTGCCAGGTCAAGTCGATCTCGAGCAAGGGCATGGCCTTCGCACTCTTCGACAAGTCGGACGATGCGTACGGCCGAAAGACGGGCAAGCCGCGACGTGAGCTCGGAATCCTCTCGTACTCCTACCCCAAGGACGAGGTGGTGCAATTCCCACTGCCGCTGCAGCTCGTCATCCCGCTCGTGCACGAGGACGGGAGCGCCGAGCAGTTCGTGCCCGACGCGCCCGAGCGATCGATGGCCGCCGCGTACCAATCCGGAAACCGATCGAAGCTCCTCACGCTCAACGGGATGGCGAACTGCGTCGCGGGCGGCGAGGTGGAGCTGCACCTCGATGACGACGAGCAGGTCTTCGAGGCGAGCGTGTGCGAGCCCGGCCACTGGCGCATCCGGTACCGACACCCGCTCTCGCCCTGCCAGGCGTGCGCTGTCGCTCTCTCGATCCTTCACAACCCGATGACACAAGGCTTCGACACACTCGCCCCCAAGGCGTCGGAACTGCCGCCCGAGGCTCTCGCGATCCGCGCAGGGGTGCTCGCTGCGGAGGCGACCGCGGCGCTCGGGCGCGGAGGTTCCTTCAGGGACGCGCACGACCGGTATTATAAGCCAACGGCCGACAAGCTCACTGGTGCTCAGGTCAGGGACTTGATAGATTCGTACCCCGGCTCCGCAGAGGATCTGGCCTCCGGCCTGGCCGATGTGCTCGCCAAGGTGGGCTTGGGCGAGCGCCTCGCAGGGGCCCTCAAGTGGGCCTCCGAACGCAACGTGAGCTCGCTCGACGCGCTGCTCGGCCTGCTGCTGCTGCAGGAGTCGCAATGGGAGTCGCTGCTCGCGGCCATCGGACCGACCAAATCGTACCATCGCATGCGCATCCAGACGCAGCTCAAGAAGGTGACTGATATCAAGGTCACCCAGTTCTCGTCGGACATCTACTGGGCCAAATTCGATACCGGGCCGAGCGAGATCGACACTTTCAACGACGACATCGAGGAGTGAGAACGCGCCATCAGAAGAAGCCACGATGAGGCTCGCACAACGCACAATAAATCGAACGGAGGCGAGGGCCTATGTAGAAACCAGAATTGAGCGAATGCACGCCGCGCCGGGAACGTCCGACTCTGCTGCCGGCGCTGGTCTCCACGCTAACGAGGTGTTGGTTTTACCCCGGGCACGGCACACGGAGATCGTACTGGTAACAACGCGTCTCGCGCGTCGCGGGCATGCTCGCGGGGCTCGAAGAAGTACGAAGAGAAGTACGGAAACCGCGTTCATACAATTCCTAAACAGGTCTCAGGTGTAGTGATGGGCCCTTATAAGCATGAAAAATAGAAGACCACTCCCCTTTTAGCGTAGCCCCTTTCGCCTTTGCGCTTTGGCGTGGCCGTGGGTCAACGGGTTGCGTTTCTGATTCTGTTGGCGTGTTGGGTTTTACTTGTGCCGCTTTAGCTCAATCACTACAATTCACATCCAGACCAGTACGGTATCGGTATCCTGGTACTACGACCCCCTATCAGCCGCACGTCGAGTACACCCTACTTTGCATTCGATATACCCCGTCCCCGATTTGGCAACTCCGTAGCCGGCATCGCGACGGTGAACGGAGCTCGCAAACAAGAGTTATCATTCTTCATTCGGTTTCGCACGAATTCATCTTTGAGACAGTAGTCACTGCATCCGATCGCGCGGATCGGATTGTCGTATGTCGAACACCCCAACACGACATTGGACATGTCGTACTCGGTCCGGTCCTGGCAGGGTATGCGTAGCTCGAAAAATGTGCTATGTTTACGTAAGACGCCTCATCGACGTGAGAGTTTCACGCTATCTCCGGGGGCGCGCGATCCGATTACGATAGTAAAGAAACACAACGTGGGGCACTGGTTGTGGAAAGCATAGTTCTAAACTGTAGAAATGGCATCGTCCGATGCTCTCTCGGTCCCGCGGGCCTCGCCGCGGACCAACCCGAAGCCTGACTCGCGTCCAACATGGTAGCGTCTATCGTGACTGGTAGTACTTCGCGCACCTGTGCCTCTGTCAGCTGTGTGACTGCAGACTCGAGGCTGGCACGTGACAGTGCGGTGAACTCACCGGCTCTGCGATGGATGGCTCCTCACTGCCCGCTCGCGTGGAGTCCGCCCTGTGTAGTTGCGTGGCGTCGCACCGCGAGACCATACAGCATTTGGCCCGAAGGGACTCGTGTGAGTCGGGCGCTCAGCTCCTGAGTGACACGATTGCTCCGATGCGCTAGCTCCGCGCGCAGAGCGAGGTCCGGACGCCCGCGAGCGCGAGGTGAGCTGCATCGCCCGCTCGACCGAATGCTCGAATGTGGAGGTGGGCATCGTGATGGATGGCGACGACAGTGGCGGCGCTGGAGGCGGGGGCTCCACAGGTGATCGCGATCGCACTGGCGATGCCGAGGAGTCCTTTTGCTTAGGCTTGGAAGCAAGAATGTGGCGTGCAGCGTCGATGACGCTGTCGTCCCGAATATCGAAGGCCTGAGCGCGGCTCGCAGACCAAACCATGTGCTCGGGTAAAGGACGCCGGCCTGACGCAAGCGCTTGCAGGAGGCCAAGGTGTGCTTCCTCCGCAGGCGACGTTGGCCGAGGTGGAGATGCATTAGCACTTGGGGGCGAGGTTGATGGAACCGATTCTCTCGCTGATGAGGTAGTCTTCGGTACCAATGGGATGCCGTGCCGAATGGATCCGACGCCAATCCTGCTGCTGAACTCTGGGTCTGTCTTTGCCCACGGCACGATGTCGTTACCATCATCTGTATGAGCCGCTTGTCGCGTCCTAGAGAGTTGTCGTTTCTCCTCCATGGCGGCGCGGCGCTCCTTTGCCGCCTGCTGCTCCGAAGCACGCTGCTGTTTGGCCACTTCCGCTGCAGACAAGACGAACGCAGCCGGCGCAGGAGGCATCGCAGCGGCCAGCGCAGCATATCGAGATGCTAACCCTCCCATTCCAGCAATGCCACGCCCGGAAGGCTCAGAAACGCTCAGGGCGTTGGAGGCCGCCGCAAAGCTCAGATCTCTGGCAGCATCAGCTACTGCGCCGCTGCAAGCGGTAGCCGGGCGCACCGATGGGGGCTTTACGACTGTCGGGCTGACAACCTGAGCAGCCTGAGCAGTCTGAGGACCGTGGCCAGGTCCAGGTTCTGAGGCAAGGCCCCATGCAAACTGACACGAGATGGGCAACTCGTCAACGGCTGAAGGCTTCGAAGATGCCATGAAGGGTGTTCGGCTCGGCTCATCGGGTGTTCGGCTCCGCTCATCACATTGTCCGTTGGAATGGCATGCATGGCCTTCTCCTGAAGGTCGCCGAGATGAAGTTATACGCGGCGTATTTCCCTTCGGCCACAATGAGTCTCCAAAGGGGCTGACGTGCTTCGTTCGAGACTGCGGTGGAGATTCAGGAGGCGATGGCGATGGCAGTCGCTCAGAATTCTCTGGATGCTGCTGAGGCTCCTCTGGCAGCTGCGGGGTTTCCTCTAGGTCTTGAGGCACCTGTTTCTCCTCCTGCAAGTCTGGACCCTGCAAGTCTGGAGCCGCCGGCACCGCTGCTAGTGTACGCACAGCTGCTGGTGCAGACGCTGCTGCTAGTGCGTGCGCTGCTGACGCAGGCGCCGCTACTTTCACCGGGCCCGGGCCGCGCAACATCTTGAGAAACTCGCTCATAGAGATCCTCCCCGACTGATTCGTATCAAACTCCTTGAAAAAGTCTTGAATATCATCCGGATGGGGCGGGATCACGTTCTGCTCGCAGCAAACCAAGTTGATGAGCGTTGCCAGCTCGCGCAGCTCGATTTTGCCGTTGTGGTTTGCATCCGCTTGAGTGAATACTACGGTGGTGCGCTTGAGGTGCTCACGGAGCCAATGCCTCATTAATGCTCGTCCATCGCCACCAGAAAAGACTATCGTTTGAGGAGCCAGGGCAACGTCGACGATGTGCACGCGCTCATGTCCCGTGGGCGTACGAGGAGCAAGAGCGCGTGCGGAACTACGTGAGGAGTTTGACGAATTGCGCGCCGAGCTCACGCGCGACGAATGTGGTTGGGTTGGGGGGGCTTCATTCGGAGTAGGGCCAAGGGAAGCTTCTGCGTCGCCCTGCAGGTCGGGTGATGGGGCGTTCGTGGATGCTTCGGCAAGCGCCAGTGCAGATGCATCGGCAGGAGCCGCAGCCGGAGCTGGCGTCACCACAGTTGCTGGAGGTGGCTGACGGCGAGGCCAGACACCTTCTCGATACTCGCCGGGGACTCGCCGTGCACTCTTTGGCCGATACGCATACGTCTCTCTTCCCGATGGCGAGGTAGGCCACACAATGCCTGAGGCGGAGGGCGCGGAGCGTGCGCGCGGAGTTTGCGATGTGGCTCGAGCACTTGCGACCGGTGCAGCCGTGTCACGTGAGCTCGAATGCCCGAAACGGGCGCTCGTAGTAGCCGAGTTTGGCGCAGAAAAGCGGGAGCTGGCATCGCCGAGACGAGCACTGCCGGGCGCATTGGGCCAATATGCCGAAGAGGGCGACACGCCCTCCACAAGGGGAAGCTTCTTCGCCTCCTCTGCAGGCTGAAAAGGAGACTCGCCACGCGCGCTAGCCTGTCGAGCACTCTTTGGACGTGGCGTGTTTCCCCGGGAGCTGAGGCTACGTGCAGAAGTTCCGCCGCCTCCCACAAGTGCGCGTGCACTCGGTAAATCATTCGCAGAATGCGTCGTGCTGCGCGGCGGACAGAGTTTCAACACGCTGGGAGCGTTCAGCAGAAGGGCCGTCGCCTTCTTCAACGGAGCCGCTTGAATGTCTGCTTCGAGCATTTCGCACAACGTGACTGCAGCGGTGTTCGCGGCCTCGGATCCTGAGCCGTGCCCCAGCGCCCTCACTAGCAGAGGAATCGCACCCACGTCCTGAATGGCACGTCGATTCTCGGGACTTGATGCAGCAAGGTTGCCAAGTGCACGAACAACAAATTCCTCGAGCTGGTAGCTGTGCGGGCCGGCCGAGTTGCTCAGTAATGCTGTCAGCGCAACGATTCCGTGAGCTTTTCGAATTTCATCACAGCAACGAGCACTCAGAGCTAGCCATGCGATGGCTTCGATGGCCAGCAGCAACGTGGCCTTCGGAATAGATGTGTGAAGTAAGCTCACAATTGGTAGGATCGCACCGGCTTCGCTGAGTGCTTCACGGCGCTCGTTACTCACGACGTCTATGCGCTTTGCCAGCTCACAGATATGCTCCACCCAATTATGGAGCATGGTCGCCGGCTTGACACCCTCCAATACTTTGAAGCTGAGCACCTTGGTCGTTGCCCTCTCATCGCAATGTGCTACTGAGGCCGCAGGAGCAGGAGTCGGTGCTATTGTCATCTTGATCGCACGTACTTAAAGTCACCGCGCATTAAGTCCCAGCGTCACTGGACCAGCCCGATCGCCAAGAAGAGGGAGGAAACGAGAGCAAAAGTTTGGGCGATTTCGTTTCAAGTGCAAAATTTCCTGTATTTGGAAACCAAGAACCGCATCGAGTCCTAATCAAGACACTTCATACTTCCTTCTTTAACTCATTGTGAACGGGGGACTCAGTTAGTTTCGGGCCGAGGGGAAAAAACTACCGTAATAGAGTCGCAAATGTCAGGCCGTGTTGATCGCTGGCTGCCAAGGGCTGCCGCAGATGCTGCCCGTGAGGTCTTAGCCGCGCGTGAGATCGCATCCGCTTCGACCGAGATCGAGATCGAATCGGCCACAAAGGCACCGCCAACATTTGGTAGACGCTTTACAATTTCATTGCTCTGCGCCACAGCTGCTGCCATCTCATACGCACAAAGGTATGGAATCGCCATTGCGATTGTGCGGATGCAGTCGCGCCTGAACTGGAGCCGCTCCATCCAAGGACAGATACTCGCGTCCTTCTTCCTCGGGTACATGGTGGCGCAGCTGCCGGCAGGCTGGGCAGCCGCGAGATATGGCGCTCGAATAACGGTGCTAGCCTCGCTGCTATGTGGCTCCATCATCAGTATTGCTTTGCCGCCCGCTGCGCTCATACATCCGTGGCTGGTGATGCTCCTGCGCCTGCTCCACGGGCTGGCACAAGGGGTGTTATTTCCGGGCTTCGCAGCGCTCTGGTCCATGTGGGCGCCGCCGTTAGAACGCTCGCAGCTGGACGGCATCCCTCGCGCCGGTGGCTTCTTCGGGGCGATGCTCTGCAACGCCTTGGCCGGCACGCAATGTGATCTGTTGGTAGGTGTACCTCTCATCGGCGATTGGTCTGGCGTGTTCACCGCGTGGGGATTGATCGGGCTCGCCTTCTCCATCGTATGGTGGCGGCACGTCGAGGACTCGCCGGCAATGGACCGCACCTGCTCCGCTGCCGAGGCGGCATTTATTGCCCAGGAGATTCGTGCGCACATGGACTCCTCGAGTGCCACGTGCGACTCATCCGACACGGCTCTCAGCGCTGGTCGTGCGGAAACGAGCGCTCAGAACGATGCCGAGACGAGCGCGCGCAGACTATACGGACACATCTTCAGGTCATCTGCGTGCTGGGCCATCTGCCTTGCGCACACCGCGGGCGATATCGGCCTCTACGTCCTCGACGACGGGCTGCCACCCTACCTGCGGGATGTTAAGGGCGTCGAGCTCTCACAGATAGGACTGATGCTCGCATTGCCGGGGTTGCTCAAGCCCTGCATAATCTTGCTCTCTGCGTCACTGGCCGACCGACTGCGCCGCCGCTTTCGCACGCTGCACGTACGCAAGGCGATTACCATTGGCGCTTTCATCCCTCAGATTGGGTTCTTATTCGCCCTAGCCACCGGCCTGCTTGTCGAGCCGAAGACTATCGGGGTTGCCATGGTCATCATCCTGCCGCTCGGAATGGCTGCTAATGGAGGCGGCTACGCCGTGAACCACCTCGACATCGCGCCTACAATCGCATCGCTCGTGTTGGCTTTCTATAATACGGGGGGGCAGGTGGCTGGCTGGATGGCACCATGGGCCATCGGAGTGCTCACGGCTTATCCAGACGGCCAGAGCCGTGAGCAGCACCTGACATCAACCTGCGCGTGTGCTCCCAGCAGCGCATGGGTGGAGCAGATGGATGACGAATGGCGCATCGTCTTCGGGCTTGGTGGCCTTCTGCAGGCGGCGGGCGGTCTCGCCTTTCTCGCGCTCGCGTCGGACCGCGTGCAACCGTGGGTGCCGCGCACGACGCTCAAAACGGCGCGCGAATCTCTGTCGAGGGGCGCTTACGTGAGTACCACGACCAGCAGTTTGCAAGAGGACACGGTGGGTACGGGGTACTTACTTAAGTGACGAATATTTGAAAGGGACGAAGCCGTCTGTGGAAAAGGGCTACCGCGGAACTAACCGCATATCCCGGCATTATCAACCATTCGCATAACCCGCATCATGGATTTTTATCCCTCACTACTGTCTACATGGTAGTATACACGGAGATCAGAGAGCCGACTGCAGAGGGACCTCTTTTGCACGCATTGCATCACGGGCCTGCCTTGCGGAGGCGCGACCCTTGCCAAGCATGCAGCGCTCGAGGTGCGGCGCGTATCGATTCGCGGTGAGCGAGGTGCCGCAGTTGGTGCAGATGATCGTCTCCGCGGCAGCCGCCTGCTTCGTAAGCCTGTTACCAAAGACGTCGGCGCCCGGCCCTGCTGCGGCGCCTGGAGCCAATGCCTTCTGTGCAGCAGAGCGTTCCGCTGAAATTTTCGCAGCCTCTTCGGAAAGGAGAGCGAACAGTGGCTTCGAGACCTTCTCGTCGCCGTTGGGTAGCGTGCCGCGCGCGCCTTCGAGCAGTGCCTTGACCTCCTCACTGCAGGTGACCACACCGCCAGCGACGAGCAGTGCCTCCTCGGCAACTTCTTTGGCGAGATCCTGTACGAGGGCATCCGCGGTGTGCACGCACTCGAGCGAGAGCGGATGAAGCTGCGACACGCTCTGCAGCGCGTGTAGGCGTCTACGTTTATTCGCGTCCATGTACATCCTGCTCGACTCGGCTTGATCAATCTTGTTGGTGTGAATCATCGTCCCGGTAAAAAGACACCGGGGGGAGCCGGGACACACACGGGACACACGGGACACGCGGACGCACAAAGGCACTCGGACCACACAGACGAACCTCACAACCATCCAAACCCACCAACAACACACACCCCGCACGTCAGCGCGACGACCGAAGCCGCGGCCAGCTCAACAGCCGCAGGCCCGGAGCCGACCGCACCCCGCGGCCGACTCAGAAGAGGCCATCATCGTACCGGTAAAAAGACACCGGGGGAGCCGGGACACACCGGTACTAACCAACTCCGCCCCCCCTCTACTACTTGTGCCCCCAAAACACATTAAATGGCTAAAATGGGCCGGAATGAGAATTGGTTCGCTTCAACCGGCTGCCGCGATCCACGGCCATACCAATCGTTTGGGGGCCACTGCCCATCATCGAGCCTACCGCGTCGAACGCATCCTCCACTGCGTCGAACGCACCCTCCGGACAGCTGGCCTTGTGATCAAAATTGTCGCTGGGCCTCCTTGAGGCAATTTTGCGCGCAGGGTCGAGGGCTGTGATGTCGTCCGCGTCGATCAAGCCAGATCCGTCGATGTCCAGCTTCTCAAACAGCTTGCTGAATAGGTCAATGTCCTGCTGGCTGACGCCATCGAGCATGATAAGCATACCGGTCACGAACTCGAACTTGTCGACACCGTTTCCGTCCTTGTCGAGGCTCAGCATCAGGCCCACATCGGCGGCGCCCTTGATCATTTTCATCCTGCGTAACGCCGCCTCGCGGGCCTCATGCAATTCGCTCACGTCGCCCAGGGTGGCGGTCAGAATTGAAACTGAGAAGAGGATGTGAAATAACGCCCACATGCGCCCCCCGTCGGTATTGATTTTAACGTCGCCGAATCCCACAGTAGTAATTGTCACGAAGCAGTGATAACAGGCGCTCCCAAAGTCCCAGCCTTCGATTTCGCAGAAGACTGCGGCAAAGGCACCCTGGATGCTCATAATCATGACGAACGGTGCAGCCAGGTTCTTCGAGTAATAGAAAAGCGGCTTTCGTGGCACCTTAAAATCCGCGATGCCGTCACCGTCGATGTCTATACCCTTCTGGGGGAAGCAGCGCTCCATAGCATTGCGAGACCAGCTGTAGAGTGGCTGGATGCACCTGGCAATCAGGGCCGAGAGCTGGGCAAACACGACGCCAACGCCGAAAATGATATAGACGACGGTAAAGGCGCGGCTCCCTTGGACACTGGGGTCCGGGTACAGGTCGCCGTAACCCACTGTCGCCGCGGCCCCCATCAAAAAGTAGAGGCTCTCCCAAACGTTCCAGCCCTGCATATTCATGAAGAATGCGGACCCCGTGGCAAAATAGATGGAGCACCACAAAAGGCAGGACACGACATCCTTCCAAAAGGTGCAGCTGTTCGAACTTCGGCTGGGCGCCGGCACGGACCGCGGCACGGCCGCACCAGACGCAGGCGTGTCGGCAGGAGCGGTTGCAGTAGCGGTAGCGGTGGCGGTAGCGGTGGCGGTAGCGGTGGCGGTAGCGCTGCTAGTGCTACCGCGACCTTGTGCACGGCGAGCTCCTGACTCCGCGTTAGGGTCGGCATTCGGAATAATCCTAACCCCTACCCTATTCAATGCCACAGCCCTTGTGCACGCGCTAGCCCCACTGGGGGGGGTCAAGCGCCCAGGAAGGATTGCGTCTTGTGGACGTGCAGCCACAGCCTTCGATAATGCGACCTTCAGTTTCATGCTCCCGCGGTAGTCTGCGTCCAGGGGGGACATGCAAATCGGCGGTTCTTGGATCCCCTGGACGTACGAGGTCAGAGGTGCGGCCGCGGCGACGGCCTCGGCGGTCGTTGGACCCTCGATGCTGCGGCAGCAGGAGTCGGTGAGCGAAGAATCGACGGGATAGCGAACCAGCCAATGAATGCCGTCCCTGGAGCTTCTTGAAGCCTTGGGTGTTTCACGAATCAACTTCTGGTCTTTGGGCGTAGAACTTGTAGGTAGGGAGGCCGGGATACTGGAGCTGCACCTGCACTGCGATGTGGGCTCGATCGATGACGAGGGGCTCACCACCGGCAATGCCCTCTCAGTTGACGCACTCGCTGGTGCCTCAGCTGACGCACTCGCCGATTCGTTGACCTCCTTCTTCGGTGTAGGCTTGGAATCAAAACCTGAAAAGCGTCTGGTCAGCGACTTGTAATACGTGCCCTTTTTCGCCTTGGTCTCGAGCATGGCGAGACGCGCTGCCATCTCCTTGGCTTCCTCGATCTCGAGCGGGTCCCCCGTCTCCATGTTGCTTAGACTGCTGAGCATGTTTGAGAAGCTGAGATTTTGGGACACAGCCTGTTTCCGTTCCTTCTCCAAATATTGCACGGCCCATCGTCGCATCGCAAGCCAGATGGCACTCCAGCGCACCTTGTCCGCTGCGAGCGGATACTTGAATGTGGCGCTTGCGCCCGAGGACCCATCTATCCTGTCGTAGACGATGCTCAGCAGATTTTCGCGCGTCACGCGGGTCACGTCGACGTACGTGAGGGCGCGGGCCGGGAGTGATCGCAGGCTTATACGCTGGAGGATGCAGTCATCGCCAAAGACCGAGCCGCCGAGGAGCACCGAGCCGCGGTAGATGACAGTCCCCTTGCTCACGTGGTACATGGCGTCGGCAGGGAGCAGCTCCGTCGGCACGAAAACCATCGACTCGAGCTTGAGCGATATGAGCACCGAGCACGCCGTCTCGATGCCCCGCAGGAAGGGGATCGTCATCAGCCATGGGCCGTTCACCTGGAGCGAGAGCTCGCCCTGCAGCTTCTGCGACAGGAGCATCATGAGGGCCTGTTGCGACTTGCACACCTGCACGTGCTCAGAGCGGTAAAGGTACTCGCGCAGCTTGATGCGCGTGGGTTGGGCGAGCTTGTGTTTCCGGCAGTAGCGGTTGAGCTGGTCCATGCTGTTGCGGAAGGCGACGCCCTCGGGGTTCATGTTGGAGAGCACGTCGCACAACGAGGCGATGATGACGCTGTTAATCAAGCACGCGACGATCGTGCAGAACATGAAGAGCATGGACTCGGACGGGTTCATATATATCGCGTCTGTGTCGCCGCCCGCGGCGCCCGAGATGAGCATGATCATCCAGTAGAAGGTCATGACCCACAATTCATACGGGCCGACGCACCAGACGTCAGTCAGGTGCGCGATGTCCGGGTTCGATGGCGGCGGCATCAACACCCAAGTCTTGTACGGCTGGAAGAACTCGTTGTTCACGTCGTGCGGATCGTCGGTTTGAACGCAAAACTTCTTGGAGCCCTTCCATGTGTCTAGGGGCGTCTCTGCGAGCGAGCCGCCGAGAACGAGAAAGCAAGCTAAGAGATGGCCGAAATAGAGATACCCAAGGATGCACGTGACCACGGTCAGCGTTGAAAAGTCGAGCGCGAACGACGTCCACCAGCGCTTCAGGATGCGCGACGCCTTCACCAGTCTCACCAACTTGACGAGCCTGACCACCCGGAGAAGGCGCAGGACGCGAAACTTCGTTATTCCCTCTGCCACGGCTCCCTCGCCCGACGCACTCTCCAGGACGGGGGGCCCGACCTTTTCTTCCACCAGCGGGAGGATATCAAAAGCCACAGTGAGGACGGAAATCAAGTCCACCACAAACCAATTTTTTGAATAGTTCCATGCAATCCGGTCGAATTGCTTGACCATCTCGATTTGCTTGGCATGAAGCAGTATCGAGCCCTTTTGCGCCAGTGGGTTGTAATTGGGCTCAGCTTCGTACATGATGAAAAATTGGAGGATCATGTCCAAGGCGAAGAAAACATCGACGATGCGATCGATGATAAAGCGGGGCGTGGCAGGATTCGTATCGGGCTCGAGGAAGGCCACCTCGTAGGGGGTTGCTATGGCCGTGTAGAGCAATGCGAGGCCGCCAAGCGAGTCCCATATCGATAAAAACTTGCTCGTCCGCGGGTCTATCAAGAGACGGTCGCGGCAGCGGTCGCCACTGTCAGCACTGGCAGCATTCCCATGCCCATGTCCATGTGCATGCCCATGTCCTCGCATCAACGCGAAGAGCACCTCCAGCACGTACTCTGGTACCCGTCTGAGTTCCGGATCGGTACGTTCCAAATTTGGACGCTTCCGTCGCGGGTACATTACGACCCCTCTTACCGCATCTGGTTCAACGTGTCGTTCGAAAGCATCGTTCGACGCAAAGATGACTTGCCACCGGCGCTCGAGCGCCTTCTTCCTTCCATCCGACCGGCTGTTGGATTGCGGTGGAACTCATGCGCGATCCACGGCTGCCAGCCTATCAGGCATGGCTCCCACCGTCTTTATTGCCCTCGCGCATGCAGTTTGTTGACGTGAGGCCAGCCGCGCGGCTCACCGGAGCTGATGCTGAAGGCCGCATTGTCGCGTGGCGTCTGCATGTCAGCGGCATCGCGGCCATGGACTTGCCCGACGCGGCCGCCTACGGACGGCATGAGTGGATGGGCTTCGTTCTGCGCTTCACTGCCACATGGAGCGGTGAGAGCAAGCGCACCTCTGTTGCACCAAGTCAGGGTGGTCGCTCGCACAGTTGGGCTGGTGAGCACACGACGCTCGCGCTGCCGTCCGTGGTGGGCGACAGCGTGCCCGAGAGCGAGCTGGACATCGCGCTCTGCGCGCGAATCGTCGGCAAGCCAGACGAGATCATCGGCGCGGCCAAGGTATCTATCGCCTCGCGTTCGGGAGCGGTCAGTCAGCTCGCTCTGCTTGGACCCATATTCACTGGCACCAACCCAACGGTGAGCTTTCGCTTTGACGTGACCGGCGTCACGCGCGCCCAGGCAGATCGCGAGTACAGCGCCGGTGCGAGCCAGGCCAGCCAGCAGACAGGCCAGCCGCAACCACTGGCCCAGTCACGCAGCGTGGAGGAGCTCGTCGACCCGTCGCGTCAGCCCGCCAAGCACAGCTTCTCAACGGTAAGTCTGCTCGCAGCCCGCGGCAGTAGCAGCAGCAGCGGCGCACGCCCTGCGTCCGCAGGCGGCGGCGGCGGCGGCGGCATTGGCGGCGGCGGCATTGGCGGCGGCGGCGGCGGAAGTGGTTTCGCACTTGGCGACGGCGGCGGTGGCGGTTACACTACTTGGGAGCACTCGCCGGCCGCGGGCGCCGTCGGCGGCCGCTCGTGGCTCGGCCGGCCAGCGAGTGCCCAGCCGAGCCTGGCGGCAGTTCCTACGAGCGCGCGTTCCAAGCAGCAGCAGCAGCAGCTGGGCGCGCATCTCGGATTCACAGTCGCCGAGCCGCCGCCGCTCCCGCCGGCGGCAGCACCGCCGCCGCCCACAACGTCCTCCGTAGGCTTCGGAACCGCCGTCCCCCCGCCCAAAACGACGCCCGCGCCAGCCAATAATGCAGCCAAGGGTAAGCCAAAGGGCAAGGGCGAGCCGGCGAAGCCCGCCGGGCTGTCCGCCGGGGCGCCGAAGCAGGAGGCCTGGCTGCGGCCGATCATGGCGCCATCCGCGCGCATGCTGATGGGCCTTGATGAGTGCGCGCGCATCAAGGCGGCCTTCGTCAAGGCGGGACTGGCGTGTCCGACGGCCGCGTTGGAGAAGGCGCTGCTGCTCCCTGAGGACCGTCCGGTGCCCCTGTGTCTCTCCGAGCTGCCCAGGGCCGGGCCCGAGGGGAGACCACTGCCGTGCAAGGACCCCATCTTGCCGAGCGGCAAGGGTGGTAAGAAGGGCAAGGGCAAGAAAGGCGGTAAGAAGGGGGGTAAGAAAAAGAAGTGAGAAGCACTGTGTATCCACAGACAAGGTTCGTCCGTTCTGTATTCACAGCCCGCTCCGCTTTTCAGTCTCTCTCGCAACAAGAATGGCTCTCCGCATGCTGGGCCGTCGGTCCATGTCTGCAGCGGCGGCGCCTGTGACCAAGTTTGGCACGCCGGGCCGCTACGCCAACGCCATCTACGCCGCCGCTGCACAAAAGAATGCGCTCGCTGCCGTCACCGACGACCTGTCGCTGCTTAAGGAGACACTCAAGGCGAGCGCCACGCTGCACCACTTCGTGACCAACCCGTCGATCCCGCGCGAGACGAAGGCGAGCGGCATCGTCAAGCTGCTGACGTCTGCCAAGGCGGACGTCGTCACGAAGAATGCGATGGCCACACTCGCCGAGGGCGGCCGCATGCACGACGTGTTCAAGGTGATCGACAACTACATGGAGATCATCACAGCTGCCAAGGGTGAGGTGAATGCGGTCATCACGAGCGCAGCGCCGCTGCCCGAGGAGGAGAAGGCTGCCATCCGGGCACAGCTTGTCAGCTTCCTGGTACGCTGCCGCCCTGCCCCAGCCTACGCCAGAGACTCTCCCCCCCCAGTCTCGAACAGGGGCCAGGCTCTCCTCTTCCTCGAGGGCCGCTCACCTCGACGCGTCACGTGCTGCTCTCGCTGCCACAGGATAAGGGCCAGACCAAGGTGGAGTCGGTGTTCAAGGTGGATGCGTCCCTCGTCTCGGGCATCACCGTCGAGATCGGCGACAAGTTCCTTGATGCCTCGGTCGCGACGCAGCTCAAGAAGTTGCACAGCCTGCTCAAGACGAGCATCTAGACGAGACGCGGAGGGCTTCGTTATTTGCTGCGCGCTCCTTGCCACTTCGTGCGGTGATGGGCGGCGCACAGGTGCTTTTGTGACATGCTTGTGTGACATGTGCAGCGTGGCGGAGCGTCCGGATGCGGGGACCGGGATGGATCGTGCTGCGGACCGCCGCGCGGACGGGACGTGCGACGTCGCGCGGATACGCGCCGCCGCGACGCGGCAACTAGAGGCAGCCCCCCTTAGAGGCCCTAGATATGCCCCCGCTGCAGACTGAGACGTAAATGTGGCGCGTGTCGTGACTATTACAGCTTATTACAGCTTTTTATACTTTTCGTTACTCGGGATCTCTCGTTGCACGTTGGAGCTGCCCGTGCTACGGCCGACTACGTATCTCGTATGGTTCCGTAGCGTTACAAATCGAATCTGACTCTCTCGTATGGTTCCGTATGCGGTATGGCCGGTCGTGTGTACCGAGAGCCAAACCTAGAGAGCTTGAAGGCGGTTCTCGCTCCCGCAGGCTTACCGCTTACGACCTGCCCTTGCCTTTCGAGGGAGCCGCCGCGGTTGGCGCCGCCGCGACCGTCTTTTCCCCCCGCAGGGAGGCGCGCGCCGCCTTGCGCGCGAGGCGCTCCGCCGCGGCCTTCATGTCTTCGCGGCTGATCAGCTCCGACTCGTCGTCTATGGCTGCCATTTGAAAGCTGGTGCGCTTGACTGGCGGCTCCTTATCCTTGTCCTTGGTCTCCTTCTCCGCAGCGGCCTTGGCCGCGGCTGAGGCGCGCTTACCCGTCGCCTCATCGGTGACTGGTGTCTCCTCGCGCGCCTGCAGCAGCAATTCGGCCAGCTCGAAGGGCATCACGCGGATGTTGTTCGAGGGCAGCGCCTCTTTTAGTATCGCTTCCTGCTTCGAGAAGACGCGCTCGACCTTCCCCCCTTTTGCAGATTTGCCCGTGAGCGGGGCCGCGCTCGGCTCGCCGGCGCTGTCCGCGCCGAAGCCCTTGCTCCCTCCTGTCGGAGAACGCTGCTGCTTGGCTAGGCTGAAAATCGACGACCCACCGGGCGAAACGACATTCGGCTCGTCGTCCGGTTCGCCCGCGGCGGCAGCGGCACGCCGGCGCGCTTTGGCGGCTCTAGCACTGGCCTCGATCTGGGCTATCATCTCGAGCAGCCTCGCGCCGCGCTGCCCGATCTCCTCAACCATCGTGGGGAGGTCTGCAAGCTCCTTAGGCAGCAATGAGAGATCGACATCGCCCTCGGCGCCGGACGAATCTTTCGGGGTCGCGCGGTGCACCCCCTGCTGCGGCGTCTGCTGCGTCGAGCGGGCCTCCGCGTCCGCAAGCAGCCGATCGATGGCCGCATTCTGCGCGCCGCTGCCCTCTGGCTGCCGTCGCCTTCTGCGTGGGTCGTCGACCTCGATCCCAGGCTCGAGGAGCTTGTGCAAAGTCTCCCAAGTCAGGCGCGACGTCTGGAGCATGGCAGTCGTGCTCGCGAGGCTGCCGCTCAGCTCGCGCTGCCGCTGCTCCTGCCCAGCCAGCCGCTGGCGTACCTCGCCGATCTGATCCTTGAGCTCGCTGACGTTCTCGCCTCCAAATTGCTCCTTAGTTCGCTCCTCCTCGAAGCTCAACTTCTGCTCCTCGAGCTCCGTGCGTCGCTGCTCGATGCCGGCGATGCGTTTCTGGAGCTGCGAGGCGAGCTCGCTCTTGGAGAGCACGATGAAGAGCACCTCCTGTAGGTCCTTGGCACCCGTGATCCCCTCTATCTTGAGGAATGCGCGCCTGCACTTATCCTCGAAGCTGAAGGTCGCCTTGGCGCCAGACTCGTTGATCGCACGTAGCGCATCCATGGTGCCTGCAGCCACGCGCAGGTTCTTCTCGCCCTCGGCATCGAGGTCGCCGCGCGAGGCGAGCAGCTTGTCCTGGTGGTGCTTCTGCCGCTCCGAGCGCTCCTGCGAGTACTTGACCATATCCCCGACCATTGCCCGGCGCTCCTCCATCATCTTGTTCTGCGACGCGCGCTCCTCGTGCAGGGTATGGCGCAGCACGGCGAGCGCCGCCTCGGCCTCGCCGAGCTCGGCCTCGCCCTCTCTGCTCACGTTCATCCACTGAGACAGCCGCAGCTTGCTCTCGTCGATGACACGTTGGATCGTGTTCAGCCGCTGCTGGTCCTCAGTCACCAGGTCTTGCAAGCGCCCCTCCATCATCAGGTATGTTTCCTCGCGGTCGTTCGCGTCGGCCGCGTCGCCTTCGGCCATCGCAAGCTGCTCCTCGAGCTGCTGCAGCCTGACCTCGGCAGCCGTCATGTCCAGCAGCCGCCGCTCGTGCACAATCGCTTCCACTTTCGCACGCTCCTCAACAAGCTCTGTCACCTGCTGCTTCACGAGCTTCTCCGTCGCCAGCAGCGACGAGGTCTCCGATTGGTCGACGATGAGCTGCTTCATCGGCTCGAGCCGTCGCCGCGCAGGCGATTTGAACAGATCCTTGACATACATCGTCTGGAATTTCTGCTTCTCGCTGTGCAGCTGCTGCCGCAGGTGCTCGTTCTCGGTGACGAGCTTCTCGAGCGTCTCGCCGGGAGCGAGCGCCGCATGCGAGCCACTCCGCGAGCTACCAGTGCGCCCGCTGGCCGGTGGCAACACCGGCACGGTGGAGCTTTGCCTGAGTTTTGGCATCGGCGAAGGGCACACGCATTCTGAAGACTGAACCGCTCCTGCTTCCGGCGAGACTGTGAACGTCAGTCTAGCCCTGTGAATTGATGGGTATCCACGCGGCTCTTGGGTGGGGGTGACTTAAGTCGCGCCGCTGGTACTTAAGTCGGGATATCGCCAAAACTCAAATCAAATTGTGCTTTAAGTCGAGAAGCCGTGAAGCCCCCACCGCGACCCTCTTAGATCACCCCCTCTGGATTTAAGCCGCCACCCGCCGCTCCCACTTCCCTCTGTGAAGCCCTGTGTCGATTCAATGACAAGATTTAGAAACCCTCGACGCTGCGGACCAAGCCCACATAGAGCCGCGTGAATAGACCTCGCCCGGCAGGATAGTCTTTCGGGACGAACCCGATGAACGCCGCGGCATAGTAGTCATCCTCCAACGGCGAGGTGCGGCTGTGAAGCATGCGTGAACCCTCGTAAAGCACCGCCTCGCCCTCGGTGTGAAACACCTCGTGCGCGGCGCCGCCGAGAGCACGCATGTGCAGCGGCCAGCGGCTGCGGTTGCCCGTCTGCCTCACATTCATCGTGGCTGATATCACGAACTTGTGCGCCCAGTCGAGGTGCGAGGCGAGCGAGGCTCCGCGCCGATACACTCGCACGCCGCCGCCACCGATTGTTGCGCTGTCGTCGAGCTCGCACCCGCAAAAGGAGGAAAGGAGCGGCTTGAAGGCTCTCCGCATTTCCGCCTGCAAGGTGGCCGGTATATTGACGCGCGCCGATCGACCGAAGATGATTTCATTTTCATTCGGCTCACCTTGCCCACCGTAGGACATGTGTGGCTGCTGAATGCTCGCATCACTTACCAGAGCCAATAGCTTGCGGTGGATATCTGGCGGCATGGCTACCACTTCGTACCCGCGGTGATGGTAGCCGCTGATCATCGCCCACTGGAGTGGCTGAACCAGTTGACGAAACTGCAGCCCTGGACGCTCTGCAGTGGCCACCGATAGCGCTGCAGCAGCGAATAGACCGACAACGATAAATGCGCATGCCTTTCGCCACGGCCGAGGTCGTCGATGTCGTGTGCGTGTATTCTCCTCGTTATCGTGGAGTTTGGTTGCCGCGTACATCGTTGCAGATAACGTGGACCGGCGCATGTCGCAGTCGGCAAGGAGAGGGACTGCGTCGCCACCCCTCGGCATCTTCTACCATTGAAAACCGTTCATAGTTTTCTTACATGTTTCTTGTTCGTCTTGTTACTGACTGACTTCTCAAAGGTCAGTCCCCCCGCTCACCAACCTCAAGTACAATAAGCTTGGCAAGTGGTGGGGGAGTAAGTGCGCGCGCGCACTGACTCTGAGTGGGAGTGAGAGGGTGATGTGAGGGTCCGCACAAAGAATGCCAATCAATAATGTATAATCAAACGGTCAACAACCCGGTGCGCCGCGGACGATCTTATTACCTGCGACCTAAATTTTATGTGTCTCCGGCCCCCATACGAACGCTGGGTGCACGAGCTCCTGCAGCATCGCACTGTACGGCGCGTAAAACCTTTCGAGGTCTGGGATGCTCTTCTTCAGGTCGTCCTTGGCCCTGCGCGCCTGGCTGTCTACCCCCTTTTTGGTGAAGGAGAGCGGCACCTTTTTGGCAAGGCCCGCCTCGCACTCCCGGTTGCCGCGCACCAGCTGTATGATCTCCGTGTCCGTGTACAGCCCCGTGAAATTGGCGAGCAGATGGAGCAGCGCCGGCGCCTTCATGCGCATGAGGTCCTCGAAGCGCAGAAAGAGGAACTGCTCGCGCTTGAAGATGCGCAGCGCGCCGGCGATGCAGATCGGGTACAGCGAGTTGGTCACGTACCTGGCAGCGCCGTGGCGAGCGTGGCGGACCGGCGCGGTCAGACGTGTGGCGGCTGTGCGTGCGCGCGCGCGAGCAGCGGCAAGCTGGTTGGGAGCTGTTGGAAACGTTAGTTGAGTGCTAGCTGGCTGCGCGCGCGTGTTTGGTGGCTTGCTCACTCCATGGCTAGACCCTTGAAGCACGCCTGCATGTAAGCGAAGAGCTCCTCGTCGGGCAGCGTGCGCAGCAGGTCAGGCCTGTGGAAGAGCGTCGTGTTGCACTGCCGGAAGCGGCCCATCTGCTCCGCTGTGCGCGTCGAGAAGGAAGTGCCCTTGTCCCAGCCCCACGTGGTGAACATGGAGAACTCGGAGTATGCTCGCATGAGCGGGTCGCGCATGAGAACGATGAAGCGCAGCTCCGATGGGTCCCGCGCCGTCGCGTTGATGTTGTGCAGCGCGCCGACGTGGCATAGGTAGTTGGGCGTGAAGTCCACGGAGGCGAACTCGTACTCGTCCGGCTTCACCCAAGGCATGGCAGTTTGGAGCCACATCGAGGTCGCTCGTCCGAAGCGCATCCGCAGCGTCTCGTGCCAACGGCAGCCCCACCGCTTGGGCCAGCTCGCTCGCGCCATGCAGCACGACGGGTGTATGCGCCCCGCGGGAAGGTGCGTGTGGGCGGGATTGGTGCAGAATGGTTCGAAGCGCTTCACCTTGTAGTAGTCCCAGTCGCGCGTCTTCATCGCCGGCGGCCGGTGCTCCGCCCTGGCGAAGAGCTCGAGAGGGATCTCGGGCCCATGCAGCGCGGCGAGGCCCACCTTGAAGTAGTTGCCATAGCCCCCGCCGTAGAAGAAGAGCTCCTTGCGGTGCATGCAACCGCCCGTCGCCGCGCATGAGATCCCAGGAAGCATGTATCGACGGCCCTCGCAGCCCTTCTTGGACCAGTTGCGAGGGTCGAAGGGGCGCGACACGGGCTTCGGCTGCCGACGCGCTCGCGGCGCCTCGGCGTTCAGACCGGAACGCGTGGCTGCGGATGCTGCTAGTGCGGCTGTTTTGCGCGCCTGTTCTGCTGTGATTGTGCCGGCGGCGGCGACGGCGGCGCGCGCCGGGCTGTCGCCGCACACCATCTCAGGGAGGAAGGCCACGTGCATGCACTCGAAGAGCCACGTGCTCGCCGACTTGGGAAAGCCGGGCATGAAGATCGTCGGTAGCACCGGCTGCGATTGGTTTTGCATCCGGCGATCGAGCTGGAAGCATTCGCCCGAGGGCGAGCCGTTGGGTCCCTTATACTTCAAGTCATCCGTGCCGAGCTCTTTCTCGAGGCAGCGCGCCGGAAGCGGCTGGTGGCCGGCGAAGTTATTGACGCCGACAGGCCGCGGCATCCACTGCCTGCCCTCGCAGTAGGCGGGCACCTCGTGATCCTCGTACGAGCGCAATCCGGCGTGCTTCTTCTGGAAATCGGCGACCGCAGCATCGACTGATACGACGAGAGTCGAACGTGCTTCGGTCAGAAGCCCGCGCGACGCTGCAAGAAAGAGGGCGCGAGCGTGGTTCCATCGGCATTGCTCGCACTCCAACCGTCCTTGTACCAGATTTGGCCCTTCCCGCCGTGCGGCGGCCGCACCATCGAGACGTCGGCCGGCCGCGTGAATTGAAGACGTTTTTGGAGATCAAATTGAGATTGTTGACCAAAAAGTAGAAATTCTGACAATTGGATTTACGCTTGCCCGAATTCTTCCATTACGAAATTCGACTTCCACAAAACGCCATATCGGCTGCTTTTGTCAATGTCCGACGAATCCAGCCTCCCTCCATCTCCTCTCGCCGCGCTGATCGCGCCAACCACCCTCGCCGAGTTCGAGGAGCGTTACTGGGAGCGTGAGCCGCTCTTCCTCCCACGAGACGAGCTGCCATCTGCCTTTGCCGATCTGCTCCGGACAGACGACGTTGCCGAACTCAGCGAGCGGATGGCGGCCCTTGAGGTCGAGCCGCAGATCATGCGCAACGGCGAAAGGTGCCAGCCACGCGAGCTGCTGTGGGACTTTCTCGACGGCGGCTCGGCCATCATCAATCGCATCGACCGCCTGTGGCCTCCCATCGGCCGACTATGCTCTGCCCTGCGCGCTGACTTTCTGCACGTCTTCGCAGTCATGTACCTGACTCCGCGCGACTCGCGCGCCGTTCCGGCGCACACGGACGATCAGGACGTCTTCATCTTGCAGCTGGCCGGGCGCAAGGCGTGGACCGTCTACGGCTCGCCCATCGAGCTGCCGTGCACGCACGAGCAGCTGGGCAAGACAGAGCCGATCGCCCGCTCGCTGTGGGAGAACGAGCTGCGCGAGCCCATTCTCACGGCAGAGCTGGCGCCGGGCTCCCTGCTCTACCTGCCGCGCGGCTTCGTGCACGAGGCGCGCTGCACGAAGGCCGGCGGCAGCTCGCTGCACGTCACGCTCACCGTCCAAACGTCCGACCTCAATTGGCGAACATTCCTACGCGATGGCCTCGTCGAGCTGCAGCGCACCAACGAGGCGGCACGGTGCGCGCTGCCGCTCGACGCGGCTCTCGGCGGCTTTGACGACGACGACGACGACGATGACGACGGCGACGAGCCCGCTGCCGTCGTCGCTCCTGCTGGCGACCGACCGGCGCCCGCTTCTCATGCACCCGCTGCCGAGGCCGCCCCCGCCGTGACCGATGCTCCCGACTCGGTCAGCGCGGCCGCCGACGGAGCTGGCCACGTATCCGCGTTGGCCCAGGCGGCGCCATATGCCGCTTTCGACGAGCTGATGGCGTGGACGGCCGCGCGCGCGGACGAGGGCTTCGAATTGGCCATGGGACGTTTGCATGCAAAGCTCCAAACCCTCAACGTGTCACAGGACCGTGCGATCGCCACCTCCGAGGCCGCCGGGGAGGAGGTGCGTCGCGCGGCGGCGGCGGCCGGGCGGCGACCCGGGCTTCCCGCGCGCGTCGCCGTCGTGCCAGGCCTGCAGCTCCGCCGCACCGAAGAGGGCGCCATCGAATGCTACGACGCTCGGCGCGATAGGACCTTGCGCACTCGCCTCGGGGTCGTGTCACGCGCAGCCGTTGAGGCGCTCGAGGAGCTCACGCGTCGTGGGCAGCCCTTTGCACCGGCCGAGCTGCCGGGCTGCGACGATCTCGAGCGGGTCGCCGTGGTCGCGCGGCTGCTCGGGCTCGGCGTGCTGTGCGACGCCGAAGCGCTCCACGCTATTGATGACGATGGCGCTGACGGCGACGCCGACGAGCATGTAGGTTCCGGTGGTCGTGGCGCTGGAGGAAGGGCTGGGGGGGCGCGCGGCGGAGGGGCCCGCTCAAAGCGGAGCGGCGGACGAAGATAGTGCGTGTTAGGCCAGAAAAGACAGTGGCCGACGTGTGACGATGCGCCCGCGAGCTATGATCACATTTGTACGGTAGAGGATAGTGTAGTCTCTAGAGAGGGAGTGAGGGACGCCCCCGGGCTGATGCCACTCCAGTCTCGCCGGTCCCCGGCGTGGAGGCAGCTTGTCACTCGACTGTCCGACGCGTCAGAACCGCTTCAGCCTTCACGGGGTTTGTACATTGTAGCTTTTGTGCGATTCCTAAAAAGTCTTACCGACTATTCGGCCCCTATCTCCCGTCACACGTCTGAGCTGCCCTCACACCGGTCACCGCGGACCCGCCCGCGACCTCCGGCCTCCTACACACGAGGACCGAATGCTCCGGTCAACAGGCGTTACCGCGTTTACACATGTTCGATAGAGACTTTGATTACTTGACTTCAGGGGCAAGTCGAAAAGGACGCCGCTCATCGCTTGCTCTCGAGCCACACAGCGGCGGCGAGGTGTTCACAGCCCGAGATGCCGCTAGTCTGCACGCACGCGAGGATCGCATCGAAGGCGTCTCGCGAAGTCGAGCGCTCCTCAAAGTAGAGAACCCGCAACGAAGTTTCGTCCGTCGAGTCGACGACCGCAAAGCCATACTGGGAGCATCCCGACATGCCGTGTCCGCCCACCATGAAGCCCACCGCCTCGTGCTCGCCACGCTGCTGGATTTGGTTGCAGTGCGTGTGGCCGTCGATGAACTTGAGACGATCGCCGAGCCCCCTGCACCCGTCGATCGAGCCGAGCAGCGCGCGCACGTCGGGCGTGTCCGCGCCGCTCTGGCAGCCGGAGCTCACATCGTTCCAATGGCCGAGCACGAAGATCGCGCGCGGCGGTGGCGCGACGGACCCGAAATAGGCGCATGCCTCGTTCAAGTGAGGCCTCAGGGTTTGGAGTGGCGCGGCGCCCGCATAGCCGACGAAGCCGAGGTCACCGATGGTGTGGAAGAAGAAGGAGTTGCGTACGTCGTTGTTGAAGCCGCCCCACTGCTTCATTACGTCGGGGCCGCCTGACTCGAAATGCATGAAGCCGTTTGGCGAGGTGAGCGCTGCGACGGTGTCTTGCGCATAGAATTGGGAAAAGCCCCACGCAAATTGGTCGGTGTAGTCGCTGGGCGGGCCGCCCCCCACCCAGATGTCGTGGTTGCCTGGCACGGTGAGTAGGTAGCGTCGCTTGAAGTCGATCGAGAGCCGATCCCAGATCGCTCGTGTGGGGCGGCCATCCTGGTCGTAAAAGTTGTCGCCGAGAACACCGAAGAAATCAACGTCGTCGTGCGCCGCGATCGCGTTGAGCATCAGATGTGTTCGGTTGTACACGTCCCACGACTCCGAAAACTCGCAGTCAATCCAGCGTTTCGAGAAGCAAGGGTCTGAGATGACGACGCCTCGTACCCCCGCACCCGGTGCGGGCAGCGACACGACCACATCATTGCCGCCCACACGCACTCTGTTCACGCCCACTTGGAGAGGCACGATTGCCGACGATAGATGGTTCGTACCCAGCTTGACGTACGTCGCCTCGGCCGCACCGTCCGCCTGGAACGTGCACGCTGCGCCACTTAGCTCGCAACGATGCGCCGCCGGGAACCATGTGTAGTGCTTGCACGCGCCATCGTGAGTGCACTTGAGCAGGCAGTCAGCGTCCCATGTGAGGGTCGACGTGTTGTACACGGCCGCTCCGCAGCTGGTCGTTGCGACGCCCATGTCAAAGGCCCCCTCCCAGCGGAAGCGGAAGCTATCGTTGTAGCTTGAGCTCGGATGCAAGTGGCTGAGGTCGACCGGCCCATCGGTGCTGATTACCGAAATGCGCACGGAGTTGTACCCGGTGGGCCCCATGGCCTTGGCGACGCGAAAGTCGATGGGCGCGGCGGGTGGCTCCGCCCTCGAAAGCTCGCGCAGCCACGGCTCAAAGTAGCCGAGGCCGGGCTTGATGATGGAGGGGGCGCCGATGGAAAGAGCGTTCAGCGGTAGCATGACGAGGCGGAAGCACCGAGCTCTGCAACACGTGGTTTCGTCATTCGTTGTGCCCAGCACGGCGCCTTTTCTCAACGGGGGCGGATGCTGGCGTGCGCGAACATCCACAACATGCAAAACCTCGAGTACCGTACCATTGTTCGACGTCGAGAGAGACTTCGACTTAAACTTCCGGACTGGTTTATAGGACTGGTGTTCGACACCGGACGATGTTTGTCTCTTGACGCATGACGGGCGCTGCGTGATCCGTGATGTCAGATGTGCATGCATGGCCAGTACCGCCATAGGCCCCTCTGCAGGGGCGTACACGGAGTACTCGCTGTCGCCTGAGCACGAGCTCGGGTGGTACGCGTGACACAGGACATCAGGCACAGCCTTAAAACTTGAAGGGGTTCGGAGTTCATGATCAGTCGTCACTGGACACGGCACGCCCACACCCACTCATCACTGCCGCCTCGCCCGTGCCTTCTCAGCCGCCTCGTGCTCGTGCCATCGCCATCATCACGCGCGCCGAGGCATTCGGGTACAGCCCGTCCACATAAATCCATTCCATCGCGCGTGCCGGTGAGAGCAGCTTGCAATCTGTAGCGGATGGCGCGAGTCGATCCGCGGCCAGCGACTCTGAATGCAGGTGCGAGCGTGGGCAGCAGTGTGCAGCAGTGTGCACGGCACACGGTCGAGGCGCACGGAATGCAACCTCCCTCGCCTCGTCCATCCATACGAATAAACCTCGAAAATACGCGACGCTTCAGTTGGGGCCGAGGGGTAGGGGAGGGGTGGCTGGGCTTGCACGCGAGGGGGTTGGGCGCGGCGCGCGCGGCGCGCGCGCGCGCGCGCGCACAGTGATAGCCGACAGTCTCGAGATAGATCACGTCCCCAAGATTCTTATTCTCGGTCGCAAAGTAGGGTGCGGCCACATCGACCACGGGCCTCCCGCCATCGGAGCTCGGTGTGAACGTGAGCTCGTCATGAATCCAAGTGGGGCCTGTGATCCCGATCGAGCTCCACGTGTCCTCGACAAGGCGCAGCGCCGTGCCTAGCGCCTCGAAGCGCGAGTGTGCCTCGGCTCCGGCGTGCTCGAGAGCCCATTGGTACGCCGCCGCGTTCACCGCGCGGCAAATGGACGCGTTCAGCCGGTCGGTGGTGTTGAAGGGCGACAGCTCTTCGGGCACTCCCGCCGACTGCCAGATCGACTGACGAGATTTGAGCTTGGTGCGGAGCTCGCGCGCCGAGATCGGGTACAATCCCGTGTCCAGTTCGTCCAGACGGTCGAGAATGGGCATGGTGACGGTCGTGGTGAGCAGCTTGCACGGTTCGCCGGCGGTGCAGGCTGTGCCCGGAGGCGGCGTGAAGATATGGGGCAGGTGGAACGGTCGGGTGTCGGACACGTCGTGGAATGCGTCCTTAGTGACGATGGACGCCGACTGCGCCGTGGGCGTGGGGGCAAGCTCAACGGCGCCCATGAGCCGTTGAGCCGTCTGCATCACCCACGCGCTGCCACACGTACAGTCCACGGGCGGCAGCGGATCGGGCGGCGGCTTGCGCGGGCCTAGCGACGTGTTCGGGAACATCGGGTACTCGCAATGCGGGTTGGTTGGGTAGTCACTGTCACAAGGCGTCCCGACGTGAGTCGAACCTTCAAGCTCAAGCGCCTCCACCAGAGGGGCCACAAGGCGAGCGGTGCTATTGTAGGCGTCGCTGAGCGCCTTCACCGCCGCCACCTGCGCCGCACCCGCTCCAAAGGAGGCCGTTATGAAGCTTGAGAGCGCCGTCGCGAGCGCCGCGTGCCCCACCGTCTCGTTGAGACTCGCCGAGAGGTCGTGAGCGCGCACAAAGGAGGGCGGTGGGCCGGAGGAGATGCTCCAGTGGTTCAGGCCGTCGAGCAGGATGAGGGGCTGCGGCGGCTCGGGCCTTTGGCCACCTGGGCTGCCCACCTGATGCCACCACGCCTCGGCCTGCCGCGTCACGCGCAGCAGCCCATCGAGCGTGCCATCGAGCGTGAGCACTGGCGCGCCGAATGGTGTGGTGCGGTACTTGCGCAGGACAGTGGCGCCGTATAAGACGAGGGCGTCGAATTCGCCCACATGCGACGTCACGTACTGCTGCGCCATCACACCGCCAAGCGAGTGCCCGAGAATCACGCTGCGATTGGCGGACATACCAGCTTTGACCATCTGCTCGGTCACATTCTTGATCTTGCTGCCGAACTGCAGCGGCTCGGGCGTGTCCGCCACAAATTCAGGCACGCCAACCCACACGGGTAGCGGTGACGCAGCCTGCACAGCCTCGGCAAACGGCCGGTAGCCGCCTGGAGGCGAAGACTCTCCCTGGATGAGAATCAAGCTGATGGTTGCGCCCTGCTTGCCTGCAGGTGGCTTCAGGGTGTACGAGTTGTCGCTGGATGCTGCGCTAACGAGTAGCAGGATGGCCGCCATCGGGACGTGGAAGTGACCCATGACGCCTTGACCGAGTAGCGGCCGGACCGAGATCGCGTTCACTACCGGTAACTAATTGCGAGCACGCTCTCGCCCAGGACGACGCGTTTGGTATAGGGGGTTTCTCACCCCCAAACGGCATATTTCTCTTCGATCTCTAAGCGGTCTGAAATCGACCTTGCTCCTTGGCGCAGACCTGCTAAGTGCGCGCTGCCTCGAGACTGCACCTCACACAGCGAGACAGCGTACAGTCGAGTATTCCTGTATTCGAGAGCCTCAAGTCAAAAGTGTAAGTAGCTACCGAGTAGAGCGCCGAGCTAGCCCGCAGCCAGCAAGCCCGCAAAGGTCTGGTACGCGCTCGAATCTTCGCCCATCGAAAGGCGGGCGGCGGAGGCGCCCACCTTCGCCCAGGTGGCCGCGCCACGCGCCTCGCCCGCCTGCGCGAGCTGCACGACCGCTAGCAACCAGCCAGCCTTTCCTAGAATGAGAGGAACACCTTCCTCACGCATCAGCCGCAACTGCTCCTCGACTAGACCGACCACGCGCGCCGAGCAGCCCTCCACCTCGAGCTGCCGATGGATCTCGACCAGCCGCGCGTGCCGCGCGTCGCTGCGCTCGAGTGCCATGCCTTCCAGCATGCAAGTGGAGCATGAGCATGTAAAAAAGTACTTGTGCTCGAGCAGCGCACGCCGGCTTGCACGTGCGCCTGCTTCGGCACCCGCCACATAAGCGATCGTGAGCTCGGTACCCGCATCAATCGGCCTGATCGCGTGCACCGTCTGCCGCCCGAGGGCGCCACTCCAGGCCACAAAGCAGTTGGGATGGCACGCATGATTGAATCGAGAGCATACTCGGAAGACAGCGGCGCGATGCACGCCGTCATTCACGCCCTCAGACGCAAAGTAATCCTGCGTCACGAAGCTGCTTGTGTTCCAGATGCCAGCTGCCGTCTTGCCTCGGCCACCGGCAAATGAGTCGGCCAGCGCAAAGAAGCTCTCTCGGGCTTCTGGATCCAACGCCTCGACAAGGGCGTTGAGCTGCGCAAAGTCGTCCGCCTTGTCACCGCGTCGGCTCGCCCAGAAGACGAGCGGCACCTCCGCGAGGATCCTCTCACCGGGAGCGATCGCTCGAATTGCGACGCAGCCCAGTCCTCGTCCGGGCAGCGCGCGGACGGCGAGCGCGTGGCTTGCAGGATGCCAGCTGCTGCAGGGCGCAAAGGTCCAGCACGTGCGCCCGTCTGAGAGATTTATCCGGCGGGCAAGCGAAGGTGCGTGAGCTACGCATACTTGTTCGGTCGAAGACTCCATATCATCACAGAGGAAGCGCTCGCACAGAGGGCAGCCTCACACACCGCCGCTCGGGCGGTTAACGGTGTTTTCCAACTGTTGAGGAGCTGTGAAATTGTTTCTCACAGCTCCTCAAGTTCGAGCAGCTGTGAGTTTCATTCTCACAGCTCCTCGCAACTTGTAGCACCTGTGACTGTAAAAACTCGCAGCTCGACAACTTGAGGAGCTGCGAGTTTTAATCTCACAGCTGCTACAACTGTTGCGACGAGCTGTGAAAATGTAACTCACAGCTCTTCAACTTTGAGCAGCTGTGGGGAAAATTGGGCCTTATCTCACAGCTGCTCGAAATGCTCGTCACAGCTGTGAAAATTCGACTCACAGCTCCTCTAAGTTTAGGAGCTGCGAAATCTTATGATGCAGCTTTTCAAGATTTGATGAGCTGTGAGTCGAATTGTCACAGCTCTTGGTAAGTTGAGTCGAGCTGTGAATATTTTCTGTGATGTTCTTCGCAGCTGCTCAAGTCAGTTTTTCGCAGCTGGAACGGAGCAACTCAGATTCTCTTTCACGACTGACAGTCAGCTAATTATCAATTTCATCAGTCACGGAGTTGTGGTAGACCGATGAATTCTGGGTGGTTGGCTGATGAAATGGAAAAAGGCGGTCTCGCGAGACCGCTTTTTTCCACTTCACAGCAGGTCCTTCACCCCAGCACCTCCCAGGAGACCCTGGGAGGGCACGGCGTCGCGGTCTCCGCGTCGCTTCTCTTCAATGCACAGGTCCCCGTCGAACCGTCTGCGCGCGTGTGTGCGGCTGGCTATGACGACCTATCGCCAGACAGCGATGACGACTCTCCCCGGTTGACGAAGGATCCACGATCTGCTGCTGGTGGTGCAGAGGTGTCGCCTTTGAAGCCAGTGATGCCCAGGGTCCTCACAACAGTGAGCAGCATGGTGAAGCACCCGGAAACCAGCACCTGGCACGTGCGGATGGGCGACGACGTGCCAAAGTTATTGTACGCCAATGGGCCGACACGCATCGTCTTGTACAACTACAACGTGGTGAGAGAGATGGCACGCGCGCAACATGCTCCTCAGCCGGGGACTCTTCCTCGTCTTCGTCTCCAGAGAGTGCATTGTCCTCGTCCGAGGGCGGCATCTCAGTAGGAGAGTCGCATGTTTGCGAACGACGTGCCCGCGCGCGTGAGCTTCGCGCGGCATCTTGCGACTTGACGAGCTCCAAAAGCAGAATTCACTGCTGCTCGAAGTCGAGGAGCTGTGAGTATTTTTGTGGCTTTTCTCGCAGCTCGTCGGAACATTGAAGCAGCTGTGAGTTTTTATTTTCACAGCTCGTAAACTTCGAGCAGCTGTGAGTTTTATTCTCACTGCTTCTCAATGTTAGAGGGAGCTGTGAACCTTTTTAGAGGGTTTCTCACAGCTCGTCGCAACAGTTGTAGCAGCTGTGAGATTAAAACTCGCAGCTCCTCAAGTTGTCGAGCTGCGAGTTTTTACAGTCACAGGTGCTACAAGTTGCGAGGAGCTGTGAGAATGAAACTCACAGCTGCTCGAACTTAAGGAGCTGTGAGAAAAAATTTCACAGCTCCTCAACAGTTGGAAAACACCGTTAACCGCCTCTGAGAGCGAGAGCGAAGCTTTCTCGAAGTTCACCGGCGTTCATTACGAAGCCCGATATGGTAATGATATGGGCGGATGCATGCATGCTCGGCCGGACCGGAAGGTCGTGCCTGCGGGGAGCCCTCATTCACACCTACTGAACACAACCACACCTGCGGTGAGCTTGAACGCAAACAGTAAGACAGAAAGACGCCCACACCCTACATGTACCATGGCTGTTGGTGCACTTCTGCCCCCGTCGACTTGACTTGACTTGACTTGACTTGACTTGCTCGTCGGGCGGCGGGGTCGTGAACGAAAATGCGTGGAATGTCGCACAGTGCCTCGCCGACGAGCGAGCGAAGCAGGAAGCTGATGCCGTTCAGGAACTCTTGGATCTTGCTCCCGCTCCTAGCGAGGCCGGTCGTGATGACTCGGACGGTGGCCAATTTTCAGTGGTGCGACTCGCCCCCTGAGAAGCGTTTCAATGCGGTCCTCACGAACGCTTACGTAACTCTGACTGAGGACGACAACGGCGAGATTTTCGTGGGGTTTGATGCAAAGGTTGATTCTGGCACCGTGGATACGGCGTACTTCAACGTGGTGGTATGGGACGAGGTCACTGGCAACAGAGACAAGCTCAAGAAGCAGCCACTTCGCGGTGCGGCCATGAGTGAACCAGACAGCGATGGGCGCGTTGGAATTAAGGCCAGAGTGCAGCGGCATCTCGCCGATCCGAAGGCAGCCACGAAGTACGAGGCCACGGTGAGTATCTGGAGCGGCAACGGCGACGAGATCATGTGCTGGGTCACGCTCTTCGACGTTGGGCTCGGCGGCCCCATCGAACTCCCCGGCATCAAGATGAAGACAAAAAGCGAGCTCTGAGCCTCTATTTCTTTACATGCATGACCTCACAAGGAACCTCTCTTACGTGCATAGCATCAGCAGGGATGCATATCATTTCTGTAGATAGAGACAGGAGACGCAGTCCAATGAGCGGCCGAGCGAGCGCCGCGCGCGCGGACCGGATAGCGGCGTTGTACCATGGAGTGTACGCGAGTCGCGACGTGTGCGAGGCGCGGGGATGGGTCGCACCGCACCCCGCACAGGAGTAGGGCCAGTTCACCGATTCGCAGATGTCAGGAGCCTGGAGCGCACCGATGGGTCTCTAAGCGGGTCGCTCCTCGGGTGCTGGACACAAGTAACAAGTTGGCTCAGGCTGGACCGATACACGCAGCCCGCCGGTAACCCACCGCGGGCGGGGCGCGCATCTTGGGCCGGGCATGGGGCCGGGCGGGTGTCGTGTCGGTAACGGGCATTTTTGTTCAACGTTCGAGGTGTCGCCGCGAAACGCGCAGTACATGCGCGCCGTTTCTTGAGCGCCGTCGCTCTAGATCTTCGAGATTCGTTCACGCGCCGGGGGGGCGACGCCCGTCCAATTAACGTTCTTAACCCTGGACTCGCCCACATGCACACCGCCTTCATAGGCAGAGCCCTCTTCCTCTCTCTCAGAAGTTCTCAGAAGCACTGCGCGGGAGACACACGAGTTACGAGGCTGTGAATACGAGGCAGGCAAACGTGCGCTGGCACTCGCGAGACTGTGGCGTCCTCGTGAGCACCCCAGGAGTAGTCGACTCGGAGAGTGACGAACCCCTAGGAGACGTCGACTAGGAGAGTGACGAACCCCTAGGAGAAGTCGACTAGGAGAGTGACGAACCCCTAGGAGACGTCGACTCGGAGGGTGAGGCGAGGCGTACGGGACGACGCGAGAGAGGTGGGAGAGGGGATGGGGCTGGGGAAGGTACGGGGGATGTGGCGGCGCACCTTCCGATGAACGATCAGTGGGCCGTTCTCGTCATAGTCCGCCTTTGAAATCCACATCGTGCTCATGACTGAGAGCGAGCCCAGTATGGATCCGCCCAGCCACGCCCCGTGGGCGCGCGCGGGCACCGCGAGCACCTCGGGTACACATCCGTCTGGCGCACTGCGATGCAGCTCAGACGCCAAGCGCGGGGCGAGCCCGGCGAACATTGTCGACGCGCCACCGAGCACGATGGAGCGATACCAGTTTGCGGTACCTGTGTGGGGAGAGGGGGTAGTGGACGCGCCGTGGTGAGCACTTGCATGCGCCACAAGGCGAGGCGGAGCGGTTCGCGGTACCGTCCTTGCCGTGCTGGTGGACTCGAATGTAATCATATGTAATCATATGTAATCATAGGTAATCATAGGTAATCCTAGTCAATCCTAGGTAATCATAGGTAATCGTATGTAGTCATAGGTAATCATAGGTAATCATAGGTAATCATAGGGGCGTACCGTCCTTGCCGTGCTCGGTAGACTCGAGCACTCCATCGCGATCGCGCTGCCGGATGCACTCGGCGACGAGCTGCGCGAGCCCGCCGCCCGCCTGCCCGAGCATCGAAGGGTCGAAAAGTGGTTCCGCCATCGCCACGCGCGTCGCTGCAGACACCGTCAGCTTCTTCCCGTCCGGCAGCTCGAAGGCGCCGGCCGAGCACGTGGTCCTACCGGTAGAGTCGCTCGCGACGGCGCCGAGGATTTCTTTGGCCTTGGCGGCGGCGCTGAGCGGCAGCGGAGCGCCACCCGCGCTCTTGCCGAGCAGCTCGGCCGTCCATGCGCTCAGCGCGTCGCCGGCGATGTTGGAGCGCTGCTGCGTGCGTGGGTCCGGGAGGCCCTCATGCACCAAGACGGCGTACGTACACTCAGCGCCGCAGCCGACGATGACGCCATTCTCGCGCCCTGCCGCGTACAGCTCGAGCACCGCCGGCGCCGCAGTGTAAGCGCCGGGTGCCGCGAACGTCTCGAAAAGGGTCTGCATCAGCCTCTCCTTATTCACCTTCGTGTCAAAGAGCGGCGAGGTGACAAAAAGGTTGCATTCCTCGGTGTCGATGCCCAACTGATTCGTGAGTGCGTGGTCCCAGTACGCTTCCATCGCATCCCAGTCCTGCACGATGCCGCGGGTGATGGGCTGCGCGTCGCCCATGCCAGCGAGGCCGCGGGCGGGCAGCACGCCGCGTGGCTGCTCCTCGCCGGCGAAGCCCGACTTTATGAAGCCGCTTCCATTGTCGATTACGACGCACGGCATCGTGCCGTCCGCCGGGCGAGGTGGCATGCCGCTGCGGCGCGCCGCCTGCGCGATTGTGAAGCTGGCACGACGCGCGCCGCCCGCGCACCGCGCACGTGCGAGGCAAAGTGGCGAGGGCACACCACGTGAAGTCCTCCTCGTCACAGAGGACTTGACTTGACTTGACTTGACACAGTTCACACCCAGGGTCACAACTTCGCCTTTCTGGCCGCGGCCACTCCGCACCCACTCTCAACTTCCACGTGGGCTACCGCTTGACACTGTGGGTTCCACTGAACGCCGCAGCCCCTTGTTGGCCGTGCGATCGACTCGGCCACGTCAAAGTTGACGGGGAGAGCGGAGTGCGCTTCCACGGTTTCTGTCAAACACAAATTAGGA
>Ga0210248_100091_pt1 | contig 68654 bp, 36 predicted proteins | sample ChrtobMetP3_32mM_FD_155493 | JGI IMG/M metagenome (GOLD analysis project Ga0210248, IMG submission 155493) | Chrysochromulina tobin associated microbial communities from unialgal haptophyte culture, Seattle, Washington, United States - P3_32mM | ecosystem: Host-associated > Algae > Haptophytes >...
CCGATGCCGCCCTCAATGCCGCACGAGCCCACATGGGAGCTCGGGCTCCAAGGACTCATGCTCGTGAGCGTGGCGGCGTTCGCCTTCGTCAGAATTCGAAGCGAGATGGCGGCGAGATGGCGGCGAGATGGCGGCGAGGTTGCGGCACGGTGCGATAGCCACCTGTCGGCTGCTTTCCCCACGATCACCACTTTAGGGGATGCGGGCGCGCGGCACTACGCCAGGCTCGCCAGCGATGCAGACGAGGACGGTATGGATGGCGCAAGGGGCCGAGCTAGTTCGAAGAGCTACGCGGAAGCGACCACGCCGGAACCGCCACCGTCGCCGCGGGCAGGAGGGCAGGTTGCCTCGTTCTTCATCGCGCGTAGGGGCAGCCGCAGCGGCTTGGTCGGCGAGGCTCCCTCACACCTCGGGCCCACAGCACACCGACGGCACTCCGACTCGACACCGACTACAGGCACGGCCCAGGCACCCGCCTCGTCCGATCCGATGCACACAGAGCTCCGAGAGGACCAGCCAGCCCCGCCATCGAGGAGCTTCCTTGACGAGACCCAAGAGGCGCCATCGAGGAGCTTCCTTGACGAGACCCAAGAGGCGCCATCGAGGAGCTTCCTTGACGAGACCCAAGAGGCGGCCGACAACCTGATGTTCGAGGCGGATCGGCAGGCGCACGAACTGCTCTTCGAGGCGCAGCGCGAGGCGGATGCCATCCTCAATGCGGCGCGGCGCATCAGCGCTGCTCACTCGCTTCCACGCCCACGAAGCAGCCTTCCTGCGTCGCTCACGCCCGGGGCGCATGAGAACGACTATTTGGATAGTTTGTTGTAGAGAGACCCGTCGCGCCGTAGAAGGAAATTTAACCCCGCACTGTTCACACTCACTCCGTGGCGTGTGAACAGTGTGTTGTGAATGAACAGTGAGGACCGCGCGCGAATGCGCTCATCAGCAGCGGCTGGCATGGACTCCGCCGCCGCACGGCGGCTTTTCGCGCTTCTCGAGCAGCACTCGCCGGGCCCGGCCGAGCACGACTACTCCGCCGAGGCGCGCAAGCTCTTTGCCACGCTCGGCGAGGGCGACAGCGCCAGCTACCACGACATGGACGCCCTCTGGCGTGATCCTACCACGGGCGGCATCATCTTCGTGGGCAACGAATCGGCAGCCCGCGGCCCCCTGAGCTACTTCAAGGCGGCCGACATCACGCACGTCGTGAACGCGACCGACGACCTGCCCAACTTTTGTGATGGCGGCGTGAAGTACATGCGGTTCCACGCGGCACACCACATGCGCCACTCAGGCGACTCGCGGTCACTGCTCGACTTCGTGACGCCGCTCTTCCGCTTCGTCGACGAGGCGCTCAGCGCCGGCAACAATGTGCTCGTGCACTGCCTTGCTGGCGCCCACCGCGCCGGAACCACGGGCTGCCTGCTGCTGATGTGGAAGGAGGCCCTCTCTGCAGCGGATGCCACGGCCCTCGCGCAGCAGCGGCGCCCCGTGATCAACCCGATCGGCACGCTGCCGCAGCTGCTCGCGCGTTTCGAGGCCCTCCGGCGCACCTCGTCCGCGTGGGACGGATGGGAACGGGAGGCACGCGCCGCTTTCGAAGCACGCGTGGCCGCGTCTGTGCTCGGCGAAGCGGAGGACGCGCGGCTGGAGCAGGTGATGACCACTGATGTCCTCTGATGACCCTTGATTGCCTCAGATTGGCTTCTAATTGCGAGAATTCGGCGTGTGACTCGGGCAGGAGCGTCGCATGCACGAGGCAGGGTCGGTCGCCGCGCGCCAGGCGGAGCGCCGCGCGCAGGACGAGTTCCTTCTTCAGGCACAGGAGCTGCAGAAGGCGTGGGACGAAGCCGAGGCCACGCGTCAGCGCCAGGAGGAGCGCGAACGCCATCGCGCGGAGCTTCTGGAGAGGGAGGAGCTCCTTCAGCAGCAGCAGCAACAGCAGCAGCAGCACATGCTGCAGCACATGCAGCAGCAGAATGAGATGCGGCGGCTCCGGCTGAGGCTCGAGGAGCAGCAGCAGGAGCGGCAGCAGCAGGCGAAAGCCGCCGACTTCGAGCAGGCGGAAGCTGCCGACTTTGAGCAGGCGGTGGGGCCGTCGCGCGATGCGCTCATGTACGCGATGCGCGACGAGCTCGACGCGGCACTCGAGATGATGCGCACCATTGGTCTCAAGGCCCATGCGCTGCAGGAGGAGGCGAGCGTGGTCCATCGGGCGTTGCGCCATGCCGGGCCCGACGAGGACGAGGACGAGGACGAGGACGAGGACGAGGACGAGGACGAGGACGAGGACGAGGAGTACGAGGATGATTTCGAGGTGGACGAGGAGGCGGTGGCCGTGGGTGCCGAGGAGCGGGAGATCGAGCGGGAGATCGAGATCGAGCGGGAGATCGAGGAGGGCATTCTTCTCGCGCGGCAGGAGGAGGCACTCTCGCAGGAGGAGGCGCAGCTCCAGCGCGCCGTGAACGAGTCACGCGAGGCTGTGAAGACCGCTACGGCGCGAGTTGCGCAGGCAGAAGCACAGGAGCAAGCACGCGCACGCGCCGCGACGGCGCGTCGGGCGGCCATGACGGAGTACGATGATGACAACTACGATGGGCTGGCGCAGACGGCGGCGGAGACGCAAGCCGGCGGATCACGCGAGCTCCTCTCGCACTCGCTCGCCGCTGCGATGGAGGTGAGCCTCGCGACGGCGCAGGCGGCGATGGCCGCGACCCATGGCGACCTCACCATGGCGATGCATCTGATCGATCTTCAGCGGCGCAACGGCGGCCCCGGCGTGCTAGGGAGTGGCCGCGGCGCTCCTCACGGCGCTGAAGGAGGGTCGAGGTCCGACGAGGCGCGCCGTCGCGAGGTGCTGGACGCGCATGCCTTGGCGTTGCATGCAGCGCTCACTGCGTGCGCGCCACCTCCCGCGCCCGAGCCACCTCCCGCACCCTCGCCGCCCCTCTCGCCCTCGCGCGGGCGCATCGCGTGGCAAGAGCCCGTGGCCGAAGAGATCGACCCTGGCTGGAAGGTGATGCGCACGGCGGCAGGTGAGCCCTTCTGGTTCAACGAAATCAGCGGCTCGACTAGCCGGACGGCGCCGGCGCTGCTTCGCCCCAAGGAGAATCAGGGGCCCAAGGAGGATCAGGGGCCCAGTCAACCTGCCGCCCGCGCGGGCTTGCCTAGTCAGAAACCTGCCGCCAGCGCGGGCTTGCCCAGTCAAGAGCCTGCCGCCCGCGCGGGCTTGCCTAGTCAGGAGCCTGGGTTCTGGCAGGCCATGAGGCGCCGTGATGAGCATGCCGTGGCACGTCCCGAGGCACCTCGACGCTCTTCGGAGGTCATTCAAAGAGCGCGCCCAACTGCTCGCGGAGGCTCCGGCGGAGATCACTCGGAGCTCATGCAGGCCGCAACGCGGGCGGCGGCGGCAGCGGCGGCGGCGGGCGACACACGCGGTCGGGACTTGGCCGAGAGGGCGGCGGTGCTGGCGCAGCAGCGGGAGCTCGCTCAGACGCTACTCGCCTCTCTCAACGAGCTGCGCTCCATGTGAGGGGTGCGCCGAGGAGAAGGCAGAAGAGAAGCAGCGTGACGTGGCGCCGTCCCGACGAGCAAGTTGCATGAGAGCTCGCGAGAGTTGAGAGCGAAAGAGAGCACTGGCAAGTGAGGTGCGGCTCAGGTGCGCTACATTGCGATACATTGCGATACATTGCGATACATTGCGATACATTGCGATACATTGCTGAGGTGCGGCTCAGATGCGGCTGAGGGTGAGCGACGAGGATCGAGGGCGCCAAGTCCGTGGGCGCGGCGAAACACGCTGGAAGCAGGAGGGCGGGGCAACCAATTCAAAGATAGTGTGGCCGACGTGGTCCCACACACACTGGTCCTGAACTTACCATGTGATGGTGGGGGATGTGAGTCGAAATCTACCGACGCTCCGCGGTGGGGTGTTACTGTGTCTGAGTGTGACGGTGAGTGTGCGCGCCGACGTGGTCCGTGTTCGATGCGATTCGCTGTGTATTACGAACTCTCGTGAGTAATACTTCACGCACCTTGAAGTGTTAAACTCCGTGTCGTGGGGTCGGTGCAACTACGGTAGCAATCGCAATTCGCATGAAAAGCAATCCGATGAACGCATGAATAGCCGAGCCCAAACGACGACGCGTTGTATCTCGGACGACGGACCGTTCATTCGACGCGAGACCCGCCCGCGGCGAGACTGTCAGACTGTCACCTTCCCGTCACTTCGGGCGCGAGGTCGGTGTGCATCTCGGCCGTGATGACGTTGAAGGGCGCGCCAGGGCGCAAGCCAAGAGCCGCCGCGTTCTCGGGGGATGCGTGCAGCTTCTCGACGTGCACCACCTTGCCGATGGCGACGGGCGGCAGGCTCGCATGCGTACAGTGCATCGCGCGGCACAGGCTCTCCTCAGACGCCCTCGAGAGAAAGTAGGGAGGCCCTGCGTCACCTGTGGGGAGAGGCGAGGGCGCCGTGGTGAGCACCTGCATGCAGAGAGACGCCCACCAGAGAAAGGAGGGAGAGGTCCAGCGGCACCTTCACGCAATGCAACATACAATGGCACTGAATGGGGCGCCGCTGCCTTGCCGCCCGCCGCCACGAGCTGCCCGGGAGCGCCCAACCCGGCGCCCACAGCGGCCACACTCCCCCCGGGGGCACTCCCCCGGGGGACGCTGGCGCGGCGCACGAAGGCCACACGGTCGTCGAAGCGGAATCCGGTGGTGACTAACCCCGAGCGATCGCTCGAGCGCGCGGGGTTCGTCACCACCGGAGAGCGCCGCATGGACGCGCGCAGCCGACGGCACTCCTCCACCTTGTCGCGGAAGATCTTTTGGGCCCGAAGCGCGCCCTCGAGCGCCTCGGCCACCAACGCTTCCTCGCGTCTCTCTCTCGAGGCGCTGGCGGCGGCAGGAGCGGGCGCGGCCTCGGCGGCCGCGCCGCCATTGGGGGAGGGGGCGGAGGCGTTCGCGCCGCCCACGACAGCGTCCACGCCCACGATAGCGTCCACGCCCACGACAGCGCCGCCGTTGGGGGAGGGGGCGGAGGCGTTCGCAGCGGAGGGGAGCATCCTAACGAGCCGCTGGAGGGCGGCGAGCAGCCGCTGCCTGGCAGCGCTCTGAGCGCCCTCGTGAGCGCCCTCGGCAGCGCTCTGAGCGCCCTCGTGAGCGCCCTCGGGCTCCGATCTCGTAACCGCTGTAACCGCCGTAACCGCCGCCTCCGCCGTAACCGCCGCCCGCTGCTGCTCGTGCTCGAGACGGCGCGTGAGCTCGAGCTCGAGATGGCGCACCTCGGCGGTGAGGGCACGCACGGCCGTCTCGAGCACGGCCGTCTCCGGCTGGCTGGTCAGAGCCCACTCGAGGAGGAAGCTGCTCCCGGCCGCGAGGGTCGAAGGCGGCCCGACCGTCATGAAGCCATTCGCCGTCTCACCCAAGGCGTCGCCGCCGCCGCCGCCGCCGCCGCCGCCGCCGCCGCCGCCGAGAACGGGCCCGCCACCAGCATTGAGCCCACCAGCATCGAGGGAGCGTGTGGAACCTGTGGTACACTTCGACGTGGCCTCAGCCTGGGTGGCCTCAGCCTGGGTGGCCTCAGCCTGCACTGCGGCTCTCGCGGTCACTGGGGGCAGCGCCGGCGACATAGCTGGTGCTGCCGCCGCGCGGATGGGCGCTGCACCGGGCGCTGCACCGGCACCGTCGAGGGCGACGCATGCATCGTCAAGGCATGCATGCGTCGAACAGAGGAATGCATGCGTCGCCATCTGTTCGATGCTGATGCGCGCCTCGGGCACAGGCTGAAGCGCTGCGATGAGCAGCTTCGTCGCGGCGGCAGACACGCCCGGCACGGCGGGCGGCTGGCCACGTGGCGCCGCATCGATGGCGGCCAATAGCTCGGGCACTGTCGCGCCGCTGTAAGGCACCCGCCCGGAGAGCATCTCGAAGAGACACACGCCCACGGACCAGACCTCCGCGGCGGCGCCGTAGGGCTGCCCGCGCAGCGCCTCGGGCGCCATGTACAGGGGCGAGCCGCAGACGGTACGGGCCATGGACGCGCCATCGAGGGCACGCGCGAGGCCAAAGTCGGCGATCCGTAAGCGCGCCGCGCGAGCAGAGCCGTCGGCCACGGGATGAGGGCTGGCGCCGCCCACGACAGCGCCCGCGCCCGCGAGAGCGCCCTCGTACGCGTCCTCGTGGGCGTCCGGGAAGAAGAGGAGCAAGTTCTGCGGCTTGATGTCGCGATGGAGCAGCTTGCGTACCCGCAGGTAGCATAGGCCGTCGACGAGCTGGCGAAGGAGTGCGGTGGCCTCGAGCTCGTCGGGCGGCGCGCGCGCGCCGGCCCCGGCGGTGCGCGCGCGGATGAGCGCGGCAAGGTCCGTGTGCGCCGCGTCCATCCACAGAAACACGTGGCGCGCCGAGGCGGCCACCGCATGCAACTGCACGATGTTCGGGTGAGAGATTGCATGCAAGATGCGCACCTCCGAGGCGAGGAGCGACGCCGTCTTGGGCGTCAGATTCCGCCGATCGATGGCCTTGAGCGCGAGGAGCGTCGCTGTTGTCGTCAGGCCAGCCGGGGCCAGGCTGCTCGGCGCCTGCGGCGGCTGCACGCCCGCCCCGCTCGCCTTTTGACGAACCGCCGCACTCGAGAGACGCCGTAGCAGGTACACCTGAGCAAAGGATCCGGTGCCGATGCAGCGCTCGACGGCGTACTCGCCTATGCTGCTGAGCCCGGGCCGCAGCTCGAGCGTAGGCGTGCGCTCCGCCGTCGTCAGGCGCGCGATCATCCGCGGAATCAGCACGCCGTCGCCCAAATCTTCCATTGCGCGGCTCTCGAGCCCGTCTCCTTCTGACGAAACGCTCTCGAGCCCGTCTCCTTTTGACGAAACGCCCTCGACCGAGGGCACGCCAGTGGCAGTGCCGTGAGCAGTGCCACTGGCCGAGCGCGGCGCGTCGGCCGGCGTGGGAGGCGCGCGAGCGGCCGGCACCGCCGGGGGGGTGGGCGCCGTTGGCGTCGACGGCGGTGGCGGTGTCGAAGGCGGCTGCGGCTTCGATGTCGGCTGCTTCGACGATGCCGCTGGCTCATGGAGTGAGAGAGACTGAGCGACAGCGGCGGCGGCGGCAGCAGCGGCGGCGGCGGCGGCTGCACGGCTGTAGAGCGCGGCCATGTGGTGTTGCAACTGCGTGATGCGCTGCAGCCGCTGGTGGATGTGTTGGCGCAGCATCGCCTGCGACGCGATCACTGTTGCATGCAGCTCGTGCAGCTGCGCCTCATTCGCCTCCATCGTGGCGAGCTGTGCGCCGAGGTCGTCGCTCAGGTCGGCTTCGAGCGCGCACGCTGTCTGCTGGCGCGCCACCTGCTGATGGCTGATCGCCTCGCTCGCGAGCAGCAGCTGCTGCCCCGCCTCGGGCGAGCTCTGCAGCGGCAGCCCCTCGGAGGCCGCCCGCTCGCCCGCAACAGCCTGCACGACGCCGCGCCACTCGTCGCTGAGCGCCTCGGTGGGCGCGCCGTGCGCGCTCGCGCAGCGCAGCGATTGCAATGCGGCGTCGAGCGCGCGCAGCGACGCGTGCTGCTCGCGCACGCTGCGCCTCACGCCCTGGAGATGATCCAATCCGCGCCTGCGTAGCATGTCGGCGCGAGCACGCAGGACGCTGGTTGACGAGTCGGCCGGCGGCGGCTCATCCGGCTGTGGCAGCGGCGGAATGTGTGGCAGCGGTGGCGCAGTCGAGCCTGGAGTCAGCGACCGAATGTCAAAGACAAATGTCAGTCTGCCGCCGCCATCTTTGTGGTCCAGCGTCACAGCATGCTGCTTGGGAATACCGGTCACGAGCTGGATGTCCGCGTCGGAGCTGATGTCGTGCTCCGAACCGAGCCAGGTGATGAGGCGGCGAGGTTTCATGATCGCGGAGAAGCCGGGCGCCACTGCGCAGAAGTTGGCGCCACCTCGTGGGACGGATGGTCGCCTCTTGGTCCTCTTGGGAACACGACGCACGCGAGTAAAAAAGCACCAAAAATAGCGAGAACTAGAGCATGTCTGTAGGTCTTCCGCCTCACCACACGGACGGGTCCGCTGCCCCCGATCAACACGAAATCTGTGTACCGCTCTCGTGGACTATTCAATTGTTACAGTACATGTAGATTTCTTGTGTGGGCATGTTTACATATTAGCCGTTAAGGGCACCCGTTCGACCCGGTCCGGTCCGCCCGAACGCACGGGGGTGGTACACGGGTGTGATGTTTTTAGACGTTCACGTGAACGAGCAGCGATGGACGTCCACCTCGCGCGCTCTGTACCGGCGAACGATGGTGCGGGCGACGTGCGGCGTCGCGACCGGCGGCGGCGCGGACGCTTCGCGGCTGCACTTGTCGGTGCTCGCGCCAACGGGCGCGCCCGTGATCAAGCTGCGCGTCGACAAGGTCGAATTTTGGACGCTCGAGAACATCACGGTGCTGCAGTCGCCGGACGGCAGCCAGGTGGGCGCTTTCTTTCCGCACGTCAATGCCGCGATGGGGCAGCTCAAAAAGTTCCTGCCGCACTCGAACGCGGCCAACTACATCGAGCTGCTCCAGGTCTACGTCGTCGGGGCGCTCGACGAGGCCGTGCTCGGCAAGCGTGACATCCGCTTCAAGCTGTACGGCGAGAGCGTCAGCACGCGGCACTCACCCGAGCTCCTCACCGCGCCGGTGCGGTGCCTCGAGGCCGAGCCGCTTGAGGGGGGCGGCAGGTGGCTGCCCGTGGCCGTGCTGCGCCCCTTTGCCCCGGCGCACCTGCCCGATGGGGAGTGCATCTCGCGCATGAAGGAGCTCATGCGCCAGGTATGCGTCGAGCGGCGTGGCAGGGGCAGCGAGGGCCCACTGCTGATTTTGGTCTTTACTCACCGCCCTTTGGCTGCGTCGAGTCTCGTTGCCCCACAGGATAAACACATCCCATTCGTGCGCCCGCAGTTTCGCTGCGCGCCCGCAGGTGTGGCCCCCACGCCCGTCACCGGCGCGAAGCGCCCGCTGCCCGCAGGCTTCGAAGGCTTCCAGACCGTGGCCGAGCTGATGGCCAGCGAAGCCAGCGGCGGCGCGATCGCGAGCGCGGCCGCGGGCACGTGGTCGGCGCACTCGCACCACTCGACGATGCCGTGCCCCAGCAGCGAGGCGGCAACCGAAGCCCTGGCGGCGCCCAGTGACCCCCGCTCCGCCTGCCGCACCGCCGAAGGCGGAGCCAAGCCCAAGGGTCGGAAGCGCGACAAGTATTTTGACAAGAAGGGCAATGTGGTCGTCGCGCGGCAGCAGGGTGACATGCTCCTCGCGTACTGGCCGACGTGCCTCGTGATCGTCGGCAAGCAGCACGGCGCGCCAAAGGGCGGGAGCAACTCGCCTCGGTACGTCCTCACGGAAGGCATGCTGCCCTCGGCATCGCCGGGTCTGTGGCACATTACCGAGGTGGCACCGCTCCCCGAGGTGCTTTCCACGGTGTGGCGCGCCTACTCTGACGGCCGATTCACGCACGACGGTGGCAAGCAGCGCATGCTCGAGGCCATGGTGTGGGCAGTCCAGAAGCAGAATGCGGCCTCGCCTAAGGCCTCGCATACGGTGGAGCAGACGTGGGACTGGCTCGTGCCGGAAGCTGCTGGCCGCTGGAAGGAGCTGCTCGCGGCGGCGAGCGGAGCCCCCGCAGCAACATCCCACTCGTAAGTGGCTCCAGCCAAGGTCAGGCTCAGGGGCCCCAGGCCCCAGTGTACAGCCGGCTACAGCCAGAGAGCCAGTAGTGGCGAGCGTGGTCCCGGAGATAGCTGTTAGCTCGGCTGCTCGCGAACCGCCGGTTAAAAACCGCTGCCCCTAACCGTCTCGTCTAGTGCCACTTGGCACTTCTGCCCACACAAAAACGATAAATAATCGCGATAGGCGTCGATGCTTTTTTCAAGCGCCTGGGATTCAGACGATCAGACCCTCCCCCCCCTGCTGCCTCCCCCCCTACTCACATGACGCATCCAAGACAGCGCGAGCGCAGTTGAGCCAGCTCCCTCTGAGACGAGTCGATCTCGTGAGACGAATACAAAGTACAGCACGGTGGCCGCATCATCACCTGCATCCTCAGCTGTGTGACGAATCTCCCGCAAATCTCCCGCATCCCTCTGTCGATGTGCCCCACGCCTACTTCTTCGCGGGAAAGCACACTTTGAGCGCGAGCTGGATGAGCCCGAGCACCAGGCCCACGCCATTCGGACCCCACACAAAGGGGTCGCGCGCGGCCAGCACGCCGTACGTGGTCCAGAGCACGCAGTTGGCCACTTGCGCCGCCGTCAGAGACGCGAGGATGGACTCCGAGTTCTTCTCGCGCACGACGCTCGCAATCGTCGCGAGCGGCGAGGCGAAGAGTGCGATGCAGATGATTGTCGCATACAAGCCGAGCGCCTTTGAGCGCGCGGCCGCGCTTGCACCGCCAAAGATCAGCTTGCCCCAGAGCGCAATGGTGAACGCAGCGCCACCGAGGACCGTCGCCTGGAACTGCTGCAACTGCTTACCCGGCTTCATGAGCGGCAAGATGACGACGAGTTGCGCAAGCGCCACCAAAGCGCCCGGCGCGTTGGTCAGCGCGATCCACGGGTCGCGCACCGACAGTCCGTATCCGAGCCACGCTGTCGTGGCAGTCACCATGAGAGCCGATGGCAGCGGATTGAACGCGCCCAGCGAGCCCTGCTTGATGGCCTCTCTTAGCGTGGGCACGGGCGCACAGTACAGTGCGCTCGAGAGCACGAAGCCGAGCGCCGGGCACACCCGTTGGGCGACGAGGAGCGCGGAACCCGACAGCATCGTGGCGGGTGGTGCACGCGCCGGCAGCGTTGGAATGAGACCTGCAGACCGATGCACGACTCGCGGCACTGCACTAAAGGCGCTCACGCTGCCAAGAAGAAGGAGCAAGAAGCGCTTGGAGTGCCTACTGCTCGGCATGAAAGCGCGGCGACCCGTGGAGCCAGCGTTGGCTGGAGGAGCATGACTTCCCGGAAATTAACAGGTCGCTCCATCGAGGCTCCACAGGAGCACAGTGTGCGATGACCAGGCTTGACGTTGAAAAAAAGGGTTCTCTCGTTCATGTAAACGTGAGAGGCTTTTCACACGCGTGAAATGGCAAGTCGCCCTTCCAGCCTACCCGTGACGCACCGCCCTAGCGTCGGCCTGGTGGCCTCAGAGCTTGAGGATCAGTACAGCGAGTCGGAACCGTTCCAGGTCTCCAGCTTCGGCCGTGCACACAGCCAGCGCACCACGTACAAGGCCCTGCCTGTCGACAATGCACTCCTGAGCGCCTCCGTTCCATTCGATTTCAGCGAGCTGCGCCAGCAGAGGTTTAGCGGGCTGTCGTCCTCAGACGGCGAACACCCTCTGCGAAGCATGCGCGCCGAAACGTCCGCCGCAGCCGCGGGCGACAACGCGCCGCGCGCCAAGCGCAGGCGCCATCAGGGCCGCACCAACAGCGTCGGGGCAACAAGCTGTTTTCAACAGCCTGTTGCCCCGATGTGTGCGGCAACCACGCTGGCCGCAGCGGCACCGGCGTCTTCGGCAGCAGCAACTGGCGCTGGTGAGCAGGCGGCGCTGCCCGAAGGCACGGTGCTGCTGCGCGTGGCCTTCTACCGGCAGCACATCCACGTGCGAACAGTCGAAGTGCATTCCGGTCATACGCTCAGCGATCTCTCGTCAGCTCTTGGCGGCTGCTTGACGGGCGTTCAACTGGCGCGGCAGCATCACGAGCTCGCCAAGCGTGACGCGGCGGCCGCCGCCGCGCTGCGGCCGCCGTCGAATTCCGCCGCCTTTTGCATCGAGGGCAGCTGGTACACGTCAGGCAATGAGGACTTGAGCATGCATGTGCGCCCGTGGCTCGCGGCGCACGGGCGCGCACCACCACCGCCCCGCCCCATGGACGCAACTACGCTGGGTTCCCTGACTATCCGTCTGGGCCGCCAGTATCTGTTCGTGCACCACGGCGACTGCGAGCACGCCCTCGTCTTCGTGGCTTGCTGGCTCGCCTCCTCCTCCTCGGCGGTCGCTCGACAACTCGCCGCGGTGCCGTGCATCATCTTCCGCCGAAAGGAGGTTCCCATGCAGTGCGTCGTCTGCCTGCGCGCGCCCGCCGTGTGGGCGGTCCACGGCGACGTGTTCGCCGACGCGAGCCCCTGCTACCTGTGCCAGCGCTGCCATTTCCACAGCCACTACACGGCCGAGGGCGAGGCGCGGCGCCTCGACTACCGCGTGTACCCGATCCTGCGCGAGGACGACGAGGACGAGCAGCGAGCAGTGCTCGTGGACGGCAGCGGTGACGGCAGCGGTGACGGGATGGCAGCCACGGACCCTGCAGATGCTTCAGCTGGCGCGCGGCTGGGCGACGACGACGCGTTGCCACCCTCGGCAGCGCCAGGCGCTGTTACTCTGCTGACACGACCGGGGTTCGAGCCGCGCAGCGCTGAGCACGCCGCAGCCGACAACCGCTTCCGACTAGCCGAAGATGACGAAGATGACGAGGAGTCCGACGGATAGTATTGTGCGCGCAAAGCGGGCTCCTTTTTCATGTTGTTCACACAGCTGTTCACAGCCCATGATTAATTTCGACACCCTGGACCAATGCGAAGCGCCAAGATAGAGGTGGTCCTGCGGCCGTTCATGCGGCCCAAGGAGCTTCTGCGCGCGCTTGGTCAGCCGAGAGTGAGCGAGAGCGCACTCGCTCGGCGTGTCGGATGGAAGAAGCTCCGCGGACTCTTTGCATTGCACCACAGTGGCGAGGAGACCAGCAGCGCTTCACTGCTGCCGCTGCTACCTCCGGGCTTTGCGCTAAAGCCTGGCACCTACCGCTCACGCGCTCTGTCGGGATGTTTTGTGCCGCTCGCTACATCGCTCGCGCTGGCCGCTGAGTATGGCCTTGCCGTGCGCATTGCTGATCCCGAGCCGCTGCCGCCGCCGCGCCCTCCGCCGCCTCGGTCCAGTGGCACAGGCGTCGTGGCGGTGCTGGCGCACGTGGACCACGGCAAGACAACGCTGCTCGATGCGCTGCTGGGATCGAATGCTGCGGCACGAGAGGCTGGTGGCATCACGCAGTGTGTGCGCCCGTCGCTCCTGAGGCTCCCATCCTCTGAGGACGGCGCTTCTTCTTCTCCCTCGTTGCACACGCTTGCCTTTGTCGACACGCCTGGGCATCAGGTCTTCGAGGGCATGCGCACCGTGGTCGCGGACGGCGCCGACCTGGCGCTCGTGCTCGTGGCGGTCGACGCGGGCATCCAGCGGCAGACGCGCGAGGTCCTCCGCCGTTGCGCCGCGCGCGGGCAACCAGTGCTCTTCGCGCTCACAAAGGCAGACACGGCGGGCGAATGCCGATCAGAGGCGCTGACCTCGCGCCGCGTCGTGGCGCTGCGCGCGGCCCTTCGACGGCTCTGGGCCACCGAGCTGCGGCGCGTAGGCACGGACCGGCACGCCGCACGCCTTCTAGCGACGAGAGCGGCCGCGCCTCCGGCCCTGCTGTGTGCGCCACGTGGCTGGGGGCTTGACGCGCTTGTGAGTGCGCTGCGCTGCCGGCTGCTCGCCCTCGACGGCCGTGCGAGCGCGGTGCCCGCAGCCTCTGCGATGGCGGCAGGGCACGGGGGTGGTGGTGGTGGTGGAGGAGGTGGAGGTGGTGGTGTGGCGGCGACGATGACGACGGAGGCGGCGCGCAGCGACGGTGGCCGTTCAAGCAGCGGTGCTCTGTGCCCACGCGCTGTGCCCGTGTGGCGCGCCGTGCCGCCAGAGGACGAGGCGGTCGCCCTCGTACTTGAGAGTCGCCGCGCGCCGGGTAAAGGCACCACACTCCTCGTCATAGTGCGCCATGGCACGCTGCGGCACGCACAGCACTTTGTGTGCGGCTCGGCGAGCGGTCGCGTGCGGCAGATCGGCCTGGTGGAGCGCGGTGATGGCGGCCCCGGACCGACCGGCGGCGTGTGCGAGGTGCGCAGCGCCACTGCGGGCCAGCCGGTGCGACTGCTCGTCGGCTGGGATGACGCCAAGAGCGCTGGCGTGGGCAGGTTCGAAGTAGGCGACTTGCTGCGGGCATGGCCACGAGAAGAGGCCCTCGCGCTCGCAAGCTACCGGCAGTCCGTCGAGGCCTTCCTTGACAGCCGCATCGAGCTGGATGAGCCGATGGGCAAGGCGGCCCGCGAGGCGGCGCTACCAGAGGGCGAGGCGCTCGAGGGACCGGAGGCTGTGGAAGCCGCTGTGGAAGCCGACGAGCCGTTAGATCAATGGGCGGAGGCTCCCGATGGGCTGGCACGAGCCGAGAGGCTAGGCGAGGCGACGGGGGCGGCCGCCATTCTCAAGGCGCAGAGCGCGGGCGAGCTCCAAGGAATGCTCGATTTCCTCGCCTCGCGCCAGACTGGAGACAGGCTCATCCTACTCTCGTATGGAGTGGGCATGCCCCGCGATGAGGAGATGCTCATGGCGAAGGACGCGCTCGAGCAGGAGGTGCCCTGCGCCATCTACACGCTCAACCTCAAGGTGCCCCCCGAGCGCCACCGGCGCGCCAGCTCCCTCGGCGTGAGCATCCGTGAGCACAGCGTCTTCCACGAGCTGCTCGTCGAGATGCTCGACGCGGCCAAACTCGCGCCGCCGAAGCGCGAGCTCGCGGCCATGGCCGACGATGGCACCCTAACGAAGCAGCGGCGCGTGGGCAGCGTGAAAAGGCGGAAATAAGTTGAGCATGATCCAAGTTTCACACCATCACAGTTTCACAGCATAGTTTCACAGTTCACGGCGCGAGATGGCCCTCGTGCTCGTGCCGGCGAACACGGCGAGCACAGCGAGCGCCGACGCCACGCCCAAGCTGGAACTCAGCCCGGGTGACCGCTGGTTGCTGCTCTCGCAGTCCATCCATGTCAGCGTGAGCCTCAAGGGTCGTGGCTCGCTGCGTGGGACGGCGCAGTTCCGCATTCGGCTCAGCGCGTCCACGACAGAGATCCGGCTCAACTGCGCACCCACGTGCGTCGTCCACCGTTGCCTTCTCGATGGTGAGCTCATAACCACCAGTGACGCCCGCGCTGAGCCACAGCCAGTCGTGCCCGTTGCCGATAGCCTCGCCGAGGCTGTCGTGCCGCCATGCTGGCGGCGCACACGGGACCTCGTCTCCTTCCAACGGTGCCACGGTGCTGCCACCTTCATCGGATCGCACCAGCAGTGGGACGAGCCGCGAGGTGCGGGCTTCCACTACGGTGAGCTGGCGATCCCGCTGCCTGCTGCCATCGTCACGCGGGCTAGGCCACGTACAAAGGACGGAAGCGTGGCCATGGACGGGCCGGAGGTGACGCTCTCGGTCGAGTTCAGCGTGAGCGAGCCGCGTGGCGGCGTCCACTTTGTGCGCTCCGCCGGCTGCGCCGATGCCGTCTACGCGCACACGAGTGGCGAGTGGGGTGCTCCGCGCCGCTGGATGCCGTGTGTCGACTGCCCGCAGGTGCGCTGCCAGATCACGCTGCATGTGACGGCGGACGCGAGCTTGCAGGTGCATGCGAGCGGCCGCTGCCTCGGCGTGAGCAGCGCGCCGGTGGCGCGCTCCGCAGCACAGCGCCATGCCACGTGGGGCTTTGCGCTCGACGAGCCCTCCCTCGCGGCACAGGTCGGCTTCGTAGTCGGCCATCTCTCGTCACTGCCTCACCCGACGCTGCCCAATGTGACGCTCGTCCTAGGCACGCGCGACGCGTATCCATCTGCCGGCGTGGGCACCGCCTGTGCGGGCGCCGCCACCCCCGCGGGCGCCGCGGCCCATCCCAAAGGCGATGCAGCGCGCTCGCCGTCCGGCATGCGGCTCTGGCCACAGCTGCTCTACCTCGCACGCCACCTGCCGTCCACGCTCGCCTTCTTGCACCGCCACCTACTCGAGCCCTCGGTGGCTGCCGCGGCGGAGGCTCGCCTCGCGGCCGAGGAGGCTTCGGCCGAGGCCGCCAGCTCGGGTCGGGCGGGCGAAGGACCTTCCATGTGCAAGGACGCCCAAGACGGCGCTGCTAGGGCCTCCGAGGAGAGTGAGGCGATGGAAGTGGACGATGATGGTGTGAACAGGACGCTCGCGCTTGCCAACAGCGGCGTGAACAGCCAGCAGCATCTGAGCGCCAGCCACGGCGGCGGCGGCGGCGGCGTGAGCAACTCGTTGGCGGCCAGGGCGCCGTACGCACGCCACGTGCTCGTGGTGCTCGAAGGAGCTCGTGAGGAGACAGCATCGTTTGGAGGGCTGGTGCTGCTCTCTTCTCACTGGCTCCACTCGCCCGAGGCGCTCGAGCCGGCGCGCCCGAGCTGCATCGAGCTCGGCCGTGCGCTTGGCCGCTCGTGGCTGCTCGCGCTCTTGTGGCTCGACGGTTGGCGCGAGGCATGGCTTCTCATGGCTCTCGAGGGGCGCTTGGTGCACGAGTACACGCGTCATGAGTTTGGCTCGGACGAGGCAGGTGAGTGTCCATTGATGATGACCACTGATGATGACCGCTGATGACCACTGATTGCCACTGATGATCGCTGATGATCACTGTTCGGTTCGGACGAGGCAGCTCATCGGCTGAGCGAGGAGCGCGCGTGGCTCACGGAGGCGGGAGCGCCTCCAGAGGCTCTCGTGCCCGACAGCACCGAGCTTGAGCGGTGGGGCGGTGGGCTCCATCCCGAGCAGCTCTTCACCGAGTACCGCCGGCGCAAGGCGCCCCTCGTGTGGCGAATGATCGAGGCCGCTGCCATCCGCTCCGACGGCGGCCAACAGTCGCTCAGCCGGCTGCTCGCGCATCTGCTGCCCAGTCGGCCGAACAGGCGGCCAGTCGAATCGAGCTGCGCAGCGCACGCCGGCACGCCGACCGCCTCGACGTCCGCGGTGGCTGGGATGCATGAGCGCCGTCCTGAGCGCATTTCGTCGACGGCGGCACTGCTGGCGGCATGCGTGGCGCAGGGAGTGCGGTTGGGCGCCTCGTTCGCGAGCGAGTGGGTGTACGCCGCCAAGCCGTGCCCCACGCTGCGCGCCAACTTCGCCTTCAACCAGCCGCAGCACCGCCTCGAGCTCGTCGTGATCTCGCCCAAGCCGTTGGCCGCCGCACAGATCGGAGAGTTCCCCCTCGTCATCGGGTGGGGTGAGCACGACGGCGCCGACGGCGGCGTGAGCCGCACGATCGACAAGAAGCTCAGCCCAGTCGATCGGCAGCAGCTCATTGAAGTGGTGATCAGTTCGCATCGGCGACGGCGCCATCTCAAGCGCTCGCGCGCCGCCGTCGACGATGCGGACGAGGCGAGCTCCGCGCCGTGGCAGCTGCTCCCGCTGCTCTGGGTACGCCTCGACCCGCGGCTCGAGCTGCCAGTGCGCGTCACGTGGACCGGGCGCGCCGGCGATGGCGCGTGGGCCGGCATGCCCGAGAGCATGTGCACGGCGCAGCTGCTCTTTGATCGGGACGTGCCCTCGCGAGAGGCGGCGGCGGCGGCCCTCGCTACCTTTCCCAACCCAACGGCCGTCCACACACTCGTCGACGTGGCGCGCGACCGGAGCGTGTACTTCCGCGTGCGCACCGCAGCCGTTGCGGCGCTCGCGCGCCTCACGGCGCTCGTGTCGGAGGGCGCGGCTGCCGAGGCGCTCGTGGCGCTCGCGCGCGAGCTCCTGTGCGACACGGGCGGCCACGTCCTCCCGAACGATTTTGGGGACTTGAGCGAGTACGCGACGTTCAAGGCGCTCGTCGAGGCGCTCGGCACGTGCCGCGACGCCTCGGGCTTCACCCCGGCCGGCGCCTTCGAGCTGCTCCTCCAGCTCATCGACGAGAACGACAACGAGAGCAACGAGTTCGACGATGGCGCCTACGTGGGCGCGCTGCTCCGGGCGCTCGCGACCACGCGCTGCCGCCACCCAGGGGCAAAACGCGAGGTCGTTGCCCGAATCACGCGGCAGCTTCGGCTCGTCTCCGTCTCGTTCGAAGGGCGTGGCGCCGGCGCGCGCGACGGCGGCGCCCTCTGCCGCGCCGCGCTGCATGCGCTCTGTACAGTGGAGATTGCACGCGCGCACTCCGCATCGACCTCCGCCCCCGCCTCCGCCCCCGCCTCCGCCTCGGCCTCCGCCTCGGCCGACACCGCCTCCACCCCCAGCTGGCGCACTTACTGGCACTACGAGGCCGCCGGCCAGCTGCCGTCCGTGCGCCTGGCCGCCGCGGATTGCCTCCTCCGGCTCACCCTTCTCGCCGGACCTGAGCGGCCAGACGAGGCGGCAGCCGTTCGCGATGAAGCGGTTGGAGCCGAGTGTGAATTCACAGCTGGGGCTGGGCGCGAGGGCGGCACGGGCGGCACGGGCGCCGTGCGGCACGAGCCGTCGCACCCGCGCCCGACGTCCGTGCTCGGGCTCGCCCTCGGGCTCTCGGAGCGGCGGAAGGACGAGCCGTTAGAGCAGCTGTGGCTCTGGCAAGCGGTGCTGCGCCTGCTCAAGCAGGCTGTGAATTCACACTCGGAGGGGAGCCAGGCGGTGCGCGGCGCGCGTGCGGTCGGCGAGGACGGCCTCGACGATGAGGACGAGGCAAGGGACAGGCATGCACGCGCCGCCGTGAGCTACCGCGCGGGGCTCGAGCGCGAGCGGCGCCGGCTCGCGCAACGCGGGGAGGCGGCGCCCATTGCGGCCGCCAGCCTTCTGTGGGAACTCATGGGGAGAGGCTCGGCGGGGCACGCCCGGCTGCGCTTGACGCTCTGTGAGGTGTGGCGCCTCCTCTATGGCGAGGCGCAGCCGGGCTGCTTCGCCTTCGTTCCGCAGCCCCTCGGCCTCGCGCAGGTGCTCCCCCTCTACGAGCCGCTGCACGCCATCCTCGCGCGCCGCCAGGCCTCTCGTGAGGCATCGCGTGCCCTACCAGTAGGCTCCCTCAAGATCCAGCTGCACATGAACAAGATGACGGGCGGCACGCTCACGCACCACGTCGGTGTCGATGCGGCGGCCGGCGAGCCGACGGGCCTGGCCAAGGTCACATTCCGCTCGGCCATCGCCGAGAACGAGAAGCTCGAAGAGCTCCTCCCCGAGCTCCTCCGCACCTATCGCGAGCGTGCCGAGCGGCTCGTCTCGTTCAAGAATGTGCTCGCGGCGCCCGCGCCCGCACCCGCGCCGGCCCCAAGCGCAACGTACGCGTCACGGAGCTAAACCAAAATACGTCATTCTCCGAAACTTTTGATGGAGTGTGAAATCTCTTGTGAACATTGAGCTGCCGCCTCGGAAATGCCGGAGGACAAGGTCTTGGTGGAGGACCAGATACAATGCATCTCATTCAACCAGGACGCCACGCACATCGCCGTGGGATGGCGACGTGCGTGGTCCGTGTTCACATGTCAACCCTTCGCACCATGTGCTAGCGGTGACTGTGGTGTGGGAGTCATTCAGATGCTCTTCTCCTCATCGCTGATCGCCATCGTCGGCTGCGGCGAGCGCGCCGGCGACTCACCGCGCCGACTTCGGCTGTGGAACTCTTCGACCGCGGCGCCTGTGTTCGAGATACCCTTTGCAACAGATATCTTGAACGTGCTCATGAATCGATCACGCCTCATCGTCGTCATTGCCCAGGCAACGCACATCTTCGAGCTGGCAACCATGCGAATGCTGCACACGCTCGAGACGGATGCGAACCCACACGGCCTGGCGGCGCTCACACACGAGGGCGATACTTCCGTGTGCGCCCTCCTGCCGACGGCGAGTAGCGGCCCCGGCCGCGTGGTACTTTTCGACGCAGCGCACGGCCACGTGATGAGCACGATTGCCGCTCACCACTCGCCTCTCGCGGCGCTCGCCCTGAACGCGCGTGGCGACATGGTCGCGACCGCGAGCTTGAAGGGCACGGTCATCAGGGTCCACGGAGTGGCCACCGGCCAGCTCCTGCACACCTTCCGTAGAGGCACGGCGCGAGCGACCATTCACAGCATTGCCTTCTCGACGGAGGCGCCGACGGCGGCGGAGGGCGACCTGCAGCCAGCCACTGCAGCTGACGCCGAGCCGGCCGAAGGCAGGGCAAGCCCGGGCGCCGCCGGCAGAGCGAGCCCGGGCGCCGCCGGCAGGGCGAGCCCCGGCGCCGCCGGAAGGGCAAGCCCCGGAAATGGTTGTGCCGGCGGCAGCGGCAGTGCTACCGCCAGTAAGCAGAAAAAGGGAGCCATTACCGGCCCGCTCCTATGCGCCGCTTCCTCGACGGGCACCGTACACGTCTGGCGTCTGGGCGAAGTCCGCGTCGCGACTCCACGCGGCGGTGGCAGCAGCGGCGGCGCCACCGCGCGGCGCCGCGGCCCTCTCGGTGGGTTGCGCGAGAAGCTTGCCAACACGGCCTCCGCTGCGCATGCCGGACGGGACGTTGCCCACGTGCACGTCAAGATTCCTCCCCAAAAGGAAGGGAGCTGGTGCCGGGCGGCCTTGCGAGACGGCGGCACCGAGGATGGGAAGACGTATTTGCAGGTGGTCACCTCAAGCGGCTCGTTCCTGATGTACACACTCGAGGGCGGTGCCTGCACGCTGCTGGATGAGCGACGGCTCGTGCCCGCGGCGCAGTAGCCTCGGCCGCCTTGCATGCAAGTGCTCATCACAGCGCCTATACGCTGCTGGATGAGCGACGGCTCGTGCCCGCGGCGCAGCAGCCTCCTGGTTCGCATCTCGCCGCCATGTCGAGCGTCGCGGCGCGTTCGACGCCCCGACCTGCACCGCAGAACCAGAGACGAAAGAGAGGGGAGCCGTCAGCCGAGCGAGCGGTCTCTGACTCTCTTCTCCGTGTGCGTTCGTCGACCGACCGGGGCGGGGGGGGGACACGTTCCGTGCGGTCCGGAGGGGCTGCGCGGTCCTAAACTGGGTCCTTGTTTCACCCGTTTCATCCAGTTATGCACGCACGCACGCGCCGCGCACTTAGTTTAATAGTGCAAACATGGCTAGTAATACGCTGAGCGCTCACACGCTGCGTTCGCGCCTGTTGCCCACACAAAACACCTGTGAAGGAAAGCAACCGGAGAATCTTGCCACGCACGCATGCGGCATCCCAGTTGCCAGTACGACCGCGCAGACCGCCACCCGGGGTTTCGACCCACGCCACCATGAGCAACAGCGACTGAACTTTGGGCACAGTAGACTCCGCAGTCCTCCGGGCGACAGACAGTTGGCGCGCCTCTAGGGCATCGAGGATACGTCTGTCATGGCGCACTTATCGGGAGCACCTGTCAGCGGCTCACGACTGCTGCTCTGCGAATCTGCGTATCCGCTGGAGCAGCTCCTGCTTGATCTCGTCGGGCACCGTCCCTGCGCACGTGCACGTCGGCACACGGAATGCTCAGTCCCTGCCGTGAGCATTTGCTGGGAAGTTAGATGATGTGCCTTGGCGAGGCTCTCGCGGGAGTGGCAGCCTTGACGCCGTTCGAGGGCAGGGGTGTACCTCGCCCTCGCGGGATGATCTCCTGCGTCAGCTGCTCGACCGTCATGGTTGTATCACCCTTGCTACGAATGAGCTCTGCGAGTCGATCGGGCGGTCAGCATCCACAAGGGATTCCGACATGCGAGGCGGCTGTAGCAGCGTGCGAACGCAGCGCACGCACCCATAGTGTGCTCCTTGAGTCTATCCCTCCACCCGCAGTCGATCAGCTTCTGTCGCAAATGCTCCTTCAGCCTGTCGCCATCGCGAGAAAGCCACACACACAGGTTAGAGGCATCAGGTAGCCGCCCACGCGTGCACCAACGCACCACACACGAGTGCATCACCGCGCCGCATTCACCTGTCGTACTCTCCCGTCTGCTCGAGCTTCATTTGGATGCTGTTCTTCAACTCCGTCGTCGACGTCATCGTGGCGCGGGCGGCGGCTGACCACACCAACGCTAGCGCTCCTTCGTGGCGCTCGCCTGCGATGCTTCGAAGCGGCGTTTTGGGCGTTCGCCACGTCAGGCTCCGGCGGTTCACGAGAGTGTGTGTGAGTGACTGAGTGAATGAAGTGAGTGAGTGAGTGTGTGACGGTGACGATTTCGCGTAAACACGCATGCGCTGGATCTCTACTCGTGGTGAAGAGCAGAACTTTGCTCACTCGATGGATTGACTTGAAATGACTTGGCTTGAATTGACTTCTTGAACTTGACTTGACTTGACTTGACGGCTTGACTAAACTTGTGGAATCTCAATCGCCGCATGGCCGTCTACGACTTTCACAAGTGGGACGTCGGACTCCTTGGCAGCGCGCTCGGCTCCTCATTCGGTCCATTGGCTCGCGAGAAACTCCTACTGACTGCCGCGCGTAAGGCAGTGCTAACTTGTAGTGGCGCGAGCATTCTCTCTTCCATCGTCAGCCAGCACCCCATCGAGAGCCTCATGCTCGAAGCCGCATCAGCACATGAGCAGATAGCCGGTGACGGTGTGAAAGCCTACGCTCTTATGCTTGACGCTGCACGCGCCGAGGTGGGCCAACAGCTGCAAGCGCTTCCTAAGGACCGCCAAGCGGCATGGCGGGTGCGCTTGTCAAGGGCCGTCTGCTGGTTGCAGCTCGAGGTGCTGCCGCACAACCTCACAGAGTGCTGGCGAGAGCAGGCGGTGCGCACGCTGGACGGCGATGACGCCTTTCGTGCCGATGCGTATCGTGTAGCCGCAACGGCGCTCGGCGTGCAGCTGGGTGCGAGCGCGTCGGCCTCGCTCTCCGAGGCGCTCATCGAGGCGGTGCTGCCTGCCCGAGCGGCCACGCTGCTGCCTGCTGGAGCGGCCACGTGGCAACTCGACGGGACGGTGGCGCGCGCGAGGTGCTTGGCACTCGTCGCCGCACCCGGTGCGCAGCCGAGTCGCTCGTGCGCAACCGCAGGGCGAATCATCGGCGGCACGCCGTCCTCGGAGCTGATGCCAGTGTTCGGCAAGGATGGTGTGCTTCTGCTGCTCGGTGCCCATGCGGCAGCGCCTGAGGTTCAGACGGCAGCGGAGGCTAGGGCTGTGGAGGCTGGCGTGCCCGCCGAGGTGGTGGTCAGTGCGGATCAAGCGCCTGCCGGCGGCATAGACAGCGCGGCCGTTACTTGTAACGGCATAGACAGCGCGGCCGGCCGGTGGGTGGACTTCGTGCATGCATCGCGGGAGGCGTGGGTGCAGACAGCCCATGCCGCCGGCGTGCGGCTGTTACTGAGCGGTGCACCACTTAGCGCGCTGACGGTGCAATTGTGCGCACAGCACGGCGTATGCGCCGTGCCCGGCGTCGATGAGGACGACCTGCGCGCGCTCGCTACCGCGGCTGGCATCTCCATCCTTCAGCGCTGGCCTCGGCCGGCAGAGCTCACGGCGCTGCTCACACCGACTGCGGGCTTCGCTCAGCCAGGATGCAGCTTCGAGTGCTTGCGCTTGGGCGGGCGGGGCTACGTGCGCGTGCAGCTCGCGAGCGCGCCGCAGCTGTGCTCGCTCGTCGTGCGTGCTACCTCGCCTGGACTTGCAAACGAGTACGCTGCCGCCGTCGGCCGTGCACTGCGGAGTTTGCGACTGTGGCTGGACGCGGGGCGCACGAGGACTGACGCGGACGCAAAGGAGTGGGGGCGCAGAGTGTTGCTGGCGCTCCCGGGCGCTGGGGCGGCTGAGATGCAGCTCGAGGCGAGCGTGCGACGGTTGGTAGCCGCGCAGAAGCAAGCGCGTACGAGCGCGAGCGCCACGGCGCTCCTTCCTGAGCAAACGGCCGTGCTGCAGATCCTCTCCGCCGCGCTCCTCGCTCCCGTGCGACAGGTACGTTGATTGCCACGGATGAGCCGCCTTGCATGCAAGTGCTCACCACAGCGCGTCCGTCGCTCCGTGCGACAGCTGCACATGAATGCGGCGCAAGCGCGCGCGCTCTCGGCGCATGCGAGCCGCTGGCCGTCGGTGCTACAGAGCCTGCGAGCTGCGCACGATCGGTCGTCGCGGTGCGCGCTGGGACTCGTGTTGGTGCCGCCGCAGGCGCCGAGTGCGGTAGGCGAGGTGCACCTGCAGTCGCTGTCCGATGCTGCCAGTGCCGGCATCCTCGAGCCACTCGACCTCAAACTGCAGCTCGTCGATGGCGTCCTGGGCTGCCTCGCGCAGCTGCTACTCATTGATGATGTCTTGCCGGTCCGACGAGGGCGGCTGCAGGCAGCGGCGCGGCGCGGCGGCTTGCTGGAAACGATGAGCGCAAGCGCAAGGCAGCGGCGGCGGAGCCGCGATCCTGAGAGCGAATCTGAAAACGAGGAGGCGGGGAAGGTTGAAGATGAAGACTCGTGTGAAGACTGAGAATGATAGACCAGGGCCCTTCCAAATTAGGAGATGTTATTGAAAAAGATTCGCGATCTGGCTTCCTTCGAGAGCCTGCGCTGTGGATTCACGTCCGACATGATCTACGCCTTCCTCGCTGCCTCTGCCATTGCCTTCGCGCCTCCGGCGTCACTCTTCCAGGCGTCGCCGGCTGTGCGCTTCGCAACGCCAGTCATGCAGCTCACGCGCGGTGGCGCGCCGCTGCTCGAGGAGGCGTGCACCATGGGCGGCGGCCGTCCCCAAGGCACGTTTGTTCGCCAGTCAAATGGTGTTGTTGTGCCGACGACGCATGCGTCCGCTTCGGCGATGACCCCGATGCTCGACAAGGTGGGTATGCTCCAGGAGGCGTGCACCATGGGCGGCGGCCGCGTCCAAGGGACTCTTGTCCGCCAATCCAACGGTGTCGTCGTGCCGGAGGCTGCTTCCGCTCCAGCGACGGCCCCGACGGCCCCGACGGCCTCGACGGCCTCCACGGCCGAGATCTTGCCGGAGGCCTGCACGATGGGAGGTGGCAGGCCGAGCGGCACCCCTGCCCTCGGCTCTTACAAGTCTGGCTCAGCAGTCACCCTTGCGCAGCGGCTCTGAGATAATTGTGTGGCTCTCTGGCGTTTTTTCGTGCGAGGATGTGGAGGATGAGGATGCTCACTGGCGGCGTGAGCCCGTGACCGCGTGGCGGCTTCGTTTATGGCTTGGAGGCATGCGTGCCACAGACGAAGGCATTCACTTAGAGTGAGTTACCCATGAACCAGTCATTCTATTACTTAAGTGATGAGGAAATTCCATATCTCCTCACTCTCGAGGCATATCTGGAACGCTGTAAGATACTTTCGGTGCGGTGCCTCCAAAGTTTCGTCTGATGACGGTTCGACACGGCGCGACACCTTTTCTCTTTTCGTGCGCATGCGTCGGCCGCCGACCGGCGCCGATGGCCCTCCGCTGGAGGGTAGACCACGACAAGCACGTATTGCTCACCAACTTTGCGCGGCGCGGCTGGACGCGCGCGACAGATGATGGCGATTGGAACTTTTATTGGGCCGACAAGGAGGGCACAAGGCAAATCTTCTCGGCCGAGTCGGGCGTGCGGCTCCACGATGGCCAAGTGATCTCGCATTTTCCCAATCATTACGAGCTCACGCGCAAGGACCTGATGGTGAAGAATATCAAGCGCTACCGCAAAGAGGTCGAACGCACCTGGCTCGAGCGCATCGACGGCGCGAGCGGCCTACCCATGCCTGACCTTGACATCATTCCCACGACATTACTTCTGCCCAACGACTTCTCGCTCTTCGTGGAGGAGTACAAGAAGTCGCCCTCGCTCATGTGGATCATGAAACCCACGTCCAAGTGTCAGGGCAAGGGAATCTTCATCATCAACAAGCTTGCGCAGGTCAAAAAGTGGGCCGCCTCACGCAGCGCACAGCTCGCATCCCGTGACGCCTACGTCATTTCGCGCTACATCAACGACCCGCTTCTCATCGGCGGAAAGAAGTTCGACCTGCGCATCTACGTGCTGGTGACGTCGTACCGTCCGCTCAAGGTCTACATCTACCGCCATGGCTTCGCGCGCTTCACAACGGTCAACTACTCGAACGACGCACACGACCTGGACAACGAGTTGATGCACCTGACCAACGTGGCGATCCAGAAGCACTCGGAGGGCTACTCGCACTCGCACGGCGGCAAGTGGAGCCTGCGTAACCTGCGGCTCTACGTGGAGGGCACGCGTGGCACCGAGGCTGCTGTGAAGCTCATGGCAGACATCGGCTGGATCATTATTCATTCGCTCAAGGCTGTCCAGAACGTGATCATCAACGACAAGCACTGCTTTGAGATGTACGGTTACGACATATTGATCGACTCGTCGCTCAAGCCGTGGCTTCTGGAGGTGAACGCCTCGCCCTCGCTCTCGACCACCACTGCGACGGACAGAGCGCTCAAGACGGCGCTGATTAGCGAGGTGATCGACATCGTGCTGCCGCCAAGCTTCTTCGAGCACGCAGGCCGCCAAAGCACCGGTCCGTACATTCCCGGCGCTCCCGCGGCCGCTGCGACGAGCCGGCGTGGCTCTGCGGCGGCCGACGCGAGCGCCGATGGTGCATGCGCGCCCGGGAGCGGCCTGCCGAGCGGCGGTGGCTTCGAGGTGCTCTACGACGAAGCTGTGGAACTCGACGCCGAGCGTGCGCGCAAGGAGGCCAGTGAGATGTCGCGCGGCCGGGCGGGCAGTCGGCCCACGCACACTGGCGGCCGAGGCGCTGCTGGACGCAGCGGGTCATCTTGGGCTCCGTGAGAGACAGGACGTAGGTGAGTTTCAGTTTGTTCTTAACGGCCGTGTTCTTTCCCCGTTACAAAAAGCGACCTTCCCGCGTGAGATTTGGTTGCAGCAAGCAGGTAGCTTCTCTGTGTCTCGTTTCATGGAAAGTGACACGGAGTGTCTCTGAGGAGAAGCTAATAGTATCATCGCGCCGCGTTCAATCACTCTCGACCACTGAAGTTCTTCGTATCTTCTCGAGTGTCTCGTTTCACTTTTGGTCCGGTGTCTTGGGTGTCGAATTATAAACATTGGCTGTTAAGGTTTGAGGGTGCTCCCAGTGGTGGGAACACCGCCACCGTTCGCCCCCCCCCGACGTATCTGGCCGCCAATGAGATGTTCGGTCGAGCAAGTCTCCTTGTGTGGATTCAACTGATGACCCTTTCTCGAGAAAGTCCAATTCCCGCGCGGCGCACCCGACTTGCTGTCACCGCGCACATGGCAAGGCGCATCGAGATCAATATCATCAGCTCGGACGAGGAGGATGACGAGACGACGTTGGATCGCCGGCTTTCGGGCCTGCCAACGGTCCTGCGCTCGACATTGGAAAGCAATCCTGGCAAGCGCAAGGCAAAGGATGTAGAGTTGCTTTCCGCTGATTCAGACGAGGAATGCGTGGAAGTGAGCCCACCAGATAGATCAAGCCACGCCGCCGGGTCATCTATGGCCGCGAACTCGCTCGCCAGTCCAAGCAAGGCTGTGAACGACGAAGCGGATAGTGACGGCGACGACGACGTCATCTTCCAAGGGCGCAAGGGCGATTTGGCGCTTTCGGATTTCCCTCACGCTCGCGAGAACTGTGCCACCTTCCGCTTCACTGATGGCCCGACGCTCCGGTGCGCGAACTGCTACTGTTTCGTCTGCGACCAGCCAGCACCCACCTGCCCAAAGTGGATTGAGCACTGCCATGCCACGCACACGTCGGCCCGCTGGCGGCAGGAGCGCGAGGCGTGGAAGCTCCGCGCGTCCTCCGCATCCGCGTCGTCGTCGTCGGCATCAGCATCCGCCTCGTCGGCGGCGGCGGCGGGCAGGAAGAGCCTGCCGACAGCGCACGTGCCTGGCGGCGGCGGCGGCGTCATATCGTGTGAGGTGATCATGAAGCGGGTCGAGCAAGTCTTTCCGATCGAAGCCGCCGCGCCACCAAAGCTCAAGGCTACGCTGCGGCCTTACCAGGCCCAGTCTCTGGCGTTCATGATACAGGTGGAGACGACAAGCGATTTGCAGCTGCTCGGGGGGCTGGGAGTTGGGGGGAGTGGGGCTGGGGTGCGCGGTGGTTGGCTGTGCGACGAAGTGGGCATGGGGAAGACGTGCGTGTGCGCCGCCCTCATGCTAGCACAGCCGGCGCCGAAGCCCACGGGCGAGGCTCTGGCCGCCATGCGCAACCTCTTCGGCCGCTCCCTCACGAGCAAGACATGGACGATGACCATTGGGGGCACGTTGTACAGCACCCAAGGCCACGAAAATGATCTCAGGGCGCCCGAAATGCTGATGACGCCGCTCAAGGAAGTGACGTTTCAAGAGAAGGTAGAGGGCTTCCCCGGCAAATATATCACGCGCACTCGAATGGAACTGGACAAATACAAGCCGAAGCGGCCCAATCCAGAGTTCGCCAAGTGGACGAAGCCGGAGGTCGTGACGCTGCCGGTGACCGTCGTGCTGACGACGAATGCGTTGCTTGGCCAGTGGCAAGATGAGCTCGCCAAGTTTGCGCCGTCGCTGCGCGTGCGCTGGTACTATGGCACGACGAAGCCTAAGATCTATGCCGATCTGATGAATACCGATGTCGTGCTCTCGACGCATGGCACGACGATGTTTACTGATGGCGGCCATCATATGGGCAAATACATTCGCGTCCACCGGATCATCATCGACGAATGCCATGGGCGCGACGCCATCGCGCATGCAACCAGCTCGTTGAGAGAAAGAGCCACCGGCTCCGAAAGCATGGGCGGCTTTCGATTTGCGTGGGGTGTGACAGGCACGCCCCTGTCGAGCTCGGTGAAGGACCTGTACAAGATGGCGGATCTGATCGGCCAGTGGGACGGCGGGCTGCAACTCCGCAAGTACCACGACGACGACTCGTGCCGGTCGGAGCTGCCCGGCGTGCTCCAGCGCCTCATGATCCGGCACACGAAGGCCCAACGCATCGGGGGACAGGTAGCACTCGCGCTGCCGGACGCCGATTGCGCAACGGTGTGGGTAGACATGAGTCCGAGCGAGCGCCGCCTCTATGACGAGTCGACTCACAGACATGAGCACAAGCTGGCTTCCCTGATCGAGGAGCCCAAGAAGGCAAAGACGTTTAGCGTCGAGACCGCGCTCAACGAGCGCCGCCAAGCCTGCTGCGGCGCCGGCGTGCTACCGAGGTGGACACAAAGCAATCGATGTTTCAGCTCGAATTGGCATGCCCCGACGGGACGAAAACTGCAGGTGCTCGTAGACGACCTCGAGCAGCTTCGCGCCACCGAGCCGGCGCTGCATGCCGTCGTCTTCACGCACCACTTGGACGCATACGCCGCCATCACAAAGAGGCTGGCAGAGGCCGGCTTCGTCGTGTGTGGCTTCACCGGCGGCGTGTCCGCCAAGGAACGCCACCGCTCGATCCGCGAGTTCCAGGAGTCTGCAGAGGCTTGCGCCGCACATGGCAAGGGCGCCAAGAAGGCCAAGGTAACGCCGCCCAAGGTATTCGTGGCCACGATGAAGGCGGGCAACGTGGGCATGACACTCACCGCCGCGACTCGAGTGTATCTCATGGAACCATGCCTCGACCCGTCAATGGAAGTGCAGGCAGCGGGGCGCATCCATCGCCTCGGGCAGACGAAGGAGGTTTTCGTCAAGAAGCTCTGCTACAAGCACTCGCTCGATGGCGCCATCGTCCATCTGCACAAGGAGCTCAGTGCGGGTACACTTTCGATTGTGGACAACCAATTCCCGGTGGAAGCCCTGCGGATCCTCCAGGCTGACAGATGAGGATGTTACATGTTTATCGACGTGATTTCGTGACTCGGTTACGGTTTCTTGTGCCGTTCGGCCGCTTGTCAGCGCCGCACGGCACGTGTTGCGTTGCGTGCTTGTCAACCGGCGGCACGGACCTTGCGTACGCACCGGGCGGGGCCGAGACACCGTATGGTTTTCATCTTTATACACGTGTGACCGACGATGACTGAATGCCTTACGACAGAGCAGTTCGTGCAACACGCGCAGCTGCTGCGCATCATCCGCGGTCCGTGTGCATCCCCACAACTACATCACACTGTTCATCAGCATGCTTTCCCCGTCTCACACACGTCCCTGCACTGTGCGGTGGCGCACCGTGAGTTCCCGCTCGCCTCGCTAGAGGATCACTCAAATCATGGCAAAGACCTCCTTGGCGGCCTTGATGGTTTTCTCGATGTCAGCGTCCGAGTGCGCGAGTGAGACGAAGCCGGCCTCGTATTGCGAGGGAGCGAGGTACACGCCACGCTCGAGCATGCCCCGGTGCCACCGTGCAAACTTGTCCGTGTCCGACTTGGCCGCGTCGGCGAAGCACTTGACTGGCCCCTCGCAGAAGAAGAAGCCGAACATGCCGCTGATGTGGCCGCCGGTGACAGCGTGGCCAGCCGCCTTGCCGGCGGCGAGGATGCCGTCGATGAGCTTCTTGGTCTGCTTATCAAGGTACTCGTATGAGCCTGGCTGCCGGAGGATCTTGAGAGTCTCGATGCCCGCGCGCATCGCGAGCGGATTGCCCGAGAGGGTGCCAGCCTGGTACATGGGGCCCGCAGGCGCCACCATCTCCATGATCTCCCTCTTGCCCGCATACGCGCCCACGGGCAGACCGCCGCCGATGACCTTGCCGAAGGTGGAGAGGTCAGGCGTGATGCCCCAATGCTGCTGCGCGCCGCCGTACGAGATGCGGAAGCCTGTCATCACCTCGTCGAAGACGAGCAGCGCGCCGTTGTCGTCGCAGAGCTGGCGCAGCCCCGTGAGGAAGGCCTTGTCCGGCACGATGAAGCCCGAGTTGCCCACGACGCCCTCGAGGATGACACCGGCGATCTCGCCCTTGTTCGCCTGGAAGAGTGCCTTGACGGTCTCGAGGTCGTTGTACGTCGCCACCAGCGTCGACTGCGATGCGCCCACGGTGACGCCCGGCGAGTCAGGCAGCCCAAGAGTCGCGACGCCCGAGCCCGCCGCCACCAGGAAGGCGTCGGCGTGCCCGTGGTAGCAGCCGTCGAACTTGATGATCTTTTCGCGCTTGGTGTACGCGCGCATCAGCCGCAGCACGCCCATGCACGCCTCGGTGCCCGAGTTGGTGAAGCGCACCATCTCGACCGACGGCACCGCGTCGATCACCATCTTGGCGAGCTCGTTCTCGAGAGCGCAGGGCGCACCGAAGGACGTGCCCTTGTCCATCGTCTCCTTGATCGCCGCGAGCACCCTGTCGTCCGCGTGACCCACGATCGCTGGGCCCCACGAGCCGACGTAGTCCACGTACTCGTTCCCGTCGACATCGTACGCCTTGCTGCCCTTGGCGCGGTCGAAGACGACGGGTTCACCGCCCACCGACTTGAAGGCGCGCACCGGCGAAGAGACACCGCCCGGCATGATCGTCCGTGCCTCCGCCATGATCTTGGAGGACTTTGCAGTCGAGAAGCCCGTCGCCTGTTCAGCGACACACATCGAACGTGCACTCAAAATCAGCCCCACGGTACAAGAGCGCAGGCGCGGCGCGGTCGCGATGTTTCGTTGGCAGGTTCGACGCGCAGCTCGACGAACCGCGACCATGCTCACGACCGGCTGCTGCGTCTGCTGCTGCTGCACAAAGTGCGGACCGCTTCCGGCGAGGAATGAGAGCGAGGCAGTGGTAATGGCGGCGATCATGGTCTGCACGCCCGACGATGAGGACGAGAGGGAGGTCGCGCGAGATGGGAAAAGCAATGATTGGAAAGTCGCGCGGAAAAAACGTTCCCCACGTGGCGCGTTGTCTCTCTCTCTTCGATTCTCACAGAGAGCGCCTCTCGACCTACGAGCCCTGGTCGCCGTGTGTATTAACAGATCGGATGGTATCGTCTCTTGGGCCTCTCAAAGAGTCAAACCGACTAAACTCGGCACCTAAAAAGCAATTGCTAAAAAGCAATTGTCTGTGGTCTCTGTCCCCACGTCTCAAGCCGAGCCTGACGAAACTCGTGTGTGTGGCCGGCGGACGGCCGCGCCCCGGTCCCATACAGGCGCCCAGCTCGAGCTTCAAGCTACGCCAGAGTGAGTATGCCGGCGAGCAGCGCTATCAGCGCGAGAAGTGCAAGTATTGCCACGTCCGGCCGTCCATCGTCCGCGTCGATGCGCAAGGCCGCCCCAGCTCCTCCTGCTCCTCCTACAGAGAGTCCAAGCGAACGACGGGCGCGCGACGCGCGAGCGAACGACGGGCGCGCGATAGAGCCGTGATTCACAAGCAGATGATCGACGACGGCCGCCGCTGACGGGAAGGCTCGCGCCCACTGCGAGTGGTAGCAGCCGTTCTCGTACAAGCAGAGCTGCGTTGGGGCGGCGCAGCCAACGCCCTCCTTGCAGCGTGAATTGCCAGGCCCAGCTACTGTCCTGAACGCCTTGCATCGGTTGACTTGCGCCCACCTGCGGAACTGCTCTTGCACCGATTCACACGTGTCGGCTTGGATGCCGCAGCAGCAGGTCGAGGAGGGACTCGCTATGCTCCGCGACATCCTCTGCCGGACGAGCTCACCGGCCGGCGCAGGGCTGCGTGCGCAGCAGCCACTCGTGTTGACCATCGCGTCGTTGCGGCAGTGGTGGATAGAGACGGGCAACGGATCGGCTCGCGTGAGTCCGTATTCGTGACCGGCGGCGGTCGCAACAGCCGCCCATTGCGTGCGGCTCTTGGAGGCAGGGTCCACCAAGTGTGACGCCATGAAGCCGCCGTTGGAGAAACCGCTCACAGAAATCGAGTGGGGCTCGGCCAAGCCCTCCGCAACAAGCGCCGCGACGATGCCATCGATGAACGAAACGTCGTCAATCTTTTCGTTCAGGGCCGGGCCGCAGCAGTGTGGCGCATGGAAACTCGAACCGATGCCTTCGGGAGCTACCAGCCCGACTCCGCGTGCATCCGCAACGTCTGCAAATTTGTCGATCTCCATTTCAGCAGTGCACCCAAAGCAATGCACGAGGACGATGAATGGCAGTGGCTTCGCATGCGCACATGATGACGGCAGTCGAACGATGTATGATCTGCCGTCGGCTGTTGATCGATGCGCTGGGATGCCGCACGGATGCGTCGCTGCGACACTCAGCCACGGCAGAATGACGCCGGCGGAGGACATTGTACGAGTAGACTACGGTAATTATAGGACACCTTCTTCGAGGACCCCCGCAAAGCGCATTCCCGGGGAAGGCCGCGGCGGGGGCTGGCCGAAATTATGCAATGGTTACTAGTCGAGCGTCCACATCGTGCACCTCTAGCAGCGTCGTACCGGTCACCCTCGCGGCGTCCGCCTTTTGTCCTGCATGCCGCCGCCAGCGCCGTCGTCCCGTCGCTGCTCTAATGGCATCCTTACCTTCTTCAACCCGACGGAGGCCAACCTTCAGAGACTCGACACCTTCTGCTCGGAGGAGACGAACTACGCCGTCTACGGCGAGGCGGTGTGCCAGCACACCAAGTTGCCGTTGATCCACGTCGTGTTCAAGCTGAAGAAGCAGTGTTCCATCTCGACGGTGCAGAAGATCCTCGGCGATGGCAAGCAATGCGGCTTCAGGTCGTTCTCGGAGATGGGCGTGCTGGAGGACCCCGAGTCGTCGAAGTTTGCCCCAAAGTACGCCAAGAAGGGCGACCAGACCGAGATCGAGTGGGAGACGCACGGAGACAACGGGCCGAATTTCGGGTTGAACTACAAGGGCAAGGAATTCCACGAGTGGTTGACGATGGGCGCTAGGACCGACCTCAAGCGCAAGGAGGAGGAGGCGGGGGGGGAGACGGCGGTGGCGAGGGCGGCGGGTATGGAGACGGAGTCGATCGAGGGTGACGTGGCAGAGGCGGGGGCGGCGGCGGCGGCGAAGACGGCGGCTGAGGCGGAGGAGGCTGAGGCGAAGGCTCGTGAGGCAGAGGAGGTAAAGGCGGCAGAGGAGGCGACGGCGGCGGAGGGGGCGGAGCCGGCCAGAGCACGTGCGGCAGCGGCGTTGGTGGAGATGGCGACGGGCGCGATGACGTTGTCGACGAGGTGAACAACTGTCTATGATACAATTGTAGAGGAACGGATCAGTTCTTGCGAAAAATAAATCATATGAAAGTATGAAGGATACACGATCGTGTTCGCGTCATCGCTGATGCTCGACCTCAGCCATCCAAAAGTGGCCCGCCGGGCGCAGTTTCGTGACGATTTTCGCATCGATCCGTCGGCCGGCACGCTCGCGCGACAGCAGCGCGAGCTGTCGCTGCTCGTCCGAATGGAAAAATATGGCGCTCTCGTACTGTGGGCCGATGTCCATTCCCTGCCTGTAGCTCGATGTCGGGTCCGGCACCATGCCCCAATAGGACTCGAGCAGCTCGGTGAACGTGAGCACCAAAGGGTCAAAGGCCACTTGGACCGCCTCGACGTGGCCGCTCCGGCCTGTGCACACATCCTCATACGTCGGCGACTCGGACTCCCCTCCGCAATAGCCGGCAACCGCCACGAGCACACCGGGAATGGCAGCGAGCGAGCGGCGGAAGTGCCAAAAGCAGCCGGCGGCGAGGGTGGCCACAGTCGCGCGCCCGAGCCACCTTGTGCCTCGATGCGTCCTCAGGAGCGCTGCCAAGGCGGGAGCGGGTGGTTCCGGCAGCCACACCGGCATCGGTTCACCGCGTGGCACAAAGGCCAGGGCAGCCGCGTTGATGCAGTACACGCCGCCCAGGTCATGCCCGAGGTGGAGGCCTGTGTGGCTCTCTACGAGTTCGACACGCGCAGTGCCCGCACTGTAGTCCATCGAGGGCTTGAGGTGCTTCGACAGCGTGCCTCCGGTCGCCACGAACGATGGCCATCCCGACGTGCTGCGCCTTCGCTGCACGCTGTCGAAAAGCGGGGCGCCAGTGGCAGCGGAGACAAAGACACCATCCGAACCTTCGGCTGGAAAGGGTGTGCCATCCGCTAGAGTATACGAGTGTGGCGGCTCGGTGGAACCGAAGAGGAGCACGCGCGCTGCTATTGTGGTCCAAGAGGTGTGGCGCCCATTCTGCTGAAATTCGACGGACGACATCACTTGATAGCCAAGCTCACCTATGACGATAGGCGTGCTCATCGCATCGGCTATGGTCTGCTCGTCGCTGCTGCGCTCTGCAGGCAGGGTCATTAGCCTTCTGAGCTCAGCATCAGTCAACGCCTTGGTATCGAGTACGGGCTCCTCGTCACCAGCGAGATAACCCCAGCCATTAGCGTCGGCGATGATCTCCTCTGACGCGGCGCTCGCCGTTCCGATGGCGATCCATGTTGGGCCATCGGTGCCATGCAGCCGCTTGAACATCGCCACGCTGGGCTGATATCGGTAAAGGCTCGCGCCCAATGCCTCGCTCAGCTCGAGCAGCGGTATCGACGATCGGCTACAGACGCCGAGCTCAAAGATGGCCCGCACACCACTGATGCTGTCTACCTGTGCGGCTGCCCTCCCATCATCGCCGTGGATGTGAACGAGAGGCATCTTTCCAAGGGCATGTTGTAATCCATGTGCAAGAGTGTGGTCCTCGCCAGGTCGAAGCAGCACCACAGCAGCTTGGTGGATCGGAGTTGTGCACATCGCCAGCCCAGAGAGCAGCGTCGTGCGCATCATGCAGATGTGAGCGCCGCATACACCTTTGTGAATGGAGGCACTCACCATTTGCAGTGGCAGATCAATGTCTGAGGTGTGAAATCGGTGTGAAATTCACAACACGTTCACCTCCGCTCAACACGGCACCTCAACACGTTCACACCTGAATCAACACACATCTCGATCTCCAACTTGAACTTCCATTCACACATGCTCTGCACGTTCACATCATGGTTGCACACCACGCACTTGCCCAGCGGAAGGATCCGTTGAGAGCTTGAGACCTGAGTCGACGACGAACAATGAAGAACCTCTCCTAGAACGACCTCTCCTAGAAGCTAGAACCTCGTCTCACTCATGTCTCATCCTGCGCGCGAGGCGTGTCCGAGCAACAACGAAGCATGAGAGGCGGCGCACTTGGGCGCAAGGGCGCTGCCAACATGGCGGCGGCGCGCGTGCTGCGCAGCGTACCCGTGCGTAGAGTCCGTATCGGACAATGTGGCCGAGCACACTTGGCGGCAGAAGACCCTCGGCCTCATCATACCACGAATGGTTGCGGCCTGCCAGGTCGATGAAGCCACCTACCTCCCCGTATCGGGCAAAGTCATCTCGCATTCGGTGGCGCACCTCCTTGGACGAGAGCAAGGTGGACGAGAGCGTCGAGCCGCGCGCTTCGAGCGCGGGCGCTATGCGCGCGAAGTTGGGCGGGAGCGCCCTTTGGCCGGCATCCACGCCCTTACGAGACACGTAGTCAACCACGATGAAGTGGTTCTCGTCCATGAAGGTCTTGCCGCCATCTACGACCTCCTCCCAATAGCCTGGTAAGCTTGGCGCGTCCCAATCTTGCACATTGTCCAGCAGATCGGTGCCGAGGACGAAGGAGAAGTCGTACTCTGGGTACTTCTCTTTGAGCCGTCGCATCAGGACGACGGACGGCACGTTGCGTGGATTGCCCACCTCCTCGTCGCATACCTTGACGCCAAAGTGCGAGCCGAATGTTGTGTTCACGGCAAGGTGCGCCATGATGAGCCGGTGCACGACCGACGTCCTCAACTCTGGCTTATCTGGTCGGCGCGCACAGGGCGTCAGCCAAACCTCGTCGGCCAGCTTTGAGTGCACGATCTCGGCGGCGGTATTCAGGTGCGAGTTGGTGATAGGGTCGAAGGAGCCGCCGAAGATTGCGATTCGTGGACGTCGAGGTGGCAACTCTAGTGCGATTTTCTTCTCACGATCTTCTTCTATTTGGCTCCTCCTCCGCTGCATTTTCGCTTCGGTCAGGCTCGGCTTCATCGCTGGCCGCATCTTGCTGTCTTCACTCAAATTTGAGCTCGGATCCCGCCGCGAAATCGCGAGGCAGCAGGTCGCTGCGGCGGCTGCGGTGGCGCCGCCACCTGCGATGGCCAACCGAGACGCGAAACGCATTTTCCTCTAGGTGCTCTTCGAACTCCGAGCGAGAGGCAAAGTGCGCACCGAGCAGGTCGTGGAACACCAAGGCAATGGAGACGCGCCAGATCGCAGTTTCGGGTTCGTCAACTCGGTGCATGAGATTCCACATGAATCCGGCTTTGATCAGCCATCGCTGAAAAGTGCTCAAGTTTGTGTTGTGACTGTGAAAAATTGCGTGTCTCTATTACCATGTCGGCACGTATCTCTATAACAAGGTCGACCTCGGCGTCTTTGAGTCTTCCGCCCGACCTTATCAGTCTGCTCAGCGAGCTGGACGTCTCAGATCTGCGCTCGGTGCGCATCGCGCGCGCCATGTCCTCCTGCGTGCAGCGCGCAGCCCGCAAACGTGCCCGGGCAGCCTTCTCAGCCTGTGCAACCCCACAAACGTCTCTTTGCAGGTCATCTCGCCCGAAATGTGGCGGGGGCTGCCGGCGGCGGATCGACAGAAGCTTTCGGCGTTGCTGCCGGTTTCGCCACAGAGCACGGAGGAGGAAATAAACGCGCAGGCGGAGCAGATCATTGAGAAGCACGTCGGAGCGACGGAAGCCCATTTTTTCGGCACTCCGATCGAGCACTTCCACACGGCGCTTCTCGCGGGCGAATTCGAAGCCGAGGCGGTGCTCGCCGCTGAGCAAGCTGAGGCACAGCGGCGCATCGACTGGGTGGACAAGCAGCGTGAGCACCACAATGCCATGGTGCATCAGCTCCACTACATCAAGCGCACGTGGACGCCGCCGCCGCCGCAGCTGGCCAAGCTTCCCAAGGGGTCGGGCAGGGGCAAGTCGGACGAGGCGCTCATGTACTCGAAGGCGAGCGGTGGCTTGGTACGGCGATCCAAGACGGGAGGCGTCGGCGTGCCGCTCGGGCGGCCGTGCCTTGGCGACAGCCGTGCGGGCTCCACGGCCGGCGGCGTCATCGAGATCCAAGGCAGCACGGGCGGCGCAGGTGGCTCCCGCGGCACCTTGTTCCCCAAGTCGGCAGGCGTCCCGATTGGGACTCCGCTGTGCCCGACGGGTGTGCACAACGCGGCCGGCACCAGCGGCGGCGGTGGCGGCGGAGGGGGCAGCCGGACGGGGGGGTCGCAGGGGGGCGCCCGGACAGGGGGCGCGCCGCCCTTGCCGCTCATGGGCGGCTATCCGCCGCGGCGCGCAGCGGGCGGCGAAGAAGACGATGAGATGCTCGGGGAGCTCTCGGACGAAGATGATGAGATGCTCGACGAGCTCGAAGGCACTGCGGGCGGCACAGGCCTGCCCGTGGCCCCGCCTCTGAAGCGGCCCCGCCCAACCGATCAACCGTTGGGCGGCTACGGCTACCCTGGCGCGCTGGCGGGCGGGGCGGAGGCCGATGAGGGCGTCGGCGTCGGCGGCGGTGTGAACTTCTTCTCCCTCGTGCGCGACGCGATGGCGAGCGTGCCGCAGGCCCTCGCGCCCGCCGAATACATTCGCAAGCAGGTGGCCATACAGGCGCAGGCCGCAGGCCTCATGGCACGACTGCCAAAAGGTACCATGCTCGCCGCGTATATCCGATCGGTCCTGATCTTCATGACCACGCCCGCGCACTGCCACGCCGCCCGAACGGTCAAATCGAGTGGCGCCGCCGAGGGCGGCGCGCCCGCGGCGGCGCCCACGGCACCCCCGCCCGCGCCCCTCCTCCTTTTCGACGACCCGACGCAGAGCTACCGGTGGGTCGGGACGCCCGAGGCGTCGACGGACGAGGCGCTGCGCCGCCTCGAGGCGCTCCACCACGAAAACTTCCTCGCGCAGCATGGGGGCATTACCGGTACCGCGCGCGGTCTCGGGCTCGCGCCGCTCAAGGCGCCCAAGGCGGCGCTCACACTGCCGCCGGGCTCGGCTGAGCAACTGGCGCGGCTGCATGAGGAGGAAGCGCGCCGTTACGCGCAGCCCGACCTCGCCTTCGTCTACACTCTACGAGACGGCTCGACTGCCACTGTCGCGCCCGTCGGGCGGAAGGCGGGCGGCAAGGCGAGGGAGCACTTCCTGTTGCAGCCTGAACGACCGGCCGCTGCTACCCTCCTAGCACTCGTTCGCGATGCGGTCGCGCGACTACCCGGCGGCGAAGGCTCGCGCACCGACGTGTGTGAGCTGCTCAAGGAGTCGCACTACATCACCGACGGCGCCAACGACGCGCAGATCTCGACCGTCGCCTCGGGCGCGCTTGATCGGCTCCACTATGAAGCCGACCCGTGCTGCCGGTATGACTCTGAGCGCAAGCTCTGGGTCTACCTGCACGGCGACCGCAGCGTCGCGAGCTTCGTCAAGTCGCCCACGCCCACATCCGGCTGAGGCCGTGTGCCGGGCGCGAGCTGAGACGTCGGGAAAAAAACGCAGGCAGCTCCTGAGCTGTCAAGTCAATTCATCGCAAGGTATTGCCGGGGTGCGGCACGCGGCCGGGGGGCGGCGGACGGCGCTTACACGGTACGGAGCGATTATGCCGTACGCGGCCGATGACGAAATCGTAATGCCAGCGCGATCTAGAGACCCAAGAGGTGTCACCCCGCGGTCCCGGTAACTTAATCTAACTTCTTTCGTCGCCACGGCCGAGAGTCAGCGCGGCCACCCGGGGTCCGGACCTTATGTCTCCAGTGCGCGCAGTGGGCGGATCGGATGAGATTGCTCCTTTGCTATAGGTCGGACTGTAGGGCCGAACTGGGCGGCGGCGGGCTCGTTTCGCGACTCCGTTCGGGGCCGCGCCCTGGAGCGGACGAGGTACGGGTCACATTCGCCAGATGACGTGCTCTTGAGACGTTTGTGGTGCGCGCCTGAAGTAAATGCTAGTCGCGCTGTGCGGCCGTCTTGATGATTTCGCGCAGCTGCTTGTCGAAGGCCTCCTGGTCAGTCCGGTGTATCGAATGGCCTGCGCCCGGGAAAAACGTAAACTGCGCCGCCGGACAGCGCGCCTTCATGTCATTGATGCCACCACGACCTTCTATTTGGACGACAGTCCCTCGCTCCCCCTTATCCGCGTAGAGCACGTGCAGAGCAAACGGAAGCGAATCTCCATGCGCCGCGAGCTCATCCCATGCCATGCTCCCGTCAGACGATGCGAGCACACGTTCCCTCGCCAACCGCTGCGCTGCCGGGTTGATATCGCTGTGAACCTCGGTGCCTCCAGGGATAGGACGGACGCGCGTGTTGCGCCACGAGTTGATGCGCTCCTCGTCCCGATCGTACCAGGGAAGCAGCGCGGCACGAGCCTCTTCCCAAGACGCGAATCGCCGACCACCTGGCGAGGCAAAGCGCTCGAGCGCCGCACGGTCCTCCACAGTCTTCGATGGCGCATAGCGCTCGATAAGATCCATGTCCTCGATGACCACCGCACGTAACACGGGCTCGCTGCTAGCTGCGTCCAGCGCAGCCGCGCGCATGGCGATGCGGCCGCCCATGGAATGGCCCACGAGGACTGCCCGCGTGATACCGTGCGCCTTAATGGCCTCAAGCACGTCAGCCGCCAGTGCAGGCGCGGAGAAGTCACTCACCTCTCCGAATGGGCTCTCGCCATGACCGCGCAGATCGAGCGAGACACACGGGTAGTTGTCGATCACAAGTCGTGCTAGCGTGCCAGAAAACGTCTCCTTAGACGAATCGAGGCCGTGCACCAGCACAGTTGTGGGCAATAGATGGGAGCGACTGCTCGAGGTCAAGGAAATACTACGGGCAGGGGTGCTCGGACTGTTCGTGGCTCGGAGCGTCGAAGCAGCCGCCGAAGCGGCTCCGATGGCTGACACAGCCAGCAAGCGCCGGGCCACGATCATCTTTCGCACGTCGGGGCCCTACCCATGGTACCTTTCAGGACCTTTCCGGGCCGTGTTTGAGTTAACACTACGGCACTGTTACATGTACTGCCCTCTCAGAAAACACACGTGTGTCCGCCATTTTGACACTCGGTGACTTGACTTGACATGTCTTGACTTGACGCGTCAAAACTTTATTTGTCTTGATTGAGAATCGGAGTCGCCGGACCACATGGCAGCCGCAAGCCCTCCTCTCAGCTCGAACGGCCATTCGAGTACCCTGAGCCGCGAACAGGCCCAGCAGTTGCTCTCATCGCAAAATTTGCCCGGCTCCTTTCGCACGCAGCCGTCGGCCCTCGGAGAAGTGCATCTCGAGGACAGCCTCGGGCAGCTGCGCACCGCGCTGAGCTCATCGGCGTGCCTTTTGCAGCTCGCACTGACCACTGCCATCTCCGTAGGCGCACACATTATCATCGGTTGGGGCGTGCTCACAAATTGGGCCGACCACGAGCCCGTTCAGATCTGCCTCTTCAACTGGGCACATCCGGCGGGCTACTCGGGTGCGCCCACCTCCATTGCGCAGTCGCTGCCCTTTGACGCGTTTTTCACCGCGTTGATCTCGTGCCTCATCTCGATGAAGAGAATGGGCGAAGTGCAGCGCGGCTTTCTGCCGCACGTGCCGTCGACAGCGTTGCGCGTCGGCCCGCTGTTCATGCTCTTCCCACGGCGCGGCACAAGCGTCTATCCGAGGCTGAGCACGGTGGTCTCGGTGACTTTCGTGTGGACAGTGTTCTGGTCCGCGCTTGCCCTCGTGACGCTCTCGATCGTGTACGCGGCGCAGGGCTCGAACGCGATGTGCACGCAGGGCTGGAACTACATCGCCGCGCGCACAGCATGGGGCACAGTCGAGGCGTGGCTCGTGTCCGCGGGCTCCTTCGTCCTGTGGTGCTCGCTCGCCGATGACGTGACGAGCCGTTCGCCCGCAGAGCGCGCGCGGTTGCGCCGCGAGGCGGACGACGAGGACGCGCGCCTCGCCGCCGGCTTCTTCGGCTGGTTCCAGGTCTCCCTCGTGATCGTCGCCTTCGTCGCGCTCGGCTTCGGTGTCTGGACGTGGTATTTCGCCTATGGCGGGCTGCCCAACTCCATCTGGTTCGGCACGCTCCATGTCGTGGTGTGCTCGTTGCTCATCTGGTTCCTAGGCATCGTGCTCTCGCGCTACCACCAACGCGACGAGTCGCATGCGGCTAAGACGATGCGCCCGGGGCTTCTGCTCGGGGTCTACATCACGCTGCTCGGCGTAACCACTTTCACTTCGGGCACGCTCGGTGCGGTCACGCTGTCGGCGGTGCCCTCCGCCATGGAGTTCATCCTGCAGAACTGGGCATGGGTCAAGACGCGCGCTATTCCATTCTCCGAACCGGGTGGCACCGCGACGGCCACCGCCAACAATATGAGCCGCCTGTCGATCGTGCTCATCGCGCTCGCCTGCCTGCAGGCGCTCACGCTGTACAATGTACTCATCATGCTCTCGCGGCGCGGCGTGCTCGCGCTCACCCCCTTCGCGGCGCACTTCACCACGTTCTGGCTTGGGATCGTCACCATCGGGGGCGTACTCACTCTGGGCCAGTCCGCTTGCTACGCCTCGCCCATCGGTTGTAATGGCGCCAAGATCCTGATGCTCGTGGCACTGCTCCTCGCACTCCTCCCCTTCGTGCGGCTCGTCCTTGCCCCTGGCCGGGACCCAATCGAGTCGTCGGTCAAGTTTGCGGTGTACCTCGTCTACATTGCCCTCACGGCGGCGTTCTGCCTAGGGAGCACCATCACGCTCGGCGTGGCCGGCTCGGGCGTCCTCGCCTCGATCGACAATAATTGGGACACAATCAACCTCGCTCTGCCCGACGCTGCCTTTCTGAGCTCGGGTCACCGGCGCGACTTGTTCCGCTCGTCGGCCGAAACCTCGCTTGGGGTGCTCGCGACGCTCGGCTCGGCCGCACTGCTGCAACTGCTCGTGATGCTCAGCCTCTCGCTGTACACGCGTTACGCCACGCTGGGCGAGCTGTTGGGCACGAGAGCCGGCGCCAACCGAGTCGCTGACGTGCCCTCCATCGAAGACCTGGACGGCGCCAGTGGGCTCGGCCGGAGCAAATCGTGGTGGTACTCGGCCTCGCCCAAGCGGCTCACGCGCGAACTGCTCCTCGGTGTTGAGGACTCGGAGGCGCCGCACTCTACGCTCGGTCGCACCTGCTCTGCGCCTCCCGGCTTCGCGGCGCCGAGCCTCCCTCGGGTCTTGGAAGATCGTGTGACACCGCCCGGCTCAGATCAATATGACAGCCTCGACAAGTACCAGACCCGCGTGCGCGGTGGGGCGGCCGCCGGCTCAGCCGACCGGCTGCAGCATCAGGAGTCCGTCCTCTCGAACGTCGATAACGACGGCGTGGGGCAGGTGCTGCTCCATAACGCAGAGCTCTTCCCCACATGGTTCTCCTCGAGCGTGCCACGACTCCCATGCTCGCTCCGCTTCCTGTTCGCCGGCCTCGCCTTGGTCATCGCGTACGTGGCGGGCATGGTGTACTTCGACAGTGTGGCCGGGGCGGCGGTGCCCTTCAAAACGTCGGCGCGCCAGTCGCTCCAGCTTTCGGTGCCCTTCTCCCTCAACTACTCGCTCTACCCACAAAACCCCAGCTACTTCGCAAACGACGCGACCATCCTCAACATAGTGAACAACTTCCACCACGGCACGACGCAGGTGTTGTTCAGCCATGGGAGCGTCGCGGAGGTACAGGTCTACCTGACCGTCGACACGTCGCACACGCTCACCGAGGACGTGGTGCTCTCAGCGACGAGCTGCACCTCCATTGGTTCCAGTTCCTCCTCTGCCTGGCCGAGCGGCGGCGTGTGCTACACCCCCCCGACGGTCAGCTGCCAGAGCCGCGTGAGCGGCGCGCAGAGCTCGGGCAACGCATGCAACTCGGCGCAGCTCAACATCACGGCGTCGCCGCCCGGCAGCTGCAACGAGCAGTGCTCCTGGTATTGGCTGTGGTTCCCATGCCGCTGCCATGCCTCTGCGAACCTGACGATCGTGCTGCCCAACGCGGCCGTCAACGCCAATATCAGCCAGCTGCTCGCCGCGCCGTACACGACGCCACTCGTCGTCTCCGGCGTCGGGGCGACAAACAACATGTTCCAGCACGCGTTCATCGATCTCAACATCGCAAGCCCGAACGGCGGCGCCGTACGCATCGCGCCGTTAGACTCGACGCCGACCCCCTTGAACCCGGGGGATATTTCGGACTTACTCGGCCGCTTCGGTGTGAACAACCTGAACGTGCAGGCCAACGGAGACGTGGTCCTCGAGCAGGTGCTCGCGGTCGGCGCTGTCGACGTGGCTTCAAATGTAGGCGCGACCATCCTCACCGACATCTTTGGCGGCGCGGGCGTCACCGCGAGCGCCGCCTCCATCACCGTGACCGATGCGTTCATCGCGCAGCCCTGCATCTTCGTCCAGCTTCTCGGTCAGTGGGTGGGTGGCTCGGCCTGTGCGGGCATGGGCGTTCCGATGGGTGAGCGCCCCTGCATTTATAACAACCCGCCGTGCGATCCCACAAAGGTAGCCCCACCGTTCGGCCTCGTGCTCGGAGCTCTCAGCCTCACCGCCAACGGCGACTTTGACGGCGCCATCCTGATGAACGGCACCGTCATCTCGGCGTCGGCGCCCATGGTCGCCGCCAAAGGCATCATGGCCTTTAGTGGAGCACGCTTTGTCGGCTCGATGCAGATGACCTTCACCGAGGATACCAAAAAGGGCTCGGCGGCGAACTTGAACAATGTGGCCGTCCTCGACTGCGCCGTGTGCAAGCCGGTCAGCCTGCTGTCGCAGCTGAGCTGGGTCGACCTGCCACTCTCGGCAGCGCTGCCCACGATCTTCTGTGCGTGCCAGCCCCCTGAAACGTACGGCATTCTGCTCAGCGCGAACGACGCGAGCATGACCGCGCTGCTCGCGATCGGCTCCAACATCACGGCGACCTCCGTGTCGGGTGCGCTGGTCCTCGACGAGTACGTGCTCACCTCGCAAAAGCCAACGACCAACATCAACGGCACGCAAGTAGGACCCAATGCGCCCACCCCCGTGGTCAACTTGTTCTCCACCTACGGCGACGTCCAACTCAACGGGCTCATCTCCACTAGCTTGACGCCGGGTGCACAGTACAACATCTCGCTCCAGTCGATGGCAGGCGACGTCAAGGCGCTCTTCACCGGCGGCGCCCTCGACGGCAACTACGAGGTCAGGACGGAGCCTGGCGGCATCGGGCACACGGGCATCGTCATCGACAACCAGGTCACCAAGAAGAAGAGCGGGCACGTGGGCGGCGCGGGCAACGCCTCAGTCTACCTCTACCACGACTATGGCGAGCTCTCTCTTTCAATGTCGACCAACGCGCCCTCGGTCTTCGATGGGATCACGGGCAGCCTCACCTCGGGGGGGGGCAGCAGCCTCTTCGGCGCGGGCGCGCCTGCCACGGAGCCGGACGCGTGCGGCGCGCCAGCGAACCGCATGCCGGCCTCGAGTGCTCTCGAGCGGGTGCCAGTCGCCCAGCGTGTCTTTCGCGCGCTCACGGCCATGGCCGAGGCGGAATGGGGCGTCGACGAGCAGGAGTTGCTCCAGCATCGGCGCGCGCTCGAGGCGATTAGGAGTGAGTTGTAATCCGCGCGGACCCCCAAGGACTGAGTCGGGGTGCTGACAGTGAGGGCCATTCGCCATGGAGAGAGCAGGGTCTGTCTTCCATGTACATAAATCATGTCGGTGTTTCTGTGACGTCTGAGGGTGGTGGGGGTAAAGGTCCATTCACAGCCAATGTTTATAATTCACACCGGCGTGTGTGAAGGGAAAATATGGAGGAGGACGACGAGCCAGTCTACGTGCCTTTGAAAGAGCGCCGCGCAGCGAAGCTGCAAGCATATACCTCTCTGGCTGTCGCTGGCCGGGAAAGCCTTAAGCGGCCTCGTGGGCTGGTGGCCGAGTCGGACGGCGCCAGTGCGGCCAAGCAGAAGCGGTCGCTGCTGGACGAAAAGGCAGAGATGCTCGCGAAGGGCAACCTGGTGACGCTCTCCAAGGAGGAGGAATCCAAGCAAGAGGAGGTCAATATTCTCGCGGCGCTGGATACGGGGTTCAAACCGCTCATGTCGGTGAAGGAAATTGCGACCGGCGTCGAGTACACCGAGTCGATGAAGACACGGTGGCGGCCTCCAGCGCATTACCGCGCCCTGAGCGAGGCCGAGCTGCAGGAGACACGCGACAAGTGGCACATCCTCGTCGAGGGCGAGGACGTCCCTCCGCCGATCAAGAGCTTCAAGGACATGCGGTTCCCGGATCCGGTGCTCGAGGCGCTACGGGCCAAAGGCATCCGCAAGCCGACACCCATCCAGATTCAAGGCATCCCGGCGGTGCTCGCCGGGCGCGACCTCATCGGCATCGCCTTCACCGGCAGCGGCAAGACGCTCGTCTTCACACTGCCGATGGTGATGATCGCGCTCGAGGAGGAGAAGCGCATGCCCATCAGCCGCGGCGAAGGACCGTTTGGACTCATCTTGTGCCCATCGCGCGAGCTCGCTCGACAGACCTTCGAGCTCGCCGACCACTTTTGCAAGCACCTCGCGGCGAGCGGCACCGCGAGCATGCGCGCCCTGTGCACCATTGGCGGCACGCCGCTGAGCGAGCAGCTCGAGACGATCCGCCTGGGCTTTCACATGTGCGTTGCGACTCCAGGCCGTTTGAACGACATGCTCACGAAGAAGCGCATCAGCCTGGGCCTGTGCAAGTACATGTGCCTCGACGAGGCCGATCGTCTCATCGGCGATCAGGCCTTTGAGGAGGAGGTGCGCAACGCGATGACCTTTTTCGAGGGGCAGCGCCAGACGCTCCTCTTCTCGGCGACGATGCCCGCCAAGATCCAGGCGTTTGCACGCTCGGCGCTCGTGCGTCCGGTGGTCGTCAACGTGGGCCGCGCGGGCGCTGCGAACCTGGACGTGATCCAGGAGGTGGAGTACGTGAAGCAGGAGGCGAAGATCATCTACTTGCTCGAGTGCCTGCAGAAGACGGCGCCGCCCGTGCTCATCTTTTGTGAGACGAAGACCGAATGCGACGACATCCACGAGTACTTGATGCTCAAGGGAGTGGCGGCGGTGGCGATCCATGGCGGCAAGGAGCAGGACGAGCGCGAGTACGCGATCAAGATGTTCAAGGAGGGCAAGAAGGACGTGCTCATCGGCACAGATGTCGCCTCAAAGGGGCTCGACTTCCCCGAGATCCAGCACGTGATCAATTTCGACATGCCTAAGGAGATAGAGAACTACGTGCACCGTATTGGGCGCACGGGGCGCTGCGGCAAGACGGGCGTCGCGACCACCTTCATCAACAAGAACTGCGACGAGACCATCCTGCTCGACCTGAAGCACCTGCTCATCGAGGCCAAGCAGCGCATCCCCCCCGTGCTTGCCACGCTCGAGGACCCAAACGAAATCGCCACGCAGGGCGACGACGACGGCGTCAAGGGCTGCGCCTTCTGTGGTGGCCTCGGCCACCGGGTCGCCACGTGCCCCAAGCTCGAGGCGCACCGCATGAAGCAGATCACGGGCGCGGGCTCGCGCGACGAGCTCGCGGGCGCAGCGAGCCAAAAATTTGGAGGCGCACATACAGATTGGTAGTTTCTTGGTCAGTGTTTGACCATGCAGGAGTAGTCGGTTTTCTTACGTGCCGAAGCGCTGTCGCGGGCGCGCCGCGGCCGAACCGCGAACCTCTCTGTGCAGCGGCCTAGCTCGCTCGCTCGCTCGCTAGCTCACAGCGACTCTCGGAGCAAGCCTCGGCGCCGCGGCGTTGAAATGCTCGCCGCCGACAAGCTCCTGTTGCGGAGCTCTATCAAGCAGCGCACGATTGAGCTACGCGAAAAGGAGCTCAATCTGTTCAACGAGAACTTCGGCGCTGTGGCCACGCAGGCTGCACTGATGTGCGGTTTCTCGATGGCCTTCCTCGAGATGTCGGTGCATCTGCATGGGATCCACTTCAACCCTCTGGCCAAGGGCTTGTTGCATATTTTCTCGACAATCAGCATCTGCTGCAACATGTTTGCCGTCTCCATCATCACCTTTGTCTCCGTGTGGGGCTCCGGCAAGGCACTGCGTGGCAAAGATGGCTCGATGTCGAAGGTGGTTGAGGGCATGAACAAGGAGCGGCTACTCATCTTCAACGTCTTCGGCGTGGGGCTCCTCGCACAGCTCACCTCAGTGGCCTGCTCGACATGGCTCCTGATGCAGCGGGAGGTTGCACTGGTCGCCACCGTGATGCTCATGGGCACGTGCTACGCACTCCTCTCGAATGCGCTCCGCATCTTCAAAAAGTTTGAGCTGCAGGCGGGCGAGGTGGTTCGCTTTGGCGACATGCTGAAGGCGCTACCCAAGACGGACGAAATCGATGAGGAGGATTTTGACGAGGAGGAGATGAAGGCCGATCCGAAGTCGGCGGTGCTGTGACCCGCGCTCGCCACAGCGCTCCCCGTGATGGACTCTCGCCACTCCATGGCGGACTGCTACCGGCACCACACGTTCCCACCATAACGTTGCACCTTGCACCTTGCACCTTGCACCCAGCAGGTGGGCTCAACCAGCTGGTTTGGGGAGCACCTGCGAGCCTCGATCGCGTGAGCGGCTGCGCTTTGTTCGGTTCCCGCGGAAGCGTGCGCGATCGCTCGTGTCGTGCATGAGTCGGGCTACGCGGGGTGTAACTGATGTCGTGATGTGTGTTGATCAGTGTGTGTGTGTCAGTCAGTGGTCGATTGCTTGCGGTGACCGGTGTATACACCGGTATCGGAGAACATTGTACTGACGAGTAGTTACGCGGTGTGCACGTGTGCATACGGGTGTCCGGCGCCTGTTGGTGCGCGTGCTGTGTCGATGTCGCTGTTGATGAAACGTTACAGAAACTTGTCCCTTGTGGGCAGGCACAGGGTGAACTCCTCCCCCGCCCCTCCGCCTCCGGGGCTGTGAGCCTCGCAGTAGGTGGCAAGATGGTCGATAATCCACTCGCGCGCTTCGATCCGCTCGTGCCGACGATGTGGGACGAGTCGGTGTTCGGTGTGGACAAACAGGTGCTGCACGAGCTGCTGCTTGCTCTCAAGGAGGAGCTCGACGCCTTGAGCCGTGGAAGCGGTGCCGCTGTCGAGGAGGCCGGGCTGGGCGACCGCGGACTCGAGCAACTCGAGCGCATGCTCGAGCAGCAGAACTTCTCGCACACGATGCTCGACCGTTCGGCGCAGAATATTGAGCGCACCGCGGCTGTGCTGCACAACACGTATCGCCGGTCCTCTGCAGTCGAGTTTGCAGAGGCCGAGGCGGCTAAGGCGGCTAGGGCGAAGGGATTGCCTGTCTCTGCGATGATCCAGCCGCCGCCGCTCAATGCACTCTCGCCCGACGACTCGATCGCCGAGCAGTTTGCGTCGCTCTCCGTGCGCTCATCGAGCTTCACGATGGAGCTGCTCGAAGTGTTGCGATGGCTCGAGCGACGGCGCGCGCAGGACCGCGATGCCATCGACCTGGACCGCGAACAGGTGCTGCTGCGCGCCGAGAGGAACGATCCGCCACCGGAGGCGCAGGCGGAGATGGCGCAAACAGCCAGGGCCGCCGCTGAAGGGGAGGTGGCTGAGCGCGCACGAGGGCTGTTAGCACGAGGGCTGAAAGCCCGAGGGCTGTTAGAGCGCGTGCCTGAGCGCGTGCCAACCGCTGAGGAGCTCGCTGAAATGGGTGTCGAGGCGGCCGTGGCGGACGAGTCGTCGGCATGCGCGGGCCCTGCGACTGTGCTGAGCGCGCTGGATGAGCTCGAGTCGTCGACAGTCGCGACGCTGTGCAGCTTCCAGGAGCGGCTGCGTAAGCTGCGGCGCATCGAGAGCGACGCGATGCGGGGCGAGCTTGCGGGGGTCGAGGTTCAGCTTGGCGCGCTCGCCGGTGGCGAGCATGACGGCGATGCCGACTGTACCGACGCGCTCGACGAGCTGAGGCGCACGGTGGCGCAGCTGCGCCTCGAGCTCGAGCGGTTGGCTGCGAAGGAGGTTGTCGCATCTGCAGACGGCGCCGAGGACGGCGTCGAGCTGTCTCCAGACTCTGAGATCCTGGATCTCCTTGCGCAATCCTCGCAGAACCAGGCGTCGCTCGCCGAATTGCAGCGGAGTGCGACGAAACTCGAGGCGAGTGCCACTGATGACCTTTGATGACCTCTGATGAGCCCTGATGAGCCCTGATGAGCCCTGATGACTCCGTGCGCTCGAGTTTCGTCAGGTGAAGCTGCAGCTGGCGCGCGCAACGGCCGGAGAGATGCGCGCCGAGGTGCAGCGCGCAGCGCAGCACGAGAGCTTGCTGCACGAGGAGCTCGTCGGTTACCAGCGCGAACGCCGCGAGTTGCATGCCCGCCTCGAACAGCTCCAGGAGGCCCCCGCAACAGCGCCGAATGTTGACGAGGATGCTGGGGGCGCGGCGGCGGCGGCGGCAGCAGCGGCGGCGGCGGCGGCGGCGGCGGCGGCGGCGGCGGCGGCGGCGGCGGCGGCGGCGGCGACGCTGGCGTCAGCGGCGCCGGCGTCAGACGCAGCCGCCACAGCTGCGGCGGCGGCGTCTCAGCGGGAGCTCGAGGCAGAGGCGCTGGCAGCGCAGGAGCGTTGTAGTGAGCAGGCGGCCTTGGAGGCCGCCAATGCGGCGCTGCGTGTGCGGCTCGCGGCGCTCACGGCCGAGCTCGAGGCGGCGCGGCGGAAGGCGGTGGCAGGCTTACCGGCCGATCTAAGTGAGTCGCTCGCCCGCGCCGATCGGGTGATGCAGCCGGCGATGCGAACGGCAAGTACGGCGCTGCGACTCACTTCCAAGCTCAAAGGCGGGTCGCCGCGTAAGTCCGGCGTGAAAGCGGAGTCCACGGCCGACTCTGGCGCAGAGGCGGAGGCGGGTGGCGACCCCATAGGCCCGCCGCCCACGCCCGAGACCAATTTCAAGCTGCTGGGCGTCCAGCTGGCGGCGGTGGCGACGAGTCTGAAGAAGCTCGAGACGGCGCTGCCACCCGAGAATCAGCTGGGCTCCGCGCGGATTGACGAGATTGACGAGAATCAGCTGGGCTCCGAGATGGCGGACCGGTTGCCAGCGACGATCGATGTGGTGCTGCGGCGCGCTGTGTGCGAGGCCAAGGGTGCGGCTAGGCTACGTGAACTCACGGCCCAGACGCGCGAGCGGTGTGCTGCGAGCGAGCAGCTGGTGCGCTATGCCAATGCCGCGCGGGCGCAGCACGGGGAGCTGGCGTCCTCAGCGGCGGAAGAGGTGACGGAGCGAGCGGTCGCCGAGGCCGAGGCGGCGTTGGGCGCGGCCCTAGCGACAATCGCTCCGCTCGCCGAAGCGCTCGGTACTGATTGCCACTGATTGCCACTGATTGCCACTGATTGCCAGCCCTAGCGACAGTCGCTCCGCTCGCCGAAGCGCTCGGTACGCTCATGACGTGGACTGATGACCTGCCTTGCATGCACGTGCTCACCACGGCGCCCCACTCTCCCTAATTAGGTACGCTCAAGACGTGGACTGAGAGCCAGCGGGGAGTGCTCTGGGACGTGTCTGCGATGGGCGACGTGGAGCCCGAGGCGGCGCTTCGTGCTCAACTTGAGGCCGTCGAGGCGCGCCTGGGCCAATGGCGCGGCGCGGCCGGCGCGGCGGACGCGGCGCGCGATGCGGCGGACGCGGCGCTGGCGGCGTCCGAGCAGACCGTGGCGCCATCTGCTGAGGCTCTCGACTGTGGGGAGGAGGCGTACGAGGTGATGAGCGAGGAGGAAGGGCGTGCCATGCTCAACGCGATGCGGCGGCAGAGCGAGGCTGCCGATGTGAAGCTGGCGGAGGCAACGGCCGCGCTGCACGAGCTCGAGGCGGCGGCTGAGGCGAAGGCAGCGGCCGAAAAGGCGGCGGCCGAGACCAAGGCGGTGGCCAAGAGGGCAACCGACGCTAAGGTGGCGGCCGAGAAGGCGGCGGCAAAGCGGAGTCATCTCGACGAGTTGGGGGAGCACAAGGCGGGGCTCGAGGCGAGCATCACCAAGCTCGTAGAGGTCATCGCGGAGCTCGAGGCGCAGCTCCGCGTCGACGAGGCTAAGGCAGCCGCTGCCGCCGCCGACGCCACCGCCACCGACGACGCCAACGACGCCGCCGACGACGCCAGCTCGCGCGCGCCCAAGGCGGCGGTGTCGAGCAGCGGCGGGAGCGACAAGCCGCTGCCGACAGACGCGCGCGAGCTCCTCACGCTGCTTGGCGAGGAGATTGCAAACACGCCGCCGCCCGAGCAGCCACGAGTGGACGCTTACCAGGCGCGCGTGGATGTGCTTCGATCGGGCGTGCGCACAGTGCTGCGACGCGGGCGAGCCCTCGGCGACGAGGCGAAATTGCGGCGCGCGGCGCTCGAGACGGCGCGCGCTCAGCGCGACGCGCTCATGGAGGAGCTCGCTGCCAAGCGGAGCGAGCTCGAGGGCGCGATCCGTGCGCAGAGCTTGGCAGAGGCCAAGTACTCCGCCAAGCTGCTCGTTGCCGGCGCTGGCGGGCAGGCTGGTGCGCATTCGAAAACCACGGCCGAGGGTGGAGAGGAGGAACGCGCCGCTGCGCAGCGGCTTTGCCGCGTGCTCTTCGAACGCGACCGTACCCTCGCGCTCATCAAGAAGCACAGCAGCACGATCGCGGCGTGGCGCTTCCTGTGGTCGCTCGCTCAGAAGACGGCCAAGGAACAGGAGCGCAAGGCGGGCGGCGGCAGCAAGCCCAAGGCACCGCAGGTGATGAACCCGTTTGGGTGACGACTTTATGACGGACCCAGTGCAGCGAACGAAGCACATGGATAGATAGACAAAGTAGCGACGTAAAGGAGTACAAAGTGCAGGTGCCTGACGACGGGCTCAGTAGCTTTCTAGCCGACTTCGGGCCGCTTCCTGGGCCCGTGCGTGGTGGTACCGGATTGAGAACACTTCCTCCATGCCCGCGCCCCGCGGGCGGGCCGCGCCGCCGGGGTCCATCGGCCGGGGTCGCGGCGCGAGACCGGGAGCGACCGCCTCGGCGCGGAGTACGCGCGCGCCACGAGAATTTCTCACAGCACCATTCGGTACAAAATTGCACTGTACATGCGTGTGTTGGGTACATGCACACAACCATTCGCACCGTGTTCAGAGGTGATCCGAGCCTATCACACCATCGCGGCGCCACCGGGCGGCGCCGACACCTCGGCGGCCTTGGTGCCGCGCAGCTCGGTCGAAGGCGTTGACCAGCCGACGACAGCCTCGTAGAGCGAGCCGATCGGGCCCGGGTCGAGGAAGGCGTACTTGGGCTCTCGCTTCGCAGTCTCCTTGAGCAGCCTCACGTGTTCACTGACGGAGTGGATGGTGTTGGCGGCAATGGCGCCCGAGGCTGCCGCGGAGGGCGTGCCGATGCCGGGGAAGCACGAGTCGCCGCAGCGCAGCAAGCCGTCGATGGGCGTCTTGAGGTTGGGGAAGGGGAAGGGCAGCAGGGAGGAGAGCGCGCCCGAAAAGGGCGCCGAGGTGCCAGCCGCCCACGCGAGACCATACGTGCCACGATCGCGGCGCAGGAAGGCTTCGTGTGCGAGGGGTGAGCCGATGATGGAGAACTCGACGCGCTTGCGCACATCAGGGATGCAGCGCTCGACGGCCTGCCAGAGCACCTCGGCGCGCTCCTCCTTGAACTTCTCGTACTCCGGCGATCCGGTCTCCAGCTTCTCCCACGGCTCATACGGCTCACCTCCCGAAGAGTAAACGTGGATGCAGTGCTTGCCCGGCGGGCAAACGCTCGGATCGCGCAGCGAGGGGATGAAGAAGGAGCACAGGTTCTGCGAGTCCTGGAGCGAGCGGCCCCAGTCCTGCACCACAAGGTGCGCCGGATCCTGGATGTGCGACAGGTCGAGGTCTTTCGCGTCGATGGCGAGGAAGAGGTGCATGATGGCGCCGTGGCGCGGCAGCTTGCCAAGGGTGCGTTTCCATTCGCGCACGCCCTCGGGCAGCTCGGGCGCGTCGCCACCGTCGGGGAGCATCTTGACGGTGTCAAAGGGCGTCGCGTTCGACACGACCGCCTTCCTGGCCTTGATCACCTTGCCGTTCTTGAGCTTGACGCCCACGCAGCGCTGCTGCTCCTTATCGTAGATCAACTCCTTGACGTGCGTGTTGAGCGAGAGCTTGCCGCCGCGCTTCTCGAGCGCGCGCTGGAACGAGTACGCCATCTCGACGGTGCCACCCAGGGGCACGCAGAAGGCGACACCGTCCTCGAAGAAGCGCTCCAGGATGTACAAGATGTGCGCCGTCATCGCGCCCTTGGCCGGGAAGCCGCAAAAGATGCACATTGTGTCGATGTAGTTGCGAAGGAAGGGCACTGTGATGATCTGGTCCACGGTCTTGTGCAGCGAGTCGAAGGTGAGCGGCAGGTCGAGGAAGACATCCGGATGCGTCAGAACGTACGGCGTGGCGCCCGCGGTCGTCGCGATCATCCCCGCGTCCTGGCGCAGGTTGATGAGCGAGACAGCCGTGGTCGAGCCACCCAGCGTCTTGAGCCGCTTGCGAAGAGCCGCCCACTCAGCGACGGCCTTGTCGCCCTCCTCCTTGCCGCAGCGCTCGTAGATGAGGTCCTCGAACTTCTGCGCGGAGCCGATCGGGAAGCGCCAGTAGCCCTCGGGCGTCCAGTAGCCCAGTCCCGTGTAGGTTTCGCACTTGAGGTCCTCGCCGAGCATGTCGAGAATCGTGCGCAGTGGGTTGAGCGACGGGCCGTTTAGGCCCTCGAAAATGGAGGGCCCGACCTCGAACGAGTACTTGCCGCCGTTGTGCATGCGAGAGAACGTGTGCGCCGAGCCGCCCGGCTTGATGTGCGACTCGAGGACCACCACCTTGGAGCCGTACTCCTGCGACAGCGCGCCGCACGCCAGGCCACCCATGCCCGAACCAATGACGACGACATCGTACTCATCGTCGAGGTCGTCGCCCGACAGGCCATTGCCCGTGCCCTTGTACGTCGGCTTTTCGTAGCCCGTGTCGATGGACATGTCATACGAGAAGGTCATCACCTTATCGCGTTTTGTGTCCTTGATCTGCTCGACGTTGTCGCCAGTCTTTCGCTGAACGTCCACCATGCGCAGCTGCGAGAGCGGGGAGGCCGCATGGCCGTGGGCCACGCGCAGGGTGGGCAGGGCCACGAAGCCGAGCGCGCTCGGCGCGAGCAAGAGCACGCCAAGATGTAATGAAGCTAACATCTCCGATCGCCGAGTGATGGACTCTCGGCTCGAGAATGCAAAATCCTCAAAATCACATGGTACTTCTAATTGTAACCGCCGCGGCCCCGCACGCCCGCAGGTCAAGGGCCCCAGGTACAGTATAGCCCGCTCTAGTCCAAGTGGAAACGCACCCAGTGCCCGCGTGCGACCCCACTGTCACACCACCCCGCCCCCTGTTCTCTCCACTGCTGGGTGCTGCCCTCGTGTAATGTGTGCATGCCGTGCGGTAGCTGCTGCCGCTGCTTCACTTAATATTGCTGTTTCCTACGGTATGGCCGCCACGTCACACCTCTTTGCTACTGATGATGACGAACTTGACAGGCTGGCCCTTGTCCTCGAGGATGAGTTTGACCGCGTCCTTGGGCGAGGAGGGCACCTGATCATTGATCGAGAGCACCGCGTCGCCAATCTTGAGGTCCGAATAGGCGGCAGCCGAGCCATGGTCGATCTCGGTGACGAGGATGCCCACCCCGCACGACGTCGTCTGCAGCCCGAGGCCGATAGGCGTGCGTGCCTCGGGATCCGCTCCTGGGAGCATCTTCTGCATGATGACCACGCGCGACGTCGCCGTTCCGGCGATCTCCATGTGGACCACGTCCTGGCTCTCCCCCACGTACTCGGCCAGCTTGTCGATCTCGTTGACGAGGTGGTCCTCGATCGAGAGGATCACGTCGCCGATCTTGATGCCAATCTGATCCGCGGGCTTGCCGGGCTCCACCGTCCACACCACCACGCCCGTCGGGCCGAGCGGGTTGTTGCGGATCGTCATGCCGAGTCCGTTGGCCGACTTGGGCAGCTCGATGGCACGGACGCCAATGTCGAGACCCTCGACTGTCGGCTCCTGGCCCACGGCCGTCTGCTTCTCGATCGCGCGCCCGTCGATCTCGAGCTGATACTGGTAGCCCGACATGATGGACCCTTTCGGGTAGATGGTCACCGCGCACTCGTTCCGGTTCGTGGGACCGATCATGAACTGATGCGTGCTGCCCGAGTCTGAGATAGCCTTCCATATGCTCTTATCGCGCGCAACGAGCTCCTTGTTGACGTAGATCTTGCGGATCCCCGAGCGACGGCCGTGGCGAAGCTCAACCTGCTGCATATGCTCCTTACCTGTGTGGTCCGGCAAGTTGAAGACCCACTTCACTGAGATCATATTGAGGTCTTCAATCTGCGTCGACTGCACCACGCGCACGGCGCGAGCGGTACCGCTGCCATCGTTCATCGGCAGCGGCACAAGGCCCCAGCCCTTAGAGCCGTCGGAGTCGCTGCTGTCTGCCGTCATCACCGACTTGCTCAGCCGGCGCCCCGAGTTCTTGTGTGGGGTCGGCGGAGCAGCCGGATTGGCCGTTGAGAGGCCGGTCATCTGCAGCGTGGGCATCAACGGCGCCGGCGGCGGCGTCGGCAGGTCGGCAGACATGACTTCAAGCCTCGCCGAGAGCCCAAAATGAGGGCGCTCGACAAGACGCGGTCGGATCCGACTAGCGCGCGTTGCAGGCTGCCACTGACCACAAATTGCCCTCACCCTTCCCGCCCCTCTGTCGTGTTAACGTTCACTTCAATACGCGAACCACCAAAATGGACGTCCTGGCTTTCGAAGAGGCCGAAACCCTCGCCGCACATTTGCTCCGGCACGCATGCGCGGCACGCGACCGTCACGCGGAGCTCGAAGGCCTGATTGCAGATGAGGAGGTGATCACGCGCCGCGCAGATGAGGAGGCGAGCGCCATCCGTGCAGAGATTGACCAATTCCACGGGTGGCTCAGCGGCGAACTGGAAGGCGGCGCAGCGTACCGGACGAGCAAGGCGATCCAAGACGAGCGCGAGAGGCGCGCGATGCTCGAGGGCGAGCTCCATCTTCTGCGCAATCGGCTCACAGAGGCCTCGGCGTCGCTCGGCCGCTTGCAAGAACTGCACAACAACAACCCATCGGCACAGCAGTTTCGCGCCGCCGAGGGCGCGCTCAAACAACTGCAGCGGCTGCATGCGCTCTCAGAGGTGCAGGTTCCGACAGAGGAATCGCTATGATTGCAGTCTCTTCGGCTAACCACTCAGTTGGCTTTGAGTCTGTGAATCTGATATGGTCAGTGAGTCGTCAACCGCACCACCGCACGTCGGGTTGCCTCGACGCACGTCGGGTAAGCCTCGACGCTGCCCTCGGCGCCAAGTGACACCCTACGCTCGCGTACGGCGTCCATCGTGGTCAGCTTTTCTCGTGGCCCACTTGTTGTTTCTCGCGCACTCGATCCCGGCGGTGACCGGTGTCCGCGCGTGTACCGACTTCTGAGAACGGGGAACTCAACTTCGACCGGGCGGGATCTAGTTGTAGTTCTCCTTTGGAGTCATTTCTAGCCGATTTATTAGGAGGAATCTTGTATTTAGAGTTGCAGCAGCGCCTTCAAATCCCTCCGCGTATGCACGAGCAGCAGGGTCTTCCAGCTATCGCCGCCCTCGTCACGCACCGCCTGCTCGAGCACGAGGAGAAGTTGCTCGGCGCAGCGCTGCTTGGCCTCCCACAACGTGCCGCGCCGGCTAGCTGGCCGCGCAGCGGGTAGCAACCGTGCGGCCAGCTCGTGCACCGCAAAGCACGCGCGAGGCCACCACTCGTAGTTGGTCGCCCACCAGCGTGCCGCCTCGTCGCGCGTGGCCACGAGCGCTGCTCTCAAGCCCTCATCGGAGTCATCGGAGGGGTTGCAGGCGGTCTTTATAAGCACGAACTCGAGCGCCCCCCACGCACTCTCGTCGTTGGGGTAGAGCTCGAGCCGATGGCTGATCAGGTGCAGCGCCGTCTCGAGCGGCAGCGCACGCGCTGCCGCATCATCAATGACGTCAGCTGCATCGCCGTACACGAGCGGCAGCAGACGAGCCAGCTCCGCAGCGCCACGGTCGGAGCGTCCGTCGAGCTGCAGCAGCGCCACCGTTGCCCTGGCACGCGCTTCGAGCTCGTCTGGCTCGTGTTGCTGCAGCCAATGGAGCCACAGCTCGCGAGCCGCTACGCTCGGGATGGGCTCCAGTAGGGGCAGTAGGGGCGAGCTAGCGGCTGGTGCGGCGACGTGCGGCGCACTGGTCGGGGGCATGGAGGCAGGCGCGTCAACGGCTGGTGCGCTGGCTACCTGCGCATCCCCGCCTGCCTCGGTCGGAGCTGGGATCGCGCACGGCCGTTGATTCGGATGCGCCAGCGCATAAAGTACTTGCCGTGCTTCTGCCATGGGAGTAATGGCTTCTGCGTCCTCACCATCCCTGCCGTCAACGTCGGCGCTTTCAGCGGCGCCGCTGTGCGCTTCGGTGAGCGCGTGTACAAAGGCTAGGGTCTGCGCTAGGCACGCGGCGTACAGGCAGCTGTCTGGCCGACGTTCGAAGGCATGCCGCAGGTAGCGAATGGCGGTATGCGCCCGCTCGAGCGCCGCGGGCAGCGATAGGTTGAGTAGGTCCCGCAGCGCATGTACTGGGTCACCACCTTCGCCTTCGGACTCGTCGTCACCCCTGCTGCTCGCGGCCATCGCCCGCTCGGCCGCCAAATACGCCGCGTCCATCTCAGCATCCTTCTCGGACTCGTCCTCTGTGTCCGATGAGTCGACCTCCAAGGCGGCAGCGGTCACGTCGTCCACGCCACCTTCGCTGCCATCGCCGTCGTCGTCGCTGACAGGGCCTTCTGCCGCCGCATTCGCCTCGTATCCGCGCCGTCGTGGGCGCCTCTCATCCGCCTCGGGCTCGACGGCGCCGTCGTGGGCGCTGGACGCTTCGCCTTCTTCGTCCTCCTCCACCGCCTCGACATCGTCAGCGTCCTCCGTGTCCAGCTCCTCCAGCTCCTCACCCTCGTCCTCGCCATCGGCCATGGCGCCCAAGCTATCCCCCGCGTCGTCGTCATCCTCTTCCTCGAGCTCTGCCATGGTCAATAGCTCCGCCTCGCCCACGAAGCCCTCCTCCTCACTCTCCTCGACGAGCACACCGCCATACTCGCTTTCGTCGTCCTCATCGTCCTCGTCCCCTTCCTCGCTCTCCATCTGCCCCTCGCTCTCCATCTGTCCCTCGCTCTCGTCGTCGGCCGCATCCACGTCATTCACACCGACGTCATTCACACCGACGTCCTTCCCACCGACGTACACAAAAGCTGACGAGGCGCTCAGCTCATTCTCAACGTCGCGCTCGCCCGTTGTGAATGAGCGCGTTGTGAACGAGCCCGTTGTGGCGGTCGCTGCACCCCTTTGCACCGGCAACGGCATGCCCACCTGTTGGCGGCCCCGTTCGGCCACCGCCGCCATCTGGGGCACTACCTCCAGGGCGTCATCTGGGGCGCTCGCATCCTCGCCCTCGTCATGGAGCAGCGCGTGTGCCGCGAGGTGAGGTGAGGGCCCGCTGTGGAATTCGCTGTGGAATTCGGAGCTGGCCGCACCAATCGGCTCCGTCCACGCGCGCGCGTCGATCTCGAATGGCATGGCATGCCCATTGGCTTCACACCTGGCTTCACACCTGGCATGCCCACTGGTATGCCCACGCGCGCCCGGCGTCCGCAGCCTGGCATCCACCTCCGCAGTGGCGGCGGCCGCCGCACGGAGCGGCTTCACACCGACGTCCTTCACACCTCGGAGCGACGTGCCCCGCCGCGACGAGGCGGCAAGGGCGAGCTGTGCATGCATCAGCAGTCCAAGGTGGCCGTGGAGCTCCGCGTCGTGCATGCATGCCGTGCGCTCGGGGCGCTGGCCGAGCACCGCCTGCAGGAAGGCCACTGCCGCCGCGAGACGGTGCGCCGCGTGCTGGGTCAGCCCGTTGTCATGGCGCAGCGTCGAGGAGGCTGCGAGCAGTTGCCAGGTGGAGCGGTTTGGTTTGTCGAGCATCGCCATGCGGCGCCCAAAGCGCAGCACCTGCTCATGCTCATTGGCGCTGCTGCTCAGTAGCTCGAAGCCCGCTTGAGCCAGCGCCGCGCGCAGATGAATAAACTCGCGCAGCAGCGTCGCCAGAAGCCGCAGGGCCGCCGGGCGGTCGCCGCGGTACATCTCGAGCTGCATGCGCGTGAGCAGTGCACGCGCGTGCAGGATGCGCACAGTGCGGATGCCCAACATGCTGCGCCGTGTTGGGTCCGACCCGAACGCCTTCCACTGGCGGTGGCTGCTCTCCTTGGCGTCCACGTGGTAGTCACGCTTGCGCTTCCGTTGAGGTGGGATCCAGGTAGATGCGCCATCCCCATGATCGTCCGCCGCCGCCGCATCGGGTGCAGGTACAGCAGATGTGGCTGCGGCGGCGATCGCGCGCACCGTCGCGCCAGATCCATCCACTGAATCATCGGTGGGCAGAGGATGAACCCGAGTCATCGCCATCGGCCGTCCCGGGCGTTCTGACTCCTCGCGTCGCTGCGATTGTTCCGCCGGCGCCTGGAGCCAAGCTCGCACTGCTTCTTTGGCGGTGGCGCTCAGAGAAGCGAAACCTGGCACGGTCTGTGCCTCCACGCCATCAAGTGCCGCGGGCCGCTTTTTACACCATAGGTGAAAGCGTTTCAGCTTTACATTGGTCTGGTCCACATAGCATGCCGATCCATTGCTGAAGGCGCGCCGGCAGACGCAGCAACTAGCACGCGCCAATTGGGTAGAAGCGCCACAACGGGCAAACGAATGCGCATCCGCCGCGTCGCGGGGCGTGGCCTCATTACGGTCCATGTGGCTTCACCATTTCCATAGCGTCGTACCGAGCACCGTCCGGCATCAGCGGCTCTCATATTTAGATAATCTACTAGTACTTTACTCAGTAGGAAGACTGTGCCGGCTGCATGAAAGCGGATTCCACAGCCTCAATTTGATAACAGGGTCATACATAGTACGAAACATCTTGTTGGCCCGACGAGCGGACGTCAGAATGGTGAGCCTCTCCCCTGCTCTGACCTTTGAGGCGCGCCTATGCGCAGCGGTTGGCTCTCAGCTGCCTGCCGATCCACCCAAACTCCAGTCTACTGTAAGTCCAATGCCTTCAACGAAGCCGTCAGGCGGCTATTATCAGGCGGCCACCGACACCGATCCTGGGCTGCTGCATTAGCTGCGGCACGGCACACGTGGGCGGAACTGCGTCGCCGATGGCAGCTGTCTGAACCCTTTTATGAATCAGCACTCCCACTTCCTGGTGGCGGTGGCGGTCGCTGCCTGCCGATGCCAGCCCGTGTGGCCCGCAGCTCGCGCCAACACGCTTCCGCCTGCACGTCCTGTCTCTGCTGCGACTGCCACCGGCCCGCCTGCGCCACGCACCGACGCCCAGTTCGCCTGCTCCCGCTCCTGTGCGCAGCGTGCGGTTGTGCTCTCCGCGGTCGTCGCGGGAGCCGCCTTCTTTGAGACTGGATCCGCGGCATTCGCGCCAGCTCCGGCGCGTAATGCCCTCAGCTCTCCGGCCATTGACAGGACCCTTCGCACCGTCTCGATGATTGAGACGGGCAAGCGTACGCGTCCGCCCTCTCCAGCTACTGCACGACGCACGAGAGCTCCAGCCACCGCATGAACTGCCCTTTTGTCCGCCGCCTCGACCGCTCGCCACGTCCACTGAGCGGTTCGCGCCCCGGGCTGCGCACCCCTTGTACCCCTTGCGTGCGCGCAGTTGCACCGTCAGGCGAAATCAAGGCGTTTGCCTCGGCTCCGATGAAGGACACGGACAAGGAGCTCGAGGACAACATGTGGGAGTACGTCAAGGCCCGTGGTGGCCATAAGATCCTGATTGCCAACCACGGCATGGCGGCGACCAAGACCATCATGTCCATCGGCAACTGGGCCAACGACACCTTTGGCGACGAGCGCGCGATCAAGTTCGTCGTGATGGCGACGCCCGAGGACCTCGCGGCCAATGCCGAGTTCATCCGCCGCGCCGCCGAGTTCGTCCAGGTCCCTGGCGGCTCCAACGCGAACAACTACGCCTACGTGCAGCTCATCGTCGACCTCTGCATCTCGCAGGGCGTCGTCGGCTGGGGCCACGCCTCTGAGAACCCTAAGCTCGGCGACCTGCTCTCCGCGAAGAATGCGGAGCTCGGCCTCGACATCACCTTTGTGGGCCCGCAGTCGCCCGTCATGCGCATCCTCGGCGACAAGATCGGCGCCAACCTCGTGGCGCAGTCCGCTGGCGTCTCAGTCCCGCCCTGGAACAGCGACGGCCTGCTGGCGAGCCTGGACGCGAACAAGCGCATCCCGCTGGGGGCCTTCGATGCGGCGTGCATCACCATCGACCCCACCTCGACTGTGATCAACGCGGCCATCTTCCGCGCCTACAAGCAGATGATCCAGGGCGGCATCGCCAACTTCAAGGACAACCTCGGCAAGGGCCAGCTCTCGACCCTGCCCCTGAAGGAGCTTCAGTCGATCCCGGTCGACATCACGTACGGCGACGTCAAGTACTCGTTCCGCGTGACGCCCAAGGCGCCTGACATGATGGTCCTCAAGATCAGAGCGCAGTCGATCGAGGTGCGCTACCGCGAGCAGGCCGACGGCTCCATCTACGCGGCCTACGGCGTCGAGTCGCACCAGGTCTTCGCCAAGGAGGAGGCCCTTAGCCTGCGCATGGTGCTCGATGGTGTGGCCGTGCTCCTCCCGACCCGGTATGACACGCGCTCGGACAACACCGGCAAGCTCGTGCGCTACGCCGTTGAGGACGGCGCCACCGTCAAGAAGGGCGAGACGTTCACGGAGGCCGAGGCAATGAAGATGATCATCACGCTCGAGGCCGAGGGGATCAAGCACGAGGGCGGCGTGATCAAGCACGAGAAGCCCGTGGGCTCCATCATCAACCAGGGCGACCTGCTCGCCTCACTGACTCTCGTGGAACCGCCCCGCGTCAAGAAGGTCGGCACGTTCACTGGGACCTTCAAGTACGCGACCGGCGAAGAGATGGTCACCGGCTCCGCCACGCTCAAGCGCTTCCGCAAGGCGCAGAAGACGCTCGAGCTCGTGATGGACGGCTACGTGCCCGACGCCGAGCCTGCAGTGCAGGCCATGCTCTCGGCGATCGCGTCGGTCAACCTGCCAATTGAGGAGATCAAGGATGCTGCGTCCGCTCTCGGCCAGAAGATGCCGGTGGAGCTCGACACGATGATGCAGAAGGTGTATGCCACCACGCTCGCCGAGCACGTGAACGGCATGGACTCGACCGAGACCGCCACCCTCGTGACCAAGCTGCGCGCCATCGTGGAGGAGTACGTCAAGTCGCTCTTCGAGTCGAAGCAGGCCGACGTGCGCATCATCATCGCGCCCGTGACGGCGCAGATCGACAAGTACGCCAAGGGCCTGCGCGAGAACGCCATCGTCGTCACGTGCGCCCTCCTCTCGCCCCACATCAACGTCGAGAGCTCGTTCGTCAACATGTCGACCGACAAGGCGGTGGGCGCGCTCGTCAAGGCGTACCCCAAGGACCTCCAGAAGGTGTATGCGATGGCCTTTGCGCACGAGCAGCTCAACGGGCGCAATCTCCTCGTGATCTCGATGCTGCGCCAGCTCTCGGGCTTCCCGGAGCGCTTCGGCGTCGAGCCGCTGCCCTCCCTGCCTCCGGCGCTCAACGTCGTCGTGACGCTCTCGCAGATGCCCGGCCCCGCCTGCAAGGAGGTCGCCCTGACTGCGGCCATGTTTGGCCTGATGAAGGCCGAGAAGCTGTTCGACGAGGCCGTGCGAGAGCTCAAGGCCGAGCTCAAGTCGGGCATGGAGGAGTTTGGCGCAACCTCGACATCCTTTGACGGGGATAATGTGTCCCTACGCGGAAGCCGACAGCCCGTTCTCGGTGCTACTTCGCCTCCCCCGCCGTCTCTCTTCTGTTTGGACACTAGCGTGTTCTCCTCCGACAACAATTGCGACGATTGCGACGACGACGGCCCCGGCTCCAACTTCCCGATGTGCGCGGTCGGCACCGACTGCGGCGACTGCGGCGTGCGCAGCGCGTCGCCGCCCCCGCCGCCACATTCCCTTGCCACGGTCTGCATGAACGACTGCCTCAACGACGGCGGTAGCTCGTGCAGCGACGACGGCGGCGGCCCAGGCTCAGAGTTCGCAACGTGTGCCTACCCGCCGTCGCCTCCGCCGCCGTCGCCTCCGCCGCCGTCACCACCGCCGCCGTCGCCTCCGCCGCCGTCAACACCACCATCTCCACCACCTTCTCCACCGCCTTGTCCACCGCCTTCACCGGCTCTGTCATCGCCTCCACCGCCTTCACGGCCGCCGCCTTCACCGCCGCCGCCGTCGCCTCCGCCGCCGTCTCCACCACCATCTCCACCGCTTTCTCCACCACCATCTCCACCGCCTTCACAACCTCCGCCTTCACTGCCTCCGCCATCGCCGCCGCCGCCGTCACCACCATCGCCGTCGCCTCCCCCGCTGTCGCCTCCGCCGCCGTCGCCTCCGCCGCCGTCGCCTCCACCGCTGTCACCTCCGCCGTCGTCGCCTCCTCCATCGCCGCCACCGTCACCCCTGCTGCCCTCGCCGCCGCCGCCGCCATCACCGCCGCCGCCCTCGCCGCCGCTGCCGCCATCACCACCTTCACCACCACCACCGTCTCCACCACCTTCGCCACCACCACCTTTACCAAATCCGCCTTCACGGACTCCGCTTCCGCCGCCGCCCTCTGTGCCTCCGCCGTCACCGCCTCCGTCGCCGCCGCCACCGTCGCCGCCTCCGCCCTCGACGCCTCCTCCGCCGCCGCCACCCTTGCCGCCTCCGCCCTCGCCACCATCATCGCCGCCATCACCGCCAGCACCCTCGCCGCCGCCTTCTCTACCGCCTTCTCAACCCCCATCTCCTCCGACGTCACTGCCGCCGCCATCAACCCCGCCGCCATCACCGCCTCCGCCATCACCGCCTCCGCCGTCGCGACCGCCGCCATCACCACCGCCTTCACCACCGCCTTCACCACCGCCTTCACCACCGCCATCTCCACCGCCATCTCCACCGCCATCTCCACCGCCATCTCCACCGCCTTCTCCGCCGCCGCCATCTCCGCCGCCGCCATCACCTCCGCCGCCGTCGCCCCCGCCGCCGTCGCCTCTGCCGCCATCGCCTCCGCCGCCTTCAACACCACAGCCGTCGCCTCCGCCGCCGTCAACACCGCCTTCTCCACCGCCTTCTCAACCGCCTCCACCGCCTTCCCCACCGCCTTCTCCATCGCCTTCTCCACCGCCATCGCCGCCTCCGCCGTCGCCGCTTGTCACCGACTGCGTCGGTTGTGGCCCGTGCGTTTCCATGCCATCGCCGCCTCCACGGTCACCAGCAGCGCATCCGGCACCCAACCCACCGCCGAACATGTGCTCGAATCCATGCTCCATGCGCCGAACACGTCCATCTAAGATTGATTGTCCGAACACAGTGCTGTGCCCGTGCCTATCCACCGCGGTCGGCGGCACTGGTCTCTACCGCAACCGCGCCATCTGCCGCGGAGCTGCATGCACTCGCGCCGGGCGTAACTCGATGACGGCCGACGACGATCTGCGCAATAGCGCGCGCAAGGTCTTTGAGATCGCACACGAGGAGCTCTTCATTGATGAAGAGCTCCTGGGCAAGAAGCTCTTCATCGATTTCAAGATTGGGGACGCCGACATCAAGTACAAGTTCCCGAACGTCCAGACGAACTCGGAGGAGGAGGGGCCCGGATGCGGCGAAAAGGGGGGGGTGCCTTTGAGGTGGGTGGAGTGCTTGGACGGCGCACTAGTTCTGTTCAGGCTCGGATTGCTTGTCCTTGCAGTTTGCTCGGTGCAGGAACGGTCCGGACCAAACAAGTGCTTCACAACGTGGGCGGGTCACAATCGCACCTACCGTAACAAGTGGTTCAAATTGGCCTTGCTTGCGCTCTTGGTCCCGTGGGTGAGCGCCATGGCGGCGACGATGAAGACACCACCAGATGGTGATGGGACTGGTGCACATCATGGTGATGGAACCGGTGCAAATCGAGGAGAGTCCGCAGAATCGGACGTGCATACGTCAACTCGGCCCTCGTCACCGCGGCCATCGTTGCCCCCACTCTTGCTGCTAACTTTGACTACGCCGCCACCACCCATTCGGGTGCCAGTTTGGGTGCCATCCCCGCCGCCTCCATGGTCGCCACTGATGGCGCTCCCGTGCACCGTGCTACCCTGCACTGAGGCCAGCAAAGTTCCCGGGTTGTACCAAGGTCTGCAGCTCGCGATGCCCAAATACCGCCGTGAACTGCAGATCCAGGTGAGCACCAGCGCAGGCCTGACCAGCGCACTCGCCAACACCGCCGTCTGCTGCATTGTCCTGGCCTCCGGCACCTACTACCTTAGCGCAGAGCTTAGCATCACCAGGAGTGTCATCCTCGAGGCGGCGGTGGCAGGCTCGGTCATCCTGAACGCACATGCAAGCTCAGCATCGAGTCGACGCCGTGTGCTGAACATCAACCCGGGCTCAACGGGCGCCGTGCAACTAATCGGGCTCAACATCACAGGAGGCTACTTGTTCTCTGTGCGTGCTCGTATGTTCAAAAGTCCCCATCGCCCCCATGGGAAACTCACGTTTCGCTCATTGCTTGCAGGGTGGTGGTGTCTCTGTCTCTTCCGGCACAGTGACCATCTCATCGTGCACCATCAGTGGGAACACAGTTTATGGCTATGTGCGAGCTCATCCTCAAAAGTTCCCAATGCCCCCATGGGAAACTCACGATTTGCTCGTTGCTTGCAGGGCGGCGGTGTCCTCGTCTATTCCGGCACTGTCATGATAACGTCTTCCTCAATCTACGGGAATACAGCTGGCACTGTGCGCGCTCATCTTCAAAAGTCGGGAAAATGCCTTGCTGACATGCCCAATTCGACTCTCGCCATTCTACCATGGAACTGTACACCAGGGAGCTGTACGTGCCAGCAACGCCTGCAAACTTCCCATCGCCCGATGGGAAAATTGCTGACGCGCTTGCTTTGATTCTCGCTTGCGCAACTGCGAACGACGCTTCGGTCAACTACAGGGGGTGCGTACTGCAGAGAACTTTAAAGTTCCCATCGCCCCGATGGGAAAATGCCTTGTTGACATGTCCATTTCGATTCTCATCTTTTATGATGGTTGCTGCCTCGAACTACCAGTATGGAGTACGTGCTTTCTGCGCCTGAAACTTCAAAAGTTCCCATCGCCCCCATGGGAGACTCACGATTTGCTCGTTGTTTGCAGGGCGGCGGTGTCTATGTCTATGGAGGCTCAGTGTCAATTGTGAACTCCCAGATCTACTCCAACACAGCTAACGGAGTGCGCGCTCATGCTCAAAAGTTCCCATTGCCCCCATGGGGAAACTCACAATTGCTTGTGTTGTTTGCAGGGCGGCGGTGTCTATGTGGGGGGAGGCACAGTGGCCTTCTCATCGTGCACCATCAGAGGGAACACAGCTAGCGGAGTGCGCACTCATCCTCAAAAGTTCCCAATGCCCCCATGGGAAACTCACGATTTGCTCGTTGTTTGCAGGGCGGCGGTGTCTACGTCTCTTCCGGCACGGTCACGATAACGTCTTCCTCGATCTACGGGAATACAGCTATCGATGTGCGTGCTCATGTTCTAAAGTTCCCATCGTCCCGATGGGAAAATTGCTGACGAGCTTGCTTCGACTCGCTTGCACAACTGTGGCCGACGCTTCGGTCAACTATAGTGCTTTGGAAATTGTGTAAGTGCCGCAGAGTCCGGAAATGTTCCCATCGCCCCGATGGGAAAATGCCTTGCTGACATGCCCGATTCGACTCTCGTTGTTCGATTCTTGTTCTATTCTTGTTCTTCCAGGTATGGGTACGTGCCAGCCTTGCTGCAAAATTCCCATCGCCCGATGGGAAGATTGCTGACGTGCTTGCCTCGACTCACTTTTGCACAACTGCGGCTGACGCTTTGGTCAACTACAGAATGTACGTGCCGCAGAGACCTGAACTTTTCCCATCGCCCCCATGGGAGCCTTGCTTACATGCCCAAATCGACTCTCATCTCTCAATTCGGATCGATCTTTTTGGTTCTACCAGGGATATGTACGTGCCAGCCACGCCTGCAAACTTCCCATCGCCCCGATGGGAAAGTTGCTGACGTGCTTGCCACGACTCACGCTTGCACAACTGCGGCCGAAACTCCGGTCAACTACAGTATGTACGTGCCGCAGAGACCTTGAAAACTTCCCAATGCCCCGATGGGAAATTTGCTGACGTGCTTGCCTCGACTCTCGCTTGCACAACTGCGAACGACGCTTCGGTCAACTACAGGATGTACGTGCCGCAGAGACCTTGAAAACTTTCCATCGCCCCCATGGGAAACTCACGATTTGCTCGTTTTTGCAGGGCGGTGGTGTCTCTGTCAGGGGTGGCACAGTGTCAATCATGAACTCCCAGGTCTACTCCAACACAGCATATGTGCGCGCTCGTCTTCAAAAGTTCCCATAGCCCCGATGGGAATATTACTGACGTGCTTGCCTCGACTCTCGCTCGCACAACTGCGGCCGACACTCTGGTCAACTTTAGCCTCATGTACGTGCCGCAGAGACCTGTAATTTCCCATCGCCCCCATGGGAGACTCACGTTTTTGCTCGTTGTTCGCAGGGCGGCGGTGTCCATGTCGGTGGAGGCACAGTGGCCATATCATCATGCACCATCAGTGGGAACACAGCTCCATATGTGCGCGCTCATCTTCACAATGCCCCGATGGGATTTTCACATCGCCCCTACTCTTCCCACCCAGGGGCCCAATGTCTTTGTCTACAGCGGCACGGTCTGCTCCTGGCCAGCAAATCTTTGGGGCGTCTCAACCTGCCAGGCACCTCCTCCTCCTCGACCTCCGTCTCCACCGTCTCCTCCGTCTCCGCCGCCGCCCTCGCCGCCGCCCTCGCCGCCGCCCCCCCCGCCGCCCCCGCCCCCCCCGCCCCCCCCCCCCCCCCCCCCCCCACCCCCCCCCCCGCCCCCCCCCCCCCCCCCCCCC
>Ga0210248_100111_pt1 | contig 63617 bp, 58 predicted proteins | sample ChrtobMetP3_32mM_FD_155493 | JGI IMG/M metagenome (GOLD analysis project Ga0210248, IMG submission 155493) | Chrysochromulina tobin associated microbial communities from unialgal haptophyte culture, Seattle, Washington, United States - P3_32mM | ecosystem: Host-associated > Algae > Haptophytes >...
GCGACGCGATCGAGAAGGCGGAGGGCGTGGTGCCCACGACGGCCTCGGCACCGCGAGCGGTGTTCGAGGTCAAGAGGCGGCGAACTTGCCTCGTCTGGAATCCAGGCGGCGTCAGCGTTCGCGAGGCACGAGCTGAGCGGCGGCTCAGCGATCGGGGCCGGCGGGCCAAGCGAAAGAGCACTGGCGGCGCTGCTGTACAGACTGAGGAGCGCGATCGCGCGCTTGCCGAGACGCTCGAGCACGAGGACGCCGAGGACGGCGGCGGCGACGTCGGCCGAGGGACGGCACTGCGCTTCCGGGGCTGCGAGGCGCTCGAGGCCATCATCGACGAGGTCAAAGGCAGGCACGCGCACATGTTCATGCTGTCGGAGACGCACCTGCACGGCAAGGCCGTCGACGACGTGGCGGACTACATCGGCATGCGCCTGGGATGGCAGGACCTGTCCAAACGTTGCAGCGCAGGAGCGCCCGAGTACACGCCCTGCGTGATCCAAGCCCCGGCGGCCAAGGGCGAGTGGGCCGGCGTGTTGCTCGCTTACGATCCGTGCGTCTTCAAAGTGATCGGGACGCAGGTGCTTGTACCCGGGCGGCTGCTCGAGGTCGAGGTGCGCATGATTGACGACTCGACCAAGATGTTGATCTACGCGTGCTACATGCCGCAGCAGAACCTGCCAAAGGAGCTGCACGCCAAGGCCTGGGGCAAGCTCGAAGAGGCGCTGCTCGTCGCGCATATGCCGTACGTGATCGCCGGCGACCTCAACGCCGAAACGGCCAAGAGGCTCAAGAGCATGCACGGCATCGACCTCGACAAGGGTGGCGCGTGCAAGCGGCCGGGCGAGGCCTTTCTGCACAAGCTCATGCACGGCTCGGCGCTCGACGAGCTGGAGCGGCCGGTGCGGCTGGGTCGAGAGGACTTCACCCTGCTGCACGTGATCAAGACGCCGTCTATCGACTCTGAGGGCAAGGTAATTGAGGGCGAGATCAGCAAGCACGTGATCGATCACGTACTGCACGGCGGCTGCTACGGGCGCATCGGGGGCGGGCAGACGTTCACGGTCAAGGTCGGCGCGGAGGCGCAGAAGCAGTACCACCGCGCGCTCGGCTTCGACATCATCACCACCGACTGCGAGGAGAGGTGCAGCCATGAGGCCCGAATCGCGTAGAAAGAGATGCCGCAGCTCGGGAGTGAGCGCGCTCTCCTTGCGAAGCCATCTGGCCGGGAGCTTGCCGCAGAAGCCGAACTCGATGTCGATGTCTGACGGCCGCGCCTCCTCAATCTCCCGCTCGATCTCGAGGTACTTGTCGAGCTTCCGCCGGAGCACCTCGCTCGCCGTCTGCTTCCGGCCCTTTTTCGCCGCCGGCGCGCCGATGACCTTGCGCGCCACCGACATGCACGACTGCATCATGTGATCCACGAGCGTGCCGTGCGTCGCCTCGTAATTGGCCTCGGCCTCGTCTCTCGCCAGCCCCTTGGCACGCTCATCGGCCCGCGGCCCCTCCTTGACGATGAGCTGCCTCAGCGCCTCGGCGCACGCAGCCTCGCGCCCAGCAACCCAATCCTTCATCGTGTTGCTGCACTCGCCGACGACCTGCTCTTGATACGCTGCCCAGCCGATCGGCTCCGAATCCTCGTCGCTCGCAACGGGCGCCTCCTCGAGCTCCCGGTCGCTCACGTCCGCCTCGGCGTCGTCAACGAGCCCGCCGTGCCCGTCGTCGCCTCGATCAGGTAACGCGTGCGCTCGCGCAATCACCTGCTTGGCCGCGCTCGCGCCGCTCTTCTTCGCCGACTTGGACTTCTTGAACGGCTGCTTGGGCATCTTTGCGAGCTTGGGTTTGCGCGCCGTCTTCACGACCACGCACGTCGCGAGCGCGAGCTCCTGCTCGTGCGCCGGTGCGTCGACGCGAGCGTCAAGGAGATTGACGAGCATCGGCTCGACGTGCGCCTCAACTACGTGAACGAGCAGCTGCAGGTCCTGGCCGAAAGGGAGCTGGGGTACGCGAGGGCGGCGGCTGAGGTCATTCGGCGCGAGCGGGCTGGGCTCATGTCGAAAAAGGATCGGGGCCCCGGCGGGCAGCTCGTGGCCATCGAGGACGAGGCGACCGGCAACATGCTCACGGGCGCGGCGCGCGACAAGGCTGTGGCGGCCAAAGTGCGCGCGGGAAACACGCCCAACATCGTGTGCCTGGAGGCGGCTGGGCACCTCATGCAGAGGTGCTCCATCGAGCGTGGCGAGACGCGCGGCGGCGCAACGGCACGCGAAGCGGGCGCAGCGCATCAAATTGTCGAAGAAGCGGAGAGCAGGTTGTCGAGACGTCCGCGCTTCGCTGCCAGGAGCGAGCGCGTGGAAAAGTGTCAACGTCCTCCGGCGGGCGAGTTTTTCGTTGTGGGTAATGGCAAGTTCCCTAACGAGGCGCATCAAGGGCGGGTGCGCTACGATGGCACCAGGCAAGGGCTGCTGGGCAACCCGTTCAAGATGGGCGTGGACGGCAAGGACGAGGCTCTGCGCGATCTCGTCTGCGAGTGCTACGAGATCTGGTACGAGCAGGGCAAGGACGCGTACGAGACGGCGGTGGAGAAGGGGCTGCCGATCGAGTGCGTGGTGCCGGGACTCGGGCGCGTCAATCCCACCGACATCGACAACGAGATCGACTCGCTTGTCAACATCGCGGTCGAGCTCGGCAAGCGGGTCGTGCTCGATTGCACGTGCGAGCCCAAGCGCTGCCACCTGAGGTTCGTGGCGCGGCTGTGCAACAAGCGCGCGCAGAAGAGGCTCGACGAGAAGGCGGCTAAGATGGCCGGGGATTGCTACGGTTGCGACGATGAGCGTCGTGCTGATGCAGACACACCCATTCCACTCGTCGACGGCGAGGCTGATTGCGCGCTTGCTGGATTGACAGCGAAGGGCGACAGCAAGATTGCAGCAGTGGAGGAGTGCGCCGGAACGGGTGGACGCAGCTCGAGCATCAGTGAGCGTGCTGCGGTCTTTGACACGGCTGCGGAGAAGCCCGAGGTTCACGCGGAGCTCAACGGCGACGACATGGAGACCGAGCTCGACGTAAGCGGCGAGGCGGCGGATCTGCAGGGCGTGCAGTCGGAGGAGCAGCGCGCGCAGCGACGGCGCGACATTGAGAATCGGTTATGGCGCGACAGGCTCCGCTCGGCCATCTACGCGACTGACGCGTCTGAAGGCGACAAGGACAGGGTTTATGAGTACTGGACCGGCGAATACCAGCTTGAGTTCAATGAGACCGGCGAGAAGTGCACCGACCTGCGAGTGCTCGAGTTGTTGCAGCGCGTGCTCACACCTGAACGGGTGATGCAACTGTCCAAGTCCGTCAAGGAGAAGCTGGCGACCGGGCTCGATGAGTTCAACGTGGTGCTCGTCAAGCAGGGTGGGCCTGAGCTCGCCAAGCTCTTCGCTGAATCCATTGCGACTGAGGTGGCGACTTTCTCCTTTCCGACGAGTTGGACTACGTGGCACGCGACGTTGATTCCGAAGCCGGGCAAGGATAGGTGCAAGCTAAGCGGCTGGCGAGAAATATGGATCCAGGCACACCTGTGGAAGCTGGTGGTCGGCGCCATCTTGCCAGAGTGCGCCGAGGTCATCGCGCACACACGGCCGTGGTGCAACGCGGGTTTCGAGCCCGGGCGCGGCTGCCCGGAACAATCTGCGGCACTGCGGGCAAGGTTAGAATTGCACATGCGGCTGCGACAGCCCCTCCACATCTACTTCCAGGACTATAGCGTCTTCTTCCCCTCCATTTCGAGACAACTAGTCGCCTTCATCCTACACGAGCTCGGCGTCAACACCATCTCGGTTCAGATCTTACGTGAAGTTCAGGATCAGGTTATGGGCGCCTTCAAAACAGCCGGCGGCCCTACGGAGCTATGTCCGATGCTCAGGGGCGAACCTATCGGCGGCGTCGAATCGCCGCTGTTCTCGCTGCCTGTGGCGGCGCTCGTACAGCGCGCACTCGAGAGCTACGTGCCGGGCAGCCCACTGCCGGATCGTCGCGAACTGCGTGTCGCGGCGCTGCAGTTGTGGTATGCCGACGACGGCGCACTTGCTGACGCCGTCGAGGGCATCATCCAGACTGCGGTGGACATAATGATTTTGCTGTCGGAGGATATCCTGGGGCTCAAGGTCGGGCACGACACGGCCGAGGCATCCAAGTCGGCGTCGCTGTCCTGGACCTGGGACAAGTCGCACAACGAGTTCATTCGCGGCGACGGCAACAAGTTCAAAGTTCCGCTAGGCAGCTCCCGCGAGGATATCGAGCTGGCACGGGCGATCTCCTATCGATACCTGGGCATTGACTTCGACCCTGAGCTCGACATGACCAAAGTGGAGGAGTCTTACCGCGCACGGGCCAGCGCCATCGTCACCATGATCAACAACTTGGGCGGCGGCAGCTGCGATCAGCTGTCGCTTGCAATCAATACGGTCTGGCAAGGTATCTTCATCTTTCCTGCAAGGACTATTCCGTTCACTGAGATGGCTGCCAAAGCGCTCAATAATAAGGCCACCAAGGTGTTATGCTACCACGGCAACCGGCTACGGCACTCCAAGATCGTGGGAGCCTTCATCTCGGGCAAGTGTGGAGGGCTCGGGCTGCGGCCAGTTCAGTCGACGATGGCGGCGGGCATCATTGACGAGCGGGCGCGCGCGTTTGGCGGCCGGCGGGGCGAGCCCGCACGCGCGGTGCAGCTCGCGGCGCACTTAGCCTTTGCGGCAAGTTTCGGCTGGGACGGCCCGTCGCACGAGGCACCTACGGCTTTCGACTTCGTGATCTCGGAGCGCTGGCTACCGTTACTACGGCTCGACGTGCCGAGCGAGTGCGTGGCGCTGCATCTGGCAAAGCTCGGGCTCAATTGGCGCGGCACCGGCGTGGCAGAGTGCGCGGCTGATGCACGGCGAGCAGCTGCTCGCGGCGAGCAGGCGGCAACCAAGGTGCGGCTCATCAACATGACCAACGTCACGCCCTCGCTGCGTCTGCACGGGCTCGGAATTAATAGCCTCGACGAGCTACACGCGGGCTGCGGCGAGCTACTGAGCGCCGAGCGAATCGAGCTCATCTACGCGAGGCCTGGATGGGCCTGGAGCGACATTGACAAGGCGCATGTGCGACGGCTGCTGCGCGAGGTTGCCGGCGACACGCGCGCGAAGGCTGCGCTCGGTGACTGGCGAGAGCGCGGCGTGCGGATGGTGGGCGAGATCGCGCTCACTGAGCTGATCAACGTGGGCAGGCGCAGGGCGCTGAGCATGCACTCGCGGATTGCGGGGATTCTGTGGTGCAAGGACGCTGGCGGTGGCCGGCTCGATGAGCGCTCTTACGAGGTGATCTTTTGCGGCGCTCGGCGGCGCGACGCGGTCTGGCTCACGCGGGCGCAAGTGTTGGAGGGCGCGGCTAGGCGTGACGCGGCGAGACGCGACGCGACGGCGGCAATGAGCTCGTGCGGTGCGTCGGCCGAACACGTTGAGCCCAATGAGACTGATGAGGTGATCGCGTGGATGGACGAGGCGGACGTTTCGAGGTGGGAGCCGAACACATTTAACTGCTTCCTGCATCGGCTGCGAGGGCCAGCGAGTGCTGCAGCGTTCCTCGCCGCGGCCGGACGCTCGGCTGGCATCGAGCCGCGGGCGGCTGCTGCGCGCATCGAGCTCATCGACCTCCTGCTGCTCGACTACGCGGCGTTACGCGCCAAGGGCGTCTGCGCCAAAGAGGTCAACCTGCGAGAGGACAGGGCTGCGGATAAGGCCGGCAAACACGTGGCCGGCGCGCACACGACGGCGTGGTCAGCAACGTGCGCTGCCGAACTACGACGGGCGAATGGCTTCGAAAATCGCGTGGCGGCGGTACGCGTGCTGCCGGCGCCACGCGACGCTGACGGGGCGAAGTTCACGGACGCACTCGTCGAGGCTCGGTATGATGGAGTCGCGTGGAACAACGGGCGGAGTAACGGCTGCCTGTGGCGAGGGTGGCGCACAGCGGCGCATGTGCCTTCCCACTTTGAGCGAGCTCCGATGGCGCTCGAGAGCGTCGTCTCACGGAGCTTTATGCGCGACCGCGAGGTGGAGTGTGCGGACGAGGGGGCGCTCTTTGCGAACGCGTACGGCGAGCCGCTGAAAGTGCGCATTGCACGCGACGAGGCGGCGCTCATCGCCACTGACATCAATCTGGCGCTGATGGGCGAGATTGGCAAGATCGAGCTTGCTTGCGTCGCACGCGGACGCGGCGGTTTCCTTCTCGTCGCGGCGGCGCAGGTATGACATGGGGTCCGCCATCGACGTGCTCTGATCAGGCTGAGTGCGCGAGGTCGGCGGCGGAGCTCGACTCGAGGCTGTCCAAGAAGGTGCGCGCGCTCGCCGACACTTGCGCGGTGCAGCTGCTCATCAGGGAGGGGGTCAAGGTGTGGCAGATCTTTCGACGGGGGCGCGATGCGCGGACCGAGATCGAGGAGCTCGTCTTTCTGGTCAAGGAGGGGCCGGTCAGCGACGATGAAATGACGGGTGAGGGCCGAGCGGGCAGGGATGCGCGGGCAATGTTTGAGCAGGCGCAGCGCGATCTTCTCTGCGCAGTCGACGGGACGGCCTCACCGGAGCTGCTCGAGGGGCGCCTCTTCGCCACTCCCTTCTTTGACTTCGAGGGCGAGGGCTTGGACGTCACCAAGGGGCAGCAGCTGTTCGATTGGCGGATCCAGGGCACTCTCTCGATTCAGAGAGGCGGTGGCTACGGTAGTCAAGTGGAGCTCACGAGGGTGGGCATGCGCCACATCTTGCGGAACTTTGCGCAGAGCGTGCTACCCGAGCTGGGTGAAGGCGTTGCGTCGAGTACGCCGACCGAGGGTGAGACGCTGCCCCTCTGCATCTGCCCGGCGTGCCACGCTGAGTGCCGATGCGACTTTTTCCACTTCTTCGAGTGCGCGAGCGGCATCAGCGAGGCCGCCAGGAGCGCGTGCTGCAGGGCTCTCGAGCAGCACGCGACGATGCTCGACGTGCCGAGCGCGGAGGACGGCGAGGGCGAGGGCGACTTACACCTCGAGCTGGCATGGGCGAGAGTGGCGCTGCTTGCGAAGCGACAGCCCGGCGAGCTGGGGAGGTACCGCAGATATTTAGCGGCCAAGGCGCTGTGCGGCGCGTTCGCGACGCCCTCGGCGGCTTCGGTCCGAGCAGCGGCGTTGGCCGACTGTTGGCAGCGCGAGTCATCGCGGCAGGAGTCTACGGCGGAGGCCGCGGCCGACGATGACGACGAGTTGGACGAGCTCGAGTGTGAGGAGGCTCGGCCGCGGAGCGAGTTTGACTACAAGCGGCTCGCGGAGGCGCGGCGCAGGTTCAACAAATGGTACGTCGCACGGGTCATCGCGCTCAACACGGTGGTGATCGATCATTTGCGAGCCGAGTTCAGCGATTGGCTGGGGCGCATGAGGCGAGGGCACGCCGGGCTGCGCGGAGCGTACGGCGGCGATTACCAAAGGCACTATACCGGCGGGCGCGGGCGCGTTCTCGACGAACAACTCTTCGGCACGTTTTATCCGGTCAATGGCAGCGCGGGCGTGCCGATGAGCGAGGCCGACTTTGAGAAGGGCATCGCGGCGGAGCTGCAGCCGGGGCGTTTTGTGCGCGTCGTGGGCGGCGAAACGCTCGTGCGTACGCACGGCACGGCCGACGCGCGGCGCGAGGAGCTCCGCAAGAAGAGGGACGAGGGCAAGGAGCGAGAGCGGCTGAGAGCTGAGGAGGGCCGGTTCAAGTACGCTCGGCTCGAGCAGGAGCGGGAGTTGGGCGAGCTGCTCGAGAGGCGCATCGAGCGCGGCTTCGAGGGTCTATCGGAGCCGGACGAAGAGGAGAGTGCGCTGCTCGCCGACGGTGGCCGAGAAAGGGCGACGCGGCTCATGCGCGAAGCGTCGGCAGTAGGCGCGCGCGCGTGGTTGATGCCGGATGGCGGTGAGGCGACGAGGGCAGCGCGGGTTACCGGCGGCGCAGACGAGCGCGCTGTTGAGGGCGACGCTGGCGTGGCGCCGGCTCACATGGATGGCGATCCCGACGAGATGATTGCTGATGATGTGGCAGCGCCTCTACTTCAGGCGACGCAGTTGTATGGCACGGCGAATGAGGACATCGAGGAGGAGTCCGAGATCGACGAGGCGGCGCGCCGAGCCCCCTTTTTGCAAGCGACTCAGCAACACGGTGTGTCGCTGGCTGGCGAGGATGTTGAGGACGACGACGATGAGGCGGTGCGATGGCGCGGTTGGCCCGACGCGCAGATGGCAACGAGCCCGAGAGGCCTCGCCGCGAAATGGGTGGCGCGTGGGCTTGAGATGGACGATGAGCTCACGGGCGAGCCGAGCGCGGCGAGAGTGGAGGCTGAGTGCATGAGTGAGATGGCGCCTGACGACGTTCATGATGAGCTGATGTGTAGCATGGATGTAGCAGCTGAGTTGCATGCGCAGGATGCAGAGAGGGAGCAGCAGAGAGAGGGGGTGTCTGTTGGGCGCGTCAGGCCGGACGGCGACGGCACGGACGGCGGCAACAGCGTTGCCGGACGAGCGCTCGAGGGCGATGACGGCGGCGTCATGGGCTACGAGGGCGTCGACGGCGTCGAGAAGGGGGCGTCGATGGCGGCACGCGAGGTAGAGGGCAGCGACGAAGACGAGGCTATGACGGGCAAAGAGAACGCGTCGATGCAGCGCGCGGAGGGGTGCAGCAGCTCGATAGGCGGCATCAAAAAGGGGAAGCGCACGCGCGGCAAGCAGAAGAACGGTGCTCAGCGGCAGGCTGCGGCAAGGGCTGTTCGACGACTGGCGGCGGACGGAGCGAGCGGGAATTGAGTTGAGTAGCACGAGAGAAGGGTATCCTTGCCGCGTCATTCAGTTGGCTGCAGCACGGGCCTCTCTCTCGCACTGGTCTTCTCTACGAGCGTGACGCGGCGCCGATCGGCTTCGAGTTCCTCGGTCGAGCAGGCGTCTATGTCCCCCGCTTTCTCTTCCCCAATCCCCTTCTCTCTATCTATACTCTTCGATCCCTAGCTGTACTCTGAGGGCACGCAGGCTAGCACCCTGTGGCGTGTCTCCTCCTGGTCTCCCTCCCGTTCGTGATCCTTCCACTGTGTCTCACCATCTCCGTCGACTCTCACCCCCACTGCTAGCCTCGAGAGCACTTTCGATAGGCTTCCGTTAGGTTGTCTGTTGTTTATGAAGTAACTTGAACTTGAACTTGAACTTGAACGGCTCCTACATGTAATTGGGTCCCTCTTGCGATTGCGCTTGATTGCTACATCATGCCACGGAGGGGCACACTCATCGAGCGCACACGCTCAGCTTCATGTGAATACACACCAATGCATGAGCACCGAAGCTGTATACTGTGTGGTCCTGTTTTAATTCACTGTCACCAACTCACGTAATCAGCAATAATACAGGACGCAACTTCACACGTTTGTTTTAACAGAAGCTGCGTGTTCCCCACAGAGGTTCGCAAGGGTGCCCACTATGAAAGCAATACAGGACAGAAGCACGACAGTGATGAGCTTGAGGTTAGAGGGCTTAACGGCTTATGAGCATGAACCATGATTATAACTGGGTTACTGGGCTGGTTGGTCGTCAGGCAGGGCCTGACACGACGGATCTGTGGGGCAGCTGATGATGGCCTGTTTATCTCGTTCGCTACGTACCCCTCTCGGTGCCCCTCCGCGCTAGAAAGCGCGGTTGTTTCATGCAACTACGATGGTTTCATATCCGGTCTATACAAGGAGATCCGGGATGTGTGTGTCGCTCGAGTTACGTCGGGCTGGTGTATGAAGAGGGTGGAGACGTATCAGACAGAACATGTCTAGAAACGACAGACAACCCGAACCCCTCTTGGGGATCGGAGACAACGCGACGACCCAGGCGCTTTCGTGAGAAAAAAACGGTTCACCCCTTGGCAGTCAAGGAGCCAGGCGCCTCACTGAATTTCATCGACTTAGTGGCTGTGTACCATGTTTAGAGAGCTATCGCCGGCTTCCCGTGACCCGTCGTTCTCGTTCCCTTGTACGCCTTCATACGAATCTCACGATTTTTAAAATAGCACGAAACGTCTCGATCCGTAACTCGCATCGGGCGTCCAGCTCGAGCCCCATACGAGCCCCAAAGCACTAAAAGCTCTATACGGAGGGCTACTGCCTACTCCCAACCGCAACGTGGTGGTCGCCCGTGCCGAGCGAGTACTTCAGGAAGAGGGTATGGAGCGTGGCGTTGTTCCGCGGGAGCAACACCCAAGGCACGTGCATGACGCACGGGCGGCTGTGGTTTATGCGAGCTTCTCTCAGCCCGCTGCTCGACCAGTCGGGCCCAGACACGACATAGAAGACCTTGGAATCGTAGTCGAAGGACACATTGAACTCGTTGCTGCGCGTTGCAAGTAAGTGGCTGTAGGCGACCTGGTCCGCGCCCTTGTAGAAGCGCACGAACTTCGTCTCGCGCAGCAGGGGAAGCAGCGCGCTCACATAGCCGATGAAACCGCCCGCGTTCAGGTACCTGTAAGGTCCTCGGGCGATGCCGTCGTAGTACGGCTTGTCTTCGTCCTGCTGCCATGACCAAAGCTGTTCGACAGAAAAGAGCACTCCCGTCCTCAGTGCGCGGAAGGTCCGCAGTATTCTTGCTGCGTTGCAGGACATGAACGTGTCGTAGGCGTCCGTCAGCATCACGATGCTCTGCGGACACTGGTGCTGCGCCCAGTCGCGCAGGCTGGTTACCTTCTGCAGGTAATTGTCGGATCGGTTCCATGGCAGAATCACGAGGCGCTGTGAGTGTATGCCAGCGCTCTGCACGAGCAGGTTGGTATGCTGCGGCCGATTGTCTGACATGAATGTGACCACCGTGAACTGTGGCTCACAGTGCGGGTCAGCACGATGAGAGTGGAACTGAGGAGGTTGTGCCAAGGCATCAAGATGACTCGTCGACGCTGATGACATCCTCGCGCGCCTCGGGAGGCCTTTCGACGAAGATTGTGGCGTTATGGGCCGCCATTCAGTGATCAGTCAGTCAATCAGTTTCGTCGCGGACCCCCCCCGCGCTCCGGTATGACCGCGCGTCGTCGTGGTTTCGCAGGAAAAAGGAAAGCGCGATGGATTTTCGTATGTGAGCTCGGACCGCGACGCCAACGACGTCAATTGATACCTTTGCTCTCGCTCGGCACGACCCGTGTGAACGCATGCCGAGCGGGCGCGTCGTCGCGCTCCTCGTCCGGCTCCGGGCTACAGGCCTCAAGCCCGTCCGGACTGCCGTCGTAGCTTTCCGACGTGGACGTGAAGCCAGCATTGGCATCGCGGAGGGACGCGTCGATGAGCCCTTCGCGGCCCGTCTCCAAGGGCTCGGTGACGAGGGCGCGCGGCTGGAGCCGCGGCGCCTCTATGGCCACGCAGCACGCCTCGTTGCAGTTGCCGCACACTCCGCGGTCGAAGGGATTGCTCTGTGTGTATAACTCCTTGATTTCCTCCGACGTCGTCTTGTTGGAGCACACGAGCGAGTAGTGGTAGCATGCAAGCGGGCCGACGCAGAGCAAGATGAGGGCGCAGAAGGCGACGATTGCGACGCCCGCGGGCGCGCGCGCCATCGCGTGGCTAAAGAAGTCGCCGTGCTTGACGCCGTCCATCGTCGCCACTCGGTAGATGAAGACGCACGTGAGGCCGAGCGTGTAGGAGCACAGGAGGCAGCACGAGTTGACGAACCCGAGAAAGAAGCGGTAGTTGCGCCGGCCGATGCACTGACCCATCCACGGGCAATGGTGGTCGAAGCGCTCGACGCACACATTGCACTCGGAGCAGTGCGCCGCGCGCGGTGGCCGGAAGATGTGGCAGGTACGACACCACTTAAGCTGAATCGTCACTCCGTTGATCTCGACGGTGCGCTGCGCCTGCGCGCACGCATCGATCTCGGCTTGCTCCATGCCACGGTTGCTCGGCACGATGCCCGGGTCGGTGGTGGCGGTCAGCACGAGGAACCCCATCGTCATCAGGAACAGGACCGCGCCAACCACGAAGGCGGGCACGGGCAGCGACGTGCAGACGAACACCCAGAAGGTGACGCATGTGCCGGTCGTGAGCGTCGCGGCGAAGACGGTGACGCCAAAGTCGGGGCCAACCATCACGCGTCCGTCGCAGCAGAAGGTGTGTCGGCCTGGCCAAGCTTGCCACACTTTAAGCGTGGAAGGCAAAGGCTGCGACGCCATGTGCTCCGGGATCGAGTCGAACTCGGCTCTCACCTGCTGTGCCACGGCCATCAACGGCCGCGGGGTCACGGGCTTGGCGCGGATTCGCGCCGCGGCCTCGCGCCAAACGCCCGAAGAAGTCGCGGAGCCCGTCGTGCTAGGCTTTGTGCTGCATGGCTGTAGAACTTGGATGCTCCGCCTCCGTGAACATACTGAACTGAACAATGGGGGTGTGAACTAGGGCGGGTTTTTTTGTAAAGCTTAAACTCCAGTCCATCTGCCTCATGCTCATCGAAACGCCAGGGCGAAGTGTTTCGCCAGGCTCACACCAGCCCGCATGCACTCGGTATCGTCGCAGCTCGTCACTCAGGACTTGTAGACAAAACAGTAGAGAGTTCACCTCCCAGCCTCGAGACGAAAACAGTAGAGAGCTCACCTCCCAGCCTCAAGACAAAACAGTAGAGAGTTCACCTCCCAGCCTCGAGACGAAAACAGTAGAGAGCTCACCTCCCAGCCTCAAGACAAAACAGTAGAGAGTTCACCTGCTCCCAGCCTCGAGACAAAACAGTAGAGAGCTCACCTCCCAGCCTCAAGACGAAACAGTAGAGAGCTCACCTCCCAGCCTCGAGACGAAAACAGTAGAGAGTTCACCTCCCAGCCTCGAGACAAAACAGTAGAGAGCTCACCTCCCAGCCTCGAGACGAAACAGTAGAGAGCTCACCTCCCAGCCTCAAGACGAAACAGTAGAGAGCTCACCTCCCAGCCTCGAGACGAAAACAGTAGAGAGTTCACCTCCCAGCCTCGAGACAAAACAGTAGAGAGCTCACCTCCCAGCCTCGAGACGAAACAGTAGAGAGCTCACCTCCCAGCCTCGAGACGAAAGTAGGGCGTCTGGCCACAGCCCGTGCACAGGCTCGACTCGCAAGGGGTGCACAAGTCGAGTCGCTCCTTCGAGTGGCCAGTTCCGAGAAAGTGCCAGCAGCCCTCGTCCTCGCACACGTGGCCGGCTCTCATCTTGATCGGCTGGAGCTCGAACTCGGTGCCGCGATACACCCCGAATCCAGGGCCGACCTCGGCAGCTGGCACCACTGGCTGGCCAGGGCCAGGTTTCGTCAATGGCTGGCCAGTGCCAGGTTTCGTCAATGGCTGGCCAGTGCCAGGTTTCGTCATTGGCAGTCCGTGGCAGCTCGGCGAAGGGCACAGCCAGGTTTCGTCAAAGACGATCTGTGAGTACGCACGAGCGAGCATCTGGCGAACGAGGTGCGCCAGCCAACGGAGCGCGCTGGCTTGGCCCTTGGCGGCCCCTACAAAGTGGAGAGCATCGGTTGGAGCGGCCACGACGATGTCGAGTGTCGCGGCCGACAGGTCGACACGGAGGAGCGCGGACGCCTCGCGGAAGCGCACGACGGCCTTGTCTTTCCACAGGCGCGACGAGTGCACGCAGCGCTCCGGCAGCCTCGCGAGGCGCGCGACCAGTGTGGGGAAGAGCCCAGGGGGCACGAAGCCCTCCCGCGCACGGAAGCGGTGGCCGCGGACGACGAGCGCGGCGCCGTCCTGAGCGCATGCCGCCGCGCCCAGGACGGGGTGGGGGACTGGGCAGCTGCCTACCGGCCAATGAGCCGCCACCTCGGCAGGCGTGGCGGCGGGCAGGAGGCACGGAAAGAGGTAGGAGCCCGCGCCGGCCTCCCCCGTCCTCTCGAGAGCACACAGCTCAATGCAGAGCTCGAGGTTGCACACGAGGCTCATCACCTCGGGCACTTGCTGCTCGGGCGCGGTGTACTCATGGCGCAGCGCCCTGACCACATCCGAGAGCGTCACGATCCCCCTCACAATCTCCGCCGGCGGATTGCCGTCGTCACGAATGAAGTGCGCTAGGAACGCCGCGAACCAGCCCACAGGATCGAGGAGAAGCACATCCAGCCGAGGGTCGCTCATCACATCGCCGACGGCCTCGAGGTAATCGACTCCGCGCTGCAGGAGCAACGGGTCGGAGCACATCCGCACAAGGCTCTCCTGCCCCGCGGCCTCGACCGCCGCCTGCAGCTCTGCCCGAGTCAGGATGGGTAGGGCGCGCTGCTGTGCCTTCGAGTGGCCTATGGCGCGCACCACCTCCGCGAGCCGCTCATAGCTCTTGGGCACCCACCTGTGGGGAAGGGAGGGAGGTGAGGCGCCGTGGTGAGCCCATGCATGCAAGGCAGGTCCGCGAGCCGCTCATGGCTCATGGGCACCCACCAGTCCTTTGAGACCGCCTCTGATGAGGGAGGCAATCATAGCTCATCAGAGGCAATCATAGCTCATGGGTACCCACCAGTCCTTTGAGACCGCCTCCGCGGCCTCGCTCAGCCGGCGCCGCGCCTCCAGCAGCGAGCTCTCGATCTCGTCGGGTCGGTAATCGAGCTCGAGGGGAGATTCGCCCAACCCGGCGCCCACCTGGGCGCGGAGCGCGGCGAACTCGGCCGTTACGGCGGCGCGTGCCGCGCTCATCTCCTCCGTCGGCACCTTGTCGAGTTGAGAGACGCTGAGCACCATCGAATTGCCACGTCGGTCACCGAGGGCTCTTAAGAACTGCAGCCAGTACCGCCAGCTGCCGTGCCGGCGGTTGGTCGCATCGGCAAACGAGCCGAGCGGCTGGATGAGGACGCACAGCGTGTGCATCGAAGCGAGCAGTAGCTGGTGAGAGACGAGATACTCCATCTGGCCTGCGAAGTCGACGAGCGAGCACTCGCGTGTGCTGATAGGGCCGCCGTAGTCCGGCATCGGGAGCTGCAGCGAGCCCTCGACTTTGACCGCACCGACAGTCGAGAAGTAGCCCTTCCGAAGCAGCGAGCCGATCGCGAGGGCGAGCTGCTGGCACTCGCGCGGGTCGAGTCCACCTGTGAAGAGGGGGATGGGGCGCCGTGGTGAGCACTTGCATGCGCGGGTCGAGTCCACCTGTGAAGAGGGGAACGGGGCGCCGTGCGGAGCACTTGCATGCGAGGCAGGTCCTCGCGAGGGTCGAGCCTACCAGCACTCCCAAGGGCGTCGAGCCTGGGCGATGGGCCGAAGTCGGTGCAAGGACATTCGGCCGTCCCGAGCAGTGCACCGAGCCCCTCAGCGACCGGTCGGAGCTCGAGGCCGCCTCCGATTCCTCCGCCGCCTCCTCCCGGCTCAGTCGACTGCAGCAACGAGGGCAGATCGGCACCGCAGATTGAGTGCTCCGTGAGCACGGCGGCGACTTTCTCAGCCCACGCGTGGCCGCGTTGGGTCGCAAGGCCACGCGCCCACGAGGCCATCATGCGGCTGTCCCAGGTAGAGCAGTGAGAGAGCGACGCGTGGTACGTGCCACGCTCGTCCGACGGGCACGTGACGGCGCCGCAGAAGGTCGTCTTGCCCACGCCACCGAAGCCCACGACCATCAGGCGAAGGCGCTCGAGAGGATGTGGCTCCGCGGCGAGCAGCCGCAGGTAGTCGCTGAGCATCTGGGGCGCAGCGCGGTGTGCCAGGGGCGGTGAGGAGAGCATGTTGCCGCTGAGGTCGAGGAGGGCCGTTGGTGAGGACATCTTTTGGGCGAGACGTAATTGGCACTCGATGGGCAGTGCGCTGATCTCGTTGAAGGCGAGATTGAGATCGACGAGCTCCGCCTGAGCTGCGAAGGCATCGCACAGCGCCACGCCGCCCTCGTCGTCGATCTTGTTGTCCTCGAGGGCCAGCTTGCGCAGCGCCGGGCAAGCGTGAACGGCACGGCCCAGCGACGCGCCCGACGAGCCGAACCCGTTAGAGGACGCGCTGAGGAACGTGAGAGCGTCGTGATGATCAGTCAGTGGCACACAGTGGCACTCAGTGGCAATCACGTGACGAACCTGAGGAACGTGAGAGCGTCTTGATGATGAGTCGGTGGCAATCAGTGGCACTCAGTGGCAATCAGTGGCACTCAGTGGCACTCAGTGGCACTCAGTGGCACTCAGTGGTAATCACGTGACGAACCTGAGGAACGTGAGAGCGGGGTGCTTGTGCACGAGCGCCGTCGCGAGCGCCTCGCCGCCCTCCTCGCCGAGCCCGTTCGAATCGATCGACAGGCTGAGTAGCGTCGTGTTGAGCACCAAGGCGGCGGCCCAGGCGGCACCGCCTTCGGACCCAAAGCCGTTCAAGGCCACGTTGAGGCTCGTGAGCGCCGTATTGAGCGCGAGAGCGCTCGAGAGCGCGCGCGCCCCCTCGACGCCCATCTCGTTCTCCTTGAGATTCAGGGTGCGCAAGCATGCATTCCGCCCGACGGCTGTGCACAGAGCGGCGCTGCCCGTCGCGCCGAGCTCGTTGCGCTGCAAGTCGAGGCAATCAGATGTCATCAGATGTCATCAGATGTCATCAGAGCTCATCAGAGCTCATCAGTGGAGGCGCACCTGCAAGTCGAGCGTGGTGAGCGACTTGTTCCTCTCGATGGCCTTGGCGAACGCGACGCCACCGAGCGGGCCAAGCTCGTTCTGGGCAAAGTCGAGGAACGTCAGGGTGGCGTTGACCTCGAGCGCGTCGGCAAAGGCCGTCGCGCGCTCCGTGCTCAGGCCTGTCGAGATGCGATTGCAACGCAGGCTAAGCGAGCGGAGCGTCGCGTTCAGTGCGAGCGCCCTGCCAAAGGCGACGCCGCCCTCGATACCCACGTCGTTCTGGGTCATATCGAGGGTGCGAATGCTCGTATTCGTCTCTAGCGCCGCGCCGAGCGCCTTGGCGCCGCCTGGACCGAGACCGCACTTTGCGAGTGACAGCTCTGTCAGGGACGGGTGGCTCTGCAGCCCTGCGGCGATCGCCATGCCGCCAAGCGGGGCGATGTCATTGACATTCATGTCGAGCCTCACAAGAGTCGTGTTGCACCTCAGCGCTTCGCCCAGAGCAACGCCGCCCGCGATCCCGAGCCCAGTTCGTTCGATGTTCAGCCGCTTCAACGATGAGTTCGACGCGACGGCACCGGCCAGCAGCTTGGAACACACGGGGCCCAGACTGAGGTGATGCAAGTCCAAGTCCGTGGTGCAGCATTCCGGGCTAGACAAAATGTGCACAATGCCACCGAAGCGGAGCGGCGTCAGAAAGCCCTCGCTGGACAAGTCGACGACACCCCCTGCCATCTTTGCAGCCCACTCATTGCGGCTCTCGGGCTCATTTATTGGCGATGTGGACGTCAGCGATGGCTGTGAGATCAACGATGCAGACGTGCTCACAACCGGGTGCGCCTTGAAGCGCTTTGCGTCGTTGGACGCGTCGGCGTCAGTGGTGGCTTCGAAAGACGGAGGCATCGTGTCTCCCACCTCACACCTTTCCAAAAACGGTGCGAATCTCGCTTTTGCGAGACCTGGACAGCGATTCCGCGAGATTCTGGTTCGATCACTCACCCCCAAACGGTCCCGACACTGCGACACGGGCACGCGGGCCGATTCCAGCAATCCATAACACCGCAGCGGCCTCGTCAACATGGACCAGGTCATTGCACGCTCACTCGCATCCTGTCCCGGCATCCGTTCCTCATAGGCTGCTACGTCCGCCATCGATCGGGTAGGCGGCGCCAGTGACAAATCCGGCCTCGTCCGAGCACAAGTACAAGATGAGGGCCGCCACTTCCTCCGGCTTCCCCATCCGTCCCATCGGGTGCCACGCGGCGAGGGTGTTGAAGACTTCCTTCTCCTTGCCGGGGTAGTTCTTCTTCAGGTAGGCGTCCACAAAGGGCGTATGCACACGCCCCGGGCACACGCAGTTGCACCGGATGCCCTTCTTGACGTAGTCGATGGCGACAGATCTGGTCATCGTGAGGACGGCGCCCTTTGACGCAGAATAGGCAAAGCGGTCGGCCAGGCCGATGAGCGACGCGATCGAAGCGAGATTGACAATAGACCCGCCTTTGCCGTCAGCGAGCATCTTCTTCACACCGTACTTGAGGCAGTAGAACACGCCGAGCACATTGACCTTGTACACCTTGTCCATCTCATCCTTTGTGGCCTGCTCCACTGTGCCGACCGCTCCTATGCCGGCGTTGTTGATCAGGATGTCGATGCGAGCCGCTTTACTGCACACGAGGTCGAACGTCGCTTCGACGGATTTCTCATCCGTCACATCGCATGCGTGTGCGACGCACATCTGCTTCGGGCGTGTAGCATTGATGCCGTCCACCGCCTTCTGTGAAATGTCGAGAGTGAGGTCAAGGATGTGCACCTGTGCACCCGCTTTGCTGAGCGCCTTGGCAACCTCCAGGCCGATCCCGGAGCCCGCGCCTGTCACCACTGCCGACTTGCCCGTGAGGTCGAAGGGCATTCGTTCGGTTCCCCGACTGCCTCGAGCGAAAAGCCGACCGTTCCCCGGGGCTGGGAGCCTATTGCCCCGACACGCGATTTGACGAATTCCGCGACGACGACAAAATCCAAATATTGATTCCTCGTTTCTGAATCCCTTGAAGTGCTGCTTTGGTCGTGGTTCTGAGTTTTCAACCTTATCTGGATGAACAACTTGAACTTTTTATGGAACCCGCTCGCGCTGCGTGAACGTATGTCGGTATGCGGCCCCGCGAAGCGCGCGACGGTGCACTGCGTGACACAATGCGCCGCTGCCTCGTCGTCGCCAGTGCCGCCGCCCTCTGCACCTGCGTTTTGCGCCGGAGTTGTGGGACCTAAGGGCAACATCTCGTCGGTGCCTTTCTTCATGTATGACACCTCGTCCATGCCGTCATTCAGCGCTTGCAACCGCAGCGAGCATCTGGGCAAGTATTCATCCTCGTTGCTACTCGTAGATGCGCTCGAGCAGCACCCTTGGCGGGTGCACGATATGTCTTCGGCGTGCGTCTTTGTCGTGCCCGCATTGGTGGACTGGATGGCCGAGGGCTTGTGTGCGTCCATCTCTGATGACGAGCATCTCAAGCTTGTTGCGAGCATTGTGCGGCCACACCTGCACCGCGGCCGCCACATATTTCTCGCGGCCAGCTGGCCGCAAGTGTGGCGCTACGGCAACCGCACCGCCGCATCCTGCCTCCATCGCTTGCTTCCCGGCATACTGCAAGCGCACTTTCGGCACGAGCCTCCATGCCATGTTGGCATCGGCTTCGTGGCGGACGCCGACCTGGCGAATCCACTCGCGCCCTGGCGCCGTGCCAGGGCATCAACGGGGCTGCCACCGCGTCACTTTCTGACGCCCTCTGTGACGTCGCCACGACCGTTTGAGATCGAGTTCAGCCTTGGCTGCCGCCCGGGCCATCCTTACAGAGACAGGCAGCGCTTTCTATACGCGTCCACGCACCTCGACAACCGTAGCATCGTGGTCACCATGACGATCATGCCGCTCGTCTCGCTGCGCGCCGGACCTGTCTTGTTCAATCGTAGCGAGCTGCCCCGGTGTCACGGCGACTCGCTGCACTATTGCCGCCGCGAGCTCTCTCCCACCGACATGCTCCGCCTCCGCAAGCGATCCGAGTTTACCCTGTTCATGCGCGGCGATGACGAATCGTCGGACCGCATCCAGAACGCGTTCAGCATGCTGCAGATACCACTGATCGTCGGCGAGAAGAACGTGTATTGGCTGCCCTTCCCGCACGCGATCCCATGGCGGGAGATCATCCAGATCGTGCCTCAGGCCGCATTTGAGAGAGACCCAACGCGGGCCGTCGCTGAGGCTGCAGCAGCCCTGTCTGCCGAGGAAAGGCTGCGTCGACGCTCAATCATGCTCGCGCACCTTCCCGATCTGCTGTGGACGGCCAGCGAGTCAAGGGTGGCCACTAACTTTCTTAGGGAGATTGCCCTCGTCAAACACGCCAAGTGCTGGCGTTAATATAAAGGTGACCGTCTCTCACAGGCTATGGGGATATGCTCTGGCGGGCGCCCAACAGACAGTTCGCAGGGCTGGGGGTATGCCTGAGGTCTTCTCTTTTGTGGGGAGATGTTAGGGAGATGATCATTCATCATACGACATACCGTTAGGGAGATGATCTATTCATCATACCCGGTCGGTACCCGACCCCCTCTCCTGTTCGGAATCCACAGAGGGGAAAAGGGCTCGTCCTTACGCATGCGGACCTTAGCTTTCGGAAAAATGGAAATTTAGGACAAACGCCACTGCTCCGGAAGAGTGCGACGACCCCTATCCTGTTCGTGAGGAAAAAAAGGTCACACAAGTCAACTCCTATCTCCTATCATCACCGCACGACGCCGCTTGTGCTGCGAAACCGCGCCGAGTGGGGCGCTGCTCGTTGTGTTGAACAGCGAGGCTTCACAAGTTGCTTCACAGTTCACACCGTCGATCGGGGCATCCGTCCGCGATGGCGTCAGGACTTGTGCCATCGGTCCGCATTGACCTCGGCGTGATCTTGGGCACCGCTGCCGTTGCCGGCGTCCATCGCTTCGCGGGCATTCCCTTTGCGCTGCCGCCCGTGGGCAATCGGCGCTTTACACGCGCCGTGGAGAGCCGGGTGCCATACGCGGGTGGCGTGTTCAATGCGAGCCGAATGGGCGCGCCATGCATGCAAAACCCGGACGGCGACCCGCGGCCGCCGGGCTACGAGGAGGGCCCGCCGCCAAATGAGGACTGCCTGACGCTCAACGTCTACCGGCCTGCGAGCGCGGCGCCCGGTGCAAAGCTCCCGGTGATGGTATGGGTGTATGGTGGCGGACTGTGCAGCGGCTACTCCGGCAACGCCCAATTCAACGGTTCGCAGCTCGCCTTGCAGCAGGGCGTGATCGTCGTGACCGTCAGCTATCGGCTGGGCGCGCTCGGCTTCCTGCCGATCGGCGCGCTGCCAGGCTTTGACTTTGACGGCGGCGGCTCAGGTGGCATGAACGGGATGAATGACGTCATCGTAGGCCTGCACTGGGTCCGAAGGCACATCGGGGCCTTCGGGGGGCGGGCGACGGACATCACGCTCTTCGGTGAGTCGTCGGGAGGTTACCTCTCGTGTGTGCTCAGCGTCGCGCCCGCAGCCCGCGGCCTCTTCACGCGTGCCGCGCTGCAGTCGGGCCCGTGTGCAGGCGGCCCACCGACCAGCACTGGTCGCGGATGGGGTCCATCGAGCCTCGCGCTCGCGCACAACGTGAGCCAGCGCGTGATGGCCGACCTTAACGTCTCGACCCTCGCCGAGCTTCGCTCCGTCTCGGCCGAGTTGGTACAGTGGCCGGACGAGCTGATGAGCGACCTGGCCGTCGCGCCGTACTTTACGGGCTACTTCGCCGATAGCTTTGTGATGGGGGCCACCACGACGGACGCCGCATGGAAGCAAGGGCACATCAACCCGGACGTGTTGCTGATCGGGCACACGTCAAAGGACGGCACCTCGGCCTTCTATGGCACCGCACCCACCTTGGGCTTGACCCCCGGAGACCCCGTCCAGACGGATGCGGCGGCCTACCGCGAGGCACTCAAGGCCGCTTGGGGTGCCAACGCGCCGCAAATTGAGGCGCAGTACCCGCTCTCCATTTATGGAGGCTCGCCGCAGGCGGCCTTCTTGCAGGCCGATGCCGACGCATACGTCATCTGCCCGTCGTACCGGCTGGCTGGCTTTGCGGCGAGCGCGGGTCGCCGGGTATGGAGCTATGAGTTTGCGCACTTCCAGCCTCAGCGGAGTGGGCCGCAGCCGGCCAGTGTCCGCGGCGCCGTCTCGGGCGGTGAGACCGCCACGACGACGCCGGGCTGGGGCTGCGACAACGGGCCGGAATTGGACGTAGTCTCGCCTGAGCCACTCCCGACTACACTTCGTTGGGCGACGCACGGCGCGGAGGTTCGGTACGTGTTCGGGTCCGAGGCGGCTCCAGACAACCTCGGGCCGCCCAATAATTGGACCATCTGCGACTTCACCACGGAGGAACGCACTCTCTCGCAAGTGATGCTCGGGTACTGGGCAGCCTTTGCGGCCAACGCCGACCCGAATGCGGGGTGCGCCGGCCACGCAGGCCACGGAGGCCACGGAGGCCACGGAGGCCAACCGTGCCCTCCTTGGCCTCGGAGCATTGGTGGCGCGGCGGGGATGACCCAAATGCTCGTCGTGCCCGACGCGGAGGGAGAGCTTGGCCCGGTGCACGCGCCGCACCAGGCCCACTGCGCGTTCTGGGAGACTCTGTTTCCGAGCTGAGAGAGTCACTGGAGCGACAGAGAGGGAACGAGGGTCGCTCCAGAGCGCGCGCGTGGCCGTGGCTGGCGTGGAGAGGCGAGGCGCGAGGGCGGTGTGTGTTCGTTGCGGTGCGAGTGCACTGCAGAGTGAGTGAGTGAGTGAGTGTGCGAGTCGGACCGGACAGGGAGCTCTCACAGCAACAAGCAAGAGTCGGGTGGTCTGCACTAGGTCTGCACAAAAGCACAAATCATTCTAACAGCCAGTTCACACTGCACAACTCTGCCGGTAAGTTCTCGTGTGTGTCCCGGCTCCCCCCGGTGTCTTTTTACCGGTACGTTCACAGCCAATGTTTAGAATTCGACACCCAAGACACCGGACCGGTACATACATAGCGATCGTGGCCCTCGTGCTTGGGGGTCCGGAGTGTGTGCGCGCGTTGTGTTGAACAGCAGCAGCACGGATGCGTTCACACCAGCGGAGGTTACGCATTCTTCTCCCTTGAAATGCTCCCTGCGTTCAACGCTGCTCCTGCGCGATCGTCGCGAATCCATCGATGCTATTTCTCGATGCTTCGTCTTCCCTGCGCCGCTATCGAGCTCGCGTGCTCTATGACGGCTCCGCGTTCACAGGCTTCCAAACACAGCCCAACAAGCGCGCCGTCGCAGACGTGCTCCAGGTGGCGCTCGCCCAGTGCACGCGGCAGCAAGTCAGCGTGAACGGCGCGAGCCGTACCGATGCAGGCGTGCACGCCCGTGGCCAAGCCATCCATTTCGACCTTGCGCAGGGCCGAAACGGCAACTTTCCGAGCGGCGAGGCGCTTGCCCGTAGCCTCAACGCGCTGTGTCCTCCCGAGCTGCGTGTCTCCAACGTGGAGGAGGCGCCGGAGACCGACGAGGCCGGTCGCTTGTGGCACGCACGCTTGTGGGCGACGGGCAAGCTGTACAGTTACCGACTGAGCACCGGCCCGCACTGGGACCCCCTCGATGTTCGATCTCGGCACCATGCTCATCATCTCCCCCTCGATCTCGACGCGATGAACGCCGCCGCTGGTCACTTGCTCGGCAAGCTGGACTGTGCCGCCTTTGCCAACCGGCGAGCCGGTGAACCGCCGCCGCGGGAGCTCGATCGCGTTCTCACCACGCGCATCATACGCGACTTGCGCGTGGTCGACGAGGGCTGTGGGAACTTGCGCGCGGACTTCCATGTGCAGTCAGCACTGTTTAAGATGGTGCGCAACATGGTTGGCCTCCTTCTCGCGGTCGGCACGCACAAGATCGGACCGGCGGACGTACCCGGCTTGGTTGCCTCGCGGGACCGGGACCTGCTGCCCCCGCCCGCGCCTGCGCACGGCTTGACTCTGGAATCCGTCTATTACCTGCAGGATCAGGGTTGGGCGGGACGCTTTACACATCCGCTTCACGCGTCCGCCAGGGTGTGCGATGGCCTCGATGAGTGCGTAGATTAGATAGATCGCCGCGCGGGTACCGGTAGCTTCTCATCGATAGATTTCATTAATTTGTCAATGACGTCGAAACGATTATGAAGGTCATATTGGGCCCGGCCCGCTGCTCACACAGTCGGTCGCCACCTGACTTTTTTCGTGCGGTCCCCTTGGATCACAAATAGCACGGCCCGTGCACCCGGTGTCAGCCGTCCAGCCAAGATGGCCAAGGCTGTCAAGGTGCCCCTGCTCAACCTGCCAACACCAAGAGGTCCCATGCTGAGCAGACCTCAGTTTGTTGGCGAGTCCAGCGACGATGAGGAGGAGGAAGATTCCAATTCACTTTCCTTCAAGGGACCTTTATTATGTGAAGGCCAGCCCGTCAGCTATGCCAAGGAAGCTGAGGTCGCTGAGCTTGATGCAGTTGGTGCAGGGCTACCTGCTGCGTGCGACGGATATGCTCTTGAGGAGGAGTCCGGCACCGATAGAACGGGCACCGACACGTTGAGCCTCCAAGGCTCCGCCCTCAGCAGCAGCCGCGAGCTGCGGAGTGGGAGACTGCCTCTAGTGCCTAGCATCAAAGTGGTGATCCCGTCCTTCATCCCGCCGGTCAACGTGGGGCGCCACAACGTGCTGAGTGCAGCGGAGCACAACGCGATTTCAGAGCTCCGCCAGCTCCTAGCTGAGCATGTGGACCCCAACATGACCGATGGCGAGGGCCGCAACGCTTTAATGGCGAGCTGTGAGCTCGGCCATGCGGAGTGTCTCGAGGTCTTGCTAGAAGGAGGCGCCGATCTGAGCAAAGTAGACGAAGGGGGCTCCAGCGCATTGCACAAGGCCGCATCAGAGGGCCACGAGCGATGCATAGAGCTCCTTCTCGAAGCCGGAGCAGACTTGGACGGGGCTGATGACGAGGGCAGAACGGCGCTCTTTCTGAGTTGCCTGCGCGGGCACGTCGGGTGCGTCGCGTTCCTGCTTCGCCACAATGCCGACGTCGCGCGAGCGACGGGCGATGGGCACACGCCTCTGCTCATTAGCTGCTACAATGGCAACGCAGAGTGCGCGCAACTGCTCCTCGACGCTCGAGCTGACGTCGACGCTGCAGACGATGACGGAGGCACCGCGCTCTACAAGGCATGCGTGCGCGGCTCTGAACCCTGTTTGCGCCTGCTGATCGACGCCGGAGCGACCGTCGACCGCGCGGACAATGATGGGGCGTCGCCGCTGTACGTCGCCTGCTGGGCGGATCACGTCCATTGCGTGACGCTGCTCATCGCCGCGTCGGCGAACCCCTCGATGTCTGCCAGCGACGGCCGCACACCACTCGTTGCCTGCTGCGCGTACGGGCGGACCGAATGCGCCCGCATTCTCATTGACGCCGGCGCGGACTTGGAGCATGAATGGCATGGCCAGACGCCGCTACAAACCGCCTGGCAACGAGGCCATGCAGAGTGTGCCGCACTGCTCGAGGCCGCGGCCGCGATGCAAGCGTTCGACGCCTGTGCGATCGCTTCGGCAGCATGCGGCGATCACGATTCAGGAGGCGTAGCTCAAATCATGGGCGACACACACTTGAGCTGGCAACAGAAGGCGCTCGCGATGCAAGAGATGCTTGCGATGCGGGAAGAGGCATGGCGCGTCGAGCGCGATGAGCTCCACATGCAGCTTGCAGAGAAGAAAAAGGAACTCGAGAGTTTGCACGCGCGCCTGGCAGCACAGGAGACTGAGATGGAGGAGACGCTAGTAGCGAAAGATGAGGAGGTGTGCAAGCTGATGGCCCTCAAGGAGGAAGAAGCCCAACAGCAGATCGAAGCGATGCGTTTCATGCTGGCGGATAAGGAGGAGGAGGTAGGCGCGGCCCTTGCGGCTAAAGATGCCAAGATGCGCGCGCAGGCAGTCGCACGTGAGGCTGAGTTCCAGGCGCAGATGAACGAGTCAGCTGACGTTCAGGCGCAGCTGCGCGTACAGCTCGCCGACCAAGAAAGGGATAGGCAGGATCAGCATGCTTCGCACGAGGCGCGCGAGGAGGAGCTGCAGCGCCAGCTAGCTGAGCTGCAGGAGGAGATGAGCCGACAAGTCCACGATGCGCGTGCAAAGCTCGTTGCCAAAGAATGGGAGATGATCAGGCAGCTGGCGGAGCTCCAGGCGCACACACGAGCGCAGATCCAAGCCAACGAGCAGCGGATCGCATCACCGTCTACACCAGCCGCAGAACTGACCGAGGCACCAGCCAGCACCATGCCTGAGACGCTAGCCAGCATCGAAGCCGCCATGCCCAATGCCGACGACGCTCGAGATGGGACCCGAGCGAGCGGTCGGCGAGTGTCAACGCCATCTGCTGCAGCGGCTGAGGCCGCAAGCGCAGCGGCCGAGGCTGCGGTTGAGGCAGCAGCGGCCGAAGTAGCAGCAGCAGAGGCAGCCGCCGCCGAGGTAGCAGCAGCAGAGGCAGCAGAGGCAGCAGAGGCGGAGGCGGCAGAGGCGGCAGAGGCGGCAGAGGCCGAGGCCGCGCCAGCTGAGGCAGCAGTGACCGATGTGGCCGAAGGGATGCCCAATCGTGCGCTGGAGCTGAGGCGGCAGCCGACGTACGTGGCCCTTCACGTAGCTAGCCCACAGGCTGAGGAGGCAGCGGCCGAGGTATTAGCGGCTGAGGCGGCAGCGGTCGAGGCGGCCGCGGCTGAGGCCATAGCGGCTATAGCGGTCCAGATGGCAGCGGCGGCAGCAGATGGGGCCGTAGTGGCCGTAGCTGCCGAAGCGGCAACGGCTGAGGCCGTCGCTGCCGCGGCAGAATCGTCCGAGGCACCAACCATCAGCGTGTCACCAGAAATCATGTCACCAAGCTCACAGGCGAAAGGACATGTGCCCAGCGTGTGGCACCAGGAGAAGCCAGCGGCCCTACTAAACACGTTTCCAACGGGCGCCACGTCTGGAAACAGCACAGAGCGTTCGCATGGCTCGCAGTCGGCACGCTCACGGATCAGCTCGCGTGAGCTCACGGACCATCTCACCTCTCGGTCCATCAAACCCCGAATGAAATTCCATTGACGACAAGGAGTTAGTGTCAGGCCTCAGACGTGGACGCGTTTCAGGGGTCCATCATCTTTGCCCCGCGGCCAAAAAGCCGGCCAAGAGCGTTAGTGCGTCGTTTAAATCATAAATGGTGTATTTTATGCGTGCCGTTTTTCCATCCGTATCCGACATGAATTGCACGCGTGAACACGCGTGTAGACTGCACGGGGGAGAATAGTACATGCGGCTGCCACAGCGCGCCGTCAGGTCGGCAGCAGAAGCAGCAGAAGCAGCAGCAACAGGACGGCTTGCAACATGCACATCTGACATCTCATGGAACGGACATGGAACGCAATGCGGCGCACTTGATCTCTATCCCACCTCTCGCTACACCTCGGGGTTGTGGTGCGTGGGGTAGAAGGTGTGCGACACGGAGCCCGCGACAGGGGCCACGTACATGCACACCGCCGAGTGCGCACTCCCATCGGCACTCGCGAGCCAGAATGGGATGCGATGCATCAGGAGCACAGCCCGGATGGGAGTCGAGCGCCCCTGGATCAGCACCGAGAAGCCGTGCGAAGCCGCGGGCAACGGCGGCAACGGCTCGTTGGTGGCGGTGGCGGCCGGTACGGGGTCGCGTGGAAGGTCGACCTCACCCTCCTTGTCCCCTGCACGGCGCGACGAGTGGGTCGTAGGGGCGAGCTGGGGCGTGACTTGCCATGCAGCGGGCAGGGCGCTCGACGCCTCGCCGAGCGTCACGAAGCCGCATCGGTTCGTGTACAGGATCTTGCCATCGGCTGAGCGCACGAAGATCGGAGAGCAGGGGAGCGCTGTGGTGAGCACTTGCATGCCAGGCAGGTCATCAGTGGCAATCAACGTACCTGAGCGCACGAAGATCGGGCTTGGTATCAGGTCGAGCAAGCACTTATACATCTGGAGGCCTCCGCCCACGATCTGAAAGCCGTCAGTCATTAGGGTCCCCAAGGCCGGAGACAAGCCCGCCGCCACGGCCTCCGCAGCGGCCGAAGCGCCGACCTGGGCGCCGACAACTCCGCTGCCGCTGGCGCCGTTCTGGGCGCCGTTCTGGGCGCCGTTCTGGGCGCCGTTGTTGCCAGCTGTGCCTCCGGCTGCGACGTGGTTGAACAGACGGCCGCCGTGCGTGCTGCCGTTCGGGTTCGTGGGAGCGGCCGCTCCACCCGTCGAAACGGCCCCAACGGCTCCATTGGCCGCTAGGTACGCCATAGCGTCTATCACGCTTTGCGCACGGGGCAACGGATTCCCGGCCCCAGCCCCGCCCCATGCCGCACCCGGCGCACCCGGCGCACCCGGCGCACCGCCCCCCCCCACTCCCCCCACTCCCCCCCCAGAGGAGCCAAAGTATGAGCCGCCGTGCGCTTGGGTGACCGTGGGCATCGTTTGCAGCGCCGCGGAGCTTAGCGGCATGGATTGGCTTGACATGGATTGGCTTGGCATGGATTGGTAGCGCTGGAGCGGAGACTGACTCGGAGCATGGGTGCCAGGCTCGGTGGCCGGGAGGCTGTTGTAGCGCTGTAGCTGGGGCTGGGGATGCTCACGAGGGCGCTTCTCGCGCATCTGCGTCGCAAACGACTGTCCATCATGCACAGTCCACGAGCCTGAATGCGACGGCATGTATGCTTGCATGCTATTGCCCGGCGCCGTTGCATGCATGCTGCTGCCCGGCGCGTTTGCAGGCATGCTGCTGCCCGGTCGGATAGGATGCGAGGAGAGCCCCGGAGGTTGCATGCCATTGCATGCCGTTGCATGCGAGGAGAGCCCCGGAGGTTGCATGCCATTGCATGCCGTTGCATGCGAGGAGAGCCCCGGAGGTTGCATGCCATTGCATGCCGTTGCATGCGAGGAGAGCCCCGGAGGTTGCAGCATGCCGTTGAGCATCGTGCGAAAGGCTGGCGCACCGGAAAGACTCGCCGGAGCGGTCCGATCACTCATCACCCAGTGGTGCGCGCGCGGCTGCGGCTGCGGCGGCTGCTGCGGCTGCTGCGGCTGCGGTGGCTGCTGCGGTTGCAGCGGCTGTTGCGGCAGTTGCTGCATTTTCTGATGAGACGTTTGGTGCAGCGGCTGTAGTGACCGCATCAAGGGCGCGCTGGAGCACGCCGGCGCCGAGGCCCACGTGCCCGTTGGGGGAAATGGGTGCAACGGCGTCGGCGTCGGTGCCATCGCCGGCGAAATCGCAGGCGACTGCGCCATCGCCTGCGCCATCGCCGGCGCCATCGCCGGCGCCATCGCCGGCGCCGGCGCGATCGCCTGAGCAATCGCCGGCGCCATCGCCGGCGCCGGCGCCATCGCCGGCGCCATCGCCGGGTGGGGGAACACTGCTGCTGCTGCTGCTGGAGCCTGCCCCGCTGTATACAGCACGTGCTCAATCTCGTTCCAAGCAGGCGGCGATGGAAGGTTCGAAGCAGGCGCGGGCGCGAGTCGCCATTCCATCGACCCTGCATCGTTCGAGCCTTGATCAAAGCTCGAGCGTTCCGTGTTGGAGCTATAGGGGGATGATCGCTCGGCTTCGACAGCCATCATCACGTCTGATGAGCACACCACCTCCATGGCCAAGAAGGCGCTCATACTCCTCTGCTCCGACTTGCCGTTGGAGTCCTGGGCGCCCTCGAGCTGGCCCAACGACTCGAAGAGGCTTTCTATCACACTGTCGGTTGACATTTGCCTGTCATCTTCCATGTTGGGATGCGCCGCCAAAGCGGCCGCGTGTCACGTTACACCCTTTTTTTCGGACGCACCCCAACGAAATCCGCAATCATTTCTCGGAAGAGCTCGACGGAAAAAAAACCTCAATCCGTCCACTAATCAAGGGAAAATGGAACGATAATACAATGTACATGTAATAGAGGCGCACTGGAGTACTGCGAGTGTGAATGGTCCTTGAGTACTTGTAAGGTACTTGCGCCTACCGGCCTATTTCCAGTTGGGCCTTTCGCAGCTGGGGCGTGCGATGGATGTGGGGGATTGACGAGTTTCATCGTGAGGGGACCGCGTGGACCGTGGTGGGGGCGTCGTGCGAGGGAGTGGCTAAGGGGATGGTTGGGCTTGACATGGGAAGGCTTTTCGACGGAACCGCGCTGCCACGGGCGCTTCATGCTTTGGCTCTCCCGCGCCTTGATCGCTCTGGCCGTCGGCTACCTTGGCCGCCGGCTGCTCAGCCTTCGGCGGCGCGCGGCACGGCTCAAGTGGGTACCCTTAGGCCCAAGTTTGGGAGTGCAAGCATGCGAGCTGAGCCCGTCGACTGTCGCCGGACTCTCCGAGGATGACCCTCGGCTCTGGGAGCTCGGCGAGGCGTTGCGTGAGCACTCGTTGCTTCGGCTGCGTCGTGTGGATGCTACCGAGCCACCTCTGACTCCACAGCAGCTGCGCGATGTGTATACCAAGGTGCACCGCGCGTGTCACCCCTCAGTCCCGCTCGTCTTACCTAAGCCCAGGGCGAACGCCACGACAGCGACGAGCCCGATGGCATCGATGGCAGCGATGGCGGCGGAGGGGTCCGACCAACGGGTGCATGCAAGTGCCCACCACAGCGGCTCCGACCCTCGGGCGCGGCGCAATCTCCGCGGGGAGACCTTCTCGGACTTCCCCGAGACCAATGTGCTCGGGTTTGCGGAGGACGTTTCGTGGCATGGGCTCCGCGGCCGCCTCGAGCCTACCGCATGGTGGGAGAAGATTGGGTGCCACTGATTGCGACTGCTCATCATGACTGATGACGTCTGATGCCCATCTCGGATGGCCTCCCTCATCAGGTGGGAGAAGATTGGGTGCCAGTTCCACCATGACGGCGGCTTCAGCGCGACAGCACCGCCACCCCCCGCGGTGGTGTCCATGTATTGTGAGGAGGCGCCGTCCCGATCGCCCGAGATGACGCTTCGATGGCAGCCGTTATCAACGGCTCGAGCTTCCGCGCCGTCGCCGATCCAAGCGCCCGCCCGCTACAGCGCGTCCGTTCCGCTCACGACGGCAGCGGCGGCGGCGGAGGAGGAGGCGTCGAGGCGCCGTCGTGAGCAGGAGGAGTCGAGGCGCCGTCGTGAGCAGGAGGAGTCGAGGCGCCGTCGTGAGCAGGAGGAGTCGAGGCTGGTCTGCCCAGCGGGTTTCGTAACGGCCGACGAAACCGTGACGGCCGACGAAACTGTAACGGCCGACGAACCCAGGCTGGTCTGCCCAGCGGGTGCGACGCTCTTCTTCAGCACGCGTCTTCCCCTGAAACTCGCCTCACCGGCCCTGCGCACACGCGCACGCCGGATGGTCGCCTGCTACAAGGAAGGCTTCGGTCGGGTAGTCGACGGGCAGTACCCGTCCATGGCCCCCTCTTGGATCACTCCGCTCTACCCGCCGCCGCCGCCCGAGGAACTCCCCACAGGCGCCGTGGCGGGCGCACCCAAGCACCGGAGCATCACCGAATTCACACCCTTCGAATTCACACCCTTCGAGGAGCTCGCTTTCGGAAGCGCTGAGCGCCATGATGAGCGCTCGAGCACCGCGACTGCCTCCGGTGAACACGGCGCTCATCGCGGCGCTCAACCCGGCGGCGACGGCTTCTTTCGTCATGCGCTCGTGCAGCGTGACACAAGCGCACGCGAGTTCTGTGTCGTGCACTGCGTGTGCCTCGACCACCTCGAGGAGCAGGAGGTGGTCGACGAAACCGTAACGGCCGACGAAACCGTAACGGCCGACGAAACCGTAACGGTCGACGAAACCGTAACGGTCGACGAAACCAGGTCTGACGGGCGCCGTGTTGAGCGTCGCGTCCCCCTGTCGTGGGCAGACTCGCAGGCGTTCCTCGAGGCGTTGCTCGCACCGGCCGCCCGCCCCCCCCACCTCGTGGTCCTCGCGTGGCAGCCCGGCGACGTGGTGCTCTTCGACAACCTGAGCACGATGCATTCGGTGACGCCCACCCACGCGTACGGCGGCGCCAAGGGGTACGCGGCCGTTGAAGGCGAGCGCCGTCTGATGACACGCACCGCCATGCAGCCGGGAGTCCAAATGCTGTGCTAGATGGCAATTAGACTGAGGTCCATTTCAGCCAGACGGGCCGTGCGAGTCCGGGTATATAGGGGTACTAGGCGTTACCGTAGCTATGCGATTGCGGCGCCGCCTTTCAAACTACGGTACGCTAACCCTAACTGCAAACGGGTAACGGCACGCGCTTCGCCCCCGCGAAGAACATATTGTTTTTTTCCGAGGCAGCTTTTAAATCCAGTGTAAGATATCCACCTTCAGATTCAAGTGTGACTGGTGGCGCCGATGAGCGCTGTGGTGCCGCAGCAGACGCTGACGACGATGGCTACCGCTGCGAGCACGAGCACGACGAGGACGACGTCCACCGTTTGCTAATACTCGCCCACGAGACTGTGGATCACTTCTGGAGGTCGTGGCAGTTCGTTGTGGATGCCCTCACTGCCGTCCTGCGGCGTCCAGGTTGGGCGTGCGAGACTGCGCTCTCTCGATGTGTGACCACGCGTGGCTCGTGCTGGCCATGCTCCTCCGGCCCTTTGTGCGCACGCCGGGATTCTTTGAGCGTCGTTGCCTCGCGCGCGCTTTACGGATCAGCCCGACGAGTGGCCGGTGACCGACACCTTCTCGCTGCTCTGCGCCATCTGCGCGCTGAGCAACGTGATCATGGGTCTGATTTCGCTCGCCACACAAAGCTCGCAAGAGTCGCAAGAGCTTGCCTTTTGCCGAGCGCGCAAAAGGGCCAGAAATCTATTTGAGGCAACTCCTGGCACCCCTTTTCAGGTTGGTCACAGCAAAAACCCAAACGCAAACACCCACCGCCGCCGTCGAGATAGAGCTCGTTCGACTCCCTCCGTCACCAGACCTCCCTCGCCGCCAACGCATCGGACGACTCACTAGAAAAAAACAAACCAACCTGTTTTTACATCTGTCGACATTAATTGTGAGAGGCGTGGAGCTCTCTGCTTCAGAGACGTGAGGGGAGGCCGGGACTCTTTCAATAAATAACAAGAGCGATCATTGCGTACGCGATTATTCCGGTATCGTCTACAGAGAATTTCCAGCACGCGGAATCGCCGATGTTCTCGAAGAGTCAAGAGAGGTGGCGTCCACCGCGTACTGTCGTCATGGTGTCGTTGTTAAGTGGAGCTGTTTTGTGGTGACTCTTGGTCGCGCATGATGCGTGGTCGCGTATGCGGGCTCGTGGCCCCGGGGGCGCTGTAGCTTCGCGGTATCATTGTACCCCGGTACCGCGATACCGCATACCCCGAAAATTCGTCGAAGCTATACTCGAAAGCTATACGGCAACTTAACGTCGGGCGGGCAATCGCCATGGCAATCGCCGGGCGCGTACGTGGTACGACCGCGCATCCCCGAGATCTGTGTAACGGTCGATCCGGAATCCGCGCCCCGCGGGTCCCGTCGCGCGGGCGGGGCGAAGATCCCGAATTGCAACAAACATATTCCAAGTCGCAAATTCATCATACTGTTTCACTCCGATTTCCAACATGCAATCATCATTTAATGTGCAAGGTCCGAGCTCCGCCCGAGCACCGTACTGTGCTGTGGGGCTGGGCCGTGCCGTTCTCGCTGGGTGCAACCTCGACCCGATCCTGCACGACTTGTGAGCCCGCTCTACTCCTCTGCCCCCCACGAGCCAGCCCGTCGACCGAGCCACGCGTCGCTTCTTGGCGCGCATCGTGCTCATCCTCGCTCAAGGCGTGTGAAGGAGCTGTGAAGTAGGTGTGAAGAGTTTTCCTCCTCGGCTCAAGGCGTCGCGTCGTCGTCCGTCGGCGCCTGCGGCATCGTGAGGAGCGTGATCGCCTTTTGCAGGTTCGCAACCGCAGTGTCGATATTCTGGAACTGGAGACTCGAGACCGCCGACTTGGCGAGGCCGGCGGCCTCCACGATCGCGTTCCGGTCAGGCTTGAACCCCGGGTGTGAAGGCGGTGTGAACGAGGGGCCTCTGACGGGCGGCGCGTGTGAAGGAGGTGCCGGAGCTTGAAAGGAGCTCGAGCTAAAACCCGCCGCCGTAGAAGGCTGCGCGTGCGCGGGCGCGGGCGCCGCGGACGGAAGGTCGAGGTACGACGCGCCCCCATCGTAGTACGCAGCCCCTGCCGAGTGGCCAGGCGCGTCGTACTGGGCGGACGACGATGTCGCGGCCGGCGGCGGGTCGCCCTCTGGCGCGCCGCCATCGGCACCGTCCTCGCCAAGATCGAGGCCGCGCGGCGGCTCGGGCGCGCGCTTCTCCTTCGCGGCCTTGCAGATCTCGATGTACCGCCACTTGCCATATTTCACCTTCTCCGATAAGTCGTCCGGTAGCTCCCCAAACTCTTTGCACACCTCGAACAGCGTCGCAGCCGCGTAAAAGTCCTTGGCGGTCTGCAGCCTGGGCACGGTCGGCGTGGCGCGGTCGGCAGTGTCGGCGCGGTCGAAGAGCTCGCTCGCCTTCATCTCGATCAGCATCTGCGCGTCATCGAGGTTGCCCACCCGCTTCTTCTCCGCCTCGACCTGGTCCATGAGCCCGATCACGTAGCCCATGTCCGCCTTGGGGATCTGGGAGCGCACGGCCATCGCCTCCGAGAGCGCGTGGACCTTGCAGTAGTACGCAATCAGCGCTTCTCCCGCGTCCGACCGCTCCTTGGCCTGGTTCAGGTACGCGACGATCTTCCCTCTCAGCGACTGAGGGGGGGCGGCTGCCATGGTGTGCGCGGTGGCTGCGGAGCAGAGACAGGCGAGAGTCGAGCGGCGAGACGAGTAGGACGCACGCGCGGGTGCAGCCCTGCTCGCAAATCGAGGCGCATACTCCAACTTCACGAGCGCTCGGTTGCGCGACAAACAAGGCGCTGTTTCGGTGCGAGTTCATGCGATGCGACCCCCTTGCTAGGGTTTCCATGCGCGAAGTGTGATTTGCCAAGTTTCCGACTCAAAGTAGTCTTTGGGCCGAGCAGCCCTCGCCTTGCGAAGGCCTGGGCCGGCGGCCATGGCGCCGAAGAAGAAGAAGGGAATCGGGCCAGGCGTACAGGTGTGGGTCAAGGATAAGGCCATCTACGGCACGGATCTCTACGGCAAGGCGGAGGTGCAGTCGATCGACGAGAAGCAGCAGGTGACAGTGGTCACGTCGAACGGCGAGAAGACGCAGGAGCTCGTGCTGCCGTTCGAAGAGTGCCACCAGCCGCATCCAGGCGAGAACGTGCCCGACCACTGCCAGCTCATGTTCCTCTCACCGCCGACGCTGCTCGAGAACACGCGCGCGCGCTACATGGAGGACAAGATCCACACGCTCGTAGGCTCCATCCTCGTGGTCGTCAACCCGTTCCGGCGCATCCCGGGCATCTACGACGAGGCTATGATGCTGCAGTGCATCAACAAGAAGCTCTACAATGCGGGCTGCGGGCCGCACAAGTTTGCAATGGCCGAGCAGTCGTACGCCGCGATGAAGAAGCAGCGGAACAACCAATGCATCGTCGTCTCGGGCGAGTCGGGCGCGGGCAAGACGGAGACGAACCGGCAGCTGATGCGCTACTTGATCTGGCGCGGCAACCGCGACAAGACGAACGCTGAGGACACTCTCACCCAGAAGATTATGGACACCAACCCTATCCTCGAGGCGTTCGGGAACGCCAAGACGACGCGCAACAACAACTCGTCGCGATTCGGTAGGTACTGCTTGGTGCGTTTCGGGGACACGTGCGACGTGGTGGGCGCACAGGTGCGCGTCTTCTTGCTCGAGCGCTCACGCGTCACCTCCACCTCCAAGGCCAAGGAGCGCGCGTATCACGTCATGTACGAGGGAGGCGCTGAGGAACCACCATTGCCTCTGATGGCCTCTGATGGCCTCTGATGGCCTCTGATGGCCTCTGATGACCTCTGATGGCCTATGATGGCCCCTGATGACCTATGATGACCTATGATGGCCTCCCTCCTCAGGTACGAGCTCGTCGCGGGTAAGACGAAGCACACGAAAGCGCTCCCACCTGAGAGCTTCTACTACATCAACCTGTCGGGCACGATGGATTGCCCTGGGCGCAACGACGCAGGTACGTTGATTGCCACTGATTGACACTGATTGACACTGATTGACACTGATTGACACTGAGGACCTGCTTTGCATGCAAGTGCTCACCACGGCGCCCTCCCTCCCTCCCCTGGGCGCGACGACGCAGATGAGTACCGAAACACGGCCTCGGCGCTGCTGTCGGGCGTTGGGCTGTCGGCCGACGAAGCCGATCAAATGTAGGCAGGATTGTGCCCGATGGCCATGATTGCATGCATGCCAATATGGGTAGGATTGCGCCCGATGGCCATGATTGCATGCATGCCAATGTGGGTAGAATTGCGCCCGATGGCCATGATTGCATGCATGCATGCCATTGCCTCTGAGCGCCTCTGAGCGCCTCTAACTTCATCCTTCATCAGGTGGGCCGGCCTCGCGGGTATGATGTGGCTGGGCAACATAGACTTCGGCACTGCCGACACGGCGACCGTCAACGCCAAAGGAGCCGATGACCCAATCCGTGTCGCGGAGAAACTCCTGGGCGTGGGTGACATGGAGAAGCTCCTGACCACACGAGCGATCACCGTCAACGGCGAGGTTACCTTTGCGAAGCACTCGGTGCAAGGGACACTGAGTGCCTCGAAGGACCTCCGATGGCCTCCAGTGACCTTGGATGACCTCAAATGACCTCAAATGACCTCTGAGGACCTCTGATGGACATCTGATGGACATCTGATGGCATCCAGTGACCTTGGATGACCTCAAATGAGCTCGGATGACCTTAAATGACCTCGAATGACCTCCGATCGCCTCTTGATTGCCTCCGATTGCCTCGGAGGACCTCTGAGGACCTCCAATGAGTGACCTCTGATGGCCACCCTCATCAGGTACCCAATGCATGCGCCGCACGCGACGCGCTCGTCAAGATCATGTACGCGCGCCTCTTTGTGGCTCGGCGGACTCAAGGCGGACCGCGGCATGCAAGTGCTCACCACGGCGCCCGACCCCTCCCTAATTAGGTACGCGCGCCTCTTCTCGTGGCTCGTGGTGCGCATCAACCAGACTGTCGATGACGTCAAGCGTGCCAAGCACTACATCGGGCTGCTCGACGTGTACGGCTTCGAGTTCTTCGAAGTGAACTCGTTCGCTGCATGCAAGAGCTCATCCCGGCGCCCGCCCTCTTCCCCACAGATACGGCTTCGAGTTCTTCGAAGTGAACTCGTTCGAGCAGCTGTGCATCAACTTTGCGAACGAGAAGCTTCAGCAATTCTTCCTCTCGACCGTCTTTGAGAACGAAGGCAAGGCGTACAAGGAGGAGGTGCGAGTGGTTCTGATCGCCTCTGATCGCCTCTGATCGCCCCTGATCGCCTCTGATCGCCTTTGATCGCCTCTCGTCGGCACACAGGGCATCGCATGGACGCCAATCGCATACCAGGACAACAAGCAGGTACGTTGATTGCCACTGACTGCCACTGATTGCCACTGATTGCCACTGATTGCCACTGATTGCCACTGATTGCCACTGACAACAACAATCACGTGCGTTCGACAACAAGCAGATCATCGACCTGTGCGAGAACGCCACGGGTGGCATCTTCAAGCTGCTCGATTCCGCCTGCAAGGCACCCAATGCTACCGGTAAGGCCTTTTGCTCTGGCCTGCACGAGGCACACGGTAAGAAGTCCGCAGCGGTCTTCGGTGCTCCTAAGATGGGCAAGGCGGAGAAGCGCGGGAAGGAGGACCACTTTCTCGTCAAGCACTTCGCGGGCGAAGTCATCTACTTTGCGGGCGATGAGAAGGAGCCGGGTACGTTGATTTGATTTGAGTTGATTGCAATCGGGTACGTTGAGTTGATTGCTCCTCGTACCCGATGGCAATCAACATCGGGTACGTTGAATTGATTGCCATCGAGCGTCACAAAGCGCATGCCTCCTCAGGCTTCCTCTGATGACCTCTGATGACCTCTGATGACCTCTGATTATCTCTGATGACCTCTGATGACCTCTGATGACCTCTGATGACCTCTGATGACCTCCCTTCTCAGGCTTCCTCGAGAAGAACAATGACTCTCTCGCCAAAGAGGTCGAGGCGCACCTACTCGAATCCAACAAGCCTATCGTACGCAGCCTGTGCACCCTCGAACCCCGACAAGGAGGGTGCCTCCAGTGCTCACCACGGCGCTATTTCCCCACAGGTACGAGACCTGTGCAAGCCCGAGCCCGAAAAGGAAGGTGGCGGTGGCAAGCAGAAGGCACAGTCCTCGTTTGCGTCCGTCGGCGACAAGTTTGTCAAGTCGCTTCGCGACCTGATGACCGAGCTGCAGTCGTCGCAGGCGTGGTTTGTGCGCTGCATCAAGTCGAATCCCCAACTGAAGCCTCTGCTTATGAACGGAGAGGTGAGCGCGCCTGTTGGGACTCGGAGTGCCTCTGAGGATCTCTTGATTGCCTCCCTCATTAGGTGATCGCGCCTGATGGGGCTTAGAGTGCCTCCGAATGCACCAACAGGCTTCTGATGGCCTCCGATGGCCTCTGATTGTCACTGATGGCCTATGATGGTCACTGATGGTCACTGATGGCCACTGGTTGCCACTGATGGTCGCTGGTTGCATGCCTCCTTAGTCGGTGATCGACCAGCTGCGCATGAGCGGGACGCTCGACGCGGTGCGATTGATCCAGGGCGGATACCCGACACGCATTCCTTACGAGGCAGTCCACTCACGGTACGCTTTCCTTACGAGCGGCGATGCCCAACGGCTATGCCCAACGGCTATGCCAAACGGCTTTGCCCAACGGCTATGCCCAACGGCTATGCCCAACGGCTATGCCCAACGGCTATGCCCAACGGCTTTGCCCAACGGCTATGCCTAACGGCTCTCGGGACCGACGCTGCATGCATATGCTCACCACGGCGCCATCCTCTCGGCTATGCCCAACGGCTTTCGGGACCCTCCTCGGGATCGACGCTGCATGCATATGCTCACCACGGCGCCATGCTCTCCCCACAGGTATGCGAAGCTGCTCTCGGACGTGCCCGGTGTCGACATGAAGTCCCTCACTCCAGCCGAGTTCTGTGAGGCGATCGCGGAGGCGTGCGGTGTGAACAAGGACGAGTACTCGCTCGGCACGACGCGCATGTTCTTCAAGATGGGGGCAGCTGCCTTCCTCGAGGAGCTCGCCGAGGCAGATCCCGAGGAGATGAAGCCCAAGCTGATGGAGATGTTCGCCCTCTTTGAGGCCAAGCGCCGGTGAGTGCCTCGGATGACCTCGGATGACCTCGGATGACCCGCTGATGGCCCGCTGATGAGCTCTGATGACATCCCTCATCAGGGCCAAACCCATGATGGAGAAGACGGTCGCGATGTGGTTACATCGGCGCCGTTACGAGGCGCTGCTCCCCCAAATTAGGAAGGAGCAGCATGCAAGCAAGGAGAAGGCGGAGAAGGCGTATGCGAGGCACATGGAAGAGGCGCGCAAGAAGGAGGAGGAGGAGAGGCGCCGTCGTGAGCAGGAGGAGAGGTGTGTGCTGCTGCTGCTGCTGCTGCTGCTGCTCACGACGGCGCCTCTCCTGCTGCTGCTGCTGCTGCTGCTGCGTGGCCCGCTGCCAAAGGATGGCCACGCAGCAGCAGCGATGGCCTTCCTGTGAATGCCGTGTCCTCCTGTGATTGCGTTGGGCGACCTTTCTGTTGGCCATCGCCGATGGCGCTCGCGACGGCGCTCGCGATTCGTGATTGCGCCGATGGCGCTCGCGATGGCGCCTGCTGCAGCGTGCACGATTGCTCCCTTCATCAGGCGAGCTGCAGTGGAGGCGGCCACTGATGACCTCTGATGACCTCTGATGACCTCTGATGACCTCTTGATTGCTCCCTTCATCAGGCGAGCTGCAGTGGAGGCGGCCACTGATGACCTCTGATGAGCTCTGATGACCTCTGATGACCTCTTGATTGCTCCCTTCATCAGGCGAGCTGCAGAGGAGGCGGCCAAGGCGGCGGCCGAGGCGGCCGCCATCGAGGCCGCGGCATCCAAGGAGCGCGCCGTGGCGGGCGCGGCGGCGGCGGCGGCGGGTGCGGCGGCGGCGGCGGCCAAAGCGAAGGAGATGCAAGCCGCCCTTGCAGCAGGAGCGGTCTCGCAACAGGAGGCGGCCGTGGTGATGCACGAGGCCGCTGTCGTCGCCATGGAGGCCAAGACAGCGGCCGTTGAGCAGCAGATAGTGGCCGCGGCCGCGATACAGGTGATGGCGCTGATTGCCACTGATTGCCACTGATTGCCACTGATTGCCACTGATTGCCTCCCTCATCACAAGACAGCGGCCGTTGAGCAGCAGATTGTGGGCGCGGAGATTGCTCCGAGATTGATCCGAGATTGATCCGAGATTGCTCCCTTTAGATTGTGGCCGCGGCCGCGATACAGGTGGCGATCAACTCGGGGCCCTCGACAAGCATGCAGGTGCTCACCACGGCGCCATGTCCCCTTCCCCACAGGTGGCGATCAACTCGGGGCCCTCCGAGGCGGAGGCACGCGCCACCAAGGTGCGCGGAGATCTCGTGACAAATCTCGTGACGACACTGGTCCTCTGTGTGTCGTGTGTCCATCACACACACTGTCACCCCCCTTGGCGGCAGGTGCTCGGAGATCTCGCGACGAAACTTGCGACAAGCATGCAAGTGCTCACCTCGGCGCCATGTCCCCTGGCGGCAGGTGCTCGGAGATCTCGCGACGAAACTTGCGACAAGCATGCAAGTGCTCACCTCGGCGCCATGTCCCCTTGGCGGCAGGTGCTCGGAGATCTCGCGACGAAACTTGCGAGTGGGGCGACGGACGACGCGTCGTTGCTCAGGGCGGTCAAAGCTGCGGGCGGGATCGAGAGGGTGGTTTCGCTCGCAAAAGGGAACCTGGACTCACTCGCCGTGCAGGTGATGACGTCATTGCCCTGATTGCCACTGATTGCCTCTGATTGCCTCCCTCATCGGGAATCTGGACTCACTCGCCGTGCAGGTGATGACGTCATTGCCCTGATTGCCACTGATTGCCTCTGATTGCCTCCCTCATCGGGAATCTGGACTCACTCGCCGTGCAGGTGCAGTACGCGGCCTCGGTGCGCGACTGTTGCTTATGCGAGGAGCTGGCTCTCGATATGGGGAACGCGGGGGGGATTGAAACCCTCATCAAGGCTGCTCAGAAGCACTACGACTCACCGGAGGTACAGGCTGATGGCCTCCTGATGACCTCCCTGACTGCCTCCCTGATGACCTCCCTGATGACCTCCCTGATGGCCTCCCTGATAACCTCCTGATAGCCTCCTGATGACCTCTCTGATAACCTCCTGATGGCCTCCTGATGACCTCCCTGACTGCCTCCCTGATGACCTCCCTGATGACCTCTCTGATAGCCTCCCTGATGACCTTCTGATGACCTCCTGATGGCCTCCTGATGGCCTCCATGATGACCTCCTGATGACCCTCAATGGCCTTTGATGGCAGGTGCAAGCCAACATCGCGGGTGCCATGCGCAATTTGAGCGACTTTGATGAGTGCGCCATCGACATCGCGACGGCTGATGGGCTTGAGGTGCTCACCACGACGCGCTCACCACGACGCTCGTCAAGACGGGCGCCGCGCACCTCGACATGCATGCACGTGCTCACCACGGCGCCATGCCCCCTTCCCTACAGGTGCTCGTCGATGCTTTCGCGCGTCACCAGAGTTCCCTCGAGGTGGCGCGGGCAGCGGCAGATGCGATGTGGGGTCTCTCGGTCAATGATGAGGTGAGAGGTGCCGCGGATGGTCGCTGAGTGCGCGCGGATTGCCTCCCTGCATGCTGATTGCGTCCCTCATCAGGTGGCCGCCCTCATATGGGCTGCATCGATTGCATGCTGATTGCCTCCCTGCATGCCGATTGCGTCCCTCATCAGGTGGCCGCCCTCATGGAGGACATGGGCTGCATCGATTCGCTCATCAAGGCGGCGGCGGCGCATCCGAACAGCGAGGAGGTGCAGGCCAGCACCGCCGGCGCCATGCGCAACCTCGCCGTCTCAGATGACTCGAAACAGTCGATTGCGGATGCAGAGGGGCTCGAGATGCTCATCAACGCTTCTCGAGTGCACCTCCAGAGTGCAACGGTTCAGACGCAGGTGACGGCGCGGCCCTGCGGAATCTGTGCATGCTGATGGCACTGCATTGCGGCTGATGACCTCCCTGGCGTCTGACGCAAGTGACGGGGCTGATGACCTCCCTGGCGTCTGACGCAGGTGACGGCGGCACTGCGGAATCTGTCCCTCGTGGAGGAGATTGCGGAATCCATCGCGCTCTCGGGTGGGATCGAAGCGCTCATTGCCGCCGCAGGGGCGCACCCACAGAACCAAAAGGTGCTCGCCACGACGCGCGCGCCGTCTGTGCCACGGATGACCTCTGATTGCCGATGGCGTTCGATGGTGTTTGATGGCGTTTGATGAGCTCCGATGGGATTGGCTCCCTCATCAAACATGCTCGCCTTCACTGCATGCAAGTGCCCACCACGGCGCCCCCCCTCATCACAGGTGCTCGCTGGCACGGCGGGTGCGCTGCGCAACTTGACTGTGACTGACGAAATCGCGAAGCACATTGCGCTCGCGGGCGGCCTCGAAGCGCTCATCGCCGCCGCCGAGGCGCATCCCGAGTCAGCGGAGGTGCAGTCGGAGGCGGCGGGCGCGCTGTGGGGTCTCGCTATCACCGAGGAAATAGCCGAGGCCATCTGCGCCAAGGGAGGGATCAAGGTGCTCACCACGGCGCTCGTCAAGACGGGCGCCGAGCACCTCGACATGCATGCATGTGCTCACCACGGCGCTATCCCCCCTGCCCCAGGTGCTCGTCAAGGCGGGCGCCGCGCACCTCGACAAGCCGCGCGTGCTCGCACGTGTGTCGGGCGCGCTGCGCAAGCTGTCGGCCAACTCGGAACATAAGCACGAGGTGATTGCCGCACTGATGGCCACTGATTGAGCCGCTGACGGCCACTGATGGCCACTGATTCAGCCGCTGATGCACACCGATGCACACTGATGCACACTGACGCACACTAACGCACACTGATCAAGTGGCCGAGCAGGACGGGATCCACATGATGACCACTGATGCTGTCCACTGATGATGACCACTGATGACCTCTTGATGGCGTCCCTCATCAAGTGGGCGAGCAGGACGGGATCCAGATGATGACCACTGATGTTGTCCACTGATGATGACCGCTGATGACCTCTTTATGGCGTCCCTCATCAGGTGGCCGAGCAGGACGGGATCCAGATGCTGTTGCGGGGGTCCGAGATGCACCTCGACGACGCCGTCGTGCAGGCGGGCGTGATGGGCGTCATTTCCAACCTGTCCGTCGATGACGAGATCGAACAGACGATTGCGACGGCGGGCGGGATTGAGATGCTCATCAGGGCGGCGCAGGCGCACCGGACGGACGCAAAGGTGCAGGCACGCGTGGTGCGTGCGCTCACCAACCTGTCGGTGCATGAGTCGAATAAGGAGCGGATCGCCTCCGCAGAGGGGCTTCAGACGCTCCTCGATGCCGCTGCTGCCCACCTCGAGTCGGCCGAGGTGCATGCCGGGGTCGTGGGCGCGCTGCGCAATCTCTCAGTCGCTCCTCGGATCGCTCCCATGCTGGTGAGCGCGGGCGGCATCGAGGTACTCATCAAGTCGGCCAAGAAACACGGGACCAACATGGTCGTTCAGGCGGGGGTAGCCGGCGCCTTCAAGAACCTCGCCGTGGACGCGGCGTACCGTCAGCAGATCCTCGATGCGGGGGGACTGGTGGTGCTCGACCTCGCAGCCGGCTACCACAAGACTAACGAGCGACTCGTAGCGATCATTGACGAAGCCAAGGCGAATCTGCGTGGCGAGATGCGCGACCCAAATAAGGCAGAGGAGAGCAGCAGCAGCGGCGGCGACACGACTTCGCGCCAAAAGAGCAAGAAGAAGGGCAAGAAGCTCGCGCTCGCGAGCGCGCCCGCGTCCGACGAGCCGGGCGTGCCCTCGCAGCGCGCGCAGGCGTCGCAACGCGGACCGGCGCCCTCGGTACGCGCGGCAGGCAAGCTCACTCAGAGCTTCGGAGGCCTTTCGAGGCGACGAGCGCCCTCCAAGAAATGAGAAGAGCGTTGTCGCTGTCTGCACTCTCCCGCGCTCCTGCACGCACAGAGCACCACGAGAAAAGAGAACTCTCTCGCAGATATATTAGGGAAAACGTGCCGAAGAACTATATCCTACTATATAAGATAAGCGTCTTGACGATAAGTTGCGATCGGCTAGTTTTGTATCACCTTTTTGTATACCCCGGTTGTGCATACACAGCGAGTGCGTCTACCTATACGTACCCCCTCGCGTAGTATACATAGTTTCTGCGTATAAGGTTCTAGGTTCACACCCGACCGCGTAATTAACCGCGTAAACGCAGGAGGAAAGAGGAATCTACGTTACTACGAACCGTAATGACACTGACGCACACACGCACCACACGACGCTCATGGCGAGACAGCCCGGGCTCATAGTAGTAGCCTATCGGAGCGGGTATCTGGCACACATTCCTCATCGCCCGGCATAGAGCGCGCGTATGCCCCCCTAGCCCTACTCCTCGCAGTTGCACGGTTTGTTTACCCGGTACTTGTTGGTTGTCGCAGTCCCTTGCGAAATTCTACCTCGCAACCCCTTGCACGATACCTCGCAACCCATTGCACGATGCCGAACTTCATAGGTCGCAGTTATATCGCAGCACCTTGTACGATCGAAGGCAACGAATTAGAGTAGCCCCTTGCACGATGGCTTCTGATTTTTTCATTTAGGTGGCATGAAAGCGACCTTCCTGATTGCGCTCTTGGATGTGATTGATGTGCTCCTGGATATCAAATTGCTCCTGGATGTCAAGCTCCTGATTATGTTCCTGATTATGCTCACCATGCTCCTGATCAGGCTCTCATACTGTCGGCTGTATCGAGGGCCGCAGCAAAGACGGCCGCAACATCGGCGGCCGCAACATCGGCGGCCGCAACATCGGCTACCTTTTCTTTCCGCGCCCCAGCGTTCTGGAGCGTCATTAGCGAGGCTTCAAATTCCGACGGCGCGGAGGATCCCTTGAACAATCTCGCCTCTTTGTTTGTTTTTACCAAGGCCCCCGCGCGTTGCCAGGCCTTCTTGGACTTTGAGCCCATCCCCCAGCCCAGCCGGCCGAGGATGGAGCGGCGCTTGCGCTGCTCTTCTCCATGCCTCTCAAAACTCATCTTTTGCCATTCCTCCACGACGATGGCGAAGTCCTCGTAGACAATCTCATCTGATTTGACGGCTTTCATGGCTGTGGCTACGTGCTGCCTGCCCAGGTTGGGGTACATGGCGTCGAGGATCAGCCGAACCTCCGCCTTCTCGAGCTTCTTCGACTTGTCAAGGTCGAAGGTGTCAAACGTCTTCCGCATGATCTGATCCACTTCTTTATCGGTCAGCGTCGACCCGTTGCTTTCCATTTTGAGCGCCTTGAGCTTCTTGACCATCATCGTCCGATTTCTCTGGATCTGCCAACCCTTGTATAGCACCCTCGCAACTGAGTAGGACAAGAACAGCAACATGCCTCCAACTATGACAAGCAGGAAGAATGCCTCCTGCTCCAAACCCTTTAGGATGAAGCCGACCACAAGGCACGGGAAGAGGACAAAGGGAAGCAAGATCCGGAAGACGCCGTCGACGGAGACGGCCAGGACCTTGCAGCCGAAGCGGATCAAAGCGTGCACGACGATCGTCTCTACGAGCCCCGCGAGGATCACGAAGAACTGGACGAGCGCAAACTCGTCAGTCCAGATGAGGCTGCTGAGCGTCCCCAGGCCCAGGTCATTGTTGGCGCGGGTAACCACCAGCAACAGGGCAATGATGTGGAGCGAGGCGCGAGCACCGACAAGCGGAGGGACGGTCGCGTCCATGTACAGGCTGAGGAGCGGCGCCTCAGAGATGACAATGGAGGGTATCAGCTGCTTGATGATGAAGAGGTCGTTGTTGCGCCTGATCTTCAAGACCACCGGGCAGACGCTTTCCCTGGACTGCCGCAAGGCCGGGTCGAGGAAGATGTCCTTTTCGATATCCGCTGCACGGCAGCCGCCGCCTGCAGTGCCACAACTATCCCAGAGCCACGTGGCCGACTGGGGAAGGATACGGTTCGAGTCTTGCAAGCTCAACGTCTCCTTGTAGCGCAACTGCTCGACCAGATCGTCGCACCCGCTGAGCTGCACAGTCGGCAGCCTGAGATCGATGGAAATGGTCTGCCGGTCGAAGGGGAAGTTGCGATAATTGAAGTCCTGTGCCAATGTAACAGCCTCGCGGATTCGCAGCCTGGCCACTGCGCCGCTTTGAGAATAGAGGGAATCCAAGAGTTTCCTTTCGCGAGCGGGCTCTGTCTCGGTGGTACCAAGGGCGAGCTTCGGGCGCCAGTAGAGATTCGCATGCTTCGACTCGGTCGAGGCCACACTCGAAAGCATCGTATCGAGGACCCGGCGGCAAGGCGAGGTTTCGAGGCGAGTGTCGTTCCACGTCAGATTGTAAGCTAGGGTGAACTCAATCTGCACGCCAGAGCCTTTGACCTTGTCGACTGAAATGCGGAACTCGCCCAACGCGAAGCTGCCAGTCACCAAGGGGGCCGTGCCAACTCGTGCAATGCGAGGCATCGAGATGTAGTCGCTCCCGAGTGCACTCTCTTTCTCCATGCACGCGCTGACTGCCGCCTCCGTCGTGCAGTAACGATGCCCGCACTCCGCGGTGTTGCACTGCGGCCAGCACGTCGTGGCGTCCAGATACATGAATTCGAGGCAGGAAACTGAGAGGGAAGCACTTGTCCTCGCGATGTTTGAGCACTCGCTTGGGCAGCTCGTGCAATGGCTGCGCAGCCCGCAGTCGTCACAGTCCGAGCCGAGTTCGCACCTGGCTGGGGAGCGGCGGCCGTTCGCCAAATATATGATTCCGTTGCTGTTCGCGCCATCCTCGCATATGCCCTGACTTTGCGGAAACCTCACGTTGCACGTGTTCTGGCAGAGAGAGGGCGGCGGGCTGGGCGGACTGGGCGGGGAGGGTGGGGGGGGCGATGAGGGTGGTCGGTTTGGTCTAGGCGGTGAGCTTGGAGGCGAATAGATTGCAGTGGCGGTTGTAGCCTCGGCTATTTCCAGGCCGGTGATTGTGACGTTGTTCCCAAAGAACCCCATGAGCGAGGTCAAGTAAGTCATGTTGTAAGATTGCATCAGAGTTCTCTTTTGCCTTGGGGCGAGGTTGGCGCCATTGAGGAGCACGGACTCGAGTCCGCAGATCACCGGTGCGGAGGGGGGGGGGGGGGGGGGGGGGTCGGGCGCTAGGAGCTCTCCCTATGCCGTATCGCTCGTGATACAGCCCCATGCCAAGAGCGATCATCTCCACCGAAACATCACCAGAACTGGCGACGGGAAGGGGAGGCGGCGGCGGCGGCGGAGGTGAGGGTGGGGATGGCGGCGCTCTCGGAGCAATAGGAGGACAGTTACGCAGCCGCGCGGAATCCGTCCAGGTGACTATGGCCATGATTTTCAGCGTCTTGATACCCCCGTTGGTCGTGTCAATTGGGTTGTTAAGCGTCACCTGGCATCTCGGCGTACCGCCGCAACCCATCTGATTGACGGTCCCTGCTGTGAGCCTGTTGCTATCTTGTTGATTCCATGGCGTGGTGCCGGTAACAGAAGGGGTAGGAACTTGCCCAGTGCCCAGAGTGCAATTATTATTAGAGGCGGCGGTGCAAGCAGTGCTGAACCCGTTGAACTTGTACGTGATGATCAGCTGGGGGAGGACCATGGCATAACCAGTGTTGGCCGCAATCGGAGCCACTGGGGGCAGACTGGGTGGTCTGGGTGGAGGTGGAGAAATAGGGACTATGAAGGTATAGATTTTGTCGATCCTTGGCGTCTGATAGGGATCATAAGGGTTCGTGAAGATTAGATTGCCGTAAGCCCAAGAGCCAGAGACCCAGCCGAAACCCCAGTAGGATTTCAGAGTCAACGTGCACGTCGAGCCCGGCACGATAGAGGGGGACGGTCTCACCCTCTGCGGCATAACTCCGTTGGGGTATGAGGTGCCGTCGGTGCAAGTTAATGCCCATTTGCAATAATCCGGATAATAGTCAAAGTCGACGACAATCTCAGGCCCAACCGGCGCAAATTGTGGCGGCGGCGCAGATGGTGGCGCCCTCGCAATCAGGCGAGGGCCACAGGTGTTACAGTCCGTACCGAGGTCGCACCACGACCACTCCGATCCTGGTCCGCCATCGTTGCAGTTGCCGTAAAATTGATTAATTGCGCATGTGTTGTCGCATCGGTAGAAAGAGCCATCGGGGATCGGAGAGTAAGGAGGTGGTTTCGGAGGTGGTTTCGAAGGTGGTCTCGGAGGAGGTGGGCGCGGAGGTGGGCTCGGAGGTGGACGCGAAGGTGGTTTCGGAGGTGGGCGCGGAGGTGGGCTCGGATAAACATAACGGGGGCCACAGTCGTTGCAGTCGGTTCCGAATGAGCACGCTGAGAGCGTTGCGCCCGGGCCGCCGTCGTCGCATTGCATTGGAATTCCAATGAGATAAATTCCACATATATTGCTGCACACTACTAAATTATGAGTTGCTGCGCATGTGTCGATGAGACCCAGCACCATGGCGAGCAACATTGCGAACGAAGAACGCATCCGAACGGAGCCGCGCCGAATCACAGTATCTGCGAGGCACAGCAACAGGGCTTGATTGTGAGGCCTCGTCGGGCGCGCGCACAGGGGGCGCGGCGCGCGCCGCAATTTCCGGCTGGGAGGTGCCAAGGGAAAGGTGCCGAGGGATCCCCCGCGATGCACGCGCCCGGGAGTGGCGCTGAGGCTCGCCGGCTTGGTCTTCAGACCTTGGCGGCACCCGGTTGCAGACCACAGGGCCGAGCCCAAACGCCGTCGGTCGAGGGTCTCAGAATTGGAGAGAAACAAGCGAGGTCTATTTTCGTTTCCATCGTAAGTTTGGATTGATTGCGGACTCGCTCTGCGATGCTACAAAAAGGAGATCTGATTTCGTCAAGTCGTTTTTCGAAATAAGAATTAAATTTTGAATGATCTATTTTTGTCAAAGTGGCGATTGACGGCCGTCGAGCCGATGGGGTCTGCTCGTCGGGCGCGCGCACAGGGGGCGCGCGCGCGCGCCGCAATTTCCGGTTGGGAGGTGCCTGCCAAGGGAAAGGTGCAGAGGGATCCCGCGCGACGCGCTGGCGCCGGCGGGACCCGGGGTGGCCGGGAGTGGCGCTGAGGCTCGCCGGCTTGGTTTGCACACCTTGGCGGCACACGGGTGCAGACCACAGGCGATTCCCAAACCAGGCACGACCTTTTCAACTGTGAGTTCCAGAGTTGGTGCCTTCTCGGGAGCACGCTCCGGCTCACAGTTAAGCTCACAGCCGTTTCACACAGAGCAATTGACACAGAGCTCAGAGCTGATCGACCAAACCCAATACGAATACCGCCGGTCTGAGACTGGAATCGAATAGTCTCAGAATTGGTGACCATCTGACAAACAAGAAACAAGCGAGTCTAATAATAATTTTAGAAAGTGTCTAATTTTAGATAGAGTGCGGACTCTCGCTCTGCGATGCTACAAAGGGGGATGTGCTCCGCTCTCCGAGATGGTATGAGACTGACTGATCGCATGAGACTAATCGCATGAGACGGAGTGTCCACGACTCAGCGAGCTGCCGCGCCCGAGAAGGCGCGTCCCACGAGGCCATCCATGAATCCGAGAGGCGTGTTCGGATCGGGCGGCGGGGGCACGAGAGATGCGCCAGGGTTAGCCGGCGCTCGACGCCCCGCCACGGCGCCGCCGCGAACGAGGTGGCCGGAACCGGTGCCGGTACCGGTAGGTCGGCGTGGCGCCGCCCGATCGCCTCCACCTGCTGCGACTGCCATCGGCCCGGCGACCATTGTGCCGCTGCCGCTGCTGCCACCAGTGCCGCTGCTGCCACCAGTGCCGCTGCTGCCACCAGTGCAGCTGCTGCCCGCTCTGCCGCTGCTCCCAGCTGTGCCCCCAACGGCTTCGGCCCCACCGATGCCACCCAGCTCTCTCGACGCGACACGTGCAAGGCCACCCGCCATGGCGGCCTGTGCGGCAATCTGGAGCGCCACGGATTCCCGACGCAGTGCAGTGGCCGAGGCGGCGGCGGCCGCGGCGGCGGGCGTCGGCCCGCGGGCGATGCCTCCCGAGCTTCCCCGCGCACGCATGGGCGGCTGCCTGCCTCCGAGATTACCTCCGAGATCACCTCCGAGATCACCTCCCGAGCTTCCCCGCGCACGCAAGGGCGGCGGCTGCGTCGTCAGCGGCTCTCGAGTGAGGGACGGAAGAGAGCCCAAACTAGGCAAGTCCATCGGCACGGCTTCGGTGCGCGGCAACACTGCCTCCGTGCGCGCCAACGGTCCAGAGCGCGCCATGCCGAGCGCCCCTGTGCGCGACACGCCGAGCGAATTGCCGATCAGATTGATATCTTCGAAGCCGATGCCCGCACCCGCCGCCATACGCTCAGCGGCGATGCGCTCGGCAGCCACCGACGCGGGCGCGCGGCTCTGCTGCCACGGCCGACCGACGGCCGAGCTGAACGCCGCGCTGCTCCCGCCGCCGCCGCCACTGGCACTGCGTCCGATTGCGCGCAGCGACGCGGGCATCTCGCCGCCCGCTGCCCTGCCAATGCTGATCCCTTGGCCTGCGATATCCATCAACGGCGGCGGGGTGGGCAGCACCGTACCACTCGTCACGGCGACTGTGCCGTTGACGGCGCCGGGGCGCTTGGCGGCGCCCACGGCGGCGCGATCTCGTTGCGCCTCGGCCTCGATCTCGTTGAGCTCGGCGAGGAGCGGCGCGATCTGAGCCGCATCGTATGCGACCACGCGTGCGGCGAGGGACACGTCCACCCGGCGCTCATCACGGCGCGAGGCCACTCCCGAGCTCGCGCTGCCGTGGGCGTCGCGCGTCGCGGCCGATGGAACATCGTACGCGACCGAGGCCCGGCCGCCGAGGCCGCTGTGGGGATTCGAGAGGGTGAGGAGCAGATCGTAGTCTTCGGGTGTGATCTCACGATGCTGTAGACTGGCGACAGCCTCGTGGAGCGAGCGGCCCGCTATCGCCGCCTCGGTGCCGCCGCCGCCGCCACGGCTGCCGCCGCCACGGCTGCCGCCGCCGCTGACGCCACCGCTGCCACTGCCGCTGCTGCCGCCGCTGCTGCTGCCGCTGCTGCTGACGCCACCGCCCGTGCCGCTGGGTGCGTCCTCATCCGGTGCACCCGTCTCGACGCCGTAGATGTCGCGGCGGCACGTCGCGGCCGCCCAGGTGCCGCCTGGCCGCTCCTTGACCCCAAACGGGTGCTCCGGATGCATGCACGACGCATAGCAGTCTCCGCACAGGTCGGTAGGCCATGGTACGGTCGGACACACAAGGCAACGGTAGCGCGCCCCGACGATCGGCGTGGCGCGGCACGAGCGACAGCGCGCGCCGCGGTGAGACGGCGGCCGCCGTCCAGGCGCCGGGGCGCCTCCCGCGGCCCCCGCGGCCCGCAGGCCGCCGCGTGCACCTGCTCGGACGGTTTCGGCCGTTGGCCTCGGCCTCATCACCTCCGCTGGCCCCGAGGCCCATTCGCCACGGCAGTGAGGGCATGAGAGCTTCTGGCCGATGGCGGTCTGGTGCTCGGCCCATCGGGCAAAGCAGCGCCGGTGCAGCGACTTGCCGCACGAGCGGCGGCACCAGTCGAGCTCGCCGGCCTCGTCGTCCTCTGGCCCGATGTCCTCATAGCAGATCGGACACGGGTCGGGGTCGGCGGTGTCGTCTATCGGACGGCGGGGCACGTCGAGCGGATCGCATTCGTCGCACTCGCTGTCGCTCTGCGGTGGCGCCGCCGCCCACTGCCGCGCTTCGAGCCGCCGCATCGCGGCGGCACGGGCGCGGCTATCTACGAGCGCCTCAAGCTCACTGTCGGTGAGCGAAGCTTGCCAGCAGCGCTGATCGGTGGGCTCGAGCCGAAAGACACGCAGCAGTACGAAGGCGACATGCACGCACGGCTGCTCGCGCGCACCGCACGAGCATGAGTGCACTGAGCCGATGTTGACCTTGAGCTTCTTGCTCTCCTGGTCGGACTTTAGTACGAACGACGTCGGGCCGGGTGTCTGCACCACAAAGAATCCGCCCTGCCTCGCCTGCTCCATCCGAGCCTTGAGCGCGTCCGAAGGCTTGGAGACGAACGGACGCTCACGAAGGGTGGCCATGTTCACGTGATTCGCGCCGAAGAGCCACCAACGTGAAGGGGCCCGCGGCCGTTGCCGACGGCGGCGTCGAGGTCGTTCACGTGAACATTTGTATTCATACTGTATTTTTCTCTTGCGCTCCATCAAGCCCCAGTCCATACAACCACATGCCATGCACGTACGAGGCGCCCAACGCAACCGAACGTACGGTCGGGGGAGGGGGCGGGGGTGGGCGCGCGCCGACTCGGGAGCAGCTTCTCAGCATCCAGGCGAGAGGAGCAGCCCCTCGGGCACGTGGGGCAGGAACTCGAGGAGCGCGCCGGTGAAGTTGCCCGACGCAGCGTCGAAGGTGAGTAACGCTCGATTCGTCTGCTCCAGCACGTAGAGCACGCCACTGTGCTGGAGCAAGCCGGCGGGGTGTATGAGGAGATCGTGCTTGATGAGTTGACGAACCCGGAACACGTCGCCCTCGATGGGGTCGTGCTGCGCGGATGGTGAGGGTGGCGGCGGGGAAAGGGCCGGTGACTGGTCCACTGACGGCGGCGGCGACGGCGGCGAGGGCGGCGGCGGCGAGGGCGGCGGCGGCGAGGGCGACGGCGGGGGCGGCTCGGCAGACTGCTGAGACTCGATAGGCAATGTAGTGATGCGCTCGAGCACATAGACACCGGGCACCACCATGCCCTCACCGGCCGAGCCATGGCCACCGGCCGAGCCCACGTACAGCCGCTCTCCGCTCGAGCCGCTGTGGAAGTGGACCCCGATCGGCTTGGGAACGTGAGTCGAGCGTAACGGCTCCCCCGTGCACACGTGCCAGATCTTATCGGCGTGCTTATCGGCCACGTGGCTGCACCCGTCGTCGTCGAGGGCGATCCCGCGCAATGGCCCGCTCGCGGCGTTGATGCCGTCGTTGGCGTGCTTGGTGGGCCACGCCCACGACGGCGTCGACTCACCCTCGAGCTCAGGTTCGTCAGGTTCTTCAGGTTCGTCAGGCTCCTCATCGAGATCGTGACTTCGGAGGAGCGGCTCCAGCTGCGCGGGCTCAGGTTCGTCAGGTTCGTCAGGCTCCTCATCGAGATCGTGACCTCGGGGGAGCGGCTCCAGCTGCGCGGCGACGGTGATCGGGCAGCTCTCGTTAGCAAGGTCGACGTCGAGAAGAGCGCCGCCATTCTGAGCGCTCACGCGGAGAATCGCGCCGTCTCTGCTCGACGCGAGCCCGTACGGGTGCATAAAGTGCGCCTCCGTCGTCAGGTCGGAGGCTGTGATGCGCCCGAGAAAAGGACGAGGGCCCAAATTAGGAAAGGCCGAGCACTCGCCAAATACGGCAAGTGCGGGCCTGTGGAAGGCCGCGCCTTCGCCCGCGTCGGTGAGGATCAGGAGCTCTTTATGTAGCACCATCATACGCGGAGCGTGCACCAGCGCGGCGCGCTGATCTGTCGCTGGCCCGACGTACGCCCCGGTCAGCGTGAAGCGATGCACGGCGCCCTCGCCCGAGCACAGGTTGCACAACGGGTTTGGCGACCCGTGAAAGGAGATGTACAGGTACGGCGGTGGCAGGTCCATGGCCACCCGGCCCGTGAGTCGCATGCAATCGGCCGAATGGTACTTGATTTCGGTCGCCAGCGCATGGACGACGGTGCAGCCCAGCGTTACGAGCACGCCGATGATGGCCACGCATGGCGAGAGCGGTGCGCTGTACGAGCCGAGCCACTGGGCGTCGAGGAGTGCGCGGCGCCGAAAGAAGATGCGTAGGCCGAGCCCCAGCACGACACATGCGAGCAGCAGGTGCGCGCCTTGGAAAAAGTGAGTCGCCGCACTCCTGGCCAATCGCCCAGCGGCGTCTATGTCATACCTGCACGGGCTCGGCACCAGAGCTTGGGTCAGGAAACCGCCCGAAGCCAGTATGCAAGCGAGCTTCGTCCATGCCAGCAGCGTCCGTTCGTTGGCCAGGTGCAGCCGCGTGTGCGCCACCACTTGCTTCTCCGTGCTCATATCGTTTTTGATGAGGGTCACGACAAGGTCACGAGCCACACCACGTTCGCGGGAGACAAGTCAAGTCAAGTCAAGTCAAATCAAGTCAAGTCAAGTGAGGGACACCGAACATGTACAACAGGCTTCGAAACTTATTGTAGCCTCTCAATTGTCCAAAGAGTCGACGGCAGAATTGATCGCCGATGATGAGGAAGGGACTTGTCGTGCAATGGATCGTGGCCTTTTTTGGCTGACGAGCAAGCTCACCGCAGTGGTTGTGTTCAGGGCTGTGAATGAGGGCTCCCGCAGGCGGCCCGACCGAGCATTCCAAATGCGGTAAGGGCATTCCGGAAAACGAACCTCGCGCGTCGTGTCGAAACGAAGCACGTACGCGCACGCCGGCACAATGCGCGACTTCTTCCTGCACGTCGCAGCCATGATGGTGGGCTCCACCAGCGCACAAACCATCTGCTCGAATGCCCTTAACAGCGGCGTGTTCTACTCAACCGGCGCACCCCTGCCGTGTAGCTACTTCCAAACGTACCCCAACACATGCATGCTGCCTGCGAGTGCGCCAACGAAGACGTGCGAGACCCGGAGACGTGCGCAGCAGAGGAAACGAATAGTTTTGTTTCCTTTTTTATCGACTGACAACGGCGGCCGCTCTGGAATTTGGTCACATACTAGCTAGCAGCTGTCAAGTCAAGTGAGGGACACCGAACATGTACAACAGGCTTCGAAACTTATTGTAGCCTCTCAATTGTCCTTCAATTAACACACTCTCACACGGGAACTTGATTTCGTCGAAAAAAACCCCCAAATCGAATTCGGAACGTCCGAAACGGCGCGAGCGACGAGGTCACACGCAACGGCGCTCGATTTCATCGCAGTCCGTCGCGGCTCTGCTCGTGTCCGGGCGTGTGCGCGCGTTCCGCACGGCTGCCAACGCTAGGATAGGTCTTCGAAAGCTCCAGCAATGGTCAAGTTTGGAGAGACGATCGAGATGGACCGGCGGCCGGAGTGGATCGATGGATACGTGGACTACGCCGGCCTGAAGGCGCTGCTCAAGAAGATGGAAGCTGCGGGCACGATTCGAGAGTGCGCGCGCCCGACGCCGCGCCCCGAACTTCCAAGCCGGCTGCACATCGCGCACACGGGCGGGTCATCCGTGCCTCACCGGCTGCCGTGCGTGACTGCACCGCGTGCGCACAGGTTCTCGGAGCACACCGTCTACAAGGCCTTCTCCGTCGCCTCGGACTCCAACCTCCTGCAATGCCATGCTCCGCGCGAGGTCGATTTCACCAAGAAGATCGACACTGAGATTGCGAAGGTCAACAAGTTCGCCGACGGCCTGCGCAAGCAGCTCCTCGCTCGCTTCGACTTGGCGCAGCATCAGCATGAAGCCTGGATCGAAGCCGGCTCGAACGAGGCCGGGCTTGCGGCGCTCAATCAGGTGATGCTCGAGTGCTCCGAGGCGCTCCAGAACTTCGAGGACTTCATCAACATCAACTACCTCGCGTTCTCCAAGATCCTCAAGAAGCATGATAAGCTCTCGTCGTGCCCGTGCCGCGCACCGTACCTGCTTCGGATCCAACGGGAAACCTTTGCGCGCCAGTGCCTGCCCGAGCTGATCAAGGGCATCTCGGACCTGCACGCGTCGCTCGTGGTGCGCTCCTCGCAGCCAGGCACCCCCGAGCAAACGAGAGAGGACAGCACCCCCGAAGACGCGGAGAAGAAGAAGAAGAAGGGCGGCGTCTTCGACTCGGCCCAAAAGGGCGGCACCACCTTCATTCGCTCGACGCGCAAGTATTGGGTGGCCACCGCCGACGTGCTCAAGGTGAAGACCTTTCTGCTGCGCCGACTCCCCGTGTACAAGGTATGCAGATTGCCACTGATGACCTGCCTGGCATGCAAGTGCTCACCACAGCGCTCTCGGCTCCCCGTGTACAAGTTCACCGACGGCGCGACGGACTCGGACCTCGTCACCTCGATCTACTTTGACTCGCCTGGCCGTCAGCTCTACGAAGGGCGTCTCAAAAAGTTTGACGGCGCGATTGCGCTGCGCGTGCGCTGGTATGGGCCGACGCCCGCGCACGACGACATAGTGTACATGGAGCGCAAAGTCCATCGGGAAGGTACGCCCTGCACGGGCCCTTCCCCCCGTGCTGCCCTCCCCCTCCCCCGTGCCCCCTCCCCTGCCCCCTCCCCTTCCTGCCTTTCCGCTCTGACCGTCCACGAACGTGTTTTTTCGTCATTGTCTCGCTGATCTGGTGGCGACCCTTCAGATTGGTTCAACGAGGGCCGTACTTCCACCAAGGAGCGCTTTCCACTGCGGGCCGACGAGGTGGGCCCCCTTCCGATGGAATCCACATGATGATCACCGATGCTGACCACTGATGACCTCTTGAGTGCATCCCTCATCAGGTGGCGCCCCTTCTCAATGGGGCACTTACGACCGAAGAGCTGCGCCGCCGGCTGCTCACGCGAAACTTCAAGGGATCCATCAATGACGCCGTCGCGCTGGCAGAGGAGGTGCAGCGGACGGCCCTGGCGCAGGGGCTGCGCCCAAGCCTGCGCACGCACTATCTGCGTACAGCGTTCCAGAAGACAGGGGATGCGTCGGTGCGGATGTCCCTCGACACGGACCTGTGCATGAGCATCGAATCCTGCGGTCCAGACGAGTGGCTCCGCTCTGCCCCGCTCACCTCCCTCGCGCAGCTCACGCACTTCCCACACGCCGTGCTAGAGTACGCTCCCGCCAAGGGGCCTTCGATGGCCATTGAAGCCCAAGATGGCCATTTAGAGTTAGACCTCTGATTGATCTCCCCTCCCCCCCCCCTCCCTCGTCCCTCCCCCGCCCCCCTTTCGCCTTTAAGAGCCATGACTGATCTCCCCTCCCTCCCTCCCCCTCTTTCCCCCCTCCCCCTCCCTCCCCGCCCCCTCCCCCCTCTTCGCAGGCTCAAGCTGCAGCTCCCCTCGGATAACTCGGGCGTGCCGCCCCAGCCACCGGCGTGGGTTTCCGAACTACTCGCATCCGGCTGCCTGATCGGGTGCCCAAAGTTCTCCAAGTTTGTGCATGGGACGGCGACGCTGTACCAGGGCCAGACGCCAATCGACGGGAATGCGTCGGTGCGAGAGCTCCCCTGAGTGCGTCTGATTGCGTCTGAGTGCGTCTGATTGCGTCTGATTGCGTCGGTGCGAGAGCTTCCCTATCGACGCGCACCACCGCGGATGAGTGCGCCTGATTGCGTCCGATTGCCTCCTTCATCAGGTGCGAGAGCTGCCCTATTGGTGGGCGCCGGACGTGCGCCCATTGTGGGACGAGCGGGCGGGTAATGACGGCGCAATCATGCCCAGGGGCAGTAAGGGGAAGGAGGAGGACGGTGCCAGTGCCAACAGCCGCGGAGGTGTGAATGGGCCCAATGCATGGCGCTCCATCTTTGAGTTTCTTGTCACGTGCGGGAAGGGGATGTGTTGAGTGGATGAGATGCTTGGGCTGATGAGCTTCGGCGCGCCATCATGCCTTCTGATCGGAGGGCGGACTTTGGCGGCGGACTCGTTCCCGCCCGAGAGCGGCGCTGATGCGCGGCGAGCGCCGAGCGTAGTACGGCGATTCTATGCTGTGGAAGGTGTCGCCGTCAGGGGCTGATTAAGGGGCTGATATATATGTTGCACTATACACACTCGACTCCGCAGTCCCACACACCCCACCACAAGGCGCGGGGGGCAACTCCCGTTCGCTCCACGACACAGTCCCGGTCTCTGAGCTCGTCCACTTTTAAAGTCGGACTTTTGTCTCCGGATCTTGTCTCCTGGATTGTCTCCTGAGCCCGGAGGCGACCAAATTGGCTAAGATGTCTCAGGAAAAAGAAACCCTCCCTGAACTGAACTGTACCCTCCCTGCAGATCCGTTTGTGCGAGAACCCCAGTTTCGTCATCACTGTGTGGAAAATTGACGGTGCGACGTCGTCGTCGCGTTTCAATGTCCACTTCTTCGCAGATGCCGTCGGCACGCTCACGAGTGTCTCCGGCCAACTCCGATTCGTCTCTGGAGCCGCCAGTTTTCCTCACGCCAGTGGACGTGGATCCTCGGTCATGGTTTTCAAACGAGCGCACGTGCATCGAGTGGTTGCACTCAGCGGGCATCTTGGGTGCCTTCGCGGCCGGCCTCGTGACCACAAACGAGCAACCTGCTCGCATCGCTGGCATTGGCCTGATGATCCCCGCCGTGTTCGTGGTGATCCACGCTGCCAGGATGCAGGCCAAGAGGTCGAAGCAGCTCGATGCACGGGCCATCGACTCCCACTTTGATCGTGTCGGACCGACGCTGCTGACGTTTTTGCTGTCGCTGTCTCTGCTCGCGAATCTCACCCTTTCGATCGACCGGACCTTCTTCTCGGGGCGTGCCTACGAGCCCAACTCACCTGGGGCGGGCCGGATCAGCCCGCTCCAATACTTCTACACGACCGCGGCTGTCCTCGCCCTCGGCATCGCCACGGCCGTGACGCTGCCTGCTCATCTGGGAGGAGCGGAGGGCGCCTCGCTGACGTCCTCGACGCTTGGCCAGCCCTTTTTGGAGCTCGAGCCGCGTGCCGTCAACCACGGCCCCTTGCGACCGAAGCTTCTCTACGCGAACGAGCGTGCGTGTATCCCCCTGGCCGCACGCTTGCTCCCGAGCAGCCCTCTGATTGCCCTCTGATTGCCCTCTGATTGCTCCGAGCAGCCCTCTGATTGCCCTCTGATTGCCCTCTGATTGCTCCGAGCAGCCCTCTGGTTGCCCTTGATCGCCACCCTGATGGTCAGTGATTGGCTCCCTCATCAGGTACGTTCATCCACTGGTCGCACGTGTGCTCTCTGGTCTCGTCCACCGCCGCTGCGATCACTTCAACCCCCGCTGCGCTGGGCGCCGTCGACCCGATCACAGCGATGCTCGCTGGCGCTGGCCTCACGTCGCTGGCTCTCTGCCTCCTTGGGTACGCGCACCACGTCTACTTTTGGCGCGCGCGGGCGATCATCAGCCGGGGCGACAAGCGCGTGGATGACCCGCTGGGCCCGCCGATGCTCGCGGCCACGCTGCTGGTCGCCATTCTGGGAGGGTTGATCCTGCTCCTGCTACCGAACCTCAACCGAATCTGACGAAACCTCAACCCAGTCTGACGAAACCTCAACCGGGTCTGATGTCGTCGCGTCCTCGTGGCGGCGTGTGTAAGGACCCTGAGGCCTCAACCAAGTCTGACGAAACATCAACCTTGTTGATGACGTCGCGTCGTCGTGGCGGCGTGTGTAAGGACCCTGAGGCCGGAGCTGCAGCGCTGCAGCGCTGCAGTGGCGCGGAATTACCCGAGTGGGCGCGGGATGAGTGGAATTATGTGGCATGTAAGATGTACGTGGCCTGTCTTCCTTATACGGCATGGGAGCTGCAGTGTCGCGGTGTGTACACCGCCCGACGCGGCGAGTCGAGTGCGACCGGAGGCACGCGGTCGGCCGGGCGCGGCGGGTCCCGCGGACTGACAGTTCCATGAGTCGTGAGTGTGCGAATTGTGGCCTTGCATGGTATCGCGTGCACATGGTACATGGTATGGCGGGCGAACCGCGGGCGGATAGCGACTTTCCTTAAACCCAGTTGCCCCAAGAAGCCAAATGTGCAATGTGCACTGAAGCACTTTTCCCCACGTGCACGCCTTGAAAATTTGCATGCAATTCAAACCGCTTTTTCACACTACGTTTGTCAGTTTACTTTGTAACGTTTCTTTGCCGCCGCCCGCTCGCCCGCCCGCCCTCGAACAGCACGAGAAGCACACGACACATGGTGGTCACGATATCACCCACCGAATGCACGGAGGCGCACGTGTTCGAGCACATTCAGTCGCTAGAGAGCCAAGCCTGTGAGGAGCTGGGCAATGAAATATCCTACGGCACTTTGCCAGCGCCCTTTGACATGCGTAGGACGGAGGAGGGCCTCTACGACCATCAGCGCGACATGAAGGAAGACTACCTGCCTGCGATCCATATGGCGCTTGGCATTCGACACTACCTGCGACGCGACAGTGCCGAGGACGTGGCACTGGCCGAGGCCAACTCGCTGAAGTGGTATTACGTCGCAATCCGACCAAAGCGGGATCTTTTCACTGTCATCAAGTATCGCAGCCCCAAACCGTGCCATGCATTCGTCCTTCAAATGGCGGGCCTCACGGACGCTTATCACGAGTCGCATGAAGGGGATGTCGCATACGAGGTGTTCGTCCCTTGCGGGACGCTTGAGACCACCGATCTGTATGATGCGGGTCTGGAGCCACAGGAAAGCGAGACCGTGGCAAGAAGGCTGATTAGTCTGGCAGAAGACCGCGGTGGCAAGAGGGTGTCGATCCGGCCGCAAGAGGGTGGGCGCAAGGTGTATCTCGAAAGCGAGGGCCGCGCCAAGGAGCTGTGGATTCGCATGCCAGCAGACTACAAACTGGATGCTCTGTTGTCTAGAGCCAACCCTACTGCTGCTCAGCTCGCGGCGGAACTGGCGGTGCCTGCCTCTTCACAGGTGCCTGCTGCCTCTGTGAAGCGCTCCAAGAGCGCCACGACGGCGCCCGCTCCCGCTCCGGCGCCCTCTGTGAATGCCTCTGTGAAGCGCTCCAAGAGCGCCACGACGGCGCCCGATCCCGCTCCGGCGCCGGCGCCCGAGGAGGCGCCCCTGGCAGGGGCGCCCGCGAGTGCTGCGCGGCCCAAACGCGGAGCCAAGCGCGGGGTGGTTGAAAGGGTGGAGCCCGCGCCCGAGCCGGCGCCCGAGCCCGCCTCGTCTGCCCGCTCGAGCCGCGCACGTCGCTGAGCGGGAGGTGCGACGGCGGGGGGCGGGGGGGGTAACGGGGGGGGTCCGATAGGGGGGCGCTTTGGGGGAGGCAGGGAGCGATCATTCGAAGCGGGCCCTTGTAACGGTCGTTGCGTGGGCTGCCCTCGAGGGCCTACGGAGCATGAGGAGCAGCTCATTAGCTAATGAGGAGCTGATGAGGAGCATGAGGAGCAGCACATTGCAAGGGGCTGCGCGCGCGCGCCGTCGTGGACGGCTGCAGCACCGCAGCCCCTGACCCCCCGAGTGCATGCCATGCTCGTTGGTGTGCGACCGAGGGTGCGTCAGGGGAAGGGGGGATCTCGACGGGGGGATCTCGACCTGCGAGAGAGACGGGCATAAGGAGGGCAAGAGGCATCTGCGACGACGGCTCGGTGGCCTGACCGATGCCCCCACGGCGCGGCGGCGAGGCACCCGCCCCTGCTGTGTCATTGTCGCGGCATGGAAAGAGGAGTAAAGGGGGGGAAAGGGGGGGGTGGAGGACTCGAGCGGCGGGCGGGAGACCAGCACACTGCACACATGTCGCGGTGACGCACCGCCCGTCACCGCCCGACGCGGCGAGTCGAGTGTGACCGGAGGCGCGCGGAGGGTCCTCGCGGGCTGGGGCGCGGCGGGCTGCGCGCCCGCGGGTCCCGCGGACTGACAGTTCCGGTGTGCGGTGAGTCGTGAGTCGGTGCATCTGCATCAATCTGCATGTGAAGACGTCCGTGCCAAGAATTGCGTGGCTTTGCATGCAGCATGGAATCGCGGGTGCATTGTCGATTGTGGTGATATTAGAACCGGGAATACTCCCATGAATACTCCGTACGGTCGGTGTACTCAATATCACGGTCAGCGGCGACCCTCCACATGCTCTCAATCGCGCCTGCGCTTCCCGAGGCCGACACTGCCCCCCGAGTCGCGCGTGCGCTTCGCCTTCTCGAGCTTGCGCTTCTTTTGCTTGCGCTTGCCCTGGTTGATCGCGATGCGCTTCTGTGCAGCGCGCTCGGGATCGGCGACAGCCTCGAGCGCCTCGCGCTGCAGCCTCTCACGCTTGGCCGCCTTCTGCGCCTCCTTTCCGTGTTGGTAGGCGGCCACGAAAGCGGGCGCCTCGGCACGCCGCTGGAGCAGCTGCAGCGCCTCGTTGGCCATCTCCTGCACGGCGCCGTGCACCTTCCCACTACGATCCTCAGCAGCACGCGCCACCGGTGCAACCAGGAGCGGCAGCATCGCGCGCAGCTGCTCTGGGCTGAGCTGGGCGGCGATCGCTGCGACCCAGCGCATCGCCGCACAGCCGCGCGTCTGGCCTGGCGTGTGCGTGAGCGGAGCGAGCCTCGCCGCCACCGCCTCGAGCGCCCAGCAGCTCCACGGGGGCCCGAGCGAGGCGCCAGGGGCGGCGCCGTCGTGGGCGCTCGATTCGGCGGCCGCGGCCGCGGCGGCCGCCTTGGCTGCGCGCGCGCCGTTCCGGGCGCCAATCTCCGCCGAGAGGGAGATTCGACCTCGTGCCACCTCGGGCGCGCCCGCCGCCGCCGTGTCACGGAGGATGGCCTGCGACGAGATCGGCGCGAGATTGGGCTGCTTGAGGAAGGCGACGCACAGCCAGAGCAGGTTCTTCGTCGCCTGGGCGGCCGCCGCCTCGGAGAGGACCGCCGAATGAAGCTGCTGCACGAGCGCCGTCGCGAGCTCGACAAGAGCGCCCGCCCGGCAGAAAAAGGGCGGCGGAGGGCCCGAAGCGCCCACGACAGCGCCCTCCACCGCCGCCACGGCGGCGGGCGCGCCGCCCTTGCGCTTGCCCGTCTTGCCCACGACAGCGCCCGTCTTGCCGACACCGTCGGCGCTCTCGGTAGCGGCGAGATGGCTCGCGAGATGGCCCTCGCCCTCGAGCACCATCGCGGCGGCGAACGACTCGGGCGTCTGGGTGGCGAGCAAGGCGCCGATCAGCCGACCGGCCGCCGCGCGCACCCACGCGTGCTCGTGCAGCAGCAGCCGTTGGAGCGGCGCCCACAACGGCGCGAACCCCTCGCCGAGCAGCACCGGTCGGCCGTTGGGTTTCGTCAAGCGCACCGTCGGCTGCGCGAGGCGTTCGAGGGCGCGCAGGGAGTAGTACGCGCCCTGCCAGCGCACACGGGGCTCCTCGTCTGACGACACCGCGGATGAAACCGCCCCCGCCGCCTCGCGTGAGCCCGCGCCGCCGCCGCCAGCCTCGTCCATCTCGTCAATCTCGTCGGAATCTCCGGACCGAGCTCCGGCGCTATGAGGATGCGCTCGGGACGGCGCCTCGGGCGGCGCGTCCGCTTCGCGCTCGCAGCTGCCGACCAAGAGGGGCACGAGCGGAACAGCGAGCGCGGCCCCCGCCGTGCCGAGCGCCTCGATCGTGAGCCCCGCGAGCTGTGCGGCGGCGCGATGGAGCTTGGGGGCGGTTTCGTGAGTTTCGTCACCGGACCAAAGTCGGATGAGTTTGAAGAGACGTTCTCGCGCCGCGTCGCACTCGGGCTCGGCACCCGCCTCGCACGCGCGCGCCACGAGGTGGGTGATGACCTTGGCCACGGCCTTACGGCACGCTTGATGGTCGTCGTTGACGAGGCGCGTGACGAGAGGCAGCAGAAGGAGGTCCATCTGCCGGTGCAGCACGGGCAGCGGCAGCTTGTCGACGAGGGTCGCGATGAGCGCGAGCAGTGCTTCACGTCCGACGGCGACTGGGTATCCCAAATTAGTGACGAGAAAGTTGAGGTGCTGCTGGAGACGCTTGGGGCCTAGAGGGTAGCGAAGGAGGAAGTTGAGGAAGAGCGTCGAAGCGGCATGCCGGATGGCGGGGTTATCGGCCTGCATCACCATGTCGCCCAAGACGAGGACGAGGTCGTAGAGCTCGGCGAGGACGAACTTGCGAGCGAAGATGACCTGTGAGGCGAGGGGACAGGCGAGGGGG
>Ga0210248_100115_pt1 | contig 62654 bp, 27 predicted proteins | sample ChrtobMetP3_32mM_FD_155493 | JGI IMG/M metagenome (GOLD analysis project Ga0210248, IMG submission 155493) | Chrysochromulina tobin associated microbial communities from unialgal haptophyte culture, Seattle, Washington, United States - P3_32mM | ecosystem: Host-associated > Algae > Haptophytes >...
CGAGTTCTAGGATCCTAGAACTCACGCGCGAGTTCTAGGATTCGGGCTCTCTAGAACTCGCTTTTGCGAAAAAAGGGGCTGGAAGCGAGTTCTAGACTCGACTTCTAGAATGCAAAGTCGAGCCTAACCGCTAAGTCGCGACGTCGGCGACCGCTTCCGAAAACATTTGTTTCGCATCTCTCTCATCAACCACATAAAGCGGTCTCATCAGCGGACTCATGCGACGAGCGCTCGCCACCGCCACACCGCGCGTTGCGCGCGCGGCGCTGGGCCGCCGGGCCGCGAGCGCTGTGACGACGCATTACAAGAAGCTCGACCGCTCAACTGACGAGCGATGGGCCGGGGTAGACATGGAGCGCTTCGCTGATGAGACCGACATTCTGATCGTTGGCGGCGGCCCATCGGGCCTCTGCGCAGCCATCCGCCTGAAGCAGCTGTGCAACGAGGCGGGTGTTGACTACCGAGTGACGGTCATCGAGAAAGCCTCGATGGTCGGCGCTCACACGCTCTCCGGCGCGGTGCTGGAGCCGCGCGCGCTTGAGGAGCTCTTCCCCGACTGGAAGGAGCGCGGAGCGCCGCTGCACACTCCGGTGAAGGTGGACCGGCTGGGCTTCCTGACAGAGACGGGCCGCGTGCCGCTGCCCATCCTGCCGAACACACCGGCCGACAATCACGGCAACTACATCGTGCGGCTGGGCGAGGTGGTGAGCTGGCTGGGCGAGCAGGCGGAGGAGCTCGGCGTCGAGGTGTTCTCGGGACAAGGCGCGGTCGAGGTTCTCTACCACGAGGACGGGAGCACGGTCAAGGGCGTTGCGACCAACGACGTCGGCGTCGCAAAGGACGGCTCGCCCAAGGACTCCTTCCAGCGCGGCATGGAGCTGCATGCGAAGCTCACACTCTTCGGCGAGGGCTGCCGAGGCTCGCTGACCAAGGAGCTCTTCGAGAAGCTTGGTCTGCAGGATGCATGCGAGCAGCAGACGTACGGCATCGGGCTCAAGGAGCTCTGGCGGATTGACCCGGCCAAGCACAAGCCGGGCACCGTCGAGCACACCGCTGGCTGGCCGATGGACAACAGCACATGGGGCGGCTCATTCCTCTATCACTTGAACGTCGAAGGCGACACGCTCGTCTCGACCGGATACGTGGTGGGCCTCGACTACGAAAACCCGTACCTCAACCCGTTCAAGGAGTTCCAGCGCTGGAAGACGCACCCGAGCGTGCGCCCCACGTTCGAGGGCGGCGAGCGCCTCGCGTACGGCGCGCGCGCGCTCAACGAGGGCGGTCTGCAGTGCATCCCGCAGCTGAGCTTCCCGGGTGGCGCTCTGATCGGGTGCGCGGCGGGCTTCCTCAACGTACCCAAGATCAAGGGGACGCACACCGCGATGAAGTCGGGCATGCTCGCCGCCGAGGCCGCCTTCGCCGAGCTGCAGCGCCTGGACGACGACGCCAAGGCGGCCTCGCCGCCCACGCCGCTCAACGTGCCCTCGTATGAGGAGGCGCTCAAATCGAGCTGGGTATGGGACGAGCTGAAGAGTGTGCGCAACGTGCGCCCGATGGCGCACACGGCGCTGGGCATGTGGGGGGTCTTCCTGTACACGGGTGTCGTCCACTACCTGCTCGGGGGGCGCGAACCGTTCACACTCTCGCACGGCGCGCCGGACCACGCGCGGCTCAAGCCTGCAGCTCAGTGCAAGCCCATCGAGTACCCGAAGCCAGACGGCGTTGTCTCTTTCGATCTTCTCTCATCCGTGGCGCTCACGGGCACGAACCACGAGGGCGACCAGCCTGCCCACCTCACGCTCAAGAACGACGCGGTGCCGCTCGAGCGCAACTTTGCGATCTTCGACGGGCCCGAGCAGCGCTTCTGCCCGGCGGGTGTGTACGAGTACCACATCGACGAGGCGACCAAGAAGCCCAAGCTGCAGATCAACGCGCAGAACTGCATCCACTGCAAGACCTGCGACATCAAGTGCCCCTCGCAGAATATCGACTGGGTCGTGCCGGAGGGTGGCGGCGGCCCCGCGTATGCCGGTATGTGAGTCGGAAGCGGCTCACTCTCGTGTGACCACGAACGAGCTTGTGTGGGTGCGTGTCAGGGCATAGGCAGAGCGCTGATGGCCTCTTGGGCTGATGGCGGTGCTCGGTCTTGGACAGTGAGAGCTGTGCCCGTCAGAGTGGGCAAGTCTGCATTGGTGTGCTACGTGTTTCGATATCGTCGATCGGATGTGGGCATACTGTGGGCAGAGTGGGGGTGCTGGTGGGGGCGGTGAATATATCATTGTGCGTCAGTGCGTGTCGGGATTCACACGCTGTCGCGGGCTCACATCACCCCCTCTCCCCCTCGCGCCTCGACGAGGAAAGTTCCGAGGCGCGATTGCCAGCAGCATGTGGGGCCTGTTGAAGGCCGCTCGCCCAAGGCAGCTCGCCGTGGCCGCAACAGGCGCGGTGAGCGCGGCGCTGCTGTATCGATGCGAACAGGAGACCAAGTGTGGCACGCTCTGTGAATCGAGCCGACCACTGTTGCAGCAGCATGAGTCAGCCACTCCACAGCTTTTTTGCTGGGGCCGGCTCTCCCCGGCGAGCAGCCCGGACAGCGCTGTGCGCATCCGCGAAAAAGAGCCGCTGGACGTCTCATTTTGGGCCAAACAAGGCCTGCAAGTTGCGCAGATGAGCTACGGAGTCTCGCATGGCGCCGCATTGGATGACCGCGGTGGGCTTTGGGCATGGGGCGCCGAGACGGGCCCGCTACCGGTGCGGGTGCCGTGCCGTGCAAAAGTAAGCTCGCTGTCAAGCACGCAGCGCAATCTGTACGCTCTCACAAGCAGTGGGAGCGTCCTCGAGTGGCGCGACTTCGACAAGCAGCTGGCAGAGGCCTCAGCCTCGAAGCCGCTCGCAGAACCCAGGGCACTCGGAGGTGCCCTTGCACGCACATCGGCGAGCTCGGTGGCTAGTGGCGCCGATCACATCATCGTCGTGACGCGCAGCGGCGAGCTGGTCGCGATGGGTGACAACTCACACGGGCAGCTTGGCCTGGGCAAGGAGCCCGTTGAGATGCCCCGCTGCGACGAGCCGACGCTGATTCCCGCCAAGCTTCCTGCAAAGGCGAAGCGCGCCGCGTGTGGAGCCGCGCATAGCGTCGTCGTGCTCGAGGATGGCAGCTGCATGAGCTTCGGCGATGATCGCAACCTACAGCTCGGGCTGCGGCCAATGACCATCAAGGAGATGAAGAGTAAGATCACGCGCCGCAGCACACCGCAGCCCGTGGAGCTGTTGCGAAAGCGGCGCGTGGTGGACGTGGCGTGCGGCGGCGGCGGCGTCGAAGGCGGGCACACAATCTTTCTCACGCGGGATGATGAGGGTGACGAGCTCTACGGGTGCGGCTATGGCCGGTGGGGTGCGCTGGGAGGCAAGGCGTACACGCACATCGACGAGCCCAAGGCAATCTCGACTCTGAGCAAGCTTCGTCAATGGGACGAAACGCAAAAGCGCGTGGTGAACATTCGCGTCCAGGCGCTCGCGTGTGGCGAACGGCACACGGCCGTGCTCCTCGCGAGCGGCAACGCTTTTGTTTGGGGTTGGAATGACCACGGGCAGCTCGGCACGGGCAGCTTGGCGGGCACACACACGCCCCAGCTCGTCAAGTCGCCCCCCGAGCTGCGCTTCGCCATTCTCAAGGGCCTCGCGTGTGGTCCGAATAGCACTGCCGTGTGGTCGTGAGCAGAGCGTGGGTGCTGCCAATAAGGACATCTGACGCGACGGTGCAGAGTGGGTGAGAGGATGCAGCTTGTGCCAAACTGCCAATAAGCTGACTAAGAATGAGAGAGGACGCAGAGTGAGTGTGTGAGGCACGCACGCAGTTGTGTGGCTGCTGTGGACGCACCCGATCCCTCTAGTCACACTACACTGCTTCCGTGCCGGGGTGGGTTGGGAAGGTCGCGGGTTGGGGGCTTCACAAAAGATCCTTCACACGTTCGGAAGGCGACGTCGACGGAGCGACAATGGAGTTTGCGCCGATCAAGCTATTGCCCGGCAAACCGGCGCACAAGCTATTCGTGCCGCCGGGCGAGGTGTTCGTGATGAAGCAGATTGCGCTGGCAGCGCCAGCTACCAAGGGCACCACCGCCGTTGTCTCCATCAAGACCGAGAATTACCCTGAGCTCGTCTTGTGCACACTGCGTGCTGACACGCCGCAAGTTCACTGTGAGATCGCCGTGAACGACCTCGAAGAGGCGCAGCTCACAGTGCGCGGGGCCGCCGTCGACATCTGCGGCCAGTTCGTCGTCAACGAAGACATGGGTGACGAGGAGATTGATGAAGACGAAGGAGAGGATGACGATGAGGAGGATGACGACGAGACGCGAGCGCGCATGGTTGCAGCGCGAAAGGGCGTCCGCCAGATGGACGACGAGGACGAGGACGAGGACGAGGACGAGGGCGAGGAGGAGGAGGAGGAGGAGGAGGGTGAGGAAGAGGAGGAAGAGGAGGACGAGGACGAGGACGAGGACGACGAGCCGATGCAGCCGCCGATGAAGAAGGCAAAGCTCATGCCTGCGCCAGCGCTCGCTCCTTTGAAAGCGAAGCCCACTCCTACGCTGGCGCCCGCACCGGCAAAGGCGAGGCCTGCGCCTGCCCCGGTGCGCGCACCGGTAACTGCTGCAAAGGACGATGAGGACGACGACGACGACGACGACGACGAGGAGGGCGAGGAGGAGGGCGAGGAGGAGGATGAAGACGACGAAGATGGCCCAATGGGGAAATTCGGTTTCGACGACGACGACGATGGCGAGGATGACGACGACGACGACGACGACGAGCCTGCCGCGCGTGGCGGGCGCGGTGGCGCAGGTGGCAAGGGAGGGATGGGCAGGGCCGGCGGCGGCGGCGGCGGCAAGGGAGGAAAGGGCCGGGGCTACGGCGGCGATGGCGGCGGCAAAGGAAAGGGCGGCGGCAAGGGCAGCCCTGGCAAGGGCAGCCCTGGAAAAGGCAAGGGTGGCGGCAAGGGCAAAGGCGGCAAGGGCAAAGGCGGCAAGGGCAAAGGCGGCAAGGGCAAAGGTCGCTGAAATGCCGCAAAATTCATGTATGAGTGCGTGAGAAGACATCGGCACACCCGAGCCGCCTCGAAGCCTCTACCAGTTGCTAGCTGCCAGTTTACGTAGCAAGCCGGGGCTGGCGACTGCGTCAGATACCTTTTTGGCTATTGCCGCGCGGTGCCGGTGGCCCTGGACTGGCCCTCTCCGCTGTCGCCTTAGATGCGTTCGATTTCGTCCGGTCGTATCGTCCGCCCGTTCCCTTCGCCTTCCGGTCGGGTCACGCGTTTTGTATTTGGACATTGTGTATAGGTTGGGTGTGCCCCCGGGGGTGAGTGTGCATATAATGTGCATACCGGCGTGTTATACACGTGTGCCTAGTTTGTGTATGTATTGCACCGAACACCCCGCGCGGTGCTCACGCCGGGCCACCGGGCGCCGGCAGGCGCGCGCGCGAAGGCACTTGAAGGGGCGGCCCGGGCCGCGCGGGGGTCGGGGGGTGGGCCATCCCCACCAACCACACGTAACCAGCAGTAAAAGCAACACGCGCGTCCAATCCTACATTCTTGCGCACTATGATGGTCCTGCGCGCATGCCTCGAGCGTTGGCTCTGCTGGTGCCTCAGAGTGCACGGAGGCCAAGGTTCTTGCTGTGAAGCTCTAGGATCTTGTCGACGAGCGCGGCAACTGGAAGGCGCTCGAGCTCACTACGCTCAAGGCGCGTCTCGTTAGTCAGGTGCGCCTTCGCGAAGCTCTGCGCATCCGAGTTCTCGTCGGCTGGAACGCTCGATGCAGTCGGCGTTACGACAGTGCGTATCGGCCCAGCATACAGAAGAGACGCGGGTGGCGACGGCGCCGCCGATGGCACATCAGCAACCATCTCTGCATCTGAGCCACGGTTGGAACGCTCAGATTGGGGACGCCACAGTCCGTTGCGCTCTTCGGGGGCGCTCGAAACGTAGTTTGGACCGATGCCACACTCCTTGTTGGCAAACCCGCCGCATCGACGCAGGTTCGGGCACCATCCATAGCCTGCGGTTGTGCAAGCTTCGCAAGTGCGGTAGCGTGCGAATTCTGCGCGCATGTCGCCTCCGGCCGCAGTTGGCGGCTTCGACGGCTTCGGCGGCTTGGGAGGCTTCGGCGCTGGGCTCTCCTTGCGCATCTTCTCTGGTCCAACACCGCCCGAAAAGTAGTTGGCGCCGACAGCACACTCCTTATTGGCGAAGCCACCGCATCTCCGCTGCATCGGACACCATCCATAGCCCGCACCTATGCATTCGTGGCACGAGGTGAGCTTGGCAAATATCTTCGACATGTCGGTCCCTGGCTGCTCGAACGGCGAGTCCGAGCCGAAGAAGGCGACGAAGAGTGGCATGTAGGGCAGCGATGGCATCATTGGACGAGTTGGCAAGTTGGGTGAGCGGGAAAAGGCGCGAAAACTCTTTGGGGGAAATGTTTCGAAACGGTGTTTCACTCGTCGTTGAGGCTCCGCGCAGATCGTTTTCTGTTTCTTCACAGGACAGTTTCTTCACACACCATGTCCGGCACTTTCTCGCGCGCCGTCGCCGATCATGAGCGCGGCGCGGCAGCCGCCGCGATGCAAGGATATCGCATGGCGATCCGTGAAGGTGGCGAGCAGGTCGCGGCGGCCTACTCTAATCTTGGAATGCTGCTCGGATCGGCTGGCAGGCATGCAGAGAGTGTGCATGCGAGCGCAGCAGCTGCAAGAGCTGCACCCCGTAATCCCACAGTACTCTACAACCTTGCGAATGCACGTATGGAAGCCGGTATGAGCGCAGAGGCGTCCTCCGGGTTCAAACGCGTTGTCCACCTAGCACGGCAGCATGCACCAGCATATCACAATTTGGCAATCCTGTCTCACCGCGCTGGTGACGCGGTCTCTGCCAGCGGGTACTTCCGCGCTGCACTCGCATGCGGCGATGAGGCGCTGTCCGCAATAGGCGGCGCGGCGCAGGTGTACGCCAACATGGCCGCGGTGGGCTTGCTCGAAGGTTCTGACGCCATGGAGGCGCTGGCAGCGCATCGTCAGGCAACAGCACGGGCGCCAGGCGATGCGGCAGCGCACGTGCGGCTGGCCGAGCGTTTGCTCGACCCACCGGTTACCGGCGCGCGCGCGGCCGAGGCCGAAGCGGCACTCGTGCGGGCCTTGCACCTAAAACCCGATGACGCGCACGCGCTGAATCTGCTCGGGACGCTGCTGCAATCGTTGCCTGGTCGGTGGGCGGAGGCGAGGACCGCGTATCGTGCGGCCATTGCGGCGCGGCCGAGCCATGGCGACGCATACCACAACCTGGGCACCGTTGAGCAGCGGCTGGGGCGGCTCGACGAGGCGCGTGCCATGTATGGAGGGGCCTTGGCACTTGCGCCGCGCGTGGCCAACGTGTACATCTCCTTGGCCTCGCTCGCAACGCGGGCGGAGAGCCTCCCGTTGCTACGGCAGGCGATCGCACTGCAACCAACGGATCCGGAAGGCTACCTACGCCTCTCTGCGGCCCTAGCGCCCACGCCGCTCGGAGCATCTGCGCCACCGCCAGAGGCGGACGTGCTCGAGGCGATTGCGGTCCTCATTAGCGCGGCCACATTCTCTCCGTCCGATGCGCGTATATATGAGCAGCGGGGCAAGCTTCGGCTGTCACTCGCCGCTTCGTGGGCGCAGCAGGCAGCGGCGGACCTCGCAGATGCGGCCAGCCTGCAGCCCGGCAGCGCTCAGGGGCACAGCACCGCATTCCTTGTCCACCGGCTCTTTCGCCGCCCGCGCCTCGCCGCCGATGCGCTTCAAGCCGCCTGGGCGGCTGTGCGGAGCCTCAACGACTCAGCGGCTGGCGCCGTCAAGGATGGGTCCGAGGACGGCGTCCTTGGTGGGCGAGACATCCGTGTCAATTGGGCAAATGCAAGTGTCACATTGGCGAGTCGTGGATATTGGGTTCTCGACGGTGCTCTCGGCAGCGCCTCGTCCGTCGCGCTCGAGCGTGACGTGACACAGAGGCTGCTGCCTCTCATGTCAGCGGGTCGCGTGGGCCCTGGGCTTGAGAGCACAGGCGTGCGCACCGACCGCCTGTGGCGCCATCGGCGCGACGAAACGAGCGTGCTCGACCCGCAGGCAGCGCACATCAAGGCGCTCCACGCTCTCTTCGATCTGGTGCCACTTGGACTGAATGCGCTGCGGCCGCCTGGGACGGCAGCTCCCGTTCCGTCGACAGTAGCGGCAGCGGCGGAGGAGCAGCAGCAGGAGCAGCAGCAGGAGCAGTTCCAGCATTGCGTGGGCGATAGCAGCACTCGTCCTGGTAGCGGCAGTGGGTGCGTCGAGCACGGTGTCTCTAGGGCCGGGTCGCAGCTCGCTGGGTCAACGCGTGTGCCTGCCATGCTGCACGGGCCGTGGGCGCTCACCCGAGTGGAAGACTTGCAGTTTGCGTGCTATCTGCCGGGCGGCTTCTACAAGGCGCACAGCGACGCACAGGAAGTCCAGTCGCGCCGCTTGCTCACCGCTATCTATTACCTCAATCGCGACTGGCGCGCCGCCGATGGCGGGCGGCTGCGACTGCATGACCGGCTGGGTGAGACGATCGATATCGACCCTGTGGCGGACCGAGTCGTCCTCTTCGACAGCCGGCTAGAACACGAGGTGCTGCCCGTTAACCGCCACTCCGCCACGCAAGCGAATCGCCGTGGAGGAAAGGCGAAGCCGAAAGGTCGTGAACCGCCGCCGCGGTGCGCCGTGACGCAATGGTTTCAAGATCTCGCGCCGCCACTACTCGAGTCGGCACAGGGTAGATCTTTCAGAGGAGTGCAACAATAATGATTTGTGATTTGAGCAAACTTTCGCTGTGAAGTGTGGAGTGTGAATTCATAATGAAGGCTCGAGGTTGTGTGCGAAATGGTAAAGTGCGCTCAGCTCGTTATCGGGCCCGCTGGGAGCGGCAAGTCCACCTTCTGCGAGCTGATGCGCTCGCATTGCGAGGCGCTCAACCGGCGCATGCATGTGGTCAACCTCGATCCGGCGGCAGAGCACTTTTCATACCCGGTCGCAGCGGATATTCGCGAGCTCATCTCGCTCGAGGATGTGATGGCAGAGATGAAGCTTGGCCCGAATGGTGGACTCATCTACTGCATGGAGTACCTCGTCGACAATATTGATTGGCTCGAGGACGAGCTTGAGGAAATAGGCCCAGACGAGTACATCATCTTCGATTGTCCAGGCCAGATCGAGCTGTACTCGCACGTGCCTGCGATGGCGACCGTCATCGGCGCACTGCAGCGGCTCGGCTATCGCGTCTGCGCGAGCTACTTGCTTGACTCACAGTTTGTTGCCGATGTGGCGAAGTTCGTCTCCGGCGTGCTCTGCTGCCTGTCGGCGATGACAGCGCTCGAGCTGCCGCACGTCAATGTCCTCTCAAAGTGCGACCTGCTACCATCGCGCCACGCGCTCGATGAGTTCCTCGAGGCCGACGCAGCCGCACTTTCGGGCATGCTGCGCATGGGCACCGCGCCCTCATTCTACCGGCTCAACGCGGCCATCTGTGAGCTCATCGACGAATGGAGCATGGTGCAGTTCCTTCCGCTTGACCCCAAGGACTCCGAGACGATCGACCTCATCCTGCAGCAGATTGACAACGCGGTCCAATACCACGATGATGTCGAGCCCCGCGAGCCCAAGGCAGACGATGCAGATGATGACGGCGGCAGCGGTGAGTTGTAGGCATTATCTGTTTGCGACGGCAGCCTGCGGGTGAGATCCCATCGAGATGCATCGGTAATATGTTATTAGGAAATTATATATAAATTAGAGACTCAGACTACGTAGAGAGAGCTCTGTGCCCTCTGTCATCTCTGTCCCTCGAACTGTGAACCTGCTTCGTAGAGAGTCGACGTCGAGATCTGTAGAGATCGAGAGACGGTGACCGGAAGCGTTCAGAAAGACGACGGACCTCTCAAGGTTTTTTTACAACTTTGTGGGTCGAGTTTCGGAAATCGGAGATCGGATCACGTCGGAGGGATACGAACGGGAGGCGTCGGACGCCGCCTCTGTGCGCAGCATGTCGACTCGCATCTTCCCAGCGGTTCCGACGCTGACCGATGGCGCGGCGAATGGCATTATCTATGCCACGCTCGGGCTCGTCCTCATCTTGACAATTGGTTTCTTCCTCCAGAGCCGGGAAAACAGGAAGAATGCCACCGACAAGGTGCTTGACCGTGCACACGCTCTCCAGAGAGAAACACAGTCACGCCCTTGACCCGAGCGATGACCTGCGAACCTTTTCTCCTCCACGCCTCAGGACTCGTACATGGCAGCGCGCAACTCACAGGGTCTCGTCTCGATGACGCTGTCGTACTTCGTGAGTGGCATAGGTGCATGGGTCATTTTCGCTGCGCCTCAGGCAGCGGTCATCGGCGGCTGGCCAGCGCTCGTCGGCTACGCCGTCTCGACGGTGGTTCCGCTGCTACTGTTCGGCCTCATCGCGCCTCCTATGCGCAACCAGTTGCCCAAAGGCTTCACCCTGAACGAGTATGTGTACGGTCGCTTCGGGACGCCGTGCACCGTCTACTTCGCCTTCGTGTCAATGTTCTACATGGTCCTGTACTTGGCTGCCGAGCTTAGCTCGGCGAGCGCGCTTGCAACCGGCCTCTCGCTCATCACGGTACAGGGCAGCACGTGGTGGCAGAACGAAAATGTGTTCCTTCCGACGGCGGTCTCGCCGATCGTCGGAATGTCGGTTATCACCCTCTTCTACACAGTCATTGGCGGGCTGCCTGTATCGATCGTGACCGACCGCGTGCAGGGCGTGGGCGTCTTGGTACTGACTATCCTCGTCACTATCGCCGCGTACGCCGAAGCTGGCGTGGGCGACCAGGCGTCCTGGGACGAGGTCGTCGGCCACGGCATCTCCCCTGTCTACGTGCCTACCGACTACGGCAACTCGTTCGCAGTCGCCATTTCACTCATCATCGGCGTCACGTGCGCCAACCTCGTTCACGCGGGCTATTGGCAGCGCATCTGGGCCGCTGAGTCGAACAGGACCGTCGTGCATGCCACATACTATTCCTCGGCGCTCACAATCGTGATCATGATCCTGGTCGGTATCACAGGGTGGATCGCGTACTCGCACTTCGTAATCCTGATGAGCCCGAACGTGCCGGGCGGCGACCTGTCGTTCCTCTCGGTGCCCTGGCTCATCAATACCTTCATGGGCGAGGGTTGGGCGGTCGTCGTGATGATCTTAGGCATCTCGATGATCGCCTCCACATGCGATACGCTTCAGTCAGGGATGACGGCGCTCCTTTGGCCGTTCGCCAAGCTATGCTTCCCGAACGGCTCAGGCATTTTCCAGCTCAGTTTCGTCGTTTTTCTAACCGTGCTCTTCAACGTGCCGCCCGTGCTGCTCGCGCTTTCGGGCCAATCCATCCTGCAGCTCTTCTTGCTCGCCGATCTGCTCGCCGCCGGCGTCGTCGCGCCGCTCTTCATGGGCGTCTTTTGGAAAAAGTGCCACCCGATCGGCGCGCTCGCGGGCTCAGTTGGCGGACTGCTCACCACGCTCATCGTGTACGCCATCGGCGAGGCCTGGGGCGAGGGCTTCGCTATCCTCGTCTCGCAAGGTGGCATCTTCCGCCGAGTTGCCACCTACGCCTTCTGCATCACGCCCGTCGCCTCGGGCCTCATCACCGCCGCCGTCTCCTCGATCTTCTTCCCAGCATACGAGTTCGCGGGTTATAAGAATGCGGCCGCGGAAGGTGGATCGGGAACAGCCAGGGGCCAGGTCACGACGGCAGAGGTCCAGATAGCTGTAGCAGCGGCAACAGCCTCGTCCGTGTAGTCGGCGCTGTGTAAACGGGGAGGGTGCAAGGCGCACGCGCGAGAGACCGGGCCGGCGGAGCGGGCGCTGCTTGTACAGGGAGGGCATGGGGGCTAGGAAGAGAGGAGAGGTGGGGTGGCAAGGTGGGCGGCGCAGCGAGGAGCGAACTGTGATCGCCTTGGACATCTCTCAGCCAAGGCTACCAGCAGTTCCCAAACCGCCTTTGAGGCGACACGTCGAGCAGGTAGGGCGTCGCGGCGTCGGTGAGTTTGGATTCCGAGCCGACGCGGACGGAGGGCTTGTGAGTGCAGCGTCACCGCGAGCACGCAGTGGCGCCGGCCGATGGACCGTCGCTGCGTGCCGACTGCACTTTCGACCTCACGTATTAAGTATTTAGATACATATGATATTCACTTTAGATACAATAATAGTAGGCCCCGTAGCTACGAAGTACGATACGTACCGGAGCCCGATCCACGACAAACTTAGCCGTACCCATCTGGACATCAATTGCCTGCCTGGTGTGTGGTGAGCGCGGCGACAACCCGGACGTCGCCTTTCACTAAAGCGTAAGCTCGGGCTAAAGCTTCCTAGACCAGGCGCTTACTACATGGGGACATCGTACATGTATCGCGGTGGGTGGGCGGGAGCGCGGGACCACTTAGCTCTCGACTGAGCGTCAGACATAGATGTTCTTGCTTCTTTTTGCTTCTTGGATGGCACCGATCGTTCGAGAATCTCCCCAACGAGGTGCATGCAACCTGTCACGTGCAAGGGGTCACGTGTCTCCCGTTGGAAATAAATCGGGATGCGCATCAAACAATTTCGAGATTCCCTTGGAACCTGAAACGTGAGCAGCATATCTCCCGACATGCATTTTAAATGCATTTACATGGTACCATACCCCTGGCTGGGCTCTATAAGCAAGCAAGCATCGTGAGTAGTCAAAACAACACAAGTATCTAAACAAGCGCAATCGAAAACCTTGCTTGCTTGTTTGGGCCTTGAAAGCTCAGCCGACAGTCTCGTCAAACCGCACACAGCACCGCCTCTTCACACATTTACCGGTACGTCGATGGCGGCAGTGATCGAGGTCATTCTGCTGGCCGGCAGCAGCGTCTTCACGTCGTGCCAGCGAATCCAGCTTTTCGAAAGACCCTGCTACTACACGATGGTTGCAACCGCGGACCAAGATGGATGCGCTCTCGATACTCTGGACCGTTGCCGCTATGACCCGGAAGCTATAGATCGGCGCTTTGCCAATGACCCGCTCACAGTTGCCGGACGTATCGCAACGATCGTTGCGGCGGTCGCCAAGATCAAACTTGCCAATGACGATGGGGCAACACTGCGCGCGGAGCTCAGCCGCTTGGGACCAGTCTTCTGCAAGGTAGGACAGACTCTGGCAACGCGGCCCGATATCGTTGGGCTAGAGACTTCGCGCAATCTTGGAAAGCTGCAAAACGCGATGGCGCCCGAGCCCGATGCAGCGATAGCAATGGCCACGGTGCAGAAGTCTCTAGGCGCCACGCCCCTCGCGCGGGCCTTTCCTGAGATCACTCCTGCGCCGATTGCAGCTGCGTCGCTAGCGGAGGTCTACAAGGCAACGCTGGCCAATGGCCGTCAGGTGGCCGTCAAGGTGCAGCGGCCGGGGCTCGAGCTCAAGGTCGCTCTTGACCTATACTGTGCGCGCCGGCTGCTCGAGTTCGCTCAGAAACAGTTCAAGATCGGGGGCGACGTGTCGGTGGTCGTCGCCGTGCTCGACGAAGTGGGCGCTGGGTTATTTGACGAACTCGACTTCACCGTCGAGGCCGCAAACATCCGACGCTTCCAGAGCCTGTACGGAAGCGCGTGCAAGGAGCTCGGCGTCGTGGTACCTGCTGTCGTCGAGCACCTCACCTCGACACGTGTGCTGGTCACCGAATGGATGGACGGCGTCCCTCCGCGTGAGCTGCCGCCCACTGCGCGTGCCGCCCTCGCGAGCACGGCTGTACGCTGCCTCGCGATGCAGCTGATGACGCACGGCTTCATCCACTGTGACCCGCACGAAGGCAATCTGCTTGCGCTGCGTGACGGGCGCGTGGCGCTCCTCGACTTCGGGTTGATGGCTCAGATGCGCCTCGACCACATGGAGGCGATGGCTCATGGCGTGCTCAACATCATGGCCGAGAACTATGAGGCACTCGTGCCCATCTTCAGGGGCATGGGCGTGCTCGCAGACAAAGAGGACCTGCGTCGCCCGGGGACTGAGGAGCCCTTCCCGGCGGCGCTCAGGCGGTGCATGTCGGGCGAAGCGTCTGAAGCGGCTGGGGCGGCAACCGCTGTGGGAAGCCCTGCGGCGATCACCTCTGGCAGCAAGGGCGGCTCTGCCTCCTCTACCGATAGGGGGCGCCGTCGGAGGCTCATCCAGGACACTGACGGGACCGACCGGCGTCGCGCCTTTGGGCAGCTGTATGAAGAGCTGTCGGAGCTCGCGTTCAAGTATTACTTCACCATCCCATCGTACTACATCCTCGTGATGCGGGCGTTTGTGACCCTAGAGGGCATCGCCCTCTCTGCGGACGAGCAAGGCTCCTTCAACATGTACTCCGTCACGGCACCGTATGCTCGACGAAAGCTCTTCACCCCTAAGACCAAAGTCGGGCGCGCGCTGCTTCGTACGGCACTCTTCACGCCAGAAGGTCGGCGCGCGATCCAGCAGGGCATGCGGCTGAGCTGGCCGCGACGGCTGCACCTACCTCGATGGCTGCGCCCATGGAGCTGGAGGGCACGTGCCTAGTGCGAGTCTTGCCGTTTTGTGTTCGCTTCAGTCCTGTGACCAGTAGAAGACTTACAATCATTCGGCGAGTCCTCCGCCCACCGCCGGGACGTCGAGAGCTCCGAACGCCGACGACCGGTTTCGGGTTTGGGCGTTCCGCCGACCGGCGGTAACACACAGCACGCACGGAACCGAGCACGGTCGCGGAGCGTCACATGTTGGCGTGTGATGTTTTACGGTCGTCAATGATGTGAAGATGGGATCGCGATTCGCGGCTCGCTCGGAGACGGCGGGCGCTACCGCGCGGGCTGATCGTTAGGACGGACGTGCTGGTTTCGGTGGTCGTTTATAAAATGTTCCGACCGCCATGCGTGGCGGGTGTCTAGCCGAGCGGGTGTCCGGTCGAGATCATCCGATCGGGACATCTCCCGCCGGCGGCGCCGGCGGTCGGATAGCGGTCGGACGTCGGGACAGACGTTAAAGACGCGCCGCCCGCAGACAGTGCGGCCCATGGCCCACCGCATGTCGGATGACTTGAACATGGACTTGAATCTTAGATATTCCGATGAAAATCGTGTTATATAGAGGTGCGGACGACCCGACGGTCGGCTGTGGAGCGACGTTATGTGCGACCGGTACTAATATTTACACATCCAGGACCTGTGTGTGCCCTTCTACGCTGTGTGCCCTACGCTGTGAGCAAGCTAATTAACTTGAAGCGCCGCGACGCGGGGTCGTTCCTGTTGTTGTTCGTCGTGCTGATCCCGGCCGCTGCTGAGCTTTGGCTTGAGGTTTGGGTCGCATGTGCTCCACTGGCGTAGGCACGAGGCCACCGGCAGAGATCGGACTGAGAAGGCTGTTGCTTGCTGCCGAGGCCGCCGTTAGCTGGTCCATCATGTCTGTCATGAGCTCGGGGTTGAGCTCGGAGTCAAGCTCGGGGCTCCTGTTCGAACTCTGACGTGCAATCGGGAGCAGGGGCACGCTGGCGGCGAGGTGGCCGGCTGGCGGTAACGCGGCGAGTCTTTCGCTGCCATGGAGCTCCTCCTCAGCAGCGGCCCGTCGGTCAGCTGGCTGCGGGTTGGCGCCAAACAGATGATGATTGGGCATCCGTGATCCGAATGATGAGGCGGCAGCGGGCGTCATGTTCCCGGGCGTTGTCCTGGGCGAGGCTCGCCCTGGTGTCCCTGGCGATGCAATAGGCAAGAAGAAGGGAAGGCGTGGCGTGTGAGAGGGCGTGTGGTTGGGGGACACGGGCCCAACCTCCTCCACGGGGTGCTCGAGCCGATCGAGCCGCTGCGGCGGAGGGCGGGGACTCATGCCACCTAATGGAGAAGCGCATCCGCGGGCAGCTGAAGGCAGGCTGAGGCTCGCCAGCGACGACGGTGGCTCGAAGGGTGCCGTCGCGCGTCGCTCGCCTCGGGGCGCTGTGGCTGCAGCTGAGCTGCTCGATGCGGGGATGGCGTTAGGGATGGCGGTGCTGGGGCTCTCACAGCGCCACTCGACTTGCGTCATGCCCGCACCGGCAAGGACATCGCTCACGCGCTGCCGGATCTCAGCGAGCTCCTTGGCGTAGCGCGCTGCTTTGGCTTCTGCCGCTGCAAGCTTGCGCTGCAGCTCGTCGTTCTCGACCTCACACCGTCGTAACTCCGGACCGAGCATGTTCTCTACCTCAAACTTCCAGCGCGAGCCACCGGGTCCGGCCATCGATGATGCCATCAGCGCCCTCAGCTGGCCAGGCGTCTTTCGCATGGCGTCGCTAACAGAGTTGCCGTCGCTCACCGACCCTCGGAAAGCTGGGCCCGTTGGTGGACTACAAGTGCTGGCCGAGCCGCGCGCAGACCTCTGGCCGCTGCCACCACCGCTTCCGCCCCTTGTAGTACTCGTAGGCCCAGCCCCAAGACCCGGCATGTTGGTGCACGAGGTGCTACCACGGATGCCACGAGCACTGCATGACATGCGAGGCTCGACTCGCGTATGTCTCGTGCGCGACGTCGACGTGAGCTCTCGTCCGCGCAGACGCAATGTCAGTGAGTGAGGCGACAGGTGAGCCTAAAAAAAAGGGTATTTTCGGATCAAAGTAACGAAAATGGACAGATTTGCATGCGCACATCTTTTTCCATGGCCTGATGAAATGAAAGGTGAAATCGGGTTGGGTCTGCCTCAGAGCCATCTCACAGAGCTCTGTGTACATGTACATGTACCGGTAAGCTCTGTGCAGTCGATCGATACATTGTACTGTTCAGTGACTCTCAGTTTGTACATGTACAATGATGTACGACTGTCGTGAAAATTATAAAATCTTCGATCGGATGTGAACCTTGAGTATTAACATGAAGGTAGGTTCCTAATGTGCTCGGGTCCGAAGCGGACGAGACGTCGCGAGTTCAATGCGGCGCGCCCAATCTGTGCCACCCATCAATCATTCCTGGGCGGCCATGGGCCGCTCGCTCGGCACATCAAGCAGCCCGATGGAGGACGCTACGATCACCACGTTGCTTGCTCAGCTGCGCAATCGCGTCGTGCTCATGATTGGCGACAGCTCCTTGCGCAACCAATTCGTGCAGTTGGCACGCATAGGCCTGTCCTTTGATCGGAACGCGCCTGTTGCGGACGCCATTGTTCATGGCGCACACCGCGGGAGTTTCTCATTGCCGTGGCCAATCAAGCAGCCGGAGAAGCCTGATTCATCCAACGGCTTCTGGGGTGGCTTTCCATGGATGGTGGCCACGACGCCTCAGAACGTCACGCTCGTTTACGCCAAGGTGTGGGGTTGTGCCGAGCTCGGCAGCATCGTGCGCAAAACACGCGCCGTGCTGCTGCGCCATCGCCAGCGCTCGAACGAGCTCGGAGGCTGGCCGCCTCACTTGGTGCTCTGGAACTTTGGCCTGCACTTGTTGCATGTCTACCCTGCGCGGCCCGTGCCAACCGTGGCCCTCCGATGCGCCCTCCGGTACGAGGCGCTGGTGCACGAATCCACGCGTGAGCTTCGAGCGGTCTTGCCTCAGGCTCACCTCGTGTACCGCACGACAAATGCGGTATGCGACAAACGCTTTGATGGGGCATGGGAGTTGGCGATGCGCGCGCATCATTGCGCAGCCTCTTACTCTGCAGTAGATGAGGCCGCGCCCAGACCGTTAGCGAACGCATGCCGTTCGGAACGCCTACTTCGCGTGCAAGAAGGCTGCCGGCGACGGTACAACATCACGCTGGCAGAATGCGTGGCCACCTTCATGGACGAAGGCAACTCGCGCACTCAGCGTGCAAAAGCGATCTCGGCGACGTCGAGCCACCCTGCGCTCGTGAAGCTCTTCGATGCCTTTTCGATCACCGATGGACGCTGCGATGCGACAGTTGACGGGCGGCATTACCCACGGCTGCTCGCAACCATCAACGCTCGATTTCTGACTCTTGCTGTGGCAGAAGTAGGCGAGACGGAGAGAACCTGATCCCAGGTAAATGGTATTACGATCGTCGGGCTACAAAGTAACGGGGGAACGGCGGGCCGTGTGAGCGTGGCGGCTTTGGGTAAGAGGGTAAGAAGTTAGACGAGTGTTGCATTGAGTCAAGTCAAGTCAAGGCTTCCTGTTCTTAGGTTGTCTGTTGTCGTACAAGTGACTTGAACCATTGACTTAGTCGCATTTTATAGCCGCACCACCGCGGCCGCCGACCTCCGCCGTGTTCTTGCCGGCTCTCTCTGGCACATACTGATTTCTAGTTTATGGCGGGGGCGGCGAGATCGGGTGTCAACCAACACCACACCGAGGGGAGCCGGGTCTTAAACCGTCTGTCCGCCGCGTGAATAGGCACACGATGCGCAAGCCGCATTCCGCAAGCTTCGTCAAGTTCCTCGTCACGTCGTCTGACCGGGGCCCTCGTGCGCGTCGCAGACGGGCTTTTTCGGGTCGTTTGCAAGAGCGCGACGTGGGCCTTTAACGCGACACGTTCCACAGGTTGCTCGGGCATGTCGTCGTCAACGAGCACAGCCTTCTCAGGCGCGATTGTCGCCGAGGCGGAGGTCCTTAACCTGGTGCCACCGAGCAGAGTCGGCACAGGCATCTGCTTCCTCGATCACATGATCGATCAGCTGACGTCTCATGGCCAGGTGGGAGTCACGCTGCGCTGTGGCGTCGTCCACGCTAGCCCCGAGGTGACCAGCAGCTCCAACAAGCGGGCTGCGCCGAGCAGCCCGACGAGTTTTTTTGCGCCGCTCAAGGACTATGCCATGGACCAGACTGCTCGTCCGCACGACCGCGACATTTTCATCGCCGCCGGCACGGCACTCGGAGCGGCTCTCCGCCGTGTTGTGGAGGAGGTGGCGAGCGAAGCGGTGAAGTCTCAGGCATCATCACATGGTGCAGCCGCCGTATTTTGCTGCCCTCTCGACGAGGCCTTTGCTGAAGCAATCCTGGACTTACAGCCTCAGGACGCGACGCGGCGTGGCCGCTGCGTCGTGAGCCTTGAGCCGTATGGTCGGTTTGCTGGTGGGCCCTCGGGTCGCAAGTGGATCGGCCGGTATCGGACGGAGCACACGCCACTCTTCTGGGAGTCGCTGACCGCCGCTCTCGGAGCCGACCTCGTGCTACGCCGCGTGCGTGGCGGCAACGCTCACCACGTCATCGAGTCCGCATTCAAGTCGTTTGCGCGCGCCTTCCGCGCTGCCCTCGACAGCATGGCCGACGGTTTGCCCCACGGGTGCGCCTCGCCCTCGGCCGGGCCGGCCGCGCCTGCCGTGCAGCCGCGCCAACCGCGCACGGCCGAGCGGCGGCGCGCCACCAAGGAGACGACCATCGAGGTGCGCGTCAACTTGGACGCGCCTTGGCTCGATGCTGATGCACCCAAAGGCGGCGGAAGCGCTTGGACTGGGGAAGTGATGACCGCGACGAAGCTCCACGCCTCTGTGCGGCACACGTCCCGAGTAGCGACGGGAATCACAGTGCTCGATCGCGTGCTCACCGAGCTCGCGCGTGCCGCTGGCATCGAGATGATTGTCCACTGCGAAGGCGACCGTTACATCGACGACCATCACAGTGCCGAAGATGTGGCCATCACCCTCGGCCAATGCTTGCACGAGGCCCTCGGCGACAAGGCAGGGCTGGCGCGCATGGGGTGCGCCGAGGGCGAGTACGGCAGTGCGCGGGTCCGCGCCGTGCTCGACCTGTCCAACCGGCCGCACTTTTGCTCCGATCTCTCCCTCGACGAGGAGTTTGTTGGTGGCCTTGGCGCGGAGGGCACCACAGGCGCGCCGGCGGGCGGCGGGGCGGGCAGTGACGGGGAGCCTGGCGAGGCACCAGCGCCCGCTGACGTGCTGTGTGGCAACGTGCTCTCGTGCGAGATGCTCTTCCATGTCTTCGATTCCCTCAGCCTCGAGATGCGCTCCACGTGCCATCTGGAGGCCCTCGCTGATCCAGGCTCGCCTGGTCACACGCTCGCGCTCGCGCTCGCCGCCGCTGAAGCCTACGGCGCCGCCCTCTCCCGCGCAATCCGGATCGACCCGCGCCGACGTGGCACCGTGGCCTCGTCAAAGGGGACGCTCTCGAAGTGAGCACCACACCGCAAGATCTCGGCTCGTGCCTTCAGCGACCCACATGGACGCTGAACACCACGTCGGAGCGCATGTACAGGCAGCGCACGCGGGTCGCAGCTGCTGGTCAATTTTAATTGATGATGTTCGGGCCGGGCGGGAGCAGGCACGAGCTGGGGCCAGTTGTGCCAGCAGCACATCATTGCCGGTCCAGGCTCCAGGGGCGGTGCAGCGTGTCGCAATCAAGGGCATTGTGGGTAACATTGTGGGCATGGTCCGGACATATGTTGCAGAGCGCGCGCAGAGAGTACATACACTTTCAACGCGGACCGATGAATTCGATATTACACAGTTCTCACGCGTCACGGCGCACACCGACACCGTCGGGACTCACCAATCAAATGGGCCTTCTGGAAGAGTCTCGACATAGACTCTCAGCGCTCGCACCGGCTCGTGAACGTGCTCGGCCCAGAGGTATGCAACCTGCGATGGCGCGCGCAAAGTCGCCCTGAGTAGCGCCGAATGGCCAGTTTCGCCCTCTGGCACAAAGTGCACGAACAAAAGCTCCTCATCATGCAGAAGCAGCGTTGCCGGCGTCATCCGACCGATTCCGCCCGCAGCATCAGAGGAGTTGTCTAGCGGCGCCTGAGCCTTGACAATCCAGAGCCCAGTGCGTGGATTCGCAAGCGCTCCGACAGCTCGCTCTTTGAGAGATTGCATCGCCGTGGGAGCCATCCTTCCAAGACGATACTGCAAGCCCGAGCCACGATCTCCAATTCCAATGCCCTTAAGAGGGCCTCCGTCTCGTGTTGCCAGCATTGCCTGGGATGGATCACGCCCGAGTTGCACATTCACGTGGCGCGAAGTTCGAATCGAAGAGCAGAAGTGCCGAAGCATCGGACGGCTTGTTGGAATCGCGCAACAGAATGCATTCACACCACCTCAAGGCGATAAAACAAAATACCCTTTCGCAAACACTATTCGCTGGCCATCCTGCAAAGGAGCCAAAAATTGACCGACAAGGTCCTTGCACGAAAATTCACACATGGAGCAGCGGACGACACCGTCGCCGGCACCGGGACGCCGCGGTAGCGTAGGCGCTTGGATGCGCGCGCACCAACGCAGTGGCGCTGGCAGCGGAGGTGCCATCAATAGATTGGTGAGCAAGGTTGGGAAGGTTGGGAGCCTTGTGCCCAGTCGTGCCAAGCACTCGGCAGAAAAGGAGGAGCCCAGGAAAGCACGAGCAGTTCCGCAGAGCTTGGGAGAACAGGTTGCCCTAAACGCAGACGAAATGAGTGACCTGTTTGAGCAAGAATCCGAGCACGAAGCAGACATATCGAGTGACCTGTTTGATCAAGACTCCGAGCAGGAGCCTGAGCAGCAGTCTGTCGAAGAATCAGAAGATGAAGCATCAGAAGACGGGAACCTGGCCTTGGAGGCGGACACGCAAGCGCAAGTAGCTGTAGGCGACGGTGGCGACGGGGTGCTTCACGTGGCCGTGCCACTGATGCTGATGGTGGATGCTGATGGCGACGGGGTCTCGGACGGTCTGCACGCAGACAAGCTCGGGGTCTACGTGCCACAGATGGGCTTGAGGGATGACCGCCCCGTGTACGAGTGCAGCCACAATTCGAGTCTGCTGCTGTGGTGGAGCGCCGGCAGGTGGTACCTGGGGAAGCGAGAAGAGCTCGGTCGAAATCGTGGGTGGCTCAAGGTGCAGGGCGAAGGATGGACGCCTCCTGAGACAGGATGGACGATCTACTCGAAAGCAGACGCGGCGTGGCTGCAGATGGCGAGTATGATAGCTCGGCCCGCACGCGAGAGAGATCTACGTGTCGAGCGCTTGCACCAGACGGCCATGAGTCGATTCGGCAAGCGAGAGCTCGCTCGCGGCTTTGAGAGCTGGAGCGACACGCACTGGGAGGGCGCCCATCGCCGTGAGCTGCTGCGGCAGGCCGGGATGCGGTTGGCTCGGCCCAGGCTTTCTCACGGCTACGTGCACTGGCGTCAGGACTGGAACACCCAGCAGAAGAAGCTCGCTGAGTTCGGTACACGGTTGGCTCGGCTTAAGCTTGCTTACGGGTACGCGCATTGGCGACAGGACTGGATGGCGCACCAAAAGAAGCTGCTAGCTGGAGGCGACGATGGCGACGGGATGCTTGACGTGGCCGTGCCACTGATGCTGATGGTGGATGCTGATGGCGACGGGGTCTCGGACGGTCTGCACGCAGACAAGCTCGGGGTCTACGTGCCACAGATGGGCCTGAGGGATGACCGCCCCGTGTACGAGTGCAGCCACAATTCGAGTCTGCTGCTGTGGTGGAGCGCCGGCAGGTGGTACCTGGGGAAGCGAGAAGAGCTCGGTCGAAATCGTGGGTGGCTCAAGGTGCAGGGCGAAGGATGGACGCCTCCTGAGACAGGATGGACGATCTACTCGAAAGCAGACGCGGCGTGGCTGCAGATGGCGAGTATGATAGCTCGGCCCGCACGCGAGAGAGATCTACGTGTCGAGCGCTTGCACCAGACGGCCATGAGTCGATTCGGCAAGCGAGAGCTCGCTCGCGGCTTTGAGAGCTGGAGCGACACGCACTGGGAGGGCGCCCATCGCCGTGAGCTGCTGCGGCAGGCCGGGATGCGGTTGGCTCGGCCCAGGCTTTCTCACGGCTACGTGCACTGGCGTCAGGACTGGAACACCCAGCAGAAGAAGCTCGCTGAGTTCGGTACACGGTTGGCTCCGCTTAAGCTTGCTTACGGGTACGTACATTGGCGACAGGACTGGATGACGCACCAGAAGAAGCTTGTCGAGCAAGCCGCGGCAGCCGCGGCGGCAAAATCAGCGCGGACGGCGCAGGAGGTGGCAGAGGCTGCAGAGGAGGCGCGGCTGGCGGCGGAGGCGGAAGAACGGGAGGATCGAGCAGAATACTTGCACGAGGTGGCCGTTCGTAGGATGGCAAAAGCGGGCATCGCGTGTGGCTTCAAGTCATGGGTTGCGCTGTTCCAGGCAGCACTTCTGCACCGAGCAGCGATGCTCCGGCATGTGGCGCACGACCTCGCTCGTGGCTTTGGCTCATGGGTCACGGAATGGCGCAACGAGCACCTACGTAAAGCAGCACTGCGTCGAGCGGTCAACAATCACCTTGCCGACGGTTTCGGTGTGTGGTCAGATCGATACTTTGCTCGCTTGCATCTGGAACGCATCTTCGCGCGTGTCGAACCTCTGCAGCGAAAAGCTGCACACCGGCTTGGCGCGCGGAATCTCGTCCTAGGCTTCGGGACCTGGGCTAGCGTGCATTTCGAGCAGATGCGCCGTCAGCAGCGGCTGCGAGGCGGCGCTCAGCGGCTGGTACGACCCTTGCTGAGCGCGAGCTTCACCTGTTGGCGGATGAGCTGGGCAGCTGAGGAGCGGAAGCAGGCAGAGGAGCAGATGCAGGCAAGGATGGCTAGCGTAGCTGAGCGAAGAGCCAAGATGATGGGGGCGCGTGATGCCAAGATAGCTGCAGAAGAGGCGGAAAGGGCAGCTAAGCTCGCTGCCCAAGCTGCCGAGGCGGAAGCGAAGGTGGCAGCGCAGTTGGCAGCAGCGGCAAGCGAGAGGGATACAGGCGCCGAGGCCTTGCGCCAGATGGCGGTGTTTCGACTTGGCATGAGGCGCCTCTCACACGGCTTTGCGGCCTGGGAAACTTCAGCGACATGCGGGGCTATCTCCCGCGCGCTGCAGCATCAAGCATGCGAGATGATTGCGCGATTGAGGTTGGCTTCAGCATATGCCGTATGGCAACGGAGCTGGAAAGATGAGATGATTAGATTGGCTGAGGAGCTAGAAGAGGAAAGGGAGGCGGCGGCAGCACGGGAGCTTCAGGAGATGAAGGATTATTTTCTGGCAGGTGTCGGGGCGAGAGAAGTGCGGCTCGACGGGGCCTCTCGCGCCTCGGCCCTGGGCATTCAAGTACATACTGACAAAGAGCTGGACGGCAGGAGACTCTGGGGCTTGCCGGAGATCAGGCTGGAGGGCACGTGCGACCCTGATTGTCGCACATTACCGCAGCAACGTGCCGTCATCAAACGGATCGATTCGGACAGTGCTGCGGCTACTGCCGGGCTGCGGGAGGACGACGTGCTGCTCGTCATCAACGACCACTTCCACCCATCGAATGTCACATTTCAACAGCTGATGGAGACACTTGTGGGGACGATTCACATCATCGCCCGTCCACTTGAGCATGTGCTCGGGCCGGCTTCGAAGAAGAAGCTCTTGCCACCGCCTACCGCCTTGGCACTTGCAGCATTGCCGCGAAAGGACTGGGACAATAGCCCGCGGCCTGGCGTGCCCACCACGAAGCCGCAGGCTGACTTTTCCAGGAGCCCGTCTCCCTCGAGGAGCTCGTCTCCCAGGCCGACTACGCCTCGCCGAAAGGCGTCTCCAAGTCGGCCCTCTACTCCCAGGCCCACTACTCCCCGCCGCGAAGAAGATCGGAGCAAGAGGTTCGACGCGGCCTTGGCCGACGCTCGGCTCCGCAACCCGCAGCTGCGTCCGCCTGTCACCCCTCCGAAGAGCCCTTTTGGAGGTGTGCTGCTGACGGCGCGCGGCATGAAGTCCTCCTTGCAGCTGCGGAAGGAACTGATGGAGGTGAGGAAGACAATCCACGCCATGGAAAAGCGCGTCGCGCAAGCACTCAGCGTGGCCCAAGGCACGAAGCTCGAGCTGCTGGAGGCTTTCAAGTCTTGCCAAAAGTCACTCCATCACAACCCGAGCTTGACCAGTGATCCGCGTGGGCCGGAGGCGATGGCTGCAGCTGAGGCCGAGGTGAATGAGGACAAGCTCCGAGAACGATACGAGCAAACGTTCGGAACGCCTCCAACGAAAACTGCGCTCAAGGTTGAGATGAAGCTCGCAACCTCTCGGGCTGCAAGGCTGCGCGAGGAGGTGAACAAGCCCGTCGTTGCGGCGTTGGCCGAGCTTGAGGAGATCGCTTCACGCGGAGCCCAGACACTCGAGAGGCACGAGGAGAAGCTACAGCAGCTGCTGTTGACCACGTTGCCAGAGCAAGCGCAGGATCTCGCGGCGCACTACGATGCCCACGACCAGGTCGTGAAGACGACGAATCGGGCAGCGGGCGACCGTCTCATCGTGGAAGCGGCGCATGAGTGCCTACGCCTTGCAACGGAGCAGGAGGACGTGGCGCGATGGGTGATAGGCGAGGCCCTGAAGGCCGTCCGCCGTGAGAAAACCGCGGTCGAGGTGTGCAAAGCGGATCTCCAAAGGGCCTCGCAGGAGAAGCGTCGGATCCTCGAGGAGCACAAGAGGAACGACATGCGAGGCACCACGTTCAAAGAGTGGAACAAGAGTGAGTGTGCCAGTGCCGGCAAATCAAAACTTGCGACTCGATTAGCAGTAGGAGAGAGGATATGAATCATCAGAGCTCATAACAACATGTTCGCCGCAGGTGTGAAACCGAATTCACAGCATCATGTTTGGTGTTTCCTTTCGGGCTTTCAGGACTCCTCTATTCATATTGTACCTCTCCTCCGTGCTTTTCCTCCTGTAGGCCCTCGCCGCCCCTCAACACCGTATCCTGCGCGCCTACCATAGATTCCTGGTTAAAGCTCAATGCAGTCGAGCTCGACAAAGCCGCCGCCTCTGCTGAGCAGAGCGGGAGCCGCACCTGGCAGCCTCGGTTTATCCGGCTCGGCTGGCTTACAGCTCAAGGCACCCGCCAAAAAGTTCGGGCTGCAGCCACCGCCGGGCAAGAAGCCGGTCGCTCGGCCAGCGGCTGCCTCTGTGTTTGGTGGCGGAGATGACGATGACGACGATCTCGGCGATGATGCGTCGGAGCGCGCGCGAGTCAGCCGTGAGCTCATGCGTGGAAGCACATCGACCTTTGGGCGCGCGGCGGCCGAGGCCGCTCAGAAAGCGGCGCTCGAGCAAGACGCGTCCATCTTCGACTACGATGACGCATATGACGCAATGCAGCAAGAGCGCGTGGTGGCGAAGGAGAAGCCCAAGCAGGAGAAATCTGCGAAGTACATCGGTGCGCTCATGCAGGCGCACAAGGTGCGCGAGATTGAGAACGAAAAGGTGTTCGAACGCAAGATGGTCAAGGAGGCAGAGGAGGAAGCACATTTGTACGCTGACAAGGAGCGCTTTCTGACAAGCGCGTACAGGGCAAAGTTGGCGGCGCGCGAAGAGTACGAGGCCGAGCTCGCCAAGCAGGACGCTGAGGATGCCAAGAACGACGTGACCCAAAAGCGCGACCTTTCCGGTTTCTACTCGAACCTTCTCTCAAATAGCCTCGCACCCGATCGCGCTGTCGCTGCAGCCAGAGGCACCGTGGCAGCATCTGTCACAACGGCCGACTCGGTGCGATCGTTGCCGCCACGACCGCCGCGACCACCGTCGGAGCTCGATGCGTCGCATCCACCTGCGCAGCTGTCTCGGCCCGCCGAGGAGGCGGCCTCCGCCGCTCCGGTCTCGGCACCGCCGCCCTCGGCCTCGCGCAGGCTCGTGGATGATGACCTTGTCAGGGCTATTGCGGAGGCCGCCAAGGCTGCCGCTACGACTGCTCCGCCAGCCCCTGCTCCTGCCCCAGCGGCAACTGCCGTGAGCCACGAACGCCGCAACGATGCGGACGCCGTGCAGAGCGCACGCGAGCGTTACCTCGAGCGCAAGCGACAGCGCGAATAATGGGGTATAGTTACGATGCCGGGAGTTATCTGGAAAAGATGTACGAAACCGCACGCTACATGCATGGTTTCTCCCCTACTTATAGCATATGCGCACGGACGACGTCCGCGGTCCGGTCCGCGCAACTGTGGCTACTTTTTCTTCTTGCCGCCCTTATCCTTGGCCTTGAGTGTATTCGGGTCGGGCTCGGGCACATCAAAGGGTGCCTTGAAGTTCAGGTAGAGCGACTCGTTGTTGACAATGCCAAGCTTGCCAAGGGCATCCTCGTCCTTCAGCGGCAGGCCCGCGTAGAAGAGATTGAGCCAGGGGTCGTTGCGCGTCGTCGTCTTGACCTTCGTCTCGGGGTCCTCGGTGGTCGTCGTCTCAAGGTCGATCTTGACCTGCCACAGCTCAGGCAACGCCTTGGCCTCCTCGACAAGGTACTGGCCGTAGTAAGGGAAGTTGGTCGGCCCCCCGTTGATGCGCCGCAGCATGCCGCCTCCCCCCTTTTTGTCCTTACCGCCAGCCGCCGCTCCGGCACCTCCACCGTCCCTGACAAGGTGGTCGCCTACCCGTAGCTCGACGTTGGTACCGTCTGTCATCGGTAGTGTCACGGCCGGGCGCGGCCCTGCTACCACCGGCGGGTCGGGCCCTTTGACGAGCCAGCTGGGATTCTCCTTGAAGTACTCGCTCAGCTTCTGCTTCAACTCGAGCACGGTCGTCTGATTCGTCAGGCCGTCGATGACCGTGGGCATGCCGAGCTTGTGGCTGGTGATCCGCACACGCTCCACATTGGGGTCACCGGCAACCTTTGCGACAAAGTCGGCGAGCCTCGGCCTGACCACGAGCTGCAGCTCCGCTCCGTTCTTGATCGCATAGTCTGCCAGCGGCTTCTCGAAAGCCAGCAGCTGCCCATGGTACTTGAGCTCGACCGGGCTCCGGATCGAGAGCTGCTGCAGCTGTAGCGGGCCACACTCGTGGATGAACGAGATCAGCCCCTTGACAGTGCATGCCTCGGGGATGGGCTCTATCTCGGCGTACTCGAATTTCACGCGTCCGTCCTTGTCCGTCAACGTGTATCGTATCCTGATACGCGTTGGACACGGGGGCTTCTGCTCGGCGCGCGTGGGCGGCCCGCTGCCCACGTAGCGCCGTGGGTCAAGCTCGAGCCCCTCGGGGATGGGTAGCACATCGGGCCCCTTGCCGATGAAGATGAGGGCCATGGGTGGGAGGCGGCGCAGGCTCCGCAAGCTACCAGCACAAATAAAGTCGATGGCAGTTCTGTAACGGCACCCACAAACTTACGTGCCTCTCGCGAAAAGAGCGGCCGCGATTGAGACGAAATTTCTTAGACAATTTCCAAAAACGAGAAGTTTTTGCGCCGCCGGAGACCGCGGCTCGGAGCGTGGCTCACGCGCATCGGCCATGTTGCCGCTTGAGCAGCAGGCTGGGGCCTCCCGGATTGGCCAGGTTCCTCCGAGAGTGCAGTCTGCGCCGGTGCTGCTGCCCTCAGAGGACACCGGCATCGAGTCCATTTTCTCCAACTTGACGTACAAGGACTTCTTGCGCGAAGCTGCCATCACCGAGGAGCCCGTGGAGCTGCCGCCGCCGACGGTCACGCCGCCGCCGCGCATCACGACGCCGCCCATCGGTACATCGAAGTTTCGCGCCGATGGCGCCGTCCACTCCTCGGCTGCGATGGGCAGCGTCGGCAACATGCTGTACGCCAGCTTGCCGCCACGGCCACACACGACCTACCCACAGACCATGCCGGTGCGCCCGTGGAGCGGCGCCGGCCAGGTTGGTGGCCCGACCGTCGTCGCGCCCGTCACTGGTGCCGCAACGGCTGGAGGCAGCCGCTGCTGCTGCGCCGGCAGCGGCGGCGTTCCGAGCGCGAGCAGCATGACGGCGGCCACACCTGACGGGAACTCGGCTGCGTCTGCCGAGGTGACGCGGCAGCTGCAATCCAAGCTGCAGGAGGCGCAGCAGCTCTATGAGCAGCAGCAGCGGCTCATGCAGCTGCATGCGACTGGGGGGGCGGTGGCCGCGCGCTCGGTGACCAATGTGCCCATGGCGCTCCTGGACGAGCTTGCGCAGATGTCTCTCGACGCGCAGGACCACTTCTCGCGCCAGGAGACGCCCACGCCTTTGTACGACGACTTGCCCATCCGACGCGGCACGCCGCCGCTGCCCGCGGCGCCGCTCGCCACGCTGCCGGCCGTCGGATGGAGCGCCGTGTCGAGCGCCGAGGACGCGGCGGCTGCTGCCGCTACCGCCAGCCTGCCTGGTCTTCAACCTTCGAGTCGCGGCCCCTCGCGGGTAGGTACGCCTGCCGCTAGCCTCTTGCCTGAGCCTGCACAGCAGTTGCAACAGTTTCAGCAGGCGCAACAACAGGCTGCGCAGGCGCACGCAGCCGCGTATGCGACAGCCGCCACCGCCTCTGTCGCATTGCCGCAGCCGAGCAGTCAGCTTAGCCAAGTGCAGCCGCTCATTCAGCCGCCGCTGCCGCCGCTCCACGCCGACGGACACGGCGGCTTCGCGGGCGCGCAGTCGGCCCAGCAGCTGCAACAGCTGCTGCAGCAGACGTTGCAAGTCGCACAGCAGCAGCAGCAGCAGCAGCAGCTTCAGCAGCAGCAGCAGCTTCAGCAGCAGCAGCAGCAGCAGCAGCAGCAGATAGTACTGCTACAGCAGCTGATGCAGCAGCAGCTGCTGCTCGGGGCGGGTGGTTTGCCTAATTACAGCGGCATGCCGCTAACCACGGTGGCCAATATCAACGGCGTGCCGCAACTCGTAGCTGTGATGAACCCGTACATGCTCGGCGGGGTCAATGGACAGGGCGTGGGTGCCATGGGCATGCAACAGCAGCAGCAGCAGCAGCTCAATCAGTCGCAGCTGAGCGGCCAGCCGCCGCCGCCGCCGCAGCAGCAGCAGGAGGAGCCGCCGCAGCCGCAGCCGCAGCCGCAGCCGCAGCCGCAGCCGCAGCAGCAGCAGCAGCAGCAGCAGCAGCAGCAGCAGCAGCAGCAGCAGCTCATGATGATTGCTGCGCAGATGAACATGGCCGGCGGATTCGGCGGTGCGCTCGGCCAGCAGGGCCTCTCAGGAGGCGCGCTTTGCGGCCAGCTTGGGCTCGCGGGCGCTCAGGCGGCGTGCCTGGCCGGGCTGGGGGCAGCTGGGCTCGGTGGTTTGCCCGGCGGCGCTGGAGCACCCAACCTCGCCGCGATCTCGTCCCTCGGCCAGCCTGGGTACGGCCTGAACGGAATGTCGTACCTCGGGCAGCTTGGTGGGCTGCCGGTCGGCCAGCCGGGCTGGACGCCCGACGGATCGAACGCAGCGCAGGCGGCGGCGATGGGAGCGCACGTGCCCGCACTGGCGGGCGGGCTTGCGGGGGGGGGTCTCGGTGGCCCATCTGGCTGCGGCGGCGGAAAGCTCGGCGGTGGACCTCAGCACGCCGGCCGCGGCCGCGACGGTGGGCGACGCGGTCGTGGCGGCGGTGGCCGTGGCGGCTCAGGACCGCCCAACAACGTCGGCAGTGTCGACGAGTGGGGAGGAGGGCCAGGCAGCGAGGGCGCGGCCGATCGCCACGCGAAGAAGCCGTTGAAGTGCGCGGGGCAGGAGGTGCGCACTGTCGACGAGGCATCCGCGCTCAACGGGCTTCTCGAGCTTGCCCACGACCAGAATGGGTGCCGCTTCCTGCAGGACCAGCTGGATCTTCGCTCCAAGACCCACATCGACCTCGTCTTCGAGGCAGTGCGGGGCGACGTGGTCGCGCTCAGCATGGACCCGTTTGGTAACTACCTCGTCCAGAAGCTGCTGCAGTACGGCACATCTGAGCAGCGCATCGCGCTCGTGGCGGGCGCAGCGCCGTCGCTCATTCCAATCGCGCTCAACGTGCACGGCACACGCGTGGTGCAGAAGATGCTCGAGGCGGCCGAAACGGAGGAGCAGCTCGACACGCTCATCGGCGCGCTCAATGCGCGCGTGATGGACCTCATCCTTGACATGAACGGCAACCACGTCGTGCAGCGCTGCCTTGCATCGCTCAAGCCCGAGCGCGCTGCGTTCGTGTACGAGGCGGTCAAGGCCGAGTGTGTGCGCGTCGCGACGCATCGGCACGGCTGCTGCGTGCTCCAGCGCTGTCTCGACCACGCGCCCGATTCACAGCGCGTGCCCATCATCGGCAACGTGATCGCCAACGCGCGCAAGCTCGTACTCGACCCGTTCGGCAACTATGTCGTCCAGTACGTGCTCGAGCTGCGCCAGCCCGAGCTCACGCGCGGCATCGGCCAGGCACTCCAAGGCTCGTTCGCCGACCTCTCGCTCCAAAAGTTTTCGTCCAATGTGATTGAAAAGTGCCTCCAATCGAACGACAGGCTGCTCATCGCCATGGTGACAAGCGAGATCTGCCAGGCGAAGGCGCTCGGTCAACTGCTGCACGATCCGTTCGCCAACTACGTCGTGCAGACGTTGCTCACGGTGGGTTCCGATGAGGAGGTTGCGGCGATGCTCGAGAAGCTCACGCCGCACCTCAAGACGCTCCGCGGCACGCTCTACGGCAAGCGCATCCACGCCAAGCTCCTGCGCCGATTCCCGCACCTGCGCTAGTCGACCGAGCGCCCTGTAATTCCCCATGTACTCGACCAACCCTGTACGTCATGTACTATCCTATCACCTCGATTCACGTCGTGCTCTGCCGCGGCGCCCGGTGTAGAGCGTTCCGACTCGCTCGTGTATCCCAAGTGCATCAATTGGTTTCATGGCGTGCATTGGGTGGTCGGGAGAGGCCAGCGTGGGCAACATGCAACTGATGGCATGACTGCGAGTGTGCAGATGGCGGGCCATGGGCATGACGACCGTGCCGATCGTTGTGGGTGTGCTTGCGGGCGTGCTGGCTCCTGAATGAAGGTCGAAGCCCGGAAGACGAACGCTGCACGGTGGTGATGTGCAAGCGCGCGAGTGACATGACACTCGACAGTATTATTTTACGCGTATTTGAACGACGTCGCATGTAGGGCAGATGAAAGCGACAAGGAATATCGCCATCTGTCGCCGCAACACGCCTGTCCGCAGCCCCCGCTGGCGAGAGCCAAGAGCGAGAGCCAAGAGCGAGTTGGCGGGCCGCGACGAAACTTCCCATGTCAGTTCACGGAACCTTCAAGTCAATTTGCAAACACTTTTTTTGTCGGTTCACGCGTCGCGACGTCTGGCCCGAACACGGTCGCGCTCGCGCTCGCGACGCTCGTGCATCTGAAGCTCCAGTACGATCACTCGCCGCGTTCCGCATGAGCGTCCGTCCCAAAACAGCCCCACACGGCGACGAAGACAGATTCGGGTACTTTGCTACGCAAAAGCTGGCTTGCAAAGTTGAGCGACGCCACCTTCAGATGCAAATTGAGCGCGTCCGCCAGCAGCAGCTAGCCAAGGAGAGGAAGAGACAGGCTGAGGTGGCTGCCAAAGCTCAAAAGCTCAAGAAGGACCGGCACGTTCAAGACGTGCTCCAGCGCCAGGCCGTGCTGACGGAGAGCACCATTGGCACTAGCGATCAGCAATGGCGGGCCAGCACGGACCTGGTGCGCAAGGCCGAGGAGCGGGTTCAGCACGAGACCGAGTTGGCGATGCATCTGGCCAACCGCGAGATAGCAGATGCAGTATATCGCGCCCACGACGCCGAGCTCGCGCGCCTTGGCACCGAGAAATGGGCGCGCGGCATGCAGACCGGCGCGCAGGAGTTTGCTCTCGAGCGTGCCGGATGGACCATTTCGGAGCGCAAAGCGTTGCGCGATTTCGGCTGGGTGAAAGCGGACATACGACAAGAGGAACGGTTTCGCCGCGCTACCCAAGAGCTACTGCCCACCGGCCCGGGCGCACTCAGCCACCAGCAGACACCGGGCGCGTGGCGGCCTGATCGGCTCAGCATGAGCCCGGGTGCGTGGGCCAGCGCGCCCGTCCAGGTGACCGTGGAGCGCGCCCAGACGGCACAGATGCACTCGCACGGCCGTAACATGCGCGCGCTCATCCAGCGCAGGGAATTCAGAGAGAAGACGCTCGACATGTGGGACCAGGTGGGCACGAAGGTGGCTGACACACGATACGAGGCGTGGAGAATCAAGGTAAGCACGGCAAAGTCCCCGCGTACGCCCGGCTGGCCACATCCGAGTACGCACCGGGTGAGCTCGTTGTATGCAACATCGTCGGCACCGACTACGCCCAGGGGATCGCCAGAGCCGGTATTCTAGCCGAAAGGGTCGCCCGCAAAGTCGGTACCGGTATACACGAGGAGCTGAGCTGAGGGGAACTCGCCGAAGTCGCATTATCATGATCTCAACACAGTACACGTACCTTTACTCGACCCGCTGCGGTACACCGACCAAAGTTCCGAGACCAAACGCGTTCATGTTTTCGCGAAATCGGTGACAAGTCCTCCCTCCTCTTCTCCCTCAAGCCGGGCGAGATGGAGTTGGTATATCATGGGAATCCTATGACGCTACCAAATAATGAGCGCGACCCTTGTGGCTTGCCGCTAGCATCCTTCCTGGTGGAAGCGCCGCTTGTACTGCGTAGCGCCGCAGAGCTCTCCTCCGAGAGCCGTGGCATCCTCAGAAGGGGTGATAAGGTAGTTGCTCTCGACGAGGCAGTGCACTCAGGCGTGCGGCGAACGCTCGTGGCGTTGGAGACGTCATTGCAGCAGCCGCTGGGATGGGTGACCCGCGAGAAGCACGGAAAGGAGCTGCTCAAAACCATGCGCTCAAAACCAGGCGCGCATGGCTTCTATTCGAGCATTGTTGGATTTGAAATCTTTGGCAGGAAGTCGCCGCCGAAGGGCATTGACAGAACACCCCTTTCTGACAGCCTGGCCTCGCGTGTCGCTCGGCGGCGCCTCGGCACGTCAACGTTCGAAGGGCGACGCTCAAGCAGCGCCACAGGAGGGCGCACATCTCTTGTGTCGCGTGAGGCATCACCGTCTCCAAAGGGCACCATGACAGCTAAGGCGGGAGCAGGCGGCAAAGGTGCCAAATCACAGTACTCGGCGGCGAAATTATGGCAAGCGGCAGAGCAGATCACACGACGTGCAGAGGGGTTTCAGATTACGATCTCGGACACATTCGAGTCGAAACTCGCAAATGTCCTGGTGCAGAAGAAGGTCAAGGTCGAGGAATTGGTGAGGTCGTGGGATCGCAATGGAGATGGCGTAATCAACAAAAATGAATTTCGCATCGCCGTGCGCGGCTACGGCTTCAAGGAGATCAACGTGCTCGAGATTGACGGCCTGTTTGACAAGATTGACAACGACAAATCGGGCGAGCTCGACCTCTCAGAGATCAAGGCCGCTCTAAAGAAGCTGCAGGAGCGAGCGCAGAATGTGGGCGCCAGCATCGATCAAGAGCAGGCGAAGGCGGCAGCGCTGATTGGGGTGGCGCAGGTGTTCCAGACGGCGGCAGCCGCGACGGCAGAGTACGAGGCGGCCGAGCAGAAGGCCACTCAGATGAAAGACAACCCGTCGCTCGGGAAGCGGGTAGGCGACGCGATTTTCAAGCGTAACGTCAAACTCGGCGAGTTGGTCGGGCAGTGGGACAAGGATGGCAATGGCGTAGTCGACAAGAAGGAGTTTCGTGAACAGATTCACCTCATGGGCATCAAGGAGATACATCCTCGGGAGATGGATAGTCTCTTCGTTTCTCTGGACCGGAACGGCGATGGCTCACTCGATCTCGACGAGCTGAAGGTGGCCCTCCAGCTGTTGCGCGACACGGCCGTAAGAGAGGCCTTGGATGTCGAGGCGCAGGCCAGCGCAGCGTTGAAACTGTGCGTCGCGTCGCGAAAGCAGCAAAAGGTGCGCCATGAGCAACCCCATCGGATGATCTCCTAGATTGAGATGTTGCTTCCAGAGAGGCCCCGCTCAATCGTGGCACGGTGTCACTCGACTCGCACGTATCGCAGGATGCCATCGGAGCTTTGGAAGCATTGGACCCTTCCTGGATGGATTGGATGGAAGCTTTGAAACTAGTCTGAATGGCTGTCTTCAACACCCTTGCTCCGTCGAGCACAAGTGCACAACCCCCCACCGCCACAGAAATATCAGAACCTGGCGTGGTGATTGCATGTCGAGATTGCATGGAGCGAGAAGTGTGGCGTCTTTCAGACGATGCTGTATACAGATGTAGGAACTCAACGCTCTACGTAGGTGGGTCCGAGGAATCCGCCCCACATTTCGTTTTTATTTTAGCAGAATCCCTGAAAGATAAAACGCCCGCCCGGCAGGCAGCGGGACGAGACGAGATAAAGCAGACGAACGCATAAACGATAAAGCGAAATGAAAACGAGACGTACGTCGCCGCGAAACCGAAACGGACCGTCGAATCAAAGGACTAGGCGCAACGGCGAACGAAAGAATATAGCCGAAACATGACGGTTTGCTGTCCCCTGTCGCCGATACATGTAGTAACTTCCAAGAGTAACTTCGCGTGGCTTTCTGCTTAAAACGTATAAAAAATCGCAGGTGCGTTTGTGAGCAGCGAGCGCGAGTGACACAGTGTTAAAATTACCATCGACCACATGTGACCATTCTTTGGCTGTGTGTAAATCCAGTTCACGAGATCACGACAAAAGGACAAATCACGACGACTTCCTCAACAAACCGCAAACCAAACCAAACGCACCTTAGTTTGTGGAGGCCTCCAAGGCCCCACGCCCCTCCTCAACACCTAATCCTACGTGCCACCATAGATTCCAATTCTCGAGGCGCCAACTCACAGTTGAAAAGGTCATCTATCTTCCTGTTCACGCTTCTTTCCGAAGGCTTCGAGAGTCGCGTGTCGCGTTGCGCCTCGCGACTCGCGACGCGACTCGCGTTGCGCTTCTCGTTGCGCCGGGAGATCGCGATGGACGCGGAAGAAGACCTTTACGACGAGTTCGGCAACTACATTGGTCCAGAAATCGACAGCGACGAGGACGAAGACGGTGCGCCCGAGATCGATGACTTTGGCGATGATGACGAGGACGGGGATGACGAGGTGGTAGACGTTGGCGGCGCAGGCTATGCAATGGACGATGATGAGGTTGCCGGCGAGGATGACACGCGGGTGACGCTTCATGAGGACAAAAAGTATTACCCGACGGCAATGGAGGTGTACGGCGAGGAGGTGGAGACGACGGTGCAGGAGGAGGACACGCAGCCGATCACGCAGCCAATTGTTGCGCCGATGAAGGCTAAGGAATATGACCTAGTTGAGAAGAAGATTCCTAGGTCGGTGTATTCGCACGAGTTCCTCACCTCGCTGCTGCCCCACCCGCACCTCGTGCGCAATGTGGCCATCGTCGGCCACATGCAGCATGGCAAGACGACACTGGTCGACAACCTGATTGCCACGACGCACGTGCCTGACCCGTCAGCCGCCGCCAAGAATGGTAAGAAGGCCGCGGGCGGCGGAGCGCAGACCAGCCGGGGGCGCCGCTACACAGACACGCGCGCCGACGAGCAGAAGCGTGGGCTCTCGATCAAGGCCATGCCGATCACTCTTCTCTTGCAGTCGCCGAGCGAGAAGCACTACGTGTTCAACTTGATCGACACTCCGGGGCACGTCAACTTTTCGGACGAGGTGAGCGCGGCCTTGCGACTCGCCGACGGCGCGCTCCTCGTCGTTGACGCCGTCGAAGGCGTGAGCTCGACCACGGAGCAGCTTATCCGCCACCTTGTGACCGAGCGCGTGCCCGTGGTGCTCTGCGTCAACAAGCTCGACCGACTCATTCTCGAGCTCAAGCTACCGCCGCAGGACGCGTACTTCAAGCTGCGACAGGTGATCGAGGAGGTCAACTCGGCGCTGCGTGCGGCGAGTGGCGGCGCACACAAGCGCCTCAGCCCGGAGGAGGGCTCGGTCATCTTTGCCTCTGCCGAGCAAGACTGGTGCTTCACCCTCGAGTCATTTGCGACCATCTACGCCGACTTCTACCCGTCCATCCCGGCTGCGACGCTCGCGCGCCGCCTGTGGGGCGACGTCTATTACCAGCCGGTGTCGCGTACTTTTCGGCGCAAGCCTCCCGATGGCGGTGGCCCCCGCACCTTTGTGCAGTTTGTGCTCGACCCGCTGTACAAGCTCGTGAGCGCGACCATCTCGTCGCCGGAGCCGGAGCTGAGGGACGTGCTCGCTGACCTGGGCATTGGCCTGAAGAAGGCTGAGTTCGCCCTCGATCCGAAGCCCATGCTCAAGCTCACGATGGCGCGCTTCTTTGGCGGCAGCTACGCGGGCCTCGTCGCCGCCCTCGTCGCGCACCTGCCCTCACCCGCGCAGGGCGCCGCCCTCAAAGTCGAGCACACATACTCGGGAGAGCGCTCGGATAGTTGCGTGGCGCCGATGCTTGCGTGCGACCCGTCAGGGCTGCTGATGGCCAACGTGACCAAGATGTACCACAAGCCCGACTGCGAGTCCTTCGACGCCTTCGGGCGCGTCTTCTCAGGCACGTTGCGAGTGGGCGACGAGGTGCAGGTACTCGGAGAGGCGTACTCGCTCGACGACCAAGAGGACTCGGCGCAAAAGACGATCTCGCGCCTATGGATTTACATGGCGCGCTACCGCGTCGAGGTGACGGAGGTGCCAGCAGGCTGCTGGGCGCTCATCGAGGGGGTCGAGGGTTCGCTCGTAAAGACGGGTACCATCACCTCCCTCGGTGCTGAGGACGTGCGCATCTTCCGGCCGCTCGCCTTCGACACGATGTCGGTGATGAAGCTCGCCACTGAGCCGCTCCACCCGTCCGAGTTGCCTCGGATGCTCGAAGGGCTGCGCAAGCTCAACAAGGCGTACCCGCTGCTGTCGACCAAGGTGGAGGAGAGTGGCGAGCACGTGATCATTGGCACGGGCGAGCTGTACCTGGACTGTGTGATGCACGACCTGCGCCACGTGTACGCCGAGATCGAGGTCAAGGTCTCGGACCCAGTGGTCACCTTTTGCGAGACGGTGCTCGAGACGTCCTCGCTCAAGTGCTTCGCCGAGAGCCCGAACGGGCGCTCCAAGCTCGCGATGATCGCCGAGCCGCTCGAAAAGGGTCTCGCCGAAGACATCGAGCGCGGCGCCGTCGATATCCGCTGGGATCGCAAGCGGCTGGGCGAGTTCTTCCAGACCAAGTACAGCTGGGATCTGCTCGCTGCGCGCTCCGTGTGGGGCTTCGCGCCTGACGCGCGCGGGCCCAATGTGCTTGTGGACGACACGCTGCCCTCGGAGGTGGACAAGAAGCTGCTCGGCTCGATCCGCGAGTACATTCTGCAGGGCTTCGGCTGGGCCTCGCGGGAGGGGCCGCTGTGCGACGAACCGATGCGCAACGTCAAGTTTAAGGTGCTCGACGCGACGATCGCGGCCGAGCCCATCCAGCGCGGCGGCGGCCAGATCATCCCCACTGCGCGGCGCGTCGCCTACTCCGCCTTCCTGATGGCCACGCCACGCCTCATGGAGCCAGTGTACGCGGTTGAGATCATGGCGCCCGTCGATTGCGTCCCGGCCATTTACACTGTACTCGGCCGGCGACGCGGCCATGTCACTTCCGAAGGGCCGCGCCCGGGCACGCCGTTGCACATGCTCACGGCCTTCGTACCCGTCATCGACTCGTTCGGCTTCGAAACCGACCTGCGCTCGCACACGCAAGGGCAAGCCTTTGCCCTGTGCACCTTTCACCATTACGCCATCGTGCCTGGCGATCCGCTCGACAAGACGATCACGCTGCGCCCGCTCGAGCCACAGCCAGTGCCGCATCTTGCGCGCGAGTTCATGGTCAAGACCCGCAGGCGCAAGGGCCTCTCGGAGGACGTGTCCATCTCCAAGTTCTTTGATGACCCCATGCTGCTCGAGCTCGCGAAACAGGATGCCGAGACGAACCAGACGGCCTACTTCTGATTTGGCACGGTGACAGCACTTCACTTGTGCCGCCGCGGGTTTATGCGCGGTGCGTGTGGGGCTTGCGTGAGAGAGAGAGAGAGAGAAGAGCGCCGACCCGGACCCCCGGAGTGCGGAGAAGAGCCGAGAGAGTCGTTTTCGAACGTGACGCAAGACAGAACGCGCGCAACGCGCGCCGAGCCGCGGAGCGCGCGCCGTACGAAGGTGCGTAGGCCTACAAAAGAGTTTACGATTACGTAATATCTCTGAGTCAGATCGATATATATATTGTAAATATATGATTTGCCCCTTCTGTGGTGAGGGAGCTAACCGTATGCAAAGCCAACAAGTTCTACGGATACCGGCCGGGATGTTTCCGGGCTCTTGCCTCCTACGGATCCTCCTCTCCACGCATCTCTCCCTGGACCACGCCGCCCCAGCATAGACCCAGTCATATCCTGTTTTGCAGAGAGTCCAACGCAGCGCGCGCTCACCGGCTGAGGTACTCCCAGTTGATGACCATCAGTCGCTGCACGCACGTGAGCGCATATTTCTGCACCGTATTGTCAGGATGCTTGAGCACCTGCATGGCAATCGGCTTGGCGCCGGCCTGGGTCACGAGACGGCGGCCCTCGGGGTGAAACTTGATGAGCTCGGAGATGTCACTGCACGCAATGGCGAGGACCTGCGGATCTTCAGAGCGAAGGAGCTCGACAAGCTTCTTGATGGGCGCGTTGCCGTTCTCCTCGAAGCGCTTGTAGTTGTCCTTCCAGAAGTTCTCCGACTTGTGTGACGGCGACCACTCGAGCTTTCCTGTCTCGAGCTCCGCCTTGTACACGTCCCACGAGGTGAGCCCGAGCAGGTTGACCTGCAGCACCTGGGAGAGGTAGTCGACTTCTTCCGGGATGTCCTCGTCCGCGAACTTGCGCGCGTGCATGGCCTCGAGTACGGGCATCAGTCCGAAGAAGACCATGTCGTTCGAAGCGTTGGCCACGCCGAGCAGGTTGCGCAGCGTTGAGAGCGCGACGCGGATCACCTTTTCCTTGGGCGACGCCTTGGTGATCTCGACGAGCTTGGCAATGAGGCCCACCTTTGAGCTCGCCATCTCGAGAGCCGCCTCCGCCGAGTACGAGAGCGACCAGAGCGAGAACAGCGTCTGGTACAGCAGCTGCACCGTCGTCGATGAGCTCGACAAAGTCGACGTGGTCACCAGCATCGAGAGCGGCGGCAGCACTTCGGCGGCAAGCGCGGCTTTGCGACCGCGCATCGTCGCGACGAGAGCCTGCAGGCCGCTCATTGAGGCATTCGTTTTCGCGGATTCGGACGCCTCCGAAGGCGACACCTCCTTGAGCACGCTGACAACCCACTCGGCGAAGGACGAGAGGTGCAGGTTGAGGGTGGCGACGAGCGGCTCGGGCGCGCCAGGGGGCGCTGGGGCGCCCGCGAGCTTGCCCAGCACGGTCGCGGCCTTCTGGACAATGAAGGGTGGGCTCTGCGAAAGCAGCTTGAGCAGCGGCTTCATGGGGTCCGCCACGCCTTTGGTCTCGATGATGAGCTTGGGGAAGTAGAGGGCGATGCTGGCGTCGGCGTCTGTGATCACGTCGAGCATCACGAGCGTGTACAGGACCACGTCATCCTTGTTGATGCACGTCAGGATGTCGTTGAAGAGTGCCGCGAGGGCCAAGGGCTTATCGTGGAAAAGCGCCACCTGCGTGCGCACCGGCTGCTTGTCGAGCGAGTAGATCAGCTCAAGCTGCTCACGCGAGATCATGCCCGCCGACGCAAAGGAGGGCCATGGCACCTCCGAGCGAAGTACGTCCTCGTTGGACATAGCCGCAGCCTTCATGCGACCTGGCAGGGTCGAGCAGGGGTTCGCGTCAGCTCCCCAGCCGAGGCCAGATAGGACAGCAAAGGGAAAGATTGCTAGCAAGGGGAATCAGCCTCCAAGTTCTGGCCGTTGAGGCTAGCCACAGAGCCCGCAGCGGCCCACAGAGCGCGGGCCGCGCGCAAGGGCAGGCGCAAGGGCAGGCAAGGCCGACTGCGTACTTCGCGGATCCTGGTTCTGTTTCGCGAGGTGCCGAACGAGCCTTGGTGCGGCATTGTTTCGACTAGGTTCCTGTGAACACCCCCCCCCGAGCGCTGCAAGCACCGATCTCTCAGGGACTTTCGATGGAGGTTGCGTGCGCATTACGCGGAAAACATCGACGTTCACACGGCGACTTTTGCGAATGGACTCCTCCATTCCTCTCTCCGGCCGAGCCACGCGCCTCTGCATTGCCGGCACGAATCTGTGCATCATATACGAGGGCGGCGAGGCCGAAGTGCACGACCTGAGCCTAGCAGCACTGCCTCCGCAGCGCCTGTCGGGAGTGCACGCTGCTGCGTTTGTGTTGCCAGCTGTGGCAGGAGATGAGCAGCCAGTCTTGTGCGCCACACTGGGGACGGAGCCGTCGCGGCCTCTGCTACGACTTCACGATGTAGCCAGCAGTGCAGAGGTTGCTCAGCTTCGAGCGCCCGCGACGGTGGGCATGGCCCCGTATCAGCTGGCCAGCACTAGTGCGACCCTTTGCGTCGTGGGTGCTGTCTTTGGCACAGCGGCCATTTTCGAAGTGCGCATCGACGCGAGTGGCGCTACGAGCGTGGCGCTGATCGCGAGCGCCATTGCAGGTAGCGCTCGCGCCCGAAGCGGCGGGTACACGAGCGCCCTTCTCACGTCGAGCCATTTGCTTCTCGGGCATAAGGACGGGAGCGTGCTCACATGCTCGTTTGGGCGACAGGACGATGTATCAGACGACGCTGCCGCCGCCGCCGCCGCCGCCGCCGCCGCTGCCGACTCTGGAGACGCCAGCGAAAGCGACCGCTCGCCTGTGGACGCCATGCTGCTCGCCCCGACGCCGCCCGAGCTCTCGCCGCCTGCGACTCCGCCGCCATCGCCGCCGTCCCCGCCGTCGCCACCGGCGCCGCCGCAGCGCGTTGACGGTGACAAGGAGGAAGACGGCATGGACGGCGACGAAAGGGAGTCGATCTTGGCGGGGTCCATAGACGCGGCCCTCGATGGCGAGCTGGACAACGGCGAAGAGGTGGCGAAACATGGGGATTTAACTGCCACCGACGAGGGTGAGGGTCTGGGCGGCGACGACCCCAGCGGCAGCCCGGATTGCGAAGTCAGCTGGCTCCAGCCGACGCGGGTTCTGAGCGGGCTCCGCTGCATGGCCTTCGCAGCAGTGGGCACCCCCTCAGAGCCGGATGCCGTCGCGATCGTCGCGTTGCACCTGCTGCGCCGCCGCTGTGAGCCCCTCACCGCGGGCCGCCGTGCTGCCGCTGCCGCCCACGCCATGCAGGCTGCCATCAAGGCTTCCGAGGGAGCGTCGCTCGCGACCGACGTGCTGGCAGTCGACGCTGCGGGGCGCTTGAGCGTGCTCACGCTCGGTGGCCGATCGTCACGCGCGCAGCTTCACGCGATGCCCCTTCACGCGCCGGTCTTCGCGTCTGTGGTATGCGTGCCGACATTGCGTCCAATCGGATCCCACAGCGCCGGAGCCGAGGCGTTGCTCGTCCTCGACGCACCCCGGCACACGCTCGTGCGACTGCCGCTCGGCCCGGCCTATGCCGCGCTCGACACCGCGCCGGACTGTGGGGAAGTCACCGCCGCAGGAGCAGCATTTGTCGAGCCTGCATCCTTGGCCCGACGCCCGCCGTCCCAAAGCCACGCTGCGTCCGTCACGGCGCCTGCGCCGTCTAGGGCACCCCACGCACCGACGACCGCCGCGCTACCCGACGGCGTGCATCTCGAGCCCGACTTGAGTGCGCTCCTTCGATCGGGGGCGAGCGCGGCGGCCTGGGTTGACAGCGGCCCAGCAATTGAGTGTCTGCTCTTGGCGGACGGTGATGAGCTTCATGTGGTCCACCTGGCAGCGCCACCGCTGCCGGCGCCACCACGACCGCCGCCATCGGCGATCCCACACGCCTCAACAGCCTCTGTGGGAGCGACCGTGGTCAATGGGCCGAAGGCGCCTTCGAGCTCGGGGGCGGGCGATCCGTCAGCCGCCGCCAGTCGCGGCGGCGGTGCAGTAGCAGCGCCCAGGTGGGCACCCAGCCCTGCGGCGGCGGCCGCCGCCGCAGCCGCCGCCGCCGGTGGGCCACGCCTTGGAGTCGCCCCGCGCCCCTCGCCACGGAAAGTCTAGTGAGAGTGGGGCGGGAGACAGTGAATCCCCGAATCGGCAGAACCGAGAGCCTGCGGGGAGCGTGACGGTCGCCTCGACGGTCGCCGGCAGCGGAGAGCGGTGACGCCGCGACGGCGAGTAAGAAGGCGAGAACGACTCGCACGAACTACGTCCGCCGTCGGTCCCGTACGGACCACGGTCGCGTACTAATTCCGGCTGTGCAGCAGCGCGTGTAGCTAAGAAGGAAGTTGATCGACCCGGTATCCGTCGAGTATCACCCGCGGCCGCGCGTCCGCCCGCCCCGGCCCGATCCCGGATCGCCGATCGCTCATCCTGAGGATCGGATCCTGATGCCGTTAACGGATCCGTGGGCGTGGCCGGACGCGACGCCCGACGCGTCGCCGGACCCGGGCCCGCACACAAGCACACGCACGCGGGAATCGCGAGCGCGTATCCGCGTAACGCGGTAACGCCTAAACGCCTAACCGGCCCGCGGCCCGGCGGTCGAGCCCGCGCGGCCGCCGCCCCGGGCTCCGTCGGCTCTCGACGAGCCCGGATGCCGGAACGACGCGACCATGCTTCACGTTTACGGCTTCATGCACACCATCGCGCCGCGCATCCCGAGCGTGGACTTGCGCGGGCCGGGGCCTTTGTTTTCCGTGTTAAGTAAACCGAATTCGTACTAACTAGTCCCGGGCGGGGCACCGGGCCCAGCGCCCACTCCCCGCAGCTGTCATCCCGGCACGCGCAAGTCCCGATCGCGCCGCGTAACGTGAAACCGAGGAAAACCCATACCGACTACAGCTAACCCGCGGTGTGCAGACGCTCGCCACACCCGACTGTAGCTGCGTAGGTACAAACCGGGGCCTCGGGCGTGGTCATCGGGCGCGGGTTCATCATCTTTTGTCGCGTGCTGCGGGCAAACTCGAACTTCTCCCTCCTGAGGGGTCGGATGCGCTCGCGCGCCATGGCCCCAGCCGCTCTCTAGCGCAGGCTCGCAAGGTAATCCGCCTCGGCTGTGCGGCCGTGATGCGCGGCGAAACATTGTGGATGCCACGGCAGCAGTCGAGAGTCACGGGCCGTCGGAGGCAAGAGGTCTGCTGCTGCTGCCACAGAGGGCGCGAAGACGGCATCGCACCCGTGGCACCGGCTCTCAAACAGGTTGTGTAAGCTGCTGAGCCACTCGAGGAGTGCTCGTAAGCGACGGCCTGGTGGCAGCTCCTCGAGGGCGGCAAGGACCGTTGCCGCCCGTACGCTGATGTCGTGAAAGAGGAGGAGCATCGGCGGCTGCAGTGAGCCTGCCGGCATTGCATGGCTTGATGGGCCGACAGCAACGCGCCACGGCACCCAAGCGCTGCCGATAGCGGCGACGGCGACAATCGATCGAAAAGCGCCCTCGATGACCAGATCGATTTCCGTGACGTCTCGAAGGCCGCCATCCCGCACGGTCAGTAGAGCTGGAGATAATACCTGCCGCTCTGCCAGCCACTGCAGCATGCATGACTCAGCCTCAGTCTGCAGCGTATCAACGTCCAAGCTCAAACGACATTTCGTGCAATCGACTGTCGCAACAGGTAGCAAACCATGCTCTTGCCAGCTATGCACAATACCTTCGACCGGATCGGACGGCAGAAGTGGACGGGCATTGTCATCGAGCGCACTGCAGGCTGCTTGCACGGCCTCGAGGGCTGAGGCTAGCCGCAGATGACGGCCATTGTCTGAATGGGCACAGGCCGCACATACTGTCTGCGCACGCGCCGCGCTACGCACGAGGGCGACTGCCTCTGCCGCGTCCGAGGCGTGGTGTGCAGCTATCGGCATCCGAGGCGTGGTGTGCAGCTGCGACGATCGGCATCTTTCTCGAAACCCAAGTCAAGTCAAGTCAAACCCAAAGCGCCGTACCGGCGTGCCGGGTGTTTCTGAACATCGAGGTCTCAGGTATGGTCGCCCCGCGGGGCTATTTTGTAACTGCATGCAAGATGTCCTTTTTAGCGTGACCCACCGAGATCTCAGCTACCTGGTCGCTGGCGTCGCTTCGCGGCTTGTAGAGCTTCTCGGATGCGTGCCGCCTGGTCGTCCGAGATGCCTTCGATGGGTCTCGACACAGGCTGGTTCGCGTCCTCTGGCTCATCTTCGTCATAATCGAGCAGTGTCGCTGCTTGCGCGGCTGCCGAGACACCGGCACCGCCAGTCACGAGGTTTCTGACGGGTGTGCCACGCTTGGCCATGTATTGTTCCAGAGTCTTGAAGTCGTCCTCTATCCAGTTAAGGTGATCTGCGATGAGGTGCGTCGAGTTGCATCCTGGGCAGTTGACGATGACGGTGCCCTTCGTGTACGCGTGCCGGCTGATGCTGTGAGCGTTGGGTGTCTCACAGACGTTGCACGTAAAGCGCAGCTGGAAGCGGTCTTGCTTAGCTTTAGGCTTTTGGGGCGATGCCTGGATGATGGCAGCCGCGCGCAGAGGATCTAGCGCGTCAATCTCAGCCTCTGAGTAGCCGAGCGTGATGAGCCTCTCCCGCACGCGCTGTGAGATAGTGAACAGCACCGCCGCCGAGTTGCCCCCGACTGCAGCTGCCATGGAGCGAGCCTGTGCCTCAATCCCCGAAGAAGGCTCATCGGGATCTCCGTTACCTTCGGATGGGAGCGGCACCATCATCAACGGCTGCAGCTGGCGTCTGGATGGTCGAAGCGGCAGCTGACTCGGAAAATGTGCTGCCGAGCGGTGCGCCAGCGGCATGTAGGCGCTCGTGGTGGCAAGGAGCATGGTGGCGCTGACCCTAGCGATGAAGACCTTCGAAACCCGCGTCGTCGGGGGCGATACGCTGGAGCCATATGAGGCGACTGTCCCTCTTGCTTTCATAAGTGCGAGGGCTGCTCCAAGCTCATCACGCACCCATTGGCTGTGATCACAAATGCGCACACTCTCCGGACCCCCCAGCACGTGGGCCTCTATCGCAATGGACGGAGGTGTGGCCGACGGGGCCGTCTACGACAACACAACGTAACATGTCCACATCATTGTACTTTTACTACATGTATTCGGTGGTAGATATGGCACTGATATGGCGAGGCAACCACCTCACCACCCCTTCTCAGGGATATAACAGGCTGCTTGTGTAGTTTGATGAACCGCAATCACCACCTACGCGACCAAGTTTACTTCACGGTCACACCACTTCTTGTATGTGTCTCATAGTGTCACATGCGGACGGCTCATAGGGGACGTCGGAAGCACGACATCGTTCTCTATGGCGCGAGCGGCTTCACAGGCCGTCTGGTTGCGCGCTACCTAGCGAAGAACGGTGGTAGCGGTCTTCGGATCGCACTCGCTGGGCGCAAAACTGATCGGCTTCGTTTGGTCCGTGACGAGGCCGCAGCGGCTTCGGGCTCTGGGTCGTGGGATCCGCCGCTGGTTGCATGCAGTTCGGATGATCATGAGGGATTGCTGGCGCTGGCAGCGAGCACGAGCGTCGTCATATCCACCGCTGGGCCGTTTTCGCAGTGCGGTACGCCGCTCGTTGGCGCTTGCGCCGCCTCGGCCACCGACTATGTTGACATCAATGGTGAGACCCCATGGGTCCGTAGCCTCATCGATCGCTTCGACGGCATGGCAGCTGAAAACGGCGCGCGCATCGTCCCCAACTGTGGGTACACGGTGCCCTCTGACCTCGCCGCGCACCACGCTGCGCAGCTCCTCGCCGAGCGCCATGGCCTCCCCGCGAGCCGCGTACACTCGCTCGTTCAGTTCAACGGCCGGCTGAGTGGCGGCACGCTTTTGACCGGGATTCTGCTCGACGAGGCGAGTGCATCCGTGCAGGCCGCGCGTCGCGACCCCTTCCTGCTCGGCGGCTCGCCCGTCGGCGGGGCAAGGCCAGAGGATGCCGACCAGACGGCAGCCGAGTACGACGCATCGCTCGGCGTGTGGACGGCTCCTTTCTGGATGGCGGCCATTAGCTCTCGCATCGTGCGCCGCTCGAGCGCGCTCTTCCGAGAGGCAGCTTCGAGCACCGGCACCGGGGCACGCAGCAGCGCGGCCAAAGGTGCTGCCCCGCGATGCAATTATGCCGACGACTTTCACTTCCGCGAGAGCGCCCTTGCCAAAGATGAGAGCGTTGCGCGCAACCTTGCGATGCCCACGCCGCCCCCCGAGACCCGCCAGCGGCTGATCGAACGTGGCAAGCTGCCCACACCTGGCCAGGGTCCTTCTGCGGAGGTGCGTGAACGCTCATGGTTCCGTAACTTTGTAGTGTGCGAGGCAGCACACGTGGGCGAGCGCAGCGGTGGCAGTGGCGGCGGCAGTGGAGGCGGCGGCTGGACCGGTGCGCCGCTAGTGCTCACTTCAGTACGTGGCGGCGATCCCGGCTATGAAGAGACAAGCAAGATGGTCGCCGAGGCGGCGCTGCTCCTGACGCGCTGGCGTGACGCGCCGCCCGATACCCCACGCCATGCCCTTCGCATGGGTGGCCGTGTGGGGGGCGTGTTGACGCCTGCCTTCGCTTTTGGCGAGGGTCTGCGCACGGTGTTGCACGAGCGTGGCATCGAATTCATCGAGCACGTACTTCCGGAGGGCTCCACGGTCGGCGATGAGTTGCGCCGTTTGGCGGCCGAGCGTGTCAAAGGGTAGCAGACGCTTACGAACCGATGCTTTACTACGAGATCGCTACGCTGCATGTACGAGGGCAGTGACCAGTGCAAGTGACCAGGCACCTGGGCCTTCGACGTTCTTGAAAACCACACACGGGAAGTCTCTCGTCAACGACACGCTGCACGTGGCGATGCGGTCCCAGGTTTCGCGTTCACGATCTGCTAGTAATGAAGTCCTGTGATTGCGTACCGGTACATGTATGTAATCATCTCGCGCCTTGAGAAGATTGCGCTGCGAATGTTTCTACGCAGCTGCGTCGTTCTCCTTTGCGTCGCGCTCACGGCGGGACTGCGTACATGCCCGCGCGCGTCGCCAGCGCTCCACTGTACCCGCTACCTCTGCGGTCGCAGCAGCAGGTGGCCATGCATGGCGGACGGCGACGACGATGTGGCAGAGTGGCAGGCTGAGGCGTGGGAGGACAGCGGTGCGGATGGCGTGGAGAACGAGGATGCGTGGGACTCAAGCAGTGACACGGCCGCCGGAGATGGCGCCTGGGCTGGCAGTAGCTGGGCGGAGGAGGGGCAGGCTATGAGTGGCGATGATGCTCCAGCAGCAGACTGGCTCTCGGCGGCCGCCCCGGAGCCTGCGAAACGAACAAAGCCCATCGAGACTATCAAGGTGGGCCTTGTGCAGACGCCGTACAAGCGCCGCAACGGTTATCACGTCGAGGTTGCCGTGCAGCACGCTCATAGGGAAGAGTCTATCCACAGGCTGTGGTTCGGCTTCGAGGTGCTGGACGATGTGGCCAAGCTGCGTGGCGGCGACCGTTTCGACGTCAACGTCGAGCAGTTTGGCGAGACCGTCGTCACCTTTCTGCAGCAGCGCGGCGTCGATCTTGCCGACGACGACTGGGGCATGCAAGACGACTCGATCCCCTTTTCCACTCAGCATCTGCCCATGCGCACGCTCTTCGAGTACTACCCCGACTTGCCGGAGGCACTTGCCGAGGCCTGCCTGGCAACTCTGCGCCCAAAGCCGGAGGACGCCCCGCGGCCCATGTCGGGCGCCGACTTTGATGTCCCCATCGTGCTCGATCGACCCTTCATCGACCTCGGCGAACAGCTGCGGAGCTCGCGCGATGCGCTCCAGGCGGCCGTGGACCGTGGCTTCATCGGCGTTAAAGAGAAGAAGGGCAAGTAGCCGAAGACACACACTGTCAGACACAGACGGTGGTGCAGACGCCCTGCACTAAAGGGGGGGGGGGGGTTACGTACAAGTTTTTCTCCGCCTCGAAGGCGTAACTTACTTCCGTCAAGGTTTTCTCATGCGACCCACTGGCAGCGTCACGCGCCCGCATAGTTTTGTTCACCGTGATCGCCGCAAGGCCTGCACCAGTCTGATAATCGAGTATGACAACCTCGCATCAACTGTGCGACTACTACGCCGAGGTTGGCATCCGTGATCGGTTGACCCTTGCGGCGCATGGAGCTGGCAGCACTCGAGGAGCATCGAAGCCAGAGGACCTGCTGTTCAGCCGCACTTTTGAGCCTTTGGTGATGCGACGGCTGCCGAAGACTGACGTGCCCAGAGTGATATTTGCCCCTGAGGTCGCGATGTTCTGCTTCGCGCACGGCGTACGCCTCGTGACCTCGGAGGAAGCAGCCCTACGTGCGATTCCAGTCGTCACATCTTTCGTGCTCACAACAGCTGACAAGAGCCGCATGTACGGCGCATGCATCGTGTGGTATGAGGAACTTCCAGCTGAGGTCGTGGCCGCGTACCTCGACGAGGCTGACGGCACAGGTGCTGCGCCTTCTGCTGCTGTCAGCATGGTCGCCGATACAGCTGCCGACATCGAAGCCACCGACAGTGCCGAAGCGTTGCATGAGGAAAAGATCAGGAGGCCTACGGTCCATGCGCCTGAGGCGATCTGTCTCCTCAGCCGCGTCGCCGTCTTCGACGCGCTTATGGACAGCTGCCGCCAGCTCTTCCGTATGCGCCTCTCGAGCCGCGGGCCGCTGCCGGCCGAGGCGCTCGAGGCTTTGCTTCACACGCAGATCCCGCCCTTCGGCTGCCGCGTCGAGGTGCCTCTCGGCAACGTAAGCGTGTCTGTGGTGACGCCTGCCGCCAATCAACTACCGCACACGAGGGCGGGGCGCGACTTTCTGCAGCTCTTCCAGGCGCTGGACGCCAACAACGTGATCATGTTGTGGGCCCTACTGCTCACGGAGCAGAAGGTGGTGCTGCAGTGCACGCAGCCGCATGTCCTCACGATGGCGGCCGAGACGCTCTCGGCGTTGCTGTTCCCGTTCAGCTGGCAGCACGTGTACATCCCGATCCTCCCGATGCGACTGATCGACATCCTGCAGGCGCCTGTGCCCTTCCTCGTGGGCATCGACAAGGAGATCCTCGACCTTGCCGAGAGCCAGCGTATGATCCCTGATGACGTCGTCCAAGTAGACCTGGACACGAATGCCATCATGTGTGCCGCGTCGCTTGCCGCTCGGTTGAACCTTCCACAGCGCCAGTTCCACAAGCTGTACAAGGCGATTGCGCCCTTCTGCCGGCCACCGAGCGCAGACGTGGCCGGCAGCGACGCCGCACGCGCCTTCCCGATGGCTCCGCCGCCGGACATGGTGCTGGAGGAGAGTGCTTCGCGACTGACTCTTGCCGAGATGAGCGAGGAAGCGGCAAACAAAGCCATCACCGTGATCAAAGGAGCCTTCCTCCGCTTTATGGCCTCGATCATGGCCGGCTACCAGGAGCTCATGATTGTGCCGCCCTCCGAAATCAAGCTGCCCGCCGCGATCGACTTTTTCGACGTCAAGCGCTGGATGGCGCGCTTCAACGGCCCGTGCTCCGACTGGCTGTCCATATTTGCCGCGAGCCAATCATTCACGCAGTTCCTCGAGGCGCGCCTTGCGCCGCGCGATGTGCCCGAGCTCGACGTCGTCTTCTTCAACGAAACGATCGATGCGAAGCTCGCGCGCTCCGCCAAGCACAAGCTGTTTGCCAAGTACAGCACGCCGCTACTCACAACCGGACAGATGGCGGTCGCCGGCTACATGGGGCAGCTCGTTCCGACTGCCGCGCGCACTGTGTACAATGCGAGCCTGATTGCCGCTCGCCCTGTGCAATCGCAGCAGCAGGTGGGATTGCTCCTCGTAATGGGCAGCGGCCTGCAAGAGAACGAGCCCGAGCAAGTCGCGGCGTTCGCTGCAGCGCTCAAGCAGGAGTTCGCCCGGAACCTGCTGTGGAGTCGAGTCGACGTGAACGCTGCCTTGCTGCCCCACGTGGTGGCCTGGCGGTCGATGGGGGCTGAGCACCATCAACGCTTCAAGCGTTTTGGCGTGGAGAACCTTCCAGTCCGGCAGACCATGCTCGATATGATGACCTACTCAGACGACGCCTACCGGGAAGAACTTCGCGACTCGCTACGGCAGAGCTTGCGCCGGCTGGCGCATGACGGCGGCAGCAGCATGCCTCTCTGTGTTGTCGGCCACGGATTCGGAGCCGTCCTTGCCATCGACTTTTTTGAGGAGCTGCAGCGCGAGGCTGCTGATGCAGCTTCTCATGCAAAAGAGCTCTCGCCCCTGGAGCGTGGCGAGACACTTGCTGCGCTGTGCACGATGGGTTGCCCAAGGCCTTTGCTGGTGTCAGCCGCTCCCGATCATGAGAGCCTCACCACAGAGGCCACGCCGGAGGGGCGCAACCTGCTCCAAGTGCCCGCTGCGACGGTGCTCAAGCGCTGGCCTCATCTCCGCGGGGGCTGGACGAACTTGCACTGCCGCGACGACTGTCTGAGCTACGCGCTGCAGAGCACGCACCCAACAGTGACGTCAGAGGTTGAGTGCCGCCGACGCGGGAAACGCGATGGGGCAATTCACCACGAGTACTTGAAGCTGCTCGAGGTGCAAACCGCTATTGCCCAGTCGATGTCTGTCGTCTGGCAAGACACGAACAGGAGTTCGACCACTTGACTCAACGAGACACGTGCTGGCCGGGCGGAGGGCGCTGCTGCTGGCGGAATTGGCTGCAGCGTGCGTACGGCGTTCACGTTTACAGTCGAGCTGTAGGGCCGCGTGTTGCGTGTATTTTATACATGATTTTATAAGTTTTTTGCAAATATATGCTCCGCTCCGACCTCCGTCACGATCGTAATTACGTAAAGTACTTGAATTGGGCGCGCGGGGTAATCGTTTGGTTTCAATAAACTATGATAGAAGAGGATTCTTTGCGAAATGCGATGCATCTATTGTCTGCAAAAACGCTATAATCGAACTACCGTATTCCCGACCGTATTCCTGTCGGTCTGGGTGTGCCCTAACTGTACAAGGGGTGTTGGAATCTGATTGGAATCTGAGCCGCTGTCCCCATGACTTCACGTAGGAGAAAACGTACCTCCCAGCAGATACATATGGGAGTTATACTATAGAGCACGTCTGAGAGTATTTCGCACCATGGACGGTGCCGGATTCACCAGAATGGAACATACGTAAAAGTGGCGTTGTCAGATGTGTACTCTAGTCCGTTGAGTGTCACCTCGACTGTGTTTGGGCCGTCGATCCACAAATCTGACCAGCACAAGATCGAATCGAGCATCGCATCATATGTCGCCTGAATGGGCTCCTCATCGTTGATCCTGCACCGATAATCGGTGCCGCCCATGAACGCAGTTCCCCAGGCTCGGACCAGAACGAAACCATCATTGGGCAGAGTGATCTTGGGTTCAAGCCACGAGTTGAGCTCCCTTTGGGTGCCAGGCCAGCTCAGCGAGCGCACATGAGGATCAGAGTACCATGAGAAATTGAAACTGTCGGCCGTGTACTGCTGCCCGTTGATGGCCACCTCCAGCTGCGCCAGACCTGGCGCAGCTGCCGGAGTCAAGCAGATGATGTGGGTTTCATTGACAAAAGTGACATTGGTAGTCGCATCCCCCCATCGGCACAACTCAACGCCACGCAGGCTGCTGAGGAAACCAGTGCCAGAGATCGTTACGGGAGTGGACCCGTGAGCAGTGCCACTGGCCGGTACGACGGATAGAATGGCTGGCGGCGAATAGAAGAGGAACGAACCACGCAAATCGCCTTGGTACTGCTGGCCGTTGAGAGAAATTTCGACCTGCGCGTTCTGCGCGCTCAAGGCGGGCGTCCGGCAACGCAGGCTCTGCCGTTGCAGCTCCAAAGTCGCCGGCAGAACGTGGTTTCCGATGCGACAGAGGACTGGCCCGAATGCGCTCGTGAGCACACGCCCTGCGACGACGACTACAGTACCCCCCGCCGTCGGTCCAGAAGCTGGCGTCATCTGAATGAACTCAAATGCGGGATGGTAGGTGAATATGACCCCCATGCCCGAGCTGAGACGATGGCCTGCGATCTGCGTGGATGCGCTGATTGTCATAGGGCCTGCAAAAGTAGAAGGCGGTGTCGAGCAACGAAGCACCTCGAGGGCGCCATCCCAGGTGCCCTCAATCTCAATGATCCCAACGTTGGTGAAGATGCACTTGACGTGTTCAGTTTGCGCAAGGGCAGCTGGATTAGTCGCACGAAGTGCAATCAGAGTTCCGCCATCGCCAGGTCCGGCAGTCGGTGAAACCGATCGGAGATGCGGTTCACTCAAGAAGTAGAAGTGTGCTTCGCTTGTTTCGAATTGTTGGCCGTTCAGGGCGATTTCCACCGGCACAGCGCTGCTGTTCAACAGCGAACCTGCCATGATGTGCACGTCGTCCACCAAGTGGTGGCTGCGAAGCTGCCCACCCGCCACCGCGAAAAAGCCGAATCGAAAGCCCGTAGACGGGCGCCAACCAGCAAGGTTTGCACTCATCTCCCACGCAGACCCGTCGATCTGTACTGACACACGATCACGAAGAACCACCACATTGACTGAGAACCAGTTGCTATCCATATGAAGTACTTGGGTCTCAAGCTCGGCGATAGAGACACCGTTTCGCTCGAGTCGAACGAGCGACTTGTGCCCATGCTCAAAGTGCGCGCACAGAACGTCCCCACCATTCGGGTCCACATAAGGAGCTGAAAGTGAACCGGCACAAAAGCTAAGTGTCTCACCACCATGCGTACCGCGGTCGCCATTCAGAAGAAGAAATGATGCGATGAAGGAAGTGAAGACCCGCGGATCAGCCTCTGGCGAAAACAGAGCGCTATAGCGGAACAACGAGCTGGTGAGCTCAAAACCACCAAGCACCGATGCAGGAAGAACGCGGGTGCGCGACGTCGGCAGAAAAAGGTCCGGAGGAGAATCGAAAGCAACTTGAAAGGAAAGGGCCCATGAAACGGCATCAACTCGTGGCGACACGCAGCGCACGCGCGTCTCGTCAATGTAACTTGCGACGGCGACCCCCTCCGAGAAGGCGCAGAGGGCCTCGACGCGCGCCATGTCCGTGAAGCCGGTGCCGTGGACGGTGACCATCGTCCCGCCCGAAGACGGACCCGACGACACATCAAGGCTCCGTATTGTCATGTTGTAGAACGTGAATAGAACGCCACTCGAGCTGAAGCTCTCCGAGTTGAGCGACACCTCCACGACCTCCGTGCATGATCCAGCGCCGCACCGCGACGGCGGCGTTGTGCACACCACGGTGCCGTCGCTCTCGAACGTAGCATACACGACCGCTTCTGGCGAGCCCTCAAAGCGACAACGATAGTCACGGCCTGCTGCAAAGCCCACGCCGATCACCGTCAGAGCTGTGCCGCCTGCGCGCGGCCCTGCGCTCGGCACCACGTGCGACACGACCACCGACTCGTAGTACACGTACGTCACGCCGCTCCGCGTGAACTGCTGGCCGTTCAGAGACACCTCAACCACTGAGTCGCCAGCAGCTCCTCGCATCGGCGACAGGCATCGCAGCTCATCGTGCTCGCTCGAGTACGTTGCATTCACCACTGCGACGTCGAAGCGGCAGCGATAGAGGGAACCTCCGCGGAAGCTGCTGCCGCCGATGGCCACGCTCGTACCGCCAGAAGTTGGCCCTCGCTCAAAGCGCAGGTACGACACGGTCGGCTCCGCGTAGAAGCTGAAACTCGCCGCATCCTCGGAAATCTGCTGCCCGTTCATGCGCAGTCCCAGCGCAACCACACGCCGCTGGTACGCGCTCCCCGTGCGAATCAACACGTTGTCGACCAGGTGCACGCTATTTTGAGTTGCACCCGTGCGAGCTCCAAAGCCCATACGCCATGAGTCTGCCGGCGACCAGCCGACAAGCGTGGCGTTCACGACCGCAGCAACGCCGCCTACCTCAACACTGAGGCCGTCGCTGTTGACTGTCACCATTACAGGAGTGAACCGCTGAGCAAGCTGGTCGAGATCAAAGCTGCTGCGTGCAAGTAGCGCACTCCCATACCACACCTCAACGAGCTGAGCAGCAAAGAGCAACTGCACAGATACCCCAGAGCGCGCACCTCGCTCACCAAAGTGGGTTGGCGGCAATACTCCGACGTTGAAGCTCAGCCCCTCGCCGCCAAGACCGCCACCAATGTAAACGTCAAACTCCGCCACGAACGCCGACAGTGAGCCCAGATCGCCCATCTGAACGATCGCCGAGCCAGTCTGCCCGTAGTCACCTGCCGTCAGCTGTAGCACCCCATCGATGGCACGAGCGCATCCAGGCGGATGCCCGTATGTCTGCAGCTGCTCTGGGTAGTTTGTGCCAAAGTCCAAGCTCAACACTGCAGAGGATCCCGCAGCCGAACCGGATGGCGACACGCAGCGCACGCGCGTCTCGTCAATGTAACTTGCGACGGCGACCCCCTCCGAGAAGGCGCAGAGGGCCTCGACGCGCGCCATGTCCGTGAAGCCGGTGCCGTGGACGGTGACCATCGTCCCGCCCGAAGACGGACCCGACGACACATCAAGGCTCCGTATTGTCATGTTGTAGAACGTGAATAGAACGCCACTCGAGCTGAAGCTCTCCGAGTTGAGCGACACCTCCACGACCTCCGTGCATGATCCAGCGCCGCACCGCGACGGCGGCGTTGTGCACACCACGGTGCCGTCGCTCTCGAACGTAGCATACACGACCGCTTCTGGCGAGCCCTCAAAGCGACAACGATAGTCACGGCCTGCTGCAAAGCCCACGCCGATCACCGTCAGAGCTGTGCCGCCTGCGCGCGGCCCTGCGCTCGGCACCACGTGCGACACGACCACCGACTCGTAGTACACGTACGTCACGCCGCTCCGCGTGAACTGCTGGCCGTTCAGAGACACCTCAACCACTGAGTCGCCAGCAGCTCCTCGCATCGGCGACAGGCATCGCAGCTCATCGTGCTCGCTCGAGTACGTTGCATTCACCACTGCGACGTCGAAGCGGCAGCGATAGAGGGAACCTCCGCGGAAGCTGCTGCCGCCGATGGCCACGCTCGTACCGCCAGAAGTTGGCCCTCGCTCAAAGCGCAGGTACGACACGGTCGGCTCCGCGTAGAAGCTGAAACTCGCCGCATCCTCGTAAAACTGTTGTCCATTTGTCGACACTTTCAAAAGCGATTGAGCAACATGCCACGCCGAGCCGAGCCGTATTCGCAAGTTGTCCATGTATGCTCCTTCATTCGCTGTGGCACCGATGCTTATGCCAATGGACCACGACTCGCCCGGGCTCCACACGTCCAGCGGCAATCCCCTTACGATCCAATGGACGCCACACATCAAACTGAGGCCGTCGGCCGTTATTCGCAAGGATACGTGTCCCGAGTGGCACGGCTGTGCAGCGTAAGCTTGCGACCAGAGACGTGCGCGCCTGTTGAGAACCTCAATGCTGCTGGGCTCATGCAGGACTCTAATCACCAATCCGTCGCCCGCTCCATGCTCATCAAACTTATGCAAGGGAAGGTTGCCCACACAGATGCTCATTCCCCGGGAGGCCGGATCGCCTTGCAGATCAAAGTCAATTGTTAAGTTCTGCAACGTAGCTCCGCCGCACTTTGGCACGTAGCGCAGGACTCCACCTTCACCGTCAATACCTGAGGTGAAGTGAAGAGAACCATTGCGGACCATCACGCCGCCATCCCATGAGACATCAAATGGTTGTGCTGCCTGCCCAAAAGGCAACGAGAAATCTTCCGTCGCATCAGTGCTGCTACAAGATGATGCTGCTGGCGGCGTCAGAAAAATCGCCGCCACTTCATCCTGATACGTGGAGCTGTTTATCCACGGCCCCATGCGACATGACCCACCATTAGCAGATCTGGCAGAGGGCAAACCGCGCACAACAACGGCAGTCGATCCTGCTGCCGGGCCGGAAACAGGCTGCAAAGCAACCATGATCACTGGATCGTGAAAAGTGTAATTCACCGCGCGCTCCATGTACTGTTGGCCGTTGACGGAAACCCGGACGGCAACCGTACCTCGAATCGTCGAAGCTGGAGCAACGCACCTGATTTCATCCCGAAGCGCATCATATGTGCCCACAACAACATGTGGACCAAATGAGCAGACGTAGTTGTCTCCGCCGTAAAAGCCAGCGCTGCCGCTGTGGCGATCGCCCTTGATTGTGCAAAGTCCTCCGCCAGATGTGGGACCGCCATCAGGAATGATCGAAGAGGGTCCATTCGAAGCCGTGAAACAAAAGCGCAGGCCAGACGAGGTGTAGGAAACATGGTCGATAGCCACCTCTAAGGGTACGCACTCAGACGTGAACTGAGCCAACGCCGGAGGAGAGTAGCAGGAAACTGTGTCTGCTGTGGCATAGGTAGCAACCACCGATTCGAATTGGCCAAATTGACAAGTGTAATTGGTTCCACCACGTAGATGACTGCCGTGCACGTCAACAAGTGTACCACCGCCGATAGGGCCAGAAGCGGGGGAAAGGAAATACGGAGCCGGCAGACTAAGGTACTCAATAACAAGTCCATTCGAAAACTGCTGACCATTCAACGAGAGAGCCACGTGCCGAGGGTGAGGCATGGCATTGCCCACCATGACTTCTGCACGTAACAATTCGTGACGCGAGTCTCGAGCCCTTGCTGTGGCACCAAACGCAAATCTCCACGTCTGCATGGGCGCCCAGTCGAAAAGATGGACATTCTGTGATAAGATGGCGCCATCGAACTCGATCTGTAAACCACCAATCCGTTCGTACGAGATTTTGATGTTCACCTGTCCACCCCCTGATGCGTACTGAAGTTCAGCTGTGTACCGTAATGAGTACTTGTAGATGACTTGAAGTTGCAGAAGTTCGCCGCCAAGAAAGCTCACGCGGAGACCATCACCAGCTCCGCCCTCACCGAAAGGATGAGAAATGCCTGCGCCATAAACGAAGCTCATGCCATTTCGCTGATCTACAGGAAATCGCCACAAAAATTCTGCGACGAAGCTCTCAGGAACATCGGCGTCGAGTGGAAGAAATGGAAGTGCGATCGAGCCCACATCCAGCGGATGCGCAGTCAGACTGACCCTTCCTGTGTTGAGGCCGTGCGACGACTGGTTGGCCAAATGAAGAGCAGATCCAGAGAGGACGCTTCCGATGGGCATGGCCATGAAGTTGGAAAAGATGCGTGCGCGAATCCCCGTGTTTCGCGCAGCTGCAGGGACACAAGACCGCATGTTTGCATCAAATGGTGTGAGAGAAAGACCGTGCCAGCGGGCGGCCACAGCATTCCAAAGTCGTGCAGGTCCGAAGTGGCCGAAAGAGCAGAGTGAATCGGGGATGCCGATAAGCCCGCTGCCATTCAAAGTGATTGGAGAACGAGCGGCGAACGAAGTATTAGACGGAAGCACATCCGAAATCACCACTGGAGGGTAATGTAAGAAATCAGCGGCAGTGCTGAACTGCTGCGAATTAAGGGACACGGAAACAGTGCGCATGCAGACGGAGACGCTGCAAGGAATGGTTGGAACCAAGCAAAGAACCGAAGAATAATCTCGGGTCGCTGGCACGACGAGATCGTCGAAGCGGCAGCGGTACGTACGGCCCGCGGCAAGGCCGTCTCCAGTTAGGCGCACCAGAGTGTCGCCTGCTGTGGGGCCCGCGCTGGGGCTCACCGCGCTCAGGGCCGGCGCCCTGTAGTACGTGAAGTCCACGAAGCTCTTCGTATACTGCTGTGCATTCAGCGAGATCTCTACAGGCACGCGCCCGAGAGGCATCGGCGAGGATGCACAGTGAATCGTCGAATCGACCGCATGGAAGCTTGCGTTCACAGTCGCGCTCCCAAACCGGCACTTATACTCCGATCCAGCGCCAAAGTTGGCGCCCGCAACCGTCACTAGCGTCGCTCCGCTCTCCGGCCCACGCTCTGGATGAACGCTTGACACCGCGTGCGGTGCGCTGTACACGAACACCACGCTGCTCGACGTGAACTGCTGCCCATTGGATGCCACCTCCACACTCGACCCTCGCGCCTCGACCTCGGCACCGGAGACCACGAGCACGTTGTCCAAACGGTGCACATCGGTTCGAGCCTCTCCCGTCCGCGAGCCAAGGCCGAAGCGCCACGAGCGCCGCGGTAACCAGCCGCCCAAGATCAAGCCGTTGATGAGCGGCAAGCCTCCCACTAGCACGCGCAGCCCAGTCGACATGTACGCCACCGACACGCGCACGAATCGTGCGAGACGCACCAGACTGCTCTCCATCGGCCGACTCACGATGAGCTCACCTGCATAGCGCACCTCGAGGCGCCCAGTGGACGTGAGCAGCGAGACGCGCAGCCCGTCACCAGCCCCTTCTTCGCCAAAAGGCGCGTCTGGGAGGTCGCCGAAGCAGACGCTCACGCCCTCGCCGCCGCCGCCAGTTCCCCCACCGATGTACAGATCAAAGGACGCCGCCACGTAGAGCTGACGAGGATCCGCCATCAAATGCTCGTGCGTCACCAGCGCGCTGATCTGCTTCGTCTGCTCCGAGGTGAGTGACAGCTCGCCACCAACGACCAGGGCGCCGCGCGGACCCGCCGTGTGCAGCGTTGCAAGCCCCTCCAACTCATCAGCGCCCTCAAAGTCGAGCCAGACGGACACAGAGGCGCCGGAGGACCTGGCAGGCACGGACGCGCAGCGCATCTCCTCGCTGCTCACATACGTCGCGTGCACCGACGCATTCGTGTCGCCAAAGCGGCACAGGGCCCCACTGAACGGCTGGAAGCCCGTGCCAAGCACGCGCACATACGTCGAGCCCGTGTGCATGCCGCTGCTTGGGCTCACACCAATCACTTGCTCGGGAGTGTGGTACGCAAACACCACGCCGCTGCGACTGTACTGCTGCCCGTTCATGGTCACCTCGACCACCACATCCGACGCGGCAAGCTGTGAAGGAGATGCGCACGTCAGATTCGCCTCGCCGGCGACCACCGCGCGCACCACTTGATCCCCAAACTTGCAGCGGTAGTCAGAGCCAGCGCTGAACCGCGCACCGCTCAGCAACACGAGTGTGTTCCCGGCCGTTCTCGGCCCGCCGACGGGGGCGAGGCTTTGCACGCCAGGCTCCGGGTAGTAAGAGAACGGCACTCCGTCAGTCGTGAAGTTGTACGAATCAAGTGACACTTCGAGTGGCATGGTTCCACGCCCGTTCGACGGGGACACGCAAGCCAAGGCCGTGTCCATGAGCACGGTTGCGCTCACCGTTGCGTTTCCAAACCGGCAGGCATAAGAGAGCCCGCCCTCAAAGAACGCCCCGTACACCACAACACTCGTATCCCCGCCTACGGGCCCGCTTGTCGGACTGAAAGCCGATACGCGAGCGGGCGCACGGTAGCTGTACGAGGCCGTGCTGACGCCGAATTGCTGCCCGTTCAACGTCACCTCGACGGTAACCGGATCCGCCTCCGTCAAAGCATCCGCAACAATCTCGACGCCACTCAGCAGGTGCTCGTCCACTGCCGAGCTTGTGCGCGCACCGAACCCAAAGCGCCAGCCCGGCTGCGGACGCCAACGAGCAACAGTCAAGTTGACGACGAGTGCCTCGCCGCCGTACACCACTTCCACGCCAGCCAAGCCATACGACACTCTCACCGCGATGAACCCCTCAGAGCGCAGCGCGGCTGGTACGCTTGTAAGTACTGCGTCGTCGTACGTCACTTCGAGGCGAGCCGAGCCGCCCGTGAGCATAGAGACGCGCAAGCCTGCCCACACATCCGCCTCTCCGAACGCGCGCGTTGGCAGCGGACCGTACAGGAAGCTGATGCCTTCGGCGCCGCAGTGTGCGCTCATGCCAGCATTCCCACAACTGCCACCCGACATGCGCACGGAGAAGGAAGCGGTGAATGCCCTAATGGGCCGATCGCCGTCGAGCGCTGAGAGCACAATCGACCCCAGCTCGCCGTAGCCCACCGAGGTCAACTGCAGCCAACCCCGAGAGGGCGCCGTCACAGCGGTCCCATACAACGTGCCAGATACACCTCGCCCTTGAATCATGCTCGAGTTCGTACTTGCCACACCGAAGTCCGGCCTGAGCACCCGCGCCGAGCCTGATTGAACCGACGTGGGCGTGATGCAATGCACCGCACCGTTCATGTATGTCGCAGGCACCAAGGAGTCCCCGTGCCACTTCTGAGGAGCCGAGTCGTACGAAAAGCTCGCAGCTGACTGGCCGAACTTGCACTGCAGGTCGGACCACTGGCGCAGCAAGCCACTCCCTCGCACGGTGATGTTCGTGCCGCCGTAATACATGCCGGCTGACGGCACCACCTCATCCACGCGCACGGGTGCAAACAAAGTAAACGTCAAGCCGCTCACACTGTAGTCCTGCGAGTTCAGCGCCACCTCAAGCGACACCTCGCGTGTCAGCTCTGCAGACAAGCTAGCGGCCGTCATCGTGGGCGATACACACAGCAGCGTGGATGCCGCACCCGAGTTGTCGAGCGTCGCTGGCACGACGAGATCGTCGAAGCGGCAGCGGTACGTACGGCCCGCGGCAAGGCCGTCTCCAGTTAGGCGCACCAGAGTGTCGCCTGCTGTGGGGCCCGCGCTGGGGCTCACCGCGCTCAGGGCCGGCGCCCTGTAGTACGTGAAGTCCACGAAGCTCTTCGTATACTGCTGTGCATTCAGCGAGATCTCTACAGGCACGCGCCCGAGAGGCATCGGCGAGGATGCACAGTGAATCGTCGAATCGACCGCATGGAAGCTTGCGTTCACAGTCGCGCTCCCAAACCGGCACTTATACTCCGATCCAGCGCCAAAGTTGGCGCCCGCAACCGTCACTAGCGTCGCTCCGCTCTCCGGCCCACGCTCTGGATGAACGCTTGACACCGCGTGCGGTGCGCTGTACACGAACACCACGCTGCTCGACGTGAACTGCTGCCCATTGGATGCCACCTCCACACTCGACCCTCGCGCCTCGACCTCGGCACCGGAGACCACGAGCACGTTGTCCAAACGGTGCACATCGGTTCGAGCCTCTCCCGTCCGCGAGCCAAGGCCGAAGCGCCACGAGCGCCGCGGTAACCAGCCGCCCAAGATCAAGCCGTTGATGAGCGGCAAGCCTCCCACTAGCACGCGCAGCCCAGTCGACATGTACGCCACCGACACGCGCACGAATCGTGCGAGACGCACCAGACTGCTCTCCATCGGCCGACTCACGATGAGCTCACCTGCATAGCGCACCTCGAGGCGCCCAGTGGACGTGAGCAGCGAGACGCGCAGCCCGTCACCAGCCCCTTCTTCGCCAAAAGGCGCGTCTGGGAGGTCGCCGAAGCAGACGCTCACGCCCTCGCCGCCGCCGCCAGTTCCCCCACCGATGTACAGATCAAAGGACGCCGCCACGTAGAGCTGACGAGGATCCGCCATCAAATGCTCGTGCGTCACCAGCGCGCTGATCTGCTTCGTCTGCTCCGAGGTGAGTGACAGCTCGCCACCAACGACCAGGGCGCCGCGCGGACCCGCCGTGTGCAGCGTTGCAAGCCCCTCCAACTCATCAGCGCCCTCAAAGTCGAGCCAGACGGACACAGAGGCGCCGGAGGACCTGGCAGGCACGGACGCGCAGCGCATCTCCTCGCTGCTCACATACGTCGCGTGCACCGACGCATTCGTGTCGCCAAAGCGGCACAGGGCCCCACTGAACGGCTGGAAGCCCGTGCCAAGCACGCGCACATACGTCGAGCCCGTGTGCATGCCGCTGCTTGGGCTCACACCAATCACTTGCTCGGGAGTGTGGTACGCAAACACCACGCCGCTGCGACTGTACTGCTGCCCGTTCATGGTCACCTCGACCACCACATCCGACGCGGCAAGCTGTGAAGGAGATGCGCACGTCAGATTCGCCTCGCCGGCGACCACCGCGCGCACCACTTGATCCCCAAACTTGCAGCGGTAGTCAGAGCCAGCGCTGAACCGCGCACCGCTCAGCA
>Ga0210248_100120_pt1 | contig 60964 bp, 35 predicted proteins | sample ChrtobMetP3_32mM_FD_155493 | JGI IMG/M metagenome (GOLD analysis project Ga0210248, IMG submission 155493) | Chrysochromulina tobin associated microbial communities from unialgal haptophyte culture, Seattle, Washington, United States - P3_32mM | ecosystem: Host-associated > Algae > Haptophytes >...
CATGGACTGAATGGTTACTCGACGCGCCGAGCGATCCATCGCAACCAATGGGCGGCTGCAGAGCTCCCGCCTTCGGACTAGACGCGCGGCACACGCGGCGGTCCGACCCCGAATCGACAGCTGGAGCTGGCGCCGCCGCGGCGATTCCACACCTAACTATGCATGCATGCGCGAGACCCGTTCCGCGCCTGCCACCCCCGGGGGGGAAGACTCACGCCCCCCCATCAGGGCCCCCGCCTCCGCGCTGAGACGAGCGCGACCTCCGCCGAGCGACGGCGGACGCGCCCCCCATAGACCGAGGTGGTGAAGGCATGCCGTCACGAGGCAAGAAGAAGGGCAAGGGCGGTGATGACGACACGCCGCGCGTGAAACAAGCTCAGAGCAATTCAATGGTACACGTGGATCCGCTGTCGATCGAGAGAGAGGAGAGTTTGGAGGAGCAGAGACTCGCTGAGTCGGAAGTGGAGAAATGCCTTGCCAAGGCAATGCAGGGGACGGACGCTGCTGGGGGCAACAGGGGCCAAAGTGCGAGTAGCCGCTACAGGACGCTCGTATCCGACGCGTTACGGATCATGAGGGATCCGAGCGTCGAAGGGAGCATCGAGGTGGCTGCCAAGAAGCTCATCACCGCTGTGGGCCTTTGCCCGGAGCGTCGCGATGCGCATGGCGTCCTGGCGCAGCTCGGCGCGCTGGTGGACGTGCACTCGGCGATGGTGCACTACCTTCGCACCCTCGAGCTCTCGGTGGCGCACGACGAGCTGTGGGCCAAGTCGGCGGTGAGCGTCTTTGACTACTTCCAGTTCCCGACGGCGCCCGACGGGCCGCAGCATGACGTACCCGAGTGGTGGAACGACGCAGCCCTCAAGGCCATGGCGACCACCTGCAAGGAGGTGCTGCCCGAGTGCGAGTGGCGTGCGGTGCGCATGCACGCGACCATTCTCGGTGCCCCCGTCTATCCTCGATGTCGGTGGGAGAGCAAGTGCAGTTGGGGGAGCCATCCGCGGACGCCGCACGAGTTGCGTGCGGCGGCAGAGTCGTACAGCCAGCTGAACAAGCTCGTCGCCCAGGCGCGCAATGGACTCTTCCCGATGGGGCCCGAGGACAAGTACCTCGTCGAGCTGCCCGACACGGGCATCAAAGCTCACATTGCGCTCGGGCTGCAGTGTCGGCGGCTGGCAGAACGCCTGGAAAACGAGCCGCCGCCGCTCGAATAGATCGGAGCCCCCCCTCGTGAGCGCCCATGAAAGGGGTTAGGAGGTTCTTGCAACGAGGGAGGCGTGCTAGAGGCGTGCGTGTCCGTGTCTCTCTGCGCCAGCGCAGCCCCGCAGCCGGTGGGTAGCCCTTTGTTTTGGAGTTTTCGCAACAAAAATTCGTCCCCGCGCCGGTCGCGATCTGATCATCTGATTTCTGATTATGCATCATCTCTGAAGAAAAAGGTAAGGGGGCGAGTATTAACAGCCCATTCACACTTACAGAAGTGCTCGAGAATTTCGTGCCGACCATCACTATTATGTTCGCGGAGGACGGCGACTTGTATGAGGGCTCGTTCGACGAGGGACTCTCACGACTCATAGAGATGGACTTTCCACCTGAGACGGCTTGGCACGTCCTTGAGGCGTGCAAGGGCAATCTTGATCTGGCCCTCAATATTTTGTTCGACATGGGGGATAATGTGCAGCGAATGCCGCCTGTGCCGCCACCTATTCCACCGCCCGTGCCGCCACCCGTGCCACCCGCGCCGCCGCCTGTACAGCCACCCGTGCCACCCCCTATGCTGCCGCCCGCGCCAATAATGGCGTCGCCTGCCGCGGCGGCAGTGGAGGGGGCGGCGGCGGTCGCTCGTGCGAAGCGCAAGCTCGCCGACTGGGGAGGTGACGCCCGCATGGCCACAAATGGGCAGTCACAGCATCACCTCAACGTTAGTGAGATCAAAGCGCTCATCCTCGATGCCAGAGGCTCTACCACCGGCCTGACGAGCAAGCATCAATTGGCCGAGAAGCTCATTGCGATGCGTGCGGGCGCGGGAGGCAGCGCCTCAGGAGGACCAGCGCCGTGTGCAGCAGCAGCAGCAGGCGCAGCAGCAGGCTCAACAGCAGCAGTATCAGCAGCGCCGGGCGGGCCGTCTGGTGTTGCGGCATCGAGCGTTCCAGTGCGAGCGACGGCAGGCGGGCCGTCTGGTGCTGCGGCATCGAGCGTTCCAGTTCGAGCGACGGCAAGCGGGCCGTCTGGTGTTGCGGCATCGAGCGTTCCAGTGCGAGCGACGGCAGGCGGGCCGTCTGTTGCTGCGGCATCGAGCGTTCCAGTGCGAGCGACGGCAAGCGGGCCGTCTGTTGCTGCGACATCGAGCGTTCCAGCGCGAGCGACGGCAGGCGGGCCGTCTGGTGTTGCGGCATCGAGCGTTCCAGCGCGAGCGACGGCAGGCGGGCCGTCTGGTGCTGCGGCATCGAGCGTTCCAGCGCGAGCGACGGCGAAGAGGCCAATCACCTCCGTCGATCTGACCATCGACGAAACCGAAACCGTCGAAACCGAAACCGAAATTGCCCGTCGTGCATCGTTCGATGCGGAGCAAAGCACGCTGTCCGCCCTGAGCACGGCCTTTGGCCTCGCGCGGCCGCCTCTAGATTGCACTGTGTGGGCGATGCTGCCTGCCGAGTGGGCCGAAAGCATGCAATTGCTGCAGCAGGGCTCGACGACACTCGAGGACGAGCTGCCTAAAATGGAGCAGTCGGCGTGGAAGCTCACTCTGCGCGGCTACTCACCTGGCGCTTCGAGCGTCAACCCCGAGGTGCGGCCGAGATGCGAGCCAAATACGGACTACAAGGCGGTGGGCTACTCACAGTACCTTCTCTTCGACGTGTGGCTGACCTCACGGAAAGCGGTCAAAGAGAGGGGCTCGAAATATGCGGATTCGGTCATGCCACCGATCATCTTGCGCCGCAGCAGGGACATTCGCAGCAACGTGTGCCAAGTCGACGCACAACTTCGTGACCTTGCGTTTCGGAAGACGTTGGCTGCGTGCAGCGGATTCGACGGGAGCGCTGCGCTTACTGAGCTGCGGAAGGAGATCGAGCACGACCTGCAACTGTTCCACGTCGCACCTGCTGTTGGAAGCCCGTTTCCATCGGCGGCCACGCCGTCGGCGGCTCCGGCCGCACCGAAAGCTTCTCCGTGTGCCCCAGCCGCCGAGGCATCGAAGCCTGCTTCGTCAATGGAGCCTGCTTCGTCAATGGAGCCTGTTTCGTCAATGGAGCCTGCTTCGTCAATGGAGCCTGCTTCGTCAATGGAGCCTGCTTCGTCAATGGAGCCTGCTTCGTCAATGGAGCCTGTTTCGAAGCTTGCTCCAGCCGGCATTGCCCCAGCATCGAGTGCCACCTCAGGTCCTGCCCAAGCCGGTGCGCCGAGTACTCTGGTGACACCGGACGCAGAAAGGAGGGCGAGAGCTGCAGCGGCCGCCGAGCAAAGGCTGCAGCTTGCGAACCCCGGCTACAGTCAACCAAGGCAGCATCAGCCGATCACGCCCGGCGAGTCAACGGCCAAGGAGGAAAAGCTTGGGGCAGCGGAAGTGCCACCTGCAAGCTTCTGCAGGCTTCGTATCGATCAGGGAGCTGCGAAGCTCGAGATCAAGGGAGCTGCGGATCAAGGGAGCTCAAGCGAGATCAATGGAGCTGCGAAGCTCGAGATCAAGGGAGCTGCGGATCAAGGGAGCTCAAGCGAGATCAAGGGAGCTGCGGAGCTCGAGAGCACAGTACAGCCACGCGAGGTAGGCTCGGGCCCGGGCCTCCGCCAGAGCGCCTATGCCCATGATGCGGAGGCGGCTGCTGCAGCTGCTGCCAAACAACAAGCAACGGCGCTCGAGCTGGCGGCTGAGCTTGCGAACATCATCCCATTTGCGCGTGGCATCGACCGGCAGCAGCCGGTGCTGCACATGACGCAGCCGCCGAAGACCCAGCTTGTGAGTGCGTCGACGTACCATGTGCTCACGTGGGGCAAGGACGGCCACCGCAAGATCCTGCACGCGTACGCACCCAAGCTGTGCTACGAAGCCGCCATGCACTCCGAGCTGTGCTACAAAGCCGCAAGGTGCTCCGGCGAGATCAGTGCGACCATATGCGACGTCCCGTTCACGGAGAAGGACATAGCCGCCTACCGCCACGAATGGGATCAGCTGCCGTACTGCGTACCAGATGGTGTTTCAGTCCCGCTGGAAGTCATGGAACAAGACGCATTGCACGTGGCCAAGGTGGGCCGATGGACGGCTGGGGCATCATCCGCCACGTGCTTGACTCCCACCACCTGCAGCTCATCGTCCGGTGCCCCTGTCGCCTTCGTGGAAAACAGCCAGCAGCCTGTGGAAAGCAGTCCGGCCATGGAAAGCAGCCACGCTGTGGAATGCAGCCACGCTGTGGAAAGCAGCCAGCAGCTGCGTGAGGTCCTCGAGGACCTCAAGACAACGCGCGCCCAGCTGCAGCTGGTCGAGGCGCAGCTGGAGCATGAGCGGCAGGCCGCGCGGGAGGCGCGCGAGGCGTCGATCGGCCGCCGGCTGTATGCGCTCGAAGTGCAGATCTCGCGCACTGCGGAGCTCATGAAGCAGGTGAAGCGCAAGGAGCTCAGCAGGCCGCTCACCCTGGAGCTGCGTCGGAGCTCACTCGCGCCCGACTTGTTGCATGAGGCGGCGACCAAGCTGCAGCCGGCGCACATGCTCTTCGCCAACATCCACGTCGAATTCGTCAATGAGCCGGGGCGCGACGAGGGCGCGCTCCGAATCAACGCGTTCGCAGCGTTCCACGAGCGGTTGTACACGCAGGCACGTTGATTGCATGCTGATGGCCTGCCTTGCATGCAAGTGCTCACCGCAGCGTTCCACGAGCGGTTGTACACGCAGGCACGTTGATTGCATGCTGATGGCCTGCCTTGCATGCAAGTGCTCACCGCAGCGCGGCGCCGATTGTGCACGCAGCCTTGCACGGCACGCTTCTTCCAACGGACGAGGTCTGGAAGCTTTGTACCGGTAGCGGATGCGATCGCGAAGGACCTGCCGCCGCTCATGCTGCCCTTCTGCGAGGGCGACGAGAAGGAGCTCTTGAGCTCTTGCGGGGATGGTGGGAATGGTGGGGGTGGAGACGGCGACGGCAGCCATGGCGGTGCTGCGCCACGCCGGTGGTCGGTCGGACAACAGGTGGAGGCCGAGCTTGCTGAGCTTGCCAGTCGCCCAGCATGCATATGCTCACCACGGCGCCTCTCTCCCTTCCCCACAGGTGGAGGCCAAGTACATGGCGCAGAAGCATGGCAGTTCGCTCGCCAAGTGGTTCCCAGGGCGCATCGAATCGGCGCCCGATGCCGAGGGCCGATGCAATGTGAGGTATGAAGACGGAGATTTTGAGGCACTTGTGCCCAGTCGGTACCTCCGCTGGCCACAGATGGTCTCTCGGCTTGACGGTGAGCGTCATGGTGAGCATGGCCCTGAGGTTCGAGCCTCGAATGCCCGCGTGGGCAGCGAGGCAGCTGTGGGATCTCCAGCATCCGCTTCGGCCGCGGGCAGGCCTACCAAGCGGCCGCGAACGGGCGGCGGCAGCGGGGGGGGCTCCGCAGCCACCGGCGGCGTCGATGGCAGCGAGGGCGATCGGATGGCGTGCGATGCGGAGACGGTCTACCGGCTGTGCGGGCGCGTGCTCGCCAAAGCGCTCATCGAGGGGGTAGCCTGCTGCGTGGATGACAAGCTGCCACTGTTTGTGCTCGAGTACGTGATGACCTCTGATGACCTCTGATGGCCTCTGATGACCTCTGATGACCTCTGATGACCTCTGATGACCTCCCTCATCAGGTACCTCGCCACCGACAACTGCACGTCGCTCGACACGCTCGACACGGCGCTCGAGCAGCTGCGCGCGGTGGACGCGGCGCATGCAACCTTCCTCGAGAGCATCCACACCGACGGCGTCGCGAGCACGGCTGCCTCACTCTACGTAGAGCAGCTGCGTACCTGCGAGCTCTATTCGCTCTACTCGGGGCTCGGCGTCACCTGCCCCACATGTGATGGGGTCGAGAAAGGCAAGCGCTGCACCTGCCCCTTTCTCGACCCGTGCGCTCCCGCGTCTTCAGAGCTGCTGCTCGAAGTCATCAAATACAGCCTCCTTGGGAGCAGGCGCACTCATTTGAATGCGCTCAGGGATGGCTTCCAAGGCAACGATCAGCGCGCGAGCTCGTGCCTCGAGGGTTCCTCCGTCTACGACTTCTCGCCGGCCCTCGCGACGCTTGCACCGGATGAGATGGCGCTGCGGCTGCGCGGCAGGGCAGTCGGGTCAGCAGATGAGCTCGCCCGCCTCCTGCGCTTTGAGCCTCCGAATGTCAATGAGAGGAAGGAGACGCGCCCTGTGGACGATGGCGTATTCGCGAGCATGAAAGCATGGTTCAGCGCACTGATCCGTCGCTTCGAGCCCGAGCAGCTCGCGCTCTTCTTGCACTTTGCCACAGCGAAGCGGACCCTCTGCGGAGCACCCGATCTGGACAAGGATGCCATCTCTGTCTGCATCTACGCGGACGGCAAAGCACGCGCGCCCGTGCCGCTCGAGCTGCTCAAGCTGGGCACCAATGCGGAGCCGATGACGGCCTCCACGTGCAGCCGGCGCGTCTACCTGCCGTCACGCCCGGGCATGGACCCCAAAGCGCTCGAACACCTCGTCCGCTTCTCACTCGAGTCGTTTGCCAAAGAGAACAAGCTGACCACTGGGGGCGCCGCGTTTGGCTACGAGTGAAGTCGCGGGAGGCGACGGATGGCGCCGCCACATGTCGTCCAAGGAATCGACTAAGTTCGGACAAAACACTCCTTTCAGACTTCACTTCACTTCACTTCTTCACTTCACTTCACTTCACTTCACACCTTTGTCGCTGCTTTTTCACGGCGACGACACCGCGCAGGATTCCAGAAGAGCAAATGCCCAATGGACTGAAGCGCAAGCGCGCGCGGGGCGGGGCCTCTGAGTTCGCGAACGAGACGGCCTCCGGCTCAGCTTTCGAGTGGCTGCTATCGACGGCAATATCGCCTGCCTCCTTCTTTGCCGACCATTGGGAGCGCGAACCGTTGCTGGCACAGCTTTCAAAGACGGCCGGAGATCGATACGACACTCTCACAGCCGGTCCGGCTGGGTCCATCTGCAGCAGTGGCGTGCGCCAACCCCTATTTGGCACGGCGGTGCTGCTGGACATTGCTCGATCACATGGGCCGCTCGAGCTGGGCCGTCAGCTTCAGGTGATGCGCGTGGGCAACGACGGGCGTCGCGAGCAAGCTGAGCCTCCTCGCGACGGGTTCGCGTCGGCCCCATGGCTGGAGGCGCGGCTGGAAGAGGGCTTCACCGTCCAGCTCTTCCAGCCGCAGCATTGGGTCGACCGGCTGTGGGCGCTGCTGGCGGCGATGGAGGCGGAGCTAGGGTGCTTGTGCGGCTGCTCTGTGTACCACACGCCGGCCGGCTGCCAGGGCCTCGCACCACACCACGACGACGTGGAGGTCTTCATCCTGCAGACCGAGGGACGCAAGCGATGGAAACTGTACCCGCCTCTCGATGGCCACGCGCTGCCGTCGCGGCCCTCTCCCGATCTCGCCGACGAGATCATCGGCGAATGTATGCTGGACGTCGTGCTCTGCCCAGGCGACCTGCTCTACATGCCCCGTGGCGTCATCCACCAGGCGGTCAGCCTTGAGGATGCCTCGTCGACACACCTGACCCTCTCCACATACCAGCGGCATGCGTGGGCTGACCTGGTAGGGCACATGCTGCCGCGACTTCTCGAGCGTGCTAGCTCAATCTCCCTCGATCTCCGGCGCGGGCTACCCGTACAATGCCTCCAGGCGGCAGGTAGCGCTGCGAGGCTGGCTGGCCGTGGCGTGAGCGGCAGCACGGCCGCCTTCGAGGCGGCGGCGGGCGCCGCGCTGCAGCAAGTGCTCGAGGCCGCGTCAAGTCCGGAGGTCCTCGCCGAGCTCGTACACGAGGCCGCTGATGAGATCGGTGCTGACTTTATGCAGAACCGACTGCCACCACTCAAGGTGGCTAGGGGCGAGTGGGCGGGGGCCCGCGGGGCGGCCTACGACGGCGGTACGCGGCTGAGTGTGGGCCCGCCGCCGGCGGCCGCGGCGGCCGGTGGGTATGAGCTTGAGCTTCGCCTCTGTGCTCCGAGCGTGCGCCGGATGGTGCTTGGAAGTGACCCGGAGGGCACGGCGTACGTGCAGCTGCAGCACTGCGTGGGCAACGAGCGCAGGGCGCACATGACGCGGGCCAAAGGTATGGCACGCGAGGAGGAGGAGGACGAGGAGGATGAAGAGGACGAGGAGGAGGAGGAGGAGGACGAGGACGAGGACGAGGACGAGGACGAGGACGAGGACGAGGACGAGGACGGGGACGAGGACGAGGACGAGGACGGGGAGGGGTCGGAGGCGATCTGGCGTCACCTCGTCTTCCCTCGATCAATGCTTGCCACGCTCCTGCAGCTCGACGAGGCGTATCCGAGATGGCTGCCTCTCTCAGAGCTGCGCCAGCCCAAGCGCCGAGCGCTCCCTCATCTGCAAGCCTTGCTCGCTGGCTGCTGGGCCGATGGGGTCTTGCACAGCCGGCCTAGGGCGGCCGTGCCGGTGGCTGCGACGGGCGCAGAGCTGGACGTGGTCGAGCAAGTCGATCTCGCCGATCTGGCGGAGCTGCGGGCGAAGCCGATAGCGAAGACGACGGGCTCAGCGGCCAAGGGTGCGAGGGCGACCGGGACGGGCAAGAAGAAAGCTTCTAGAGTTAAGGCGGCACGCGAGGCGTAGAGGGGGGTTATGTGCGCTTTCGCTTGGCTTTCGGAGCCATGTTCTCGCTTTTTTTACTCTCGGCGCTACACCTTCTTGTACAACTGTACGGGTCGCGATTTCGTTTGAACGCCGTTTCGCCGCGGCCGCCCGGGCTTACGCCCCCGCGTTCCCGCCCGGTCAACATCGTTCCCGTCCGCGTCGCGAAAATCGAATTTATACAAGTGGCGTGACGTGTGGACGCGCGCGCAAGGGGCAAAGGATCAGGCGTTGACTGATGACTTTCATCTCAGATACGACACTCGGCTGACGGGAACAACACCGCCACGCTTTGTATGCATGGGTACCCCCCTCGCCACGTGTGCGCTGTCGATGTGCGCTGGCACGTTTGGCGTGTTTCACTTACTTACTTGCTGCGCTGGCGGCGGGGGCAGCAGCGGCGGCGGGTCGGTCGTAGCTGGCCTGCCGGGGGGGTGGCGGCGGCATCGCAGCGCGATCGCTCGCCACGTCAAAAGATGGTTGGCGCGGCGGCGGCCTCGGTGGGGACTTCAAAACTTGGGAAGCCCCCAATTCACCCTCATCGGTACTACCGCCGCCAGCTCGGCCGCTGCAGCTGCCCTCTCCGCTCGCGCCGCCGCCCACTGGCGCCATGCCAGCACCGGGTGGTGCCTTGCCGGTACGGCGCGGCGACTCGCGAGGCGGCGCGTCGGAACAGTCGCGAGGCGGCGTGGGCGGACGCATGTCCTTCAGATCGTCTGCGGCGGCCGCTGAGCTCCCATTGTGGGTGGGTGAGGTGGCGTTCGGGTTGGGCGCGTCGATCCACGCGTCTTCGAGGTCGTCCAGCGGGTAGATCATCTTGGGCGTGATCTCGAGGTCCTTGCCCACGAGCAAGATCGCGCCCGCGTTCGCCCATCGGTTGCAGTAGTTGGTCGCGGAGAAGACCGTGATCAGCCGCCCGCCCGCGAAGCGCTGGAACCCATCCATGACGCACTCGTGCGCGCGAACGATCAATTTGAGTCGGTTCGCGTGCAGAAAGGAGATGACGCGATCAGGTCCGTAGCACACGACCGGCGCGCCGCGCTCGTGGTTCACGTGCACGCCGAGCACCTGTGGGAAGGGAGGACGCCGTGGTGAGCACATGCATGCAAGGCAGGGGTGCGCTCGTGGTTCACGTGCACGCCGAGCACCTCGTCCGAGGAGGTCGGATCTGACCAAAGGAGATCCATCAGTAATTGCGCATGCGGGCCGCCCATTCGGAGCGGCCGTGGCAGCTCGGCGATCTGCTGCGGCGACTCGACGTACTTGCCGATGCCGCCGTGCACGCCCAGGATGACGCTGTTCACGAGCGCGCCCATCGGCAGCCATTCGAAGAGGAGGTTGAACCGGCGCCAGGCGGCGACCCCCGCGGGACGACCCCCGAGACGCTGCACGCACTCGTGGAGGAACCCATCGCGAGCGTTGACCTCGGGAGACTCGTGGTTGCCGCGCACGAGGAAGACGCGCTGCGGGAACTGCACCTTGAGCGCGAGCAGCAGGCACATGACTTCGAGGGAATGCTTGCCGCGGTCGACGTAGTCGCCTAGGAAGAGGTAGTCGACCACGTTGATGTCGCCTGCCTCGCGGCTGGGCGAGCCGAACTGGTCAAAGAGGCGCATCAGGTCGGCAAATTGGCCGTGGATGTCGCCAAAGACTTTGATCGGCGCCGAGAGCTGCAGCAGCGTCGGCTCGGCCTCGAGTACCTCCTGCGCCTCGTCGCACAGCGCGATCACCTCGTCCGCGGAGAGAGCAAAGGTGTCGTCGGCGCTTGGAGTCCATGTGCCCGGACGCAAGAGCAGGTTGATCGTCTTGCGGTCGATGCCGCTCTCGGAAGGCTGCCGACTCAGCAGGGAGTGGTTCACACGCTTGCCCTCCTGCGGAAGCCGGTCGATCGAGATCGTGCGCGTCATCTTGGCAAGCTGCCCGCCGTTCCAGCTCACCTCGGCACGCCGCGCCATCGTTGGCGAGGCCACATCGTGCTTGCCCTTGCGCTTGCCGAGCACCTGATGCAGGTTGACCACGTTCATGGGATCCGAGGCGGCACCTGCGGAGCCGTCAGCCGAAGACGAGCCGCCAGACGAAGACGAGCCGCCATCTGCGCTGCCGGCTGCCGCACCTGCTCCTGCATTCTCATCGTTTGGCGGCCCGTTGGTCTCCTCCTCGTCCTCCTCGTCCTCCTCGTCCTCCTCGTCCTCCTCCTCGTCCTCCACATCATCCTCTTCCTCCTCCTCGGCGCCATGGAATGCATTCGGGTCCTCCTGTGTCGCCGCCGGCCATGCATTCGGGTCCTCCTGTGTTGCCGGAGGCGGCTCGCTGTCCTGCGTGCCCGGCAGGTCCTCCTGGGTGGCAGGAGGGTCGTCATCGTGCGAGGCGCCCGCCTCAGGTATAGAGTACAGCTCTGCGTCCGCCATGCGAGCCGGTGCGCCGAGCGCACGACGAGGGCTGCGACCGGGCGAGCACGCCTTCGAGGAGGGACGGGAAGGGCGGCGACATAGCTCCCGCAGATTGGCGCCCAAGACGGCGGTTTTATGTGTGCATCCGAGTCACCAGTGGAAGCTCCAGCTAGGACTTTCTCGCTCATGATTGTCCTCAGCCTTAAAAAGGTCGAACGCGCGACCAAAGTCGTGTGAACGTCGACGATGGCCGCCGACCGGCCTGACGGCGTCGTGTGGCTCCTCGACGTGAACAACATCCGCGGCAAGATGGGCTTTCCGCCGCTCGCTGATTTTTGCCGCGCGGTCGAGTCGTGGGCGGCCGCGCAGAGCCCGCCACCAGCACTCGTGGTGCTGGCCGTAGATTGTGGCCTCGCTGCCGAGGCGTTTGTGCTGCACCCGCGGCTGTGCGTCGCCTTCTCCGGAGCCGGCGATGGCGCCATGGATGCAGATACAATCCTCGTGCATGCCGTGGATGCACTCCTCTCGAGCCTAGAGGATCCTCGCATCCTCCGAATCGTCACCTCCGACCACCTGCTGCGTGAGCGCTGCCGCCATGGGCTGCCTACGTGGCCGCGCGTGATCAAACCGATGGGCGCATCGCGCCCGGCACACCAGATGGCGCGCCTGCGCCTCGAGCCGCGCAGCGAAAGCTTTTGCGGCCAGCTTCACGCCCACTTTGCCTCGAGCGGGACGAGCGGCGGCAGTGGCGGCAGCGGCGGCAGCGGCGGCAGTGGCGGCAGTGGCGGCAGTGGCGGCAGTGGCGGCAGTGGCGGCAGTGGCGCATTTGGAGCCGCCAGTGCGTCGTCGAGCGGCCATCGGCGTCGACGCAGCGCAGACGGCCGGTCCGTGGACGAGGAGGCGCCTGAGCGCGCGCGCGCGGCTGCGCAGATGCACGAGGCCGTACGCGCGTGGACCCTGAGGACGCGAGCGACGGATAAGGACGGGGGTAGCTCTTCCACATCACTTCCCCACAGGCGAGCGACGGATGAGGACGAGGGCAGCTCGGCTGCGGCACGGTGGGTTGATTGGTTCCAGAAGAGCTACCCTTACCGGTACCCTCACCGTGGCGAGCCCACGCCGCCCTCCTCGGTCGATCCTCGCCCTCCTCCTCCTCCTCCTCCTCCTCCTCCTCCTCGCCCTGGCACCATTCCCGATATGCGCACGGCGCCCGACGGTCCGCTGCTCGCGCTGCTACACCCTCATTCGACCCAGCCGGCGCGCGGTCGGGTGGCGCCGTCGTTGTTGGCGGCGCCGTCGCGGGCGGCGGTGGCCTGGCAGACGGCCCTCATCCTCTGCACGCACGTGCTTTGGAGCGCAGCCTGGTTTGCTCGCCCAGCCTCGCTGGCTCGTCGTCTGCTCGGTTGGGCAGCGCCGTCGTGGGCGGCGCCGTCGTGGGCAGCGCCGTCGTGGGCGGCGCCGTCGTGGGCGGTTTTGGCTCGTCGTCTGTTCGGTGGGCGGCCCGAGGACGGCGCTGTGGCGGGCACGGAGCGACGGCCGGTAGGCGCTGTGGCGGGCACGGAGCGACGGCCGGTAGAGGACGATGCCAAGCACGTGGACGACGACGACGACGACGACGATGACGACGAGGACGGGATCGAGGAGGTCGAATCTCGCTACACGGGCAGACGGGCGCCCGGAACCGAGAGCGTCCCCACGGTGCACCTTACGATGGTTCCGAAGTGCGCTCGGGACGGCGCGGAGGCGGTCGCTCGGGACGGCGCGGAGGCGGTCGCTCGGGACGGCGCGGAGGCGGTCGCTCGGGACGGCGCGGAGGCGGTCGCTCGGGACGGCGCGGAGGCGGCTGCGGAGCTCTCGCAGCTCTCGGCCGTTGATTTTGAGGTGGTGGTGGTGCGCCCCCTCCCTGCGCCGCCGTCCTCCTCGTCCCCATCGCAACTCACTCTCTGCATGGTGTCCGATACGCACGGATACGAAGTGCAGGGCGGCCGGATGCCGGCGGCGGATGTGCTCGTGCACTGCGGCGACTGGTGCAACCGGTACGAATCCCACCCCGCTCAACGGAAGCCTTGGACCTGCCTTGCATGCAAGCGCTCACCACGGCGCCTTTTCCCCACAGGTACGAATCCCACCCGCTCAAAGGGAGCCTGGCCAAGCTCGATGAGTGGCTCGCCTCCGACAGGTGCTCTCACATCGGCCTCAAGATCGTGCTGCCTTGCATGTACGCGCTCACCACGGCGCCCTCCCTTTTCCACAGGTGCTCTCACATCGGCCTCAAGATTGTGCTGCGAGGCAACCACGACGCGCCCACCGAGCGGAGCAGTCGCGGCCATCGCACGCTGCCCCGGAGTGGCGCGTTGCTCGTCGGCAATCGTCCTGGACCCACGCTCATCGAGGTCGGGGGCCTCACGCTGCTAGCTGTGCCGTGGGACAGCAAGCGCGACGCAAGCACATGCCCTAATTTGGGAGTCTCACGGCCCACGCGCGCCAAGCACGCCCAGCACGGCGCCAAGAAGCCCAAGCCCCCCACGCCGCTGCCGCGCGCGGATGTGATTCTCAGCCACGCTCCGCCGTACGGCGTGCTCGATGTGAACCAAGCTGGCGTGCGCTGCGGCTCGGCCGCCCTGCTTGAACGCGTCGTTGCGGGCTGCAGGGCGTCTGGTGCTTTGCCGCCAGCGCTCTGGTGCTTTGGGCACATTCACGAAGGACGTGGCGGCGAGGCGGTCGACTTGTATCAAGCCGCCGCCGCCATGCGCAGCGCTGCCAAGGGCCACTATGGCAGCGCTACTCGCTTCGGCACGCTTCCGGATGCTCTGCGCGTGGTGGCGGTCGCTCGGGACGGCGCGGAGGCGGTCGCTCAGGACGGCGCGGAGGCGGGCGCTCGGGACGGCGCGGTTCCGGATGCTCTGCCGGTGGTGGCGGCGGCGGCGCCATCGGCAGCCGCCGCCGCCACCACGCGCACGACGCTGTGCCTCAACTGCTCGAATGCAAACGAAGGGCGAGCCTCGCACTGGCCACGCACGCGCCCGCCACTGCTGGTCAGGATCCACATCAAGCGGGCGCCGGAGAGGCAATGCCCTCCTCCGTCACCGCCGCCCTCTCCGCCAGAGAGGCAATGCCCTCCTCCGTCACCGCCGCCCTCCCCGCCGCCCTCTCGCCCGGCACTGGATGTGAGCCAGCTGCTGGGGGATGGGGGCTTCGGCTCGGCGGCCTCGTCAGCGCGTCGGCATAGGCCGCCGTCGGCGCCGCCGCCGCCGCCGCCGCCGCCGCCGCCGCCGCCGCCGCCGCCGCCGCCGTCCTCGCCCTACTATGCGCCGTGGCTCGCACAGGGCGCCGTGGTGCCGCGACTTGACTGGAGCGACCCACGCGCGTCTGCATGCCTCGTGCGCGGCGTGCCGGTCGTACTGAGCGGCGGCTGTCCCTTGAGTGCTGGGATCGCTCATTGGAGTGTCGCGCACCTCGCCGCCACTCTGGCAGAGGAGCCTGCGGCGGTCGCCCACGCGACGTGGCCGGTGCATTACACGCCAGCCGGCCAGCCGCGCGTGAGCCGCGCCTACGGGCATGGTGTGGGCGAGGGCGGCGTGTGCAGCATGACCATGAGCGACTTCGAGGCGCGATTGAGGCACTGCGAGAGCGGCTCGACGGGCACGCAGCCGCATCTGTACCTGCAGGCGGTGCTCGCGTCGAGGAACGCGCCCTGTCGACCCCTGGGCAAGGCGCTCGGGCGTGACCTCGAGGAGCGCATCGGATGGGCGTGGCTGCGCGCGACCTGCGAGGCGGCCGGTGGGTTGGGGGGCGATCGCGAAGCCTTCGAAGCTTGCCAACTTTGGGCGAGCCGCGGCGGGCTGTACACACCGTGCCACTTTGACGGAGCGCACAACTTCTTCTGCCAGCTCGAAGGAACCAAGCGCTTCCTCCTCTTTGCTCCCTCCCAAGGCTACCGGCTGTACCCCTACCCAGTTGGCCACCCGATGGACAACTTTGCGATGGCGAGCCTCGAGCGGCCGGATCTCGCGCGCTTCCCCATGCTGGCCCAGGCAGAGGGCCACGTGGCCCTCGTCCAGGTGCGCTGATTGCCCCTGATTGCTCATGATTGCTCATGATTGCTCCTGATGACCGCTGATGACCCTCTGCCACGTGGCCCTCGTCCAGCCGGGGGACGTCCTCTTCCTTCCCAAATTCTGGTGGCATCACGTCGAGGCGCCGCCATCGCCCTCGCCCGCGCCCGCGCTCGCGTCCTCGCCCACACCCGCGACAGCGCCCGCAACAACGGCCGCCCATGATGGCCTCCCGCCTCGCACCCAGAACCTCAGCCTCAACTTTTGGCTCGGGCCGGCGTCGCCGCGTACCCAGGAGCACTACGAGTGGCTCTCGACACGCGCGTCGAGCCGGCGCGTCGTCCAATACTTCGTCGGCGGCCCCGAGGGCGCGCAGCGCGTTCGTGAGGAGTTGCATGCATTGGGACTCGCTGTGGGCCCCGAGACGCCACGCGAGCAGCAGGAGGGCAGCGCCCGCTACGGCGCGACCTTGGAGGGCAGCGCCCGCGACGGCGCCGACAAGGAGCAGCAAGAGGAGGCTCTCGGGGCGCTGATGAGCACGTCATCTGCCCGCGACGGCGCCGACAAGGAGCAGCAAGAGGAGGCTCTCGGGGCGCTGATGAGCACGTCATCTGCCCGCGACGGCGCCGACACGGAGCAGCAAGAGGAGGCTCTCGGGGCGCTGATGAGCACGTCATCAGGGGCCATCCGATGCCTGCACGCCGCGCGGATGGCCGAGCAGGGGGCAACGGCCGTCTGCGGAGGCAGCCGCGCGGGCGGCCGCTTTCTGAACGCCGTCGCCGCGGCTGAGGACGCTGCGTGGGGGCTAGACGGCCGTCACGCCGCCTGTACGTTCGCGGCAAAGCTGCGCGAGGAAGTTGCGGCCGTCGCAGGGAGTGACGCCGCCGCTCGTGCGCTGCTGAGGCAGTGCACGCGCGACGGCCGCCTCTACCCCGGCCTCGCGCCGCCGATCGAAGGGCCGATAGTGAGGAGCGAGCACGGGGAGACCACCCCGGAAGATGAGGTAGAGGCCGCGCTCGGAGGCGTCGTGTGGCGTTAAATTTTGGTGTGAGCACTTTCTGAAACTTTGGCCACGTGGCAGCCACGTGGCAAGCCACGTCACCTCCCGTTTTGTCCGTTTGGACGCGCATGTCTCGATTTGGTGTTCTCCATCCAAAAAGAGCTTGAGAGTTTGCGCAAAGACTCTCCTCGAGTTCGAGGGTTCCGTGCTCCCCTGATACCGCGAAGGAGCGAGCCATCGCACAAGAATGATTCAGGGCGACGTCGTACGGCTTCACAAGAACACTTTTGTGCGGGTGGAAGGGCATGAGGGGTTGTGCATCGTCACGGGGTACGACTCGTCGGAACACAAGTGGAGGCTGTTTTGGCCGGCGCAGAACAAAGAGCTGCGCGTGGCTTCAGCAAAGATGCAGCTCAGCTTCTGCGTCCTACCGGCTTCATGCAGCCGCCTTGGCTGCTACCACCAGTTTGGCTACGAGTCTGCTCAGGGCGCATGTGGCCGTGGTCTCATCGCCGCTACGGACATCAAGAGAGGTCAACCCATCTTTGAGGAGCCACCGCTCTTTGTGGTGCGCTCGTGCGACGGTTCCTCGCCCCTCGAGCACCATTCCGAGCGATGGGCTGCATACAAATTCTTGGCAACTCGGGCCGCCAAAGACTCCTCCGATGGCCCGTGGAGAAAGGCACTCCGCGGCTTCGAGGAACTTGTCGCATCCCAGCCTTCCAATCGTGCAAAGGACACGGCACGGCTCGAAGCGGCACAACATATCGCAGCGCAGGAGGGGTCCAGCGCACCCGGCAAGTCTGTGGACAAGAAATTCCTCGCACGCGTGCTGGGGGTTCTTGATCGCTTCGCGTCCAACGAGTACGGGCTCGAGAATGGCAACCCTGGGGATCCATCCTGGGAAGCGTCAGGACTGCACGTCTTCACGAGCCGGGTCAACCATTGCTGCGCGCCCACAACGACCGTGTGCACAAAGGAGGTCTTCTTCAAGGCGAACAACCTTCCGTACGATCTGGAGCGAGACGGCGGCGTCGTCGTCTTCGTGGCGGTCCGCGACATCAAGAAGGGCGAGCGGCTGACGGCGAGCTATTCCGAGTCCATCTTCGTGCAGAGCATGAAGACCGCCCGCCCGGAGACCTTTGACGGGAACGAACACCTGAACTCCCAACACGCAGACCCGAGACTGCTGGCCAGACTGGCTTCGGTACGAGGCCGGCGTGAGCACATGCTCGAGCGCTTTGGCTTCGTGTGCGCCTGCGAACGCTGCATTGAAGAGGAGGGCGAGGAGAGGAATCAAGGCAGTGGAAAGGAGCCGCAGCTGCTGCAGCAGCTGGTTCCCGGTGTCCCGCAGGGCGCCGCAGCTCCGACGACGACACCCAGCGAGCACGACCAAGGGAAGCTGGATATTGGCCTCCCAATAGGCGACTCGCTCGCTCAAGCGTTGCATCGTGCCTCAGCCGATGCGGCTGTGAGGTCTCCAAGGATCAACCTGACGCCCAACATGACGCCTAATCCAGGGATCAACATGACGCCCAATGCCGCTGCATCCACACCCACCCCTGCGGTCAAGACAGCCCTCGTCGGCGCATCCACCGCCCCTCATGGTACTGCTGCTCCCACCGCCACCACCACCGCCACCACCACCGCCACCACCACCCCCACCGCCACCGCCACCGCTCACATTGCCACTGCCACTGCCATCGCCACCAGCAACGACATCGGTTCACGCATGACAAGTGTGCTTCACGCGCGGGCAGTGCTGCTGGCCATAGGGTGCATCGCTATGGCCGTTATCCTGGCTCGTGCGCGCGCGGCGCGCGCGGCGTGATTCCGCGTGGCAATCTCGATAGCCTTCATGAGCATGCGGCCACCGAGCTTCTATCACCTTCTATCTATACAGGACGGAGGCCTTCTTAGCCTTCTATAGCGCCTTCTTAGCATGCGGCGTGTTGAGGGCGGGGGAGTCGCAGACCTGACATGGTGTTCTCTTCTGTTCCGGGCGTTTTTGTATGCGCGGTTCACGAGTGAGCGGGGTTCCTGGGTAGATCTTGGCATCGGGAGCCGAGCGGGGGCTGCGGCAGGTGTGCGAGTTCTGTCGTCTTCTTGCGCGAGATGGGGGGCGCGTCGTGACCTCGTGAAAGTAAGAGCGTGCGTCGCCGTCTCGCCGCAGGCGCCAACGCACAGTCGAAAAGGTCGTGGCACGTGCCCGGCGACCGAAAGTTACCCCGCCCGACGAAACCCTGCACGCCCTCCGCGATCCCGACGGGCGCACATCGTCGCCGTCGGCCCTTTCGCGGCACCATTCATCGCACACCGCTTCGCCGAGATTTCCCCGAGCCCATGCCAGCTGTGTATCCTGACGACTCACAGGGCAAGGCATCTCGCAAAAACTGCGATTGGCGTTCAGTCTGCGCAAGCAAGGTGCGGGAGGTTGTTTTGATGCTGCTAGTGGTTCAGTCGACCTCCATCGTGCTGCTGATGCGCTACTCGAGGACGCGGCCAGCAGCACAAGACAACATCGGCCCGCCATACCTCGCTTCTGCCGCAGTGCTCATGGCTGAGGTGCTCAAGCTGCCCGTGTGCACCATGATGGCCGCTTACACGCTCGGCGGGCTTGGCCCCTTGTGCGACTTGCTGCGCACGGAGCTCTTCGGTTCGGGCTTCGCGGACACGCTCAAGTGCTCGATCCCAGCGATGGCCTTCACGGTCCAGGGCAACCTGCTCTTCGTGGCCCTCGAGAACCTCGAGGCGCCGACGTACCAGGTGAGCTACCAGTGCAAGACGCTCTTCACGGCGCTCTTCTCAGTGGTGCTGCTCGGCAGGCAGCTGAAGCAGTCGCAGTGGGTCGCGCTGGTGCTGCTCGTCGCGGGCACAGTGCTCGTCTCCGACCCCTTCCACGCCGCCCCAAAGAAGGAGACGGGCAAGGAGTCCTTCGCAGCCGGCATCGCGTCGGTGCTCGGCGCGGCCCTACTCTCTGCCTCCTCGTCTGTGTACTTCGAGATGATGCTCAAGAAGGCGCCGTCCTCGCCCGCGGTGGCCGCCGCCTCGCTCTGGCTGCGTAACATCCAGCTCGGCATCTTCGCCACCCCTCTCGCAGGCATAGCGATGCTCCTCAAGGACGGCGCCGTCGTGGGCGACTACGGTGCGCTCCACGGCTTTGATTCCATCGTGTGGGCGATAGTGGTGCTCAACGGCGTGGGTGGGCTGCTCGTCGCGGCCACGATGAAATACGCCGACAACATCGCCAAGTGCTTCGCCGTCGCGCTCGCGATCGTCTCCGGCACCCTGCTCGCCGTCCCGCTCTTCGACTTCACTCTCTCCTCTGTCTTTGGCGCCGGCGCGATATGCACGGTGGTCGCGAGCACGCTCTTCTCGCTCGCGCCCGACAGGTTGCCGCTGATCGGCGGTGCCTCCCTGGGGCCGAGATCCCCGAGCAAAGCGGCATCGGCGGCCAAGATCCTCGAGGAGTTGGAGAGTGCGCCAACACCCCCCGAGCACGTGCCGCTGCTGAAGCAGTCAGGCGAGTGACATTCAGGGCGGATGCAAAGCGAGTTTGCTCGGATAGGGGCCGCGTCAGGACTGACTCAAATATACTCAAATAGGAATCCCGCAGACACTCATCACTTATGGTAGCACCTACTCGACCAGTTCTGTCGCCTAAACAAAATCGACCAGTTCTGTCGACATGCGTTCCACGAGTGCTTCCCAAAGGCGTGAAGCTCTTCGGTCTCTCAACCTATTGTTAACTTCAGGAAAATGACAACGACGTTGAGCACCATCAATGGGAGCGTGAAAATTAAGCGCACCGCATGCAACAAGTTGATGATTTGCTTCTTGACCGACATTGGCTGTGAGAGAGATTCCTCGTAGCCCCAGCCAATCTTGGCGAGGAAGCGGTTCTCGCTCAAGATCGCGGCGCCGTTGCAGATCAGCAGGCCCGAGACGAACAGGTCGATGAGACCGATCATGGCGCGCGATGCGAACTATGCCTTTCTCGGCGCGCGGATCGCACCGCCACGCCCAGCCACAGCGGCAGCGCTCTCCAGCGGAAGCGACCGCGACGTCCGCGGAAACCGCTCAGGATGACGCTGTCGCATGTTTCCTGTTCAAGTCTGCCAAGTCTTTTCAAGTCTGCCAAGTCTTTACTCAAAATGACTGACTAGCGGAAATACAAAGTCCATCCTTTGGCGCCATTGTCGTCTGCAGGAACCGTAGTGCGCTCCAGGAACCGCGGAGACCGCGCTCGAACAAGCCGTAGGCGTACAGGAAGCCGTCCCGGCTATTTAAAAAAATACGAAGGTCGTGTGTCCCTAGAGGATGCCCTAGAGCTTGTGCTAGACCCTCTCTCTCCACACTGAGCACCGCCACCATACAGCCTGCGTTTTACGTCGACACATGCCGCATGTCCCCGCCGCCTGCACCCAAGCGGGCGGCAAACGAACACTCAGTCTCAGGAACAACTCTCCAGGCACGCGAGTCGCGACCCTCGACACGTAGTACCGCATGGAACATGCGGCAGGCGGGGCACATGAAGCGCTACCGCGCACATAGCACACGCGCCAGCGGCTCAACGGCAGTCACAGAAGCCACGACCACACGGACGCTGCCATTTGTGGCACCAAGTTCACAAGACACGAATCACTCTTGCCTGGTGCATGTGCGACCTCATATGGCGCATATCCATCCCCATGTCCATCCCCGTCAAATCATGGCCTCTTATATCCTTCACACGCGGTGAGGCTGTTCACACACGGCGAGGCTGTTCACACACGGCGAGGCTGGAGCATCTGCTCTCTTGTAAGACCCGAAGCGAGACCGCCTCGGCCGCGGCCGCGCCCTGCCCCCTGCTGACCCTGCCCCCTGCCCCCTGCCCCTCTGCCCCCACCTGCCCCGGGAGGTGGCGGCGGGTTCCAGACCTGTGTCGGCGCCACACCCGCCGACGGGTTCCAGGTCGTCGCGTCCGCCGGCTGGAAGAGCGTCGTCTCGGGCGCGGGTTGCTGAGCGCTGCGGGCACTCCGTGGCGTGGACTTGAAGCGAGAGCTGAAAAAGTCTCCAAAAGCCGCGAACACACCGCCGTTTGCGGATTCGGCCTCTGCCGGTACGTCCACGTCCACGACCACGTCGGGGAGACCAGATGCCGGCGGCGTGGCGTTCCTGGCCTTTGATGCCTTGACGGCGGCTGTGACGACGGCTGCCATAGCGCCGCCGGGGGGCGGCTTGCCTGGAGGCGATCTCTTCGGATGGATGCCAGGGCCGCCCCCTGCCTTCTTGCCGGACCCTTTCTTGGCCTTCTTGCCCCCCCTCGCTTCAATCCTCGCCCGCGCCCGTGCGAGCATGTTGTGTATGCGATCCCCGATGGCCTCCAAAGCAAACTGCATCGCCACGTCGTTGCCGGCGCTCACATGCAACTCGCCCTCACCCTCCTCGGAGGAGCCCATCACGGAATCGATCTCGACCTCCTTCGACTTGTATGAGGCGAGCACGAGCGCGTCGAGCACATCGTTGAAGGCGACGTCGCCATTCACGTCTTGCTTGAGCTTCTTGGTGACGGCCGTGCCGGCCACCGTGGTACGTGTCTCGAGTCCAAGGCAGATGCGCCGCGCGGCCATGCGGCCGCCCGGAACTCCCTTGATGCCCATCGGCGGAGGGATCGAGAGCACCAGGTCGGGGAGGACCTTCGCAGGTACCTTAAGGGTCGAGTCAGGGTCGAACTCCGCCCAAGCTTCCTTGAACGTCTCGATGTCGTCTTTGGAGACGAGGTCGGGGCGCATGTTGCCGAGCGACGAAAAGTTCTCGAGGATCACGGCCACCACCAGGTTGAGCACCACGAACGCGGCGATGAGCATGAACGAGACGAAGAAGAGCAGGCCGCCGAGCGGCATGCCGCAGTTGCCCTCCTCGTCCGAGCACTTGCCCGTGCCCGCGCTGACCATCGAGTCGATCATCATGCCGCTCCAGTTGTCGCCTGTCAGGCACTGGAAGAGCAGCAGCATCGATGAGCTCAGCGTCATGAAGTTCCGGTTCTCGGTCAGGTTGTCTTGCTTGGCCACGTACGTGAACAGGTTGACGCCGAGCACCGCATACATAAAGACGACGAGGCCGAGGACGCCGCCCACGTTGATGAGTGAAGGGAAGGAGAGCACGAGCGTCATGATCAGGTCGCGCACCTGCTTGGCGCCCGGACCCTTGAGCAGCCGCAGGATGCGAAGGATGCGGAGCACCCGGAGCACCCGCAGCACCATCGGCGGGATGGGCAGGAACTGCTCGAGCAGCTCGGCCGCGAACTGGTCGAGCAGCGAGGTGCACACGAGGGTGAAGTCGAAGCGGCACCAGTTGTCGCCAAAGTAGGTGTACGGCCCGAGACCAATGATCTTGAAGGTGAACTCGGTGTAGTAGATGTACGAGAAATACATCATGCTGGTGCTGTAGAATGTGAAGTCTTCCTCGTTCTGCTCGATGCCCCAATAGTCGTACGCCATCATGCCCACGTTGGCGATGATGACGCCGATGATGAAGCTGTCAAAGGCAGATGAGGTGACGATGCGGTAGAAGAACCTGCGCACGCAGTTCTCAGGCGGGATCGGCGCCGGCGCCGGCTTCTGGTTGGTCTTCCCCTTCATCGTCTCGACCCACTGCGCCTGCTCGGGCGTCATCGTGGCGCTGCCTCCTTCGCCGCCCTCCTCCTCAGCCTCCTGCTTGAGCCGGTTGAAGTTATCGACGACCACGCCGACGAAGAGATTGATGGCAAAGAAGGAGCCGACGAACATCCACGCGATCGCAAAGAACGCCTTCACCGAGAAGTCGTTCCGAATGGGCGCCTCGCCAGGCGGCGACGAGTCCATGAGCGAGAACATGAGCGCGTCCCAGCCGTCGCCCGTGGACATGATGAAGAGCAGAAGCATCGCCGAGCCGAAACTGTCGAAGCTGCCCAGGGGCGGGTTGACCCAAGCCACGACACCGGAACCACTACCCTCGCTACCGCCGCCCTTGAGTCGACGTCGCCGCTCAGACGAGAGCGAGTACCCACGGGCGCCGTGAGTCCACCAAGGCGCTATCGCCTGATGCACCGAGGCGGCGGCGGCTGAGAAGGCGGCGGCGGCGGGCACCGACATGGCTTCGAGTGACGAGGCGCCGCCTGGCGCCATGGGCGACGAGAGCAGCTGCGGCGAGAGGCGGCGCGCCACTGCATCCTCGGCCACGGGCGGCGGCGGATGGCAGTCTGCCTCGTACAGGATCGACGCGTCAGTGCAGCTCGAGAGTTGACCCATGAAGATCTGCATGCCCAGAATGGCAAAGACGAGCTGGAGGGCGAGCACGACGCCGAAGACGTTGCCGACGGCGGGCATCGACTTGAAGAGCGAGACGATGACGAGTTTCATCCCAGGGTTACGGGCGAGGAGGCGCAGCGGGCGCAGGACACGTAGGATCCGCAGCATCTTGAGGCCCGCGAACATTGGGAAGAATTCGGCGAGGGCCACCAGGATGGAGACCGTGACGATGACCAAATCGAGCAAGTTCCAGGGCGAGGAGACGTACGAGTCTTCGGTGCACATGAAGCCGAACGCGATGATCTTGGTCATCATCTCGGAGAAGAAGAGAGCCAGCCACACGTAGTCGAGGAAGTGCAACGTGTGCGCGAGCGCGCCGTCCTGATCGAGGCGCGGCACGTCGAGGGCGAGGCAGATGGAGCTCACGATGATCGCCGTCGTGATGACCTGGTCGAACAGCGGGTCGGCGAGCAGCTTGTGGCAGCTGCGACGGAGGCCGTTGCCTGGGCTGAAGAGGAGCATGCTATAGTCATGCGGCCAGCGCACTCGCGGCAGCTCCGGCTTGACATAGTCGCTGCTGTACTCGTTCGCGAGCGCCTCGCGCTCCGACTGCGCCATCACGTACTCCGCCCTCTCGATGGCCGCCCTGGTGCGCAGTGCCCGGTTGGAACGGTCGTCCGCGCCGCTCCCGTCCTCGGCGAACGCAATGACATCGCGGGCCGTGGTCTTCATCACAGGCTCGGGGGAGCTGCCTACGATAGCCGTGGCGGCGTACGGCGCTCCCTTGACCTCGAGCGCCACCTCGTCCTTCTCCTCCGTCACAGCCTCCTCCTCGGGCTCCGCAAACGCGTTGAGCAGGATCGCAATGAAGAGGTTGAGGATGACCATGAGGCCCACGAGGACGACGGACACCATGTACACGACGGCCGTCGGACCGGCGATCTTGTACGCGGTGCCTGCGGGGTCGACCCAGCCGCCAGTCATCATCACGAAGCACGTGAGCATCGAGGGGAAGAAGTAGTCGAAGTGGAAGCGCGGCTGCGGCTCAAGGGAGTCGTCGTCGCATTGGCCGCCGATGACATCTTCCATCGAGCAGTAGCCCGTGTCCGCGTTGTAGATGCCCGCGAAGAGCTGCATGCCCAGCAGCGCGAAGATCAGCAGCCCGAGGAACATGAGCACGAGGATGTTGCCCATCTGCGGCGCTGCTTTGCCGAAGCACACGATGATCTTGTACAGGCCCTTCCACGACTTCATCAGCCGCAAGATGCGCAGGATACGGAGCATTCGCAGGATGCGCAAGAAGGAGAGGTTGACGCCCGTGTCCGCGAGCAGGATCGTGATCGACATCTCGAGGATCGAGAGCGAGACGATCGTGCCGTCGAGCTGGTTCCATCCGTCCGACCAATAGCCGCTGCACCCAAGCCCAAAGAGCTTCAGGATCATCTCGAAGATGAAGAGCAGTGAGACGTAGGTCGACTTCTCCTCAAGGTCCGCCTCGTACTCGGCGCTCATGCCCCAATACGGGCAGCACATGAGGTACAGATTGTACAGCACCAGGCCGGTGGAGATGTTGCCGAGCGTGTCCGAGACAGCGACCTTGCCCAGCGCGGCGCGCCACGTGTTCGGCTCAGGGGTGCAGTCGCAGCAGCCACGCGGCTCAACGACCTCGACTTCGTCCGACATCTCCATGCCCTTGTCGAGGAGAGCGTTGCTCTCAACGTCGAGAGGAGCGGGTGGAGAGGGTGGAGGGGAGAGGCCCGCGGCCGCCGCCTCCGCGGCGAGCCGTTTGGCTCGCAGCCTCGCCTGGCCCTCGGCCTGCTTACGAAGCATCTCCTCTTTGACGCGATCAAGCTCCTGAGCCTTGAGGAACTCATCGAAGATGACGGCGAGGAAGAGCTGCACGACGAAGATGCCGCAGAGCATCGCGGCCAGGATAAAGTAGAGGCACACGCCAGTCGAGAACGAGTTCATCAGCGCATACATCGCGTCTGTCCACGTGTCGAAGGTAGTGCACTGCAGGATGAGCATGAAGGCCATCCAGATGTTGTCGAAGCCCATCAGGCCGAAGTTGGCATTCGTGTCGAAGTAGCTGCACGTCTGCGATGCCTGGCACTCGCCCGCCCAGTGGCCGAGCTCCTCCTGCTCACCGCCGCCATCGCCGGCGGCATTGGCTCCGCCGCCCTTGAGCCGACGCCGACGCTCCTCCGGAGGTTCTGGCTTGCACGCCTTCTCGGAATCCCATTCCGACTGGTCGTGCGTGTCCGAGCTGCCGCCGCCGCTCGCGCCGCCGCCCTTGAGCTTGCGCCGCTCTCCGACCGGCCACGGCCCCATCCAACCCATCCAATCCTCCCACGACGTCACCGCAAGCCCGTCGCTCGCGTTGGTGAGGGCGTACGCCGCAGCCGTGCCCGCTGCGGCAACGAGCGTCGCGTTGCTACCCGCCGCGCCGCTGCCGGCGAGGGCGCCGTCGTGCGCCTCGCGAGCACTGAGCGTGAGTAGCCCGAGCGTGAGCGGCGTGAACTCGTCCAGCCGGCGCGCCGGGTGGCCAAACGTCTCGACGAAGCCCTCCTCTGCGCATCGGTAGTGTAGCGCGCCCTTGAAGAGCTCCATACCCACGATGCCGAAGACCAGGAAGATGAAGGCGCAGAGCGCCAGGACGTTGGCGAGCTTGGGGAAGGCCGACATGAGCGCCGCAATCATCTGCGGCATGCCCGGCACGCGCTTGAGTGCGCGCAGCGGCCGCAGCGCGCGCACGGCACGGAAGATGGAATAGTTGCCCATGCTCGGGAAGAGAATGGGTAGCCACGCGAGCGAGACGACCACAAAATCAAGCTGGCACCACGGGTCGCGCAGGTAAGCTCCCTCCTGGAACAGGAAGCTGTACGAGATGATCTTCGAGACCAGCTCGAAGGTGAAGATGTACAGATAGCACCACTCCATCACGTCGATGAGCGCGGCCTTGTCGGTGCCCGCGGGGTCCAGAGGCGACTGCCAAGCCATCGTGGTGCAGTTGGTCAAGATGGTGAGGAGGATGATGGGGTCGAACCAGCGGCTCTCAATGGTTTGAATGCACCACTTGCGAGGCTGCGTCGAAATCCGCAGGCAGCACAGCGAATGGCCATGGTACTCCTTCCCGCTCGGCCCGACGATCTTCTTGGCCGGCGGATTCGTGTCGAGCCCTTCAAGCCCGGGCAGCACCGGCAGCTCCACCACCCTAAAATCATCCTCTTCCTCGGTACTCATGGCGCTGGCAGCGCGCCCAGCGATCGCGTCCCGGCCTCTCGGACGCGATCGCGGAGAGAGTTTTTTCGCCCGGAGGTGAAACTTTTTCGCCGCCGCCCAAATTGGTTCAAGTTCGATTTTCCAGCCCACAAACCACAGAATCGCTCACGACGGCGGTTATGGGGCGGGCCTGATCCCCCCGCACCAGACCCAGCCATGCGTTGCGGAGTTCCTCTTTGGGTTGCGTTAATTGCGTTTTAATTGCACAAGTTCCCCTCTCTCTGAGAACGATGCTTGTGGGTCCTACCCCGAACAAAAGCACCTCGTCTCGCGCCGCAGCGGAAGTTGCTGCCATCCATCCTCGATTCCGGCGCGTCGGATCCGAGAGAGAGGGCTGTGCCAACCTCTCCCGAATGAGGTCTTCGTCTGGGCCTCTCTTTGTCGCGCTCGTTCTCTGCTTCGTGGCAAATTGCCACGGTCAAGGAGGTCCACCCCCTGACCAAATTTGCACAAACGACCGCCTCGCGCAAAGCGAGCTCACGTGCAACCCAACATATCAGCCACCAAAGATCCCATTTACGTTTGTGTATAATGGAGCGCGGAGGATGACTACCCCGGGGCTCAACGACTGCGGCCCCCCCGCTGGGGATCCTGGGGATTGTTTTGAGTGCTGCTACAAAGAGCCACCTGCACCGCCGCCACCTCGATGCTTGGACATCAATACGCCACCTGTTGGTGCCTACCGATGCGCCAATCAAGGCGGCTGGGATGCGGGGGTGAACAAGATCATGTGCTGGGTGTTCGATCAACAGGGATTAGCGGTACAGGCACAGTGTTCCGAGCAAATCGCTGCTACAATGCCCGACAAATCCAGAGTCGCAAGCTACTCCTGCTGTGGTGATCCGTCTGGTGCCTATTGCCTGACACAAGCCGACTGCACTGGGGCCGAGGCTTCACCCCCTTCATCCTCCCCCGCTTCCATGCCCCCCCCAAGATCCCCAGGATCGGCACCGCTGCAGTGCGATCACGAGGGGAAACCAAAAAACAATCTCCAATGTAATCGTCCTGGCCTAACCTTTGTGGAGAAAAGGTTTATGCAAGGCTTGCCCGCCGTGCCCGACTTACCCGGCTCGCCCGGCTCCGGCTTGCCCCCCTGCGACGAGCGCTCTATCTCGGCTGCCTACCCTACCCTCGAGGACCTTCCCTGCTGGGAGTGCTGCTATACGGCGCCACCGCCGGCGCCGGCGCCGCCGATGCCGCTGCAGTCGCCGAATCCGCCGCAGGCGCCGGGGGCGCCTGTCATCTCGGCAGCCCCCCCGCCCCCGCCCCGACCCCCCCCGTCTCCAAGCCCCCCCCCGGGCTCAGCACCGTTGGACTGCGATCACGAGCACCTACCGAGGTCACAGCTCAGATGCGAAGACCCTAAGCGCCTGTTCGTGGAGCAACGCATTGACCCGAATTGGTCGTGCGACACCAGCAACCCCCAGGAGGACCTTCGTCCCTGCTGGCAGTGCTGCTATACTGCCTTCGTGCCACCGCCGCCGCCCGCTGTCCCGCCATCACAGCCATGCAATCCAGTCGGCGGAAGCGTCTGTAGTGGGAGAACAAGCTGGGATAACACTAAATGCGTGAATGGACCGCCGAATATGCCGGATTTGAAATTCTGCTGCTGTGCAGCATGGACAGGGCTCATGTGTCTGGCCGCAGTCGATTGCCCGCAGAACCCTCCCCCGCCGCCACCTTTGCCACATTTGCCGGGCGCGCCATTCACCCCACCGCCCCCGACATCGCCGCCGCCACGTTTCCCCCCCGGTGTGCCAACAGGCGCGCCCAAGGCGGCGCCGCCGCCCTCGCCTGTCATCTCAGCCTTGCCGCCGGCGGCCGGGTGCACGAACACCGCCGCGTACAACTACCGCCCCTTTGCCGTCGACGACGACGGCTCGTGCCTCATCGGCGGATGCACCGACTCGCGCTTCCCCCAGTACAACCCGGCGGCCTCGTACGACAACGGGTATGCCAACGGCGGCTGCGCACCGCCTGTCCCGGGCTGCACGAACTCCCAGGCCGTCAACTACCAGGCGAGCGCCACCTACTGCCCAACGGGCAACTGCTGCGTCATGGCCACGCCCGTGTATGGCTGCATGAACTTCGACGCCCTCAACTACAACCCGTCCGCAACGTACAGCAACGCAAACACCCATGGATGCACTCCCCGCATCCGGGGCTGCACGATCTCGGCGGCAGCCAACTACAACGCGCTCTACAACACGCTGCTCCCCGGCTCGTGCATCTTCTTCGGCTGCACGAACTCGTTGGCTTCCAACTACAACGTGCATGCCACGAACTACGACGGCTCGTGCCCGGCACACCCAGGCTGCACCGACCCTGCTGCGCTCAACTACAACGCGGTCTACAACACGCAGCTGCCTGGCTCTTGCTCCTACGGCGGCTGCATGACTGTGGGTAATTCCAACTACTACGCGCGGAACACCTTCGCCATCCCGGGCTCGTGCGCGGGCGTGGGCCGCCGCCTCGAGGAGGACGCTCCGGGCCGCCGGCTGCAGTCCTCGGGCTGCATGGACCCGGCCTCATCGACGTATTCGGCCTCGGCCACGACGCACGTTCAGAGCGCATGCAGCTACGCCGTCCTAGGCTGCACGAACTCCACCGCATTCAACTACCTGGCATCGGCCACGCCGGGCAACTCCCAGGCCTCCTCGTCGTGCATCGCCCGTGTCACTGGCTGCATGGCGACCTCGGCGCTCAACTACAACAGCCTCGCCAACGTCAACAGCCCATCCTCGTGCACGTATGCCGTTCAGGGCTGCACGAACACTGCCGCCAGCAACTACATGGCCGCGGCCAACGTCAACGTCGCCTCGTTGTGCACGTACGTCATTAGCGGCTGCACGAGCCCTCTGGCCGCGAACTACAACCCCTCGGCCACCGTCGACAATAACTCGTGCACGTGGCCGGTGCGTGGCTGCATAGACCCGACGGCCACGAACTATGTGGCTGGCGTCACTGCTGGGTTTGAAATCGCGTGCCTTTTCTCCGTCCCTGGCTGCACGTTTGCGACGGCAGCCAACTTCAACCCAAGCGCCACCATCGACAATGGCAGCTGCGTCTTGTCGTCGATGATGGCACCGCCAATCTCACCGCCGTCCCGGTCGCCGCCGCCCCCGCCGCCCTCGCCGCCGCCGTCCCGGTCGCCGTCGCCCCCGCCGCCCTCGCCACTCGTTGTGTCGCCAGCGTCGCACTCGCCCGACAAGAAAGAAGCTATGACCATTAGTATCGAGGCAGCCGGCGTCGGCGCCCTAATCTTTCTCGTGGCCTGGCTGGGATGGAGCCTGCTGGTGCGGAGATGCCGCCGAAAGAAAGCCAATCCAGACACCTCTGGATTCCAGCTGCGGGAAGCGACTCCCGGGCTGGCCTCTGACACAACGCCTCGGCAGCCCGGCTACGCGGCGCCGCGGCTCGGTTCCTTGTCGATGGGGGCTCTGGATGGCCGCGAGAACGGCCACGTGAACGTGAACGTGAACGTCAACGAGCCCCCACAGCCGGTGGACAGGTGGACGGCTGGGGCTGATGGACCGCTCGAGATGATGCCTCAGGTGGCTCTGGTCTCCTCGCCGCTCACCGAGGGCTATTCGGCTAGACATCTATAGAACCGCTAGTCGAGCTGATGGTCGAGCTTGCGGTACAACTCGACTAGATGCATTCACAGTCCAGCTCATGGCCAATCGAAACCATCGACTATCACAACCAACCATGAGACGCGGCATGGCCCCGGTGGGCATGGTTGAGGACAGCAGTCACTGTATCTTACTGAAGATAGCGTGTAGTGGAAAACCTGTACTCGTTTAGTTGATCGTACTGAACTTACACGGGTCACGTCTGACGTGTGTCAAGTGACTGAGAGTGAGAACACGGGTGTTGCGAGTTGCGCTTGCGGTTACGGTTTTATCTGCTGAGACTGTGTGCACCGGTCATATCGTGTAATTATACAGCATGTTATACAGTTGACTGTGCTATGGTGGTTTGATGACGACGACGCGGGGCGGTGTCTACTGGGTCTTACTTCCGTTCGCTTCGGGCTTCGCTTTTCCCAAAAATCTGTTTCGAATCTTTCGCGCCGGCACAAGCGACGTCAGGTAAAGCCGATACAGCGCAGCACAGCTGCGAGCTGGTCAGCTCGGCTGTAAAGGTAAACGTAAAGCCATAGCAAGAGCAGTTCCACAGGTGGCCCTGCCTCGTACAGCTGAAGTGTTGCACGGATGCGCTCTTTTGAACGTTGATGGCCTGCCCTGAAGACCGTCGTGGACTCAACTGTCCTCCCTCAACTGAACCTCATCTGCCGGCAGCAGGCGGCGCCATCCAGTTTGATGCTCGTACCGGTCGGCCTCCTCGGCCGCCATCACCTCCTCTGGCTCCGTCGAGTCGCCCGCGACGACGCCCGAGCGCTCCTGTGGCGGCCGCCTGACGCCGACGAGGTTGAGCAGGTCGGCCAACATCGGCGCGTTGATCGAGAGGAAGATGGCGGACTCGGTGCGTAGTCCAGGGTCGCCGTTGACCTCGAGCAAGTACGGGCGGGCATCGCGGTCGAGCATGACGTCGAACCCAAAGAGTTGGAAGCACTGGTGTGTGCTGCCCCCGCGCCGTGGAGGAGCAGCGCCGTTGCTCGTTGCGCTCCTCGCGCTGGAGCTCAGTGCTTCACGGTCTACCTCGGCTGCCCGCTCGCACATCGTGGGCGCCGCGGCGAGCAGAGTCTTCGAGATGAGGTCATCCACGCCCGCCCACACGCGCGAGGCCGCGTCCGACCCTATCTCGGACTCGAGGCGATGCCTGAAAGCTTCGAGTGCCCAGATAGAGCTCTCCGCGCTTCCTTCGTCGACCACAAAATTGGGTGACGTCTTATTGACGGCGAAGTTGGTGAGGTGCGCCTGGCGGCAGCTCAGATCGTCGAGAGAGTAGGGCTCGGTGGCGCGGCGCACGATGCCTGAGCGATGGACGTACGCAGTCAGATGCGGCTGCCAGCGCGTCACGAGCACGTACAGCCGCAGATCGAACTTGAGTCCGTCGAGGAGATACGGAGGGTGGATGTACGCGCAGACCACCGCGGGTGCACAGCCCATGCCGGCGGGCATCGTCCCGCATGCCGCATCAAAGATGCGAATGCCGCCGCCGCACTGCGCCGCCGCCGGCTTGAGAATCCATAGCGAAGGCGCCCCCGGGACCGCCTTGCACGCCTCGGTGATGGCAAGCGTGAAGGCTTCGAGCTGTGAAGGCAGCACAAAGGTACGAGGCATGAAGCCGTATGCCTGCGCGCCGTGCCGCAGCTCCATGGACCGAAATGCTCTCCACAGCTGAATCTTGTTGCACAGGGCGGCCGTGGCGCCTGGGAACTTGTTGATGCGTTGATGCGGACGCAGACCGCGCAGCAGAGCGGCGTCCACCTGCAGCCGTCATTCGCAGTCATCAGCCGTCATCAGCCGTCATCAGCAATCATCAGCCTTCATCAGCAGAGCGGCGTCCACCTGCAGCCGTCATTCGCAGTCATCAGCCGTCATCAGCCGTCATCAGCAATCATCAGCCTTCATCAGCAGAGCGGCGTCCACCTGCTGACCGGTGAGCCATAGCAACGAAGGAGCGACCGTTACCGGCGCCGCCTCGACCACCGCCGACGCCATCTGGGTCAACCCCCTACCACAGGCGCCCTCTGCGATCCCACCACGCCCCTCGGAGCCCGCGGCGTCGCCGTCGTCGAGAGTGCGTACCCCATGCGCCCGGAGGAGCACCTGCAGCCGTCATTAGCAGTCATCTGCAGTCATCAGCAATCATCAGCAATCATCAGCAATCATCAGCCGTCATCTGCAGCACCTGCAGCACGTTCGTGTCGTGCGAGTACCGAGCGCCACACCAGTACGAGGGAGCCGCCTCACCGGCCAGCGGTTTGACCGGCCTCTCGCGCCAGCTCTCATCATGAGTGTGGCCGGGTACACTGATTGCCACTGATTGCCACTGATTGCCACTGATTGCCAGCTCTCATCATGAGTGTGGCCGGGTACGCTCGACGAGAAGCGAATGAGGAGCGCCGTACCGGGCGGAGCCCCGTGTGCACCCTCCTCCTGCAGCCCCCTCCCTGGCTGCCCCCCGCCCTCAGCGGGGGCTCCTACTGCTGCCCCAACGCCGAGCTGCACGCCGAGCTGCACGCCGAGCTGCACGCCGCAGTGGAACGCAATGGCGTACTCCGCCGCCGACCATCCGCGCGCAGAGCGCGCCGCGGCGTCGGCTCCGGCCTCGAGCAGCGCGCGTATGCTCTCCACGTCGCCGGCGCAGGCGGCGGCATGCACGCAGCCGAAGCCGTTGGGCTTGCACTGGTGCGGATCGGCGCGCGCATCCAGCAGCTCGCGAACGCACGAGGTTTGACCGTGCAGGGCAGCATACATAAGTGGCGACCAACCGTCCTCGTCGGTGCGCGCCGGAGAGGCGGACGCGGCAAGCAGGCGCGCCACGCATCCCGAATGGCCCTTGATGGCCGCGATCATGAGTGCGGTCAATCCTTGGCTGCGAGCAGCATCAAGCTCCGCTGAGGACCCGAGCAGCAGCGTGATGCATTCTTCATGGCCGTTGCCGGCCGCGGCCATCAGAGGCGTCATGCCACCGGCGCCGCCGAGAGCGTTGGCCGCACTGCTGCCTGTGGGCAGGAGCAGCAATGACGCCTTGAGCGCGCTAACATCGCCTGACGTTGCCGCGTTGAGCAGGCTCTCCTGACGAGTAGCTTTGGCGATGGCATTGGTGACTCGTTGCCGGTCTTCCAAGGAGGCCAACCCACCTGTCTTGAGGCTCGAAAGCAGCGCGGGCCGACCTTCATTGTGCAGCGTGGTAACGCAGGCCGTGAGGGGCAAACGAGGTATTGTGGCAACGCTGGCTGAGGAGTACCGCAGGAAGGCAGTCCAAGAGTCATCGACTTCCATGGCGAAAAAGGACAATAAGGATCCGGCCCGGTGCCCCCCCCCGACCCGGCCATACTTCATCGAATCAGCCCCCATTTCGAAATTCGTAAACGTGTGAAGTGCAAGTTTCTGTGAACGCGAGCCCACAAAGATGAGTGACGAGCAGACACTCGTCGTGGCCGTCGCCACGCTCTACCAGCCGGGCTCGCATGACGTCGCTAACTCGGATGCGGTCACTGGCGTCGCCGTCGGCAGGCCCCTCCTGAAGGCGAAGAGCTTTACGGCTCCACTTCCCGAACTCAAAAGTGCAGCAGCAGCCTCCTCTGAGCCTCAGCAGCAGCCCCAAGTCGCCTCGTCTTTCCTGTACACCCCAAGGATGGCCAAGGTCTTCGCACAATTCGACATAGATGGCAGCGGTGCGCTCGACCTGAGTGAGCTTTCCAAGCTCATAGGATCGCTAGGGCTTTCGGAGGAAGACGCAGCTGCAACGCTCAACAATTTGGGCGGGAGTGCCGACAAGAAGATCAAGCTCGAGGATTGGGAGCATGCACTCGACGACCGACTGCGTGGGCTGATCGAGGCCAGCCTCAACGAGCAGGGGCGGGTAGTAGGCACGGAGTAGGAGCAGCGGCATGCGATCTGAACAGCGCTCCCGCCGGCCACATGCGCATAAATCTTGGTTCACACAAGTACGATACGCACACACACAGAACAGCCGTATTGTACATACATGAAAAGGGCTTACACACGTAGGTGTCAAAGCACATCGGAAAATCGCGTTATAAGATCCACAACACGTCAATACACCAGAGTACAGTGTTGCCCCCTGCCCGTCGCACGACCGCTGTCCCACAATACCCGCTCCGGGGGCAGCGACGCGCCGCCGCTGCCGCGCGCACACACGCGCAAACGCCTCCGTTCACGGGCACACGGGCTCAAGGGAGGTGCGGTGGGAGGTGCGGCGTGCCCGTCCAGCCGACGCCCAGCTGCGTCGCTAAGCCCGTGATCTGTTCACCCACCACGCCGCCCAATGAGTGAGGCGTCGTGGTGGGCGTCGAGAGAAGCGCGTCCGCAGAGGTCGCCGCGTGCATTGCTTGCGCCGCCGAAACGGGGCGCATGACCGTGTGGTGCTGCGTGGCACTCTGGCTATTCGGTGCCACACCGGTATTCACACCGGCAGCCGATGCGGCTGGTAGAAGACTGGCGGGGTCCCTCTCATCCGATGCTCGCGAGGCAAACGCCGCTTGCTGCTGCTGCTGCTGCTGCTGCTGCTGCTGCTGCTGCTGCTGCTGCTGCTGCTCATGCTGCTGCTCCTGCTGCTGCGACAACGCAAGGGTGCGTTGGAATTCCTGAAACTGCTGCTGCGCCGCGAGTTGCGCCGCTTGCTGCGCCTCGCTCATGAGCACCGGCGCACCGAAGGCCGTGTAGGCGGACGCTACGTGCGCTGATGCGGTGGCCGCGTGCGCCGCGCTCGTTGGGTACGCCGCTGCCGTCGCCGGAAATGCGTACGAGCGCAGACCGTTCGTGACTAGATTTGTGAGGGCGGCAGAGACGGCGGCGATGTTAGCGGTGCACGCGGCACTGCTACCATCGCAACCTGTAGGGACTCCAACCGGAAGCATCCCTTGGAACGGCAACTCCGGTGCCCTCTCCGACAAGCCTGGGTGGCAGAGCGGCAGACCGCATAGCGACGTGGTGAGCGCGTCGCCCTGGGCGCCCTGGGACCGGGACGAGCTCAGCTGCGCCGCCGCGAGCAGCGGAGTCAAACTTGAGGCGAGGTTCGTCAAACTCGACGCGAGGTTCGTCGGAGTCAAACTCGACGCGAGATTCGTCAAACTCGACGGCGCCGTGCCGAGCATGGCCGCCGCGGCTGCCGCAGCCACGGCAGGGCTCATGCCCGCGTACGCATCCGCGCTGAAGGATGCGCCGTGGTGGGCGCTGAAGGACGCCAGAGGTGCTGAAAAAGGCACGGCGGCAGCCATAGGGAGCGAGGCGAGGCGGCCGAAGGCGCCGTTGCCGACGCTCATCATCGACGCCACCACCGGTGGCTGCGCTGGCGGCATGCCGAACGCAGGCCCTACGGCGGCCCCCGCGACGGCGCCCGTGACGGCGCCCAAGGCCACCGTGTCGACGAGGCCCTCTCCCCGATGCTCCCATGCGCGCGTCGTGTTGGGCATCGAGCCCCCTCGCAGAGGATCCCATGCGCCAAGGGAGCCCCCGCCCAAGCCGCTGACCGTAGGCTGCCCCAGGACCGCGCTCGCGCCCGCGGACCGAGGCGAGAGAGCCAAAATGGGCGAGTGAGTTTGGCCTGAGGCCAAACTAGCCAAATTTTGGCCTGAGGCCAAATTAGCCAAACTTTGGCCTGAGGCCATAGCCGCCTTGGCCGCCGCATTCGCCGCCGCCTTGAGAGCCTGATCAGCCTTGCGCGAGCTGTGGCTGGTCGCCACCGGGCCTGCTTGTGGGACGACGGTGAACGCCGCCCCCGACTTCTTCTCCTCGCCCGCGGCAGCGACGGCAGGAGCGGCGGCGTGGGCAGGAGCGGCGGCGACGGTGAAGGCGGTGGTCGCGGCGACGGGAGGAGTGGCGGCGAGGGCAAGAGCGGCGGCGAGGGCAGGAGCCGGGGCAGTGGAAGCGGCCGCAGACGCAGTGTCGAGGGTCACGGCGACTGCTGCACTCGACGCAACGAGCGGTGGGAGCGCTGTCTCGAGCGCCACCGCGTCGCTCAACGAGCCTACCCCATCGCCGGACTCAGCGCGGGCAAATCTTGGAGACAGATGGCCGTGACCTTGGCCAGCACCGCCCTCGTCGGCAGCGTTGACGGCATCGGAGGCGGCAGAGGGCGGCACGACAGTGGCGGCGGAGGGCGGTGCGTCCATCGTGGCGGCGGCAGAGTCGGCGGAGTCGTTGGATGAGACAGCAGCAGCGGCGGCAGCGACAGCAGCAGCGGCGGGAGCGACAGCAGGAGCGGCGGCAGCGGCGGCAGCGGCGGCAGCGGCCGGGGCGGCGGCAGGCGACAGGCCCGCCATCGATCGTGAGGCGCGTCCTCCTGAGCGCGCGAGAACTTTGGACGCCTCCGCCGCAGCATGCGCGTGCTCATTCTCAGCAGCCGTACGCACACCCTGCGAAAAGGCGAGCGCCGCTGCCGAGCCCTGCGCGGCAAGGGCTGCCTGTAACTTCTCAATCTGCACGTGCGCGGCCACGTCACCGCGTTGCCGGCGGAGGACCTTTTCGCGACGTGCCGAGAGAATCGGCATCGCATCGGGATCGAATTCAGCCGCGCTCAGCAGGCGTTGCCACTCCTCCACACCCTGCCTGAGCTGTTCTGCGCCCAGTGCGGACTTCCACATCTCGGGACTCCGGTCGCACTCCGGCAGATGCTTCGCAAGCTCGAGCTGCTCCTCGCGGCTCAGCTGCTCAAAGATGGGCCAGCCAATCACATAGGGGAAGAGCGGAGCGTCTGCCAGCACCGAATCTCGTGACTGGGTCAGCTCCTCGAACTCGCCCTTGGCCAGCTTCCTAGGGCGGGCGTTTGGGTTCAGTTGGTACACGGGCGGTGGCGGCGGCGGCGGCATCGCGCTGGCGCTGCTGCTGCTACTGCTCCCTTTTTTACCTGAAGTCGGCTTGTCCGCTCTCGAAGGAGGCGGCCCCTTCTGACCCTCCGCCTTGGAAGACGAGGTGGCAGATCCGCTCGAGCCGCCGGGCGCCGCACTTTTGCTCGGCGCACCTTCGAGAACTTGTAGCTGCTTCCGGCGCAAGCCACCAAGGGGCGGCATGTCCTTCGGAGCCGCCGAAGAGTCCGCGAGCTTCTTGAGCTGTACGGTCCAGTAGCCTTGGTACCCCTCGAGCACCATCCCGCGCGCGCCCGCATGCTTGCCTTGCAGCACCTCGACGTACGCGCCTACGTCGACGCTGTCCGACGCCGAGCCGCTGCCGCGACCGCTGACCTCCTGTCGCTGCGCTGCGCGCTCGGCCTTGGTCTTCGCCTTCTTGCCCTTGGCTCGCTTCCTCGGGCTGCTTTCGGAAGCCGTGGCAGCCTCCGCCGCCTCGCGCCGCTTCTCCCGCGCACGCTCCGCCTTCCGCTCGGCCTGCTCGCGCTTGCGCTGGTCGACTTCGACGACTTCCTCGATCCAGTCGGGGTGGCGGCTGAGCCACTCCTCTAGATTCTTGCGCATCGGTGCGCTCGAGCCACCACGTGAGATGCCCGTGGCCGGGCAGTAGACGCGCACGTGCTCGTACGGGTCCTCCACTTCCTCCTCGTCCTCCTCCTCGTCGTCGTCCTCGCCCTCGCCCTCGTCCTCGTCCTCGTCCTCGTCCTCCTCCCCCTTCTCCTCCTCGGCCCCTCCGCCTTCGCCTTCCTCGAGAGGCCTCTCTCCAGGCGCCAGCCGCCACCCCTTGTTGCGGGCGAGCCACTGGCGCGCGTTCCGACGGAACGGCGCCGACTGGCCCGCCCGCAACGTCCCCGTCGCAATGTGCAACACCCGAGCCCGCGGCTCGAGCGCGGACGTCACTTGGTGGCTGGGCGAGGGCGCGGCCGCCGGCTCGGACGCCTTTCGCTTGCGGAGCGACCGCCCCTCCTTGGAGCATTCGCCATCCTCCTCCGTGGGCTCCTCGGCCGCCGTGTTGGGCGCCACCCCCTCTGCGCCCGCAGATGGCCCGGCGGCTGCGGGCCAGTCGTGGGGACCGAGGCGCTCGTCAAGCTGGCCGCGCCGCAGCCGCACCGGACCGCCGCCGCCGCCGCCGCCGCCGCCGCCGCCGCCGCCGCCGCCAATGCCACTGCCACTGCTCTCATCGGCTGCCAAATTAGGATGGCTCGGGTCGGCGGCCAGTGTGAGCCAGTCCGTATGTAGCGTCGTGTTGAGCAAGCCGACGGGGTAGTATCCGTGTGAATCTGGCTCGCCCAGGACGACGCCAAGAGAGCCGAGGTGTGTCCCAACGCTCACACGCACGCGCGTACCTGCAGCGAGCTTCGACGTCTTCATCACTTCGTATGCAAAGTCGGACGACATCTGACTCGATGCCGGCGCGCTCCGCACGCCGCGCGTGCGTCGATCATGCTCCTCACATCCTGCGGCGATGCCGCCGGCGAGTGTCGGCGTGAGCGAGGGTTTCAACGGCGGCGGCGGCGGCGGCGGCGGCGGCTTTGGCGGCGCGGTGGACCCGGTGGACGCGCGGCGTGGTCGTGACGCTGCGGCGGAGGTGGCGACCCCGCCTCCGCCGCCTCCGCCGCCGCCTCCGTCGCTGCTGCTACTGGCGGCGGCAACTTCGACCGGCGGCCCCTGCTTCACGCAGGGCTCGGTAGACTTGCTCGTCTTGGGCTGCTTGGACAACGCGAGCTTTGCTAGAACGTAGCACCCCTTGCGCTTGCGCCCCGGCCCACCGAACTTCACCTTGTCGAGGCACGCCTCGCACTTGCCGCAGTCCTCGCCGATCCCATCCTCTGGCTTCTGCTCGGAGCCCATCTCGGCTATCTCGGACGCTATCTCGGACGCTTTCTCGGCGATCCCATCCTCTGGCTTCTGCTCCGGCTGCTCTGCCGCATCCAGCGGCGGCGCTGGCGCATCCGGCAGTTCCGGGGGCTCCGTCAGCTCTGGCGGTTCTGCCGTCTCCTCTGCCACCTCCTCTGCCGCCTCCTCTGCAGCAGCCGGCTCTAAATTTTCGTCGGCCATGCACTCGTCGTCCTCCTCCTCACCAGGAGACTCGACGGCTCCCGCCGATTCGAGCGGCGGCTGCTCGTCAAGAGGCGCCTCGGCAGCAGGTGCCGCCGCTTCAGCCTCGGATTCGACTGCGAGCATTGGTTCGACGGCGAGCGTTGGTTCCACTGCTGCATTGGCCATCGCCTCCTCCTCAGGAGCTCCCAGTGTCGCCGCCGTGTCCATCGCCTCCCTATCGGCTGCATCGTCATCGGCGGGCTCCTCGGCAGGCGGCGCTTCAATTTGTGCAGGGTTGTCGGCAACGGCGGCGGGCAGCGGCGCCTCCGCGTCAGGCGTCTCGTCGACCCCCATCGCGTTCGTGTCCATTATCTCTGCCCCCACTCGGATTTCTGTCGCCGTGTCAAATTCACGGGAAGACGACGAAGGTCAGGGGGAAGAAATGTAAAAACAAGGGAAATCTGTCGCTCTGCACGATTGGGGGAAGCCAACTGGCTGTGGGAAGCCTGATGACTTCGCCGATGCCGTATAGCGTCGCGATGCCTGTACGAGCAGGGGCTCTGCTCTTGCTCTGCATCGCAGCGGCGAGCGCGCGCGCGCCGATGACCAACGCTCAAGAGAGTGGCGTCTGCACGGACACCCGCTGTGGCGGCGCGGCATGGCTTTGCTGCGAGGGTTCTCCTGCGTTGCAAGACAAAACGATTTGCTCCACGACCCTTGATTGCGACTCCTGCTGTGGCTGGGTCTCATCGGAGCCAGCCATCCCGAGAGCCTGCAAAGCTCCCTACGACACGTACCCCTTCTGCGACGCCTCCCTACCTCTCGACAAACGCGTCGACGATCTCATCTCGAAGCTCACGCTCGACGAGAAGCCTCAACTGCTCGTCGCTCGCAACTCGCCGAAGGGCAACATCAGCCGCCTCGGCATCCCTGAATATGACTGGGGTGGCAATTGCATCCACGGAGTCCAGTCCCGCTGCGCACCCGACGGTCGGTGCCCGACGTCATTCCCGAATCCCATTGGCCTCGGAGGCACCTTCAACCGGTCGGTCTGGAGGCAGATGGGTGAGGTGATCGGCCTTGAGCTTCGTGCGCTGTGGCTGCAAGGCGTGGGTGAGAACCACGACTCGAACTTGCCGCACATCGGGCTCGACTGCTGGAGCCCCAACATCGAAATCGTGCGGGACCCGCGCTGGGGGCGCAACTTGGAAACCCCGTCCGAAGATCCGGGCGTGTGCGGCTCCTTCGGCGTGGAGGTGACTAAGGGGCTGCAAGAATCCTCCCTGGACCCGCGCTACGCCCAGGCGATCGTCACGCTCAAGCACTTTGACGCCAATAGCCTCGAGGGCGATTGGGGACCGTCCGGCAACATCACGCGCCACACGGTCGACTCCCAGATCTCGGAGTACGAGCTGCACCTAGATGCATCTTGATTGCCTTGATCTCGGAGCACGAGCTGCGCCTAGATGCATCTTGATTGGCTCGGATGAGCCCTGAGTGCGCCCCTCATCAGGTCCCTGATTGCCCCTCTCGGCAGGTATGATCTGCACTCGACCTACCTGCCCGCCTTCAAGAGGGCCGTCATCGAAGGTGGGGCTCAAGGCGTCATGTGCTCGTACAACAGCATCAATGGGGTGCCTAGCTGCGCCAACAAGTGGCTGCTCGGCGAGCTGCTGCGAGGTACGTGGAACTTTTCGGGCTACGTGACCAGCGACTCAGGCGCGATCAACGACATCTACAGTAGCCATCACTACACACGCAACTGGACGCAGACGGTGACCAAAGCGCTCGAGGCGGGCTGCGACATCGAGTCCGCGAACTGGAAGAACGACGAGCCTTGGGCTACGGGCGGCAAGTACATCGACTACGGACCTGCGGCCATACGCTCGGGCGAGCTCGACGAGAAGGTACCCGAAACGGCGCTCCACACTGAGGAGTACCTCTGATGACCTCTGATGACCTCTGATGACCTCTGATGACCTCTGATGACTTCCCTCATCAGGCGCCCGAAACGGCGCTCCACCCTGAGGAGTACCTCTGATGACCTCTGATGACCTCCCTCATCAGGTGCTCGATGCTGCGCTCCGCAACGCGCTCAACATGCGCTTCAAGCTCGGCCTCTTCGACCCAATCGACGACCAGCCGTTGTGGAAGGTCTGATGACCCCTGATGACCTCTGATGGCCTCTGAGGACCTCTGATGGCCCCTGATGGCCCCTGATGACCTCTGATGGCCTCCGTCATCCCGTTGTGGAAGGTACCGCCCACGGCGGTGCGTCAAGAGGAGAATACGAGGCGCGCCATGGACGCCACGCAGCAGTCGCTCGTGCTGCTGCTCAACGGTGGCGGCGTCGTCGAGCGCCGGACGGAGCAGCAGCACAGTAGAGGGTCCGCCGATGACGCTCATGACGACGCGCCAGCTGCGCAGGCGGCGGCTGTGCTGCCATTCACAGCGGGTGGCCGTGTGGCGGTCGTCGGTCCACATGCAAACGATCGGTCGCAGATCCTCGGCAATTATCTCGGCCAGATCTGCAACGAGTCCTTCTCCAGCCGCGCATGCGTCCGCAGTCCCTATGAAGCCATCGCCGCGATGAACCTGGGCGGCATCACGACGAATGCGACCGGATGCGCGATCAACTCGACGGACGCGAGCGGCATCGCGGCCGCAATCGCGGCCGCGCGCGCGGCGGACGTGGTCGTGTACGTCGGCGGGCTCGACACGTCTTCCATAGAGAAGGAAGGCCAGGACCGCCATGAGATCGGACTCCCCGGGCTGCAGCTCTCCCTGCTACGCCAGCTACTCGCGCTCGGGAAGCCGCTCGCCCTCGTCCTCTTCCACGGCGGCATCGTCACCTTCCCGCCTGACCTCCTCGCCGCGCCCAATCTCGCGCTCATCTCGGCAGGCTACCCGGGCTTTTACGGGGCGCTCGCGATCGCGGACGCGCTCTTCGACCGATGGGATCCGTCCACGGGCGTGGGCACGCTCGCGAGCAACCGATGGGGTAAGACCCCACTGACCTGGTACTCGGAGGCTGGCTGGGCGGCAGCTCAATTCGAGATGGTCAACTTCGACATGGCCAAGAGCCCCGGGCGCACCTATCGCTACTACACGGGCACTCCGCAGTGGCAATTTGGATTCGGATTGAACTATGTCCAGACGCATGTGCATCCCTATGCCGAGCCCAACTCGACGAGCATCGTCGCGGAGGTGCTCAACTTGGACGCCCTACGCCAAACGGATGAGATTGTGCTTGTGTTCGTGAGGGCGAGCCCAGGCACCATCCCTGCCACCGAGCCTTCCGCTAAGCTCGTCCGCTCTCTCGTGGGCTTCGAGCGCCTCGGCCCGATCGACCCCGGTGCGAGCGCCTCGATTACCTTCGCCATCACCCCCGACATGGTCCAGGTGCACAATGAGCGCGGCGAGGTCGTGCTGTTCCCGGGTCGCTACGATTTCGTGGTGAGCACCGGAGACGCCCAGTCGGAGCACGTACTGCACTTTCAGTGTTCGCGGGACGAGTGCCAGCCGGAGGGGTGAGATGTCAACAGAAGGCTGAGCTTCCATCCAGGGGCTCTGCGGGAAAGACCCCCCTGGTGCACGTGGTGTCCCGAAATGGAGTTGTAAAATCAATCTCCACAGAATCCCAAACTTGATTCCATTGGGCAAATGTCCGAACCCTATGGGGTGCAGTTGGAATAAAGTTAACTGTTAACGTTAAAGTTACCTAACACACGACAAAGTTACCTAACATTAACAAAAACAAGGAACGTTAACGTTAACAGTTAACACGCCATCCAGCGGGAAGCATGTTTCATGTTAAGGAGATAAGTTAATGTTCACAGTGGTTACTCGAAGTGTTTAGAAGTTACAGACGTTCCATGTTCACAAACAACTATGTTATGTTAATGTTAAATGTTAATGTTAAATGTCCACCAATGAGAGGCACATCCTTGAGTCACCGTCGATCATGGCCGCCACGTACACCGAGTACTCCTGCAACTTGCAGGCGAGGTCCAGGTGGCACGAGTGCATGAAATTGGGGGCGTGGTAGTGGCCACGCAATATCCGTCTTTGCGACACGGAGCAGCGCGCTGCGCGCGCGGCCGGGAAGAGGAGTGCCAGCGCCTCATCCACGCGAGGCCGTCCAAAATGATAGCCAGGGTGCGAGGCCATGAGCGCGCCCACCATCATCTTGGTGCCGTAGGCATGCCCGAGCCTGTGAACCTCGTCTTGCACCCACTGGAACAGCTGCGCGTCTCCGGGTCTCGGCAAGAGCAGGTGGGCAAGAGCAGGTGCGCCGGCCGGAGATGCCTCGCGCTTGAGCTTGGTTGATCCAGCGCTGCGAGCATCCAAAGTGCTGCGCCAGCAGCACGCTGCTCGTGATGCCGACCGCTATGAGTGGCCGCAGGTCATCATACTTGACCGCGCTGACAGCGGTGAGGAGGTGAAAGAGGAGGAGCGGCAAGCGAACGCGAAGCCGATGCTCACATTTCCGCGAGTTTTTTGACCGTCACGACGCGAGTTCACACTTCCCTGGTAGTTTACCCTACAAAGTCGACCTCTGTAGCTGAACATGAACATGACATGTTATTATGAAGGTACGTGTTCGATTGAAATCGCGAAGGGGCTTCGTCACGTGGACAGCTGGACGTGGAACGTGAACACGAACAAATAACCATGAACAATTGAACATTAACATGGAACATTAACCATGAACATGAACATTAACTATGAACACGCCATCCAGCGGGAAGCAAGATCAGCTTTTGTTAATGTTAGGTAACTTTGTCGTGTGTTAGGTTACTTTAACGCTAACAGTTAACTTTATTCCAACTGCACCCCATAGAACCCCCCAACGCGCGACCTTGCTCTAGGCGAGACTCCGATGTTCATTTAGCACCGATGTTCTCCATGATAGTCGGCTTGCTCGGCATCCAACTCGTCGCGGCTAGCGCCGCCGTGGCCAGCGTCACCGACCGTAGCCGGCTCACGTGCCGCGTGGCGTCGACGCCGCCGACGCCGCCGACGCCGCCCACCCGACGACCCAACGAGCCGAGGAACACCCTGGGCATCCGCCGCCTGCCCAACGGTGTGCGTCATGCGATGGCGGCGGCAGCATCGGGCGCTGCTGGGGTGACGCTCCTCGCGCCCGTGGAGATCGTGCGCGTCAACATGATGCTGACAAAGCAGCCTTTCATCAAGGCGCTCTCGTCGCTGCGAGGTGGCTGGTTCCGTGGCAACTCAGCGGACGCGCTGGCGGCGGCGATGCGCGTGGGCATCACGATGCCCGCGTATGCCATGTTCAAGCGAGCGCTTGTGCGGATCAGCGGCGGCGATGAGCTTCAGCCGATCCCACGCTGGGCCACATTCACGGCCGGTGCCCTCGCTGGCTGTACGGCGACGGTCATCTGCTTCCCACTAGAGGTCGTGCGCACGCGCGCCGCTGCAGGCTGCGACATCGACAACGTGGCTGCATGCCTCGTCACCCTCGCAGACACGGAGGGCTTCCTGTCGCTGTACGGTGGCCTTGTGACCACCCTCGCCGGCGTTCTGCCGTTCAACGCCATCAAACTGGCCTCGTATGACTTTTTGCGCGACCAAGCGCTGCGGCAGAGGATGGGTGCTGCACGGCCCGCACCCGGCTCCGCCGAGGCGCAGCGCATCTCGCTGCCGCCCGCGACGACGGCCGCGATCGCCGCGTGGGGAGGCGTGCTCGCCGCGACCTCTTGCTTCCCCCTTGAAGTCGTCCGTCGTCGCCAGATGATGGGTGAGTTCGTCGGCCTCTCGGTGCCCGGAGCGATCGCGGCGCTGAGTCGAAAGGAGGGCGTGGCGGCGCTCATGGCGGGCGCCAACCTGAACATCGTCAAGGTCGCCATCGGCAACTCGATTGGCTTCGTGCTGTATGAGGCCTTCATGGACGTCTTGCAAGTACACGGCCGATCGCCGCCTTGGGAGAAGAAGCGCTCGTGCTAGAACGAGGGAAAGTACAATGAGTAATTCTCCTGTTTTGCCGGGTCTAAAGAACGACACGCAAGTTCACCAGAACCAACATCGCGAACCCGCTTCGCATTTCACGCTACCGGTCGGCTCGATTGCCTTTCTGCCTGCCTCATGCCCTCCGGCAACCTCGTCCAGGAGACCGTTGGCCGTTATGAGCAGCCGCCCACTCCGCGAAGTGCCGCCATGCAGGCCGCTTTAGGTGGGCAAGGCGCTAAAGCCGTGATGAATCACCCTCAGAATGATGAGCACGTGCGACCGGCGCTCTACTATGTGCACATGCCGCTGCATAGCGCTTCAAACGACGACCTACCCGCAGGCCGCAGTAAGCATCAGGCACGGAGAACCAACGACTCCGACCTGACTATCTTGCATCACCGAGAGTACGTGCCCAAGCCACCTCCACCGCCGCTGCTGGCCCTACACCAAACTGCTTACAAGCAGTACGTGGATGAGCTGGCAAGGGTCACACAGCACGATGGGCTCGTCGGCATTGCGGCGCACGCGGCAGCCGTGCAGGCCGTGTACGGGAGCACCGCCGCCGTTCCAGGCCGACCTCCACGCCCGCCGACTGCACCTAAAGGAATGTTGGTCGGCACGCCACGGCCCGCAAAGCAGCCGAGCGGCTGGCAGCCCCGAACGCCGCGGTCTACGCCTCCAGTGCCGTCTCACGTGGTCAGCGGCGGCGCAAGCGCGCGCGAGCGGGCGCTCCGTCGCAGCCAGAGCTTCGATTTCGTGCGGCGGAACAAGGTCGCCGCCGCGTCCACGCCTCGAACCCCAAGCGCCGTGAGAGCCGAGAGGGAATCTCACTGGAAGCTCCGGCGCTTCGAGCGCGTGCAGTCGCGCGTGCTCTCTCGGCCCTCGTCGGCAGCGGGGCTGCACTCGTGACCTCGTCGGATCAGTACACGGCCCGGTCGGCCGTACACGCGGTGCATGGACCGAGTCTCATCTGTGCCTGCCCTCCCTGGCGCTTCGACTGCTAGGCCTCTCAGTCGTGTCATCTGCAGCTCGGCGTCTCGACGGTACGACAAGTTTGTGCGAGAGGTATCAGCGGCTGTATGTCAAGTTAGTAGATGGTCGGTTTGTCCGCTAACTTGTAAGAGCTTGTCGGCCTGTGAGTCGCTTTGATAACGCATACGGCCGATCGGCGCAGGCGCCAGCCGAGCGGTTCCGCGGGAGCGCGACGCTGCCGAACACGTGCTCCCCGGACGCCCCGCTATGCTTTCTTCTCGCCCTACCTCTGACGTCTGTATTCGCGCCTGTCTTTCGCGCGCTCTTGCCTCTGGCTCCGCGACACCGCCGTACACCGCCGTACACCGCCGTACACCGCCTGGCTTCTCTTTCTTGGATTTGTGCTTGGCTAGAGCTTACCCTGCCCTCCTGATCTCTTTCTTGGATTTGTCCTTGGCAGCTCTTTCTGTGCGCCTGGCAGGTCGTCCACCTGCGTCGGCGTGGCCATCGTGTGCCCTCCTTGACGAATCCGCAGGCTGGGGCTCGGCGCGCTGATTGCGTTCGGCGCCCAAAGACACGTCGGAGGACCCGATCACACCGCCCCCGCCAATGTGTGAGTACTTGTCGAGTTGCTTTCGGAGCCCCCGCGGGACGTAGCCGCGATCCATTGCATGCGTGAGGTCGAGCCCTTCCCGCCGCAGCGCCGTCTCGGCCACCCGGATCGCCGCGACGGCGCTCTCCGCCACACGCGCCGGGCACGCAGGCGTGTCCCACGGGCACATGATCGTACTCGAGGTCTGCAGCCTCAATGGGCACTGATCGTGCAGGGTCGGGTGCACCCAGCGCGCGCCGAGCTTGCGTGACGTCGCCAGGTATGTGTGGAGCAGACGCCCTGTCGCAGGCACGGGCGCCTCACAGTCGCGCCCAAAACGCACGAACCTGATGAGGGAGGCAACCAACCAGAGGCCATCGGAGGCCATCAGAGGTCACCAGACACCATCAGACATCATCAGACGCCATCAAAGCCGCACGAACCGAGCCAGGCCAAAATCACGAGCTTGCATTCAGACATCATCAGACATCATCAGACATCATCAGACATCATCAGACATCATCAGACATCATCAGACGCCATCAGAAATTATCAGACATCATCACGAACCGAGCCAAGCCAAAGTCACGAGCCTGCAGCAGGGGCATGAAGCGCACTGCAACGCTCTCTCTGAGGACGTGGGTGATGTGATGCGCCCAGTAAAAGTGCGACCACGAGCGCACGCGCACAAACGACGCGCCTCGAGCACGCAACTCGTGCGTATACCCGCTGAAATTCTCATGGATGCGCGCGAAGCTGCTCGCCACCGCCGGCGTCGCTACAAACCACCAGTCAAGCACATAGAGGCTGTGCTCGAGAAGGAGTGTCGCCTTGGGCACCTGCGCATCGGCGCGTAGATTGAGCCGGGCGAGCGACGGGCTTTCCATGAGCCAACCCTTGCCGCTCAGGCCGACGCAGTCGGCGGCTCCATCGCTAGCCACATGAACGCCTGCGGGGCGGCAGCCGCACGCCTCGAACATCGCTGGCTGCTCAGCTATGGGCACGCCGTCCACCGCGCTGAAGCGGTGCTGGCAAGATTGCGGCAGCCACAGAGACGGCTGGGCATGGGCGTCGGCGAGCAGCGATGGGAGCGGCACGTCCTCGTACAGCAGGAGGTCGTGGCGCGAGACCATCACGAGAGCGATCTCCTTTGGCACCATGGCCACCACTCGTGACAGTGAGAGATGCAGGCTAGACACGGTGCGCAGCTTGCGGTGCACAGGCTCGTGCAGGCTCGCCTTGGGACGATAGACCTCGGAAAAGGTTTCTGCGAGTTCAGGATTCCAAGAATGTATAAAGATGTCCACTGCAAGCCCAGCAAGGTGGGCCGCAGCGACCACGTGCCGCTTGAGCCCTTCCGCTGCCGTCCGCACTATGGCTCGCCGAGACTGGTTGAGCAGAGCGAGCTGATCCGGCGCGCTGTGATCGTTCAGCCCGTTCCGCCAGGACGCGACGCGGCCGCAAAGGCAAAGCGCTGCGGCGCGGTCTGCCGGTCTGTCGGCATTTCGCATTCGGCCTGTGAAGTCTCGGCAAAGCGGTCGCAAAGGCGAGCGGGTCATGTGTACAGTAGCTTTGATGAACGGCAATTCAACGCATGTCAACGTTTCAACGCGCGACCAGGTTTACCGGGTTGCTCAATTCCGCGTTCACGGCAGTCAGTGGTCTTTTGTTCACGTGAAATGTGAACGTGTGTCTTACATTGTACCTCTGAGAATCACATTTTTAGAACGATAGGCATGCGAAGCGACTAATAATAAGTACCGCTCTTGTACCACATGCGAAAAAGCCCTTCAAGTCTTTGCGTATTGTGCGCCGCGATCACCACTCACCGACGCTTCATCGACGCTTTCAAGTCTGCTACCGGTACTCGTTCGTGCCTCGTCAAAAAGATCGGTAAGGGTGACAGACACAGGACGCAGACGGTAGTTAGTACCTCACACGGAACACACAACCAACACACACGATACATCGAACGCAGAAATAGGTCGTCAGGCTGTCAGGCATGGAGTCCCTGAGAGTCAGAGTGCTCAGACCACGCCTCCGAGACACACACACTGTTACATCACTCTGGTAAACTCTGTACTCGGGTCTTTACTCTCTCACACTTGGAATCTTCGTAGACGTCCTACGTACGCACTGTCAATTTCTCTGTCCACTCAATCTTGAGCACCTCGTCCCACTTTTTCGCCACCTCCTGCAGCGCAAACTTGGAGGGTGCACCGAAGACCTCCTCCTTGGGTACACCGCGCTCGATGAGCAGCTTCTTGAGTGGCATGAAGCCGATCGCGTCGATGCTGATCTGCTCCAAGGCGAACGACTTTCTGCAGGCGGTCGCCACCTCCTCAGCTGCCTTGAGCTTCATGGCAGCGATCCGTTGCGCCACGCGTTCCGCCGCCAAGGCGGCCTCCTCCTCCTCGGTTTGGGCCTCGGCGAGCTTGGCTGCCTCGGCCGCCTCGGCCTCTGCTTGTGCAACCTTCGCCTTCACTGTTTCCTCCTCGGCTGCCGACATGAGGTCAGCCGCGGAAGACCCAAGGGCAGTGACCGGCTCCACCTTTCGCGCCGTCTTTTTGTGCTCGGTGCCAATGGCATCGTCGATGGCGCGCTTGTCGCCCGGCTCGAAGGCAAGCGCACTCTTCTGGCTGTTGGCCGTGAGCCGCCGCAAGTACAGCTGCTCGTCCTCGCGCTTCGGGTCGAAAGGGTGGATGACCTTCTCGCACTTGGGCTGCAGCCGGCAGCGCTCGGAGAAGCCTTTGTCCGGCTCGTCGGTCGAGCGAGGAACGATCGGCCGCTTCGACTTGAGCTGAGCCTGCAGCCGCGTGTGGAACTGCGCCCCACTCTCGTGCGTGCCGCGCGGGAAGATGAGCGGGCTCGGCGACGTTTTGGCCATCTCCATCCGGCACTCGAACTCCTGGACGGTCTCGCGGGCCGTCTTGGGCAGCACGATGCAGTTGGGCGTCTCGTTCGCCTTGACGGCGATCATGCGCTTCGCGAAGAGCGCCTCGTCCTCGGGTGCCGTCAGCGGGATGATGATCGCCTCAGTCGCTTGCCGATGCGCGTCCAACCGGCGGATGAATGCGTCTGAGCTTTCGACCTTGCGCTTTGGCAAGACTAGCCGGTGCGTGAGAGTCTGTGCGCTTTTGCGCAGCTCCCGCTCCATTTCCTTTTCAAAGGCGGAAAAGGGCAGCAACTTGCCCTTGCCCGCGCCCCGCGCCGCCGGTGCACGAAACTCTGCAGCAGTGGCAAGGACCTGAATCTGCTGCAGCGGGTCCATCAGCTGGTTGATCGGCCGCCCGCCGAGCAGCAACCTGCCAAGGTCGACGAGGGACTCGGGGAAGTCCTCACCGTAGTCATATGCGAAGAGGGTCTCTGCCTCCTCCTCATGTGCTCGACTCCATTCTTCCGCCATGCTGCTTTCGTCGGGCGTGTGAACGACGCCCTCTGGCTGCCTGCCGACGACCCGTCCGTCTGATTAGCGGACCAATGCAAACTCACATGCAACACATTTCGGGTGGGAACCACGCTCTCATCTTCGACAAACGCGCACCATATGAATACATGTATGAAGTATTACTGGAGACGTTATATTTGAGAACGTGCGTGAAAATGGAAGGTATGCCGCCGCGGCGCGTCGGCGAAACGTCGACCAAAAAATCATCCAGGAGCGACCATCCGGCTGCAGCCACCCAAAACGCTGTCGCCATCATGGCCGCCGCACGGATCATGGCCATGGCAGCCGGCGATCCTATGTTTGAAAAACCCTACGTTTATAAGCGATCCGCCTTTGTGGATCCGCCGCAATCGGCACCTCAGGAGCAGTCATCGTCGCAACACCTCACGACCAACAAGCGGCCCGCAAGAGAAGCACCTCGTCTTCAACGCTCCATGCAAACTGAGGCGCAGATGATGATGATGTCAGCAGCTGGCAGTTGTACCACCATCGACGAATTGAGCAGCGCCACCATTGAGGACACAGCTCAATCGGCAGCTCGACAGCAGTCTTTGCCACAGTCCGTTGTCCCGCTGCACCTCACCACGTACAAGCGGCCGGCGGACAATTCTCGTTTGCCAGCCGCGAGTTACCGCAGTCAGACGAGTCAAGCGAGTCACCGCACCGTGCGAACAGGTGCACTCGCAGGCATCTCGGTTGTAACCGAATCAGCCAGCTCGCCGGCTGCAGACGAGGCCAGGGCGGCTGCGGCGGCCGAGGGGCTCGAGCTGCTGCCGTCGTCGAGCAATGACACAGGCTTCAAGGGCGTGTTCAATAAGGGTGCCAAGTATGCGACGCAGATCTGGGAGAATGGCAAAATGCGCCTCCTCGGCACCTTCGCGACGCCGGAGGAGGCGGCCTTGTGCTACGCGAGGCACATCGGCAAGAAGGCAACCGATCCGGCTCTGCCAGCTGCTGCCACCATCGTCACTGCCGTGGAAGCTCAACTGGTGCTTTCCAACGACATGGGCACCGAGGCGGCCGCAGCCGTTCAGCCTGCGGAGCCGGCGGCGTCTGCCCCAAAGCCAGCGGCCGCCGCCGCCACTGCGGTGCCGGCTTGCTTGCCCGCCAGTTCTACAGCCAGTCCCGCCACGGCGACGGCCGAGGCGGTGGTGGCAGCCGCAGGAGGCGCTTGGGGCATGTTCGGTTTTGGAGGCTGGCTCACGCAGACGCAGGAGCTCACAGAGCCATCCTCGTCCACTGCTGCTCCGGCTCCGGACGAGCCAAAGGTAACGAGCAACGTCGATACGCGGCCGAAGAACCTTGCGACCAATCTCGTGATGCGTCAGGTGAAGCGCTTAGCGAAAGACGACGCCACAGCTGCTGTTCCCATCTCCGCAACTGATGCTCCACCAGCCACAGATAATTCAGAGAGCACTAGCTTATTTGGCTGGTTTGGCAAGTTCTCATTGGCAGAGGAGCACTTGCCGCCGCCGCCGCCGCCACCACCGCCGCCTCGGGATGGTAAGTTGTCGCACAAGGCACTGCCGCCCAAAGCGTTCTACCAAGTGGAGCCTCCCAAGATGAAGCCGCAGATCGAGGAAGAGCAGCCGCTAAGCCGTCCGTCGACGGCGCCGGTCGAGTCCAAGGTGCTGGTGCAGCAGGATGAGATCGTCTTCAAGAGCCCTGCGCGAGGAGCACTCAGCCCGTCGCAGATGCGTCCATCTCTCTACAACGGCCGCCCGATGACTGCGAATGCAGTCTACGGCATGACCAAATCGCATTCCAACGAAGGTCACCACCCGCCTTTCCCGCAGATGCTGAGCACCATGCGGAGCTCCGAGCTCCGCAGCTATCGTGCTCGCGAAGCGTTGCTTAGTGATCGCTCTTATGCGGCAAAGTCCGCCGTGAGGCAGAACGACGTGCAGGACTACGAGCTGCGCTACCTGCTGTGTAAACAGGCACACGCCTCGCCACACTCGCGGCATGCGCCACCGGTCAGGGCGAATGCCTTGTCGTCGCCTGGCAAAGAACGCTTCTACACCCCGTCGTCTCCGTGGATCGCCGGCGCCTCGCCCTCTCCGACGCGCTCGGCACGCTCGCCATCCGTGATCACGCCATCTGTGAACGGCGGGTCCTCGCGGCAGCTTCCAACACCCGAGTCCGCCGCGAAACCGTCCTACGTCCAGAATGAGGACTCCTACCGGGAGCCCTCGCGGCGGGTTCCGGCACGCACGACGATCGTCGTGAAACAGCACCAAGAGGATGAGGAGGGGCCCACGGCTGATGAGGTCATTGGCATTCAGTACGATGGTGGCCAGAACACGGGCACGACAGGCACCTTGCGGACGACGGACTCGTCACTCAGTCGGCCGCCGTACCGCGAGTCCGAGCCCTCGTACATGCAGCCGAAGGCCTCTTCTCGCGGCGAGTTCCGCGATAACCTCTCCAAATGGAGCGCTCGGACAGGGCTCCCTCGACAGGCGACGCATCGATGCGATATGGCGATGCCGATCCTGACGGAGACGCAAGAGCTCTGGATGGACGTGCTTGAGACGACGGCTGGGCCGTCGCCGTATGCCGGTCTGTCGCCATTCGGCAACTTTTCGGCGCGCCACACCATCGTGCCGCCCGGAACGCCCGTGAGTGCACCGCAGCAGCCCTACATGGACGAGGAGGCGCGCATCGACGAGTACCGGCGCGGCCAGGGACTGCCCCCGAGGCAGATATTTCAACAAACGGAGCCCGAGAGGATCAAGATGATGAACGAGCAGCAGCGCCGGTGCGAGCTCGAGCGACTGTCGAAGCTGCAAAAGCTGCGCGCCAATTGGCAGCACGACAAGGTCAAGCTCTCAAAAGCAGAGCGCAAGAAGGCAAACGAACGCCTAACTAAGCCCACTTCAGGAGGATACTCGCGTCCGAATTCAGAGCCAAGGGTCTACTACAAATAGGGTGGTGAACATTCAACGGACGTGTTACGGTGCCGAAAGTTACGCTTTCGGCACCCGAGCGCCCCAAGTAGAGAGTATATAACATCCCCCAAGCCATGATGACCAATGCAAGGTGGAAAGATGTAAATGGTCGAAACAATGCGCATTCGATGGAGAGAAGGTGCTGGAGCAGACAGTGTTACAACCTATTTCTTACGATAACCGTATTAGCATGTTACACACTGTACCGTACGCGACCGCGGACCACAGGGATCACAGACACTAAGACCGCCCCCCTGCCCTGACCAGTCCCGGCAGGCATGTGTTCCAGTTCTCCACGCCACGAGAGGAGGCAGCGCCGTCCCGCGGCCGCCTTCGCGCTTCGGTGTCTCGCCTCTCGCCGTTTCGGCGCAGAATCGAGAACGAGGATCGAGGAATGCCGCTGTATGCCGGACCACGCCGCGCCCTCCCGATCTCATGTTCTCATGTTCCCTTCCCTCGCTCCGCTGCTTGCACATGCCACAGCTCTCACTCGTAAATATCGGGCGACGCGGGCCCACGCGGTAAGGCGTCCTCGTTCCGTATCTTGTCACGCGCTCAGCGCCACCTTGAGCTCATCGAGGAGGATGTTGCCGGAGATGGCGTCCTCTGCATGCACGGCCAGCCGCAGCGAGCCATCAGCGAGCACATCGATCGCCGCGAGCACACGTCGACCATCCACGAGCGCCGTCGCCGAGAGACGCACCGCCGTGAGCGGCGCCATCGTCGAGCCGCCTACGCCGTTTGGCTCCTCGGAGGGCGCCGTCACGAGTGCCGCATTCATGTGCTGCAGCAGCGCCGGCGTGAGCATCAGGGCGCTCGTGCGCGCGTCGGCACCTTCGTGTGGGGCACGCAGCTTCGTGGAACTTTCGCACATGCCCGCAAGCCTCGCGCGGGTCGCATCGAACTGCGGCGCGCTCAGCGGCGCTGGACGGAGCATTTCGCCCATCAAGGGGCGGATCTCAGCGGGGAAAGCGCCGCGGTCGGTGGCGAAGAGGAAGCGCACCGGCGTGCGCGCGCCGCCGAGCTCTAGGGACACATGGGCATTAGCACGCCCTCCAGGCGCCAGATAGCTCAGAGGCACGAAGGGCGTGATGCCTTGGTGCTCGCTCATCTGCGGCTTGGCGAGCGCGATGTGCGTGAACGCGATGCTCGCCTTATTGTGAAGCTCGAAGAGCAATAGGCACGCAGTGGGCGAGGGCGGCGCGCCCGACTGCGCCGTCGGCCACTCGCTCGACGCGTCCCGAATATACCGGTAACGAACCTCGAGCCCGTTGCCATTCGTAAAATCGAGCAGAGCGTGCGAGCGCGGCGGTAGCCCACTAAACGCTTGCGCGAAGGGCGGTGTGAAGGGTGGTGTGAAGGGCGGTGTGCACGTGCCGAGGGCACTTAGGGCGCTCGCCAGCGCCGCGACATCGCTTGAGCCGCCGCCGCCGCCGCCTCCGTCACGGGCCGCCGCCGCTGCGCTAGGGCTCATGAGCGGAGTCGCCGCCGCCGCCGCGTCCTGCCCCATGCCACCGCCCTTCACACCGCCCATGAGCCACGCGGCCCCAGAGTGCTGCGCCGACAGCTTGGCCACTCCAGCGCCGCCGCCGCCGCTCCCCTTCTTGCCAAGGGTCTCGTCCTGGTCGTCCTCGTCCGAGTAGTAGCTGTACTCGGAGTCGGCGCCGTCCTGGGCGCCCCCACCGCCGCCACGGCCGCCGCTCGCACCACGGCTCGCGCTGCCGTTGGCCGCGGCGCTGCCGTTGGCCGCGGCGCTGCCGTTGGCCGGGGCTAACGGCATCGAGGCAGCCGTCGCTGGCGGCTCGAAGTCATCGTCGTAAAAGCCGCCGCCGCCGCCGCCGCCGGTGGCGGCGGGAGCAGCGCCGCTGCGGTTGGTGGGCTGCTGGAGGGCGGGGGAGTGCTGGGGGGCGGGGGAGCTGTAGGCGCGTGGGTCTACTGCGGGTCGGCGGAGGGCGGGGTCGGTTGGATGCTCCGGCGGCGGCGGGAGCGGCCGGTAGCCCACCTGCGCCTTGCCGAGGAGCAGCGAGATCGAGCCGAGGGCAAAGTCGGCGATCGGCGCTTCCTCGACCTCTACGGACGCGGGTGCGGTCGGCGTCAAAAAGAGGCGCGCCATGTGCGCGAGCAGCGGATTGGGGGCGGCGGCGCTCGCGGCGGCGCTCGCCTCATCGGGCAGCGCCGCGCCCGACGACGACGACGGCGTGGGCGTGGCCGAGGCCGGCGGCACACCGTCGTCATCGATGAGTGAAGACGAGGGCGCACAGGCCGCGGCTGGTTTGGAAGGTGTGCCCACGGACTGGAGTCGCTCCCTTTTTTGGAAGGTGTCCCCATCGAGACTCAGGGCAGCGAGCAGCCGCGCCCGCGCGCGCACGTCGCAGTCGAGGTCGAAGCGCGCGAGGTCGAGGGCATAGCGAAGCATCGCGCCAGAGCGCGGCAGCTCGCTCGCCGCACACTTGGCCGCGAGCGTGAGCGTCTGCAGCTTGACGGGCGAGGCCTCGTCCGCAAAGGAGAGCAGCAATTGACGAAGCGTCTCGGGCGCAATCTCGGGCAGGAGATCGAGGTGCTGCCCGACAGTCCACACAAGCGACGCGCGCGCGGCCGGGCTGCGGATCCGCGGGAGTTGCAGCGCGAGCGTCGCGACGATGCGCGGCTGCTGTGGCAGCTTGGGCGACTGGAGCACGCGCCGCATGCTTTCGATGACGACTGCGACGGTTGGCTCGTCGCCACAGGGGAGCAAGCTCACCAAGGAGCCCAGGCAGCTCTCGGCGACCGCCGGTAAGCGCGTGGCGCACTCGGCGATGCCGCGGGCCGCTGAGCACGCCAGCGGTGCCGAGGGCGAGCGCAGATACGCGGTGAGCTCAGTCGAGATCGGCCCGACCGTCTGCGCCGTCGTGAGCGCCGACAGGATGCGGATACGCGCGTCGGAGATGTAGGCTGGGTCCTGCGCCGAGGTGAAGAAGAAGGTGAGGGTAGAGGTGAAGAGCTCCGGCTGGACGCGCGCGAGCTGTGCTACAGCCTGCAGCGCGCAGTGCGCCACCTCCGGGTGCGGCGAGCGTGTCAGCCGACACAGCGGGCGCACAATCAGCGTCCTCTGGCTGGGCGGGCCGAGCCTGAGCAGCAGCGCGGCGGCCGCGAGCACCACGGCGCCGCTGCGCGAGTGCAGCAGGCTCTTGGCGCGTTGGAGCAGCGGTGCGAGCTCCTGCTCGATGGCCGCTCGCTCGGCCGGCGTGAGAGAGCTTGGTGGTGGGATGGCACCCGGTACGGCGCTACCGCCGCCCAAGAGGCTGCCGTTGGAGGCGCCTCGGCCGGGTGTGCTCGCAGCATGCATCGGCTCCGCGCAGAGAAGGTCGGGCGTCGCGGGCGGCGGCGGGGGGGGCATCGAGGGCACATCTGCGTAAAAGTTGTCCACGTTCTCGTACTCGGCGCTCGTGCTCGAGGTGCGATGCACGGGCGAGGGGCCACAGCCGCCGCCGCCGCCGCCGCCGCCGCCGCTGTAGCCGCCGCCACCGCCGCCGCCGCCGCCGCCGCTGTAGCCGCCGCCACCGCCGCCGCCGCCGCAGCCGCCGCCGCCGCTGTAGCCGCTGCCGCCGTAGGAGCCGCCGCCGCCGCCGTAGCCGCTCTCGATCGAGGTGTAGCCGCCCCCACCCGCAGAGAAGCTCGCACCTCCGTAGCTGCCACTCGCGCCGCCGTAGCTGCCACCGCCTCCGCCGCAGCAGCCGTAGCTGCCGCCGCCGCCACCGCTGCTGCTGTAGTTGCCGCCGCCGCCGCCGCCGCCGCCGCCGCCGCCGCCGCCGCCGCCGTAGCTGTTGCCGGTGGCCGCATACGGCATCGTGTGGCCTGGGGCGCCCCATGCCATTCCAGCGGCGCCGCCAGGCCCGACCGCTGCGCCGCCGCCCGCGTGCCATACGGGCATGTGTGGCGCCGCACCTCCACCAGCCGTTGAGACTCGATAGGAACCCTCGACCATGGCGCGCTCGCCAGCGCCGCCGCCGCCAGCGTCGGCCGGGAGCGGGAAGTTGGCGGATGTGTAGCGCAGCAGCACAGTGAGGAGCACGGCGCTGTTCCACTCGTCTGTGTCCGCGAGCGCCTCGACCATCGCGTAGTAGTGACGATGCAGAAGCTCGAGCCGCTCGGGGCAGATCTGCAAAAAGGCGCCAGCGGCCGCGCCGACGACGGCGGACGAGCGGTCACCGAGCAGCTTGGTCAGCAGCTCGATCACCTCGGCCGGCGGGGGAGCCTCCATGCTGGGCTTCCCTGCTGTGCTCGCCGCCTCGCCACCGCCTGCCGCCTCCGCAGCGTCTGCCGCCTCCAAGTCGGTGGGCACGTCCGAGGCGCGTGGCAGGAGGCTGGGCAGCGCGTTGGCGACCGCCTTGCGCACGTGCGATGAGACGTCCACCGCCGCCTTTTGCACGGCGATGATGACCAGCGGCCGAATGAGCGGCACGCGGATCGCCGCCATCACACGGAGCGCGAGCGCGCGGATCGCGGCATTCGCATCACCCAGGTCGCGTTGGAACGAGTTGACCGACAGCAGCGCCAGGTCAGGCTGCTCACCCGCATAGCGCACCAGGTACATGTACACGAGCTTCTTGACCTCCATGTTGTCGATCACCACGTTCTTGACAACGTCGGCGAAGAAGATGATCACGTTCTGATTGAGGGCCGCCATGCCAAAGATGCTCTTCATGCCATGCAGCTTCTCTTGCGGAAAGGTGCTCGCGAGCAGCCGGCGCACGTCATCGGCCGAGCCGGACTCGAGGTAGCGCAGGTCCGCCCCGAGGCCGAGGCCGGCCACGCTCATCTGGGCGCCGTCGTCGACGCGCCGAATCGGGACGATGTCGCGCTTGTGAATTGGCTGTTAAAAACAACTTCCACCAACTCGGCGCGCGAACCGACACGACAGTACATGTACTGTATCAACCCTGACACACATTTAACTTAAGACTCTCACACACAAAACGACTGAATCGTACATGGTATGTAATTCAGAGCGGCGGGCACTCCTCAAGGTAAATGCCGAACGCAGCGCACTCGCTGCTCAGGCGCTGGACGTACGTCGGATCAGGCCAGCCGTGCAATGCCGCGCCGCCGTCGGAGCGACTCTTCTGATGGATCGCGTACACGACAGTATTCTCACGTCCTGTCGTGAGCGAACTGCCCACGATGAAAGCGCGCCCTCTCTCAAAGGCGCGTCGCAGTAGCCGCACGCACGCTTGGCCCTCCTCATTGTCAGGGTAGAAACCGGTGCGCAGTACGCCTTCGTAACGCTGCCCGGGCGATATGTGCTGCGCACCTTGCACGCCGCATGGGAATGAAAAGGCGACCACGAGCGTGCCAAACTGCTCATGGCCTTCACAGTATTGAAGCCTATGCCGCTCGATGGACATCCTGCCCGCTGGCTGCGGACCTGGCAGGCTTGGCAGCAAATAGTTACAGCCAGGGCAGCGGGCGGAGCAGCGCAGCGCCCGTAGCACCGTCGATCGGTTGAACGTGCATGTCGAAAATTGCGCGCTCCCGGCACAGGGCATCTCGATCACAGGCTCACCGTCGGCACCCAGGGGTTCGAGGGTGATCGGATCCAAGCTCGGGCTGCTGGATGTGGATGTACCAGTACCAGATGTGGATGTACCGGTTCTGGTACTGGTACTGGTACTGGTACTGGCACTGGATGTACCAGATGTGGATGTACCAGATGTGGATGTACCGGTTCTGGTACTGGTCCGGAACTCGTGGAGCGCGCCGGTGCCTGTGCCGGCACCGAGTTCGGATGGTGCCCGACTCACCTCGCCGCCGCCCTCGCCCATCTGGAGTAGCTGATCCATGGCCGCCTCCACAATGTTGCTGTTGTCGGCGAGGATGATCGAGAGGATCTCCTTGTCATATGTCGGGAACATGGCGGCGAGCATCTCGACGCTGTCGTCTGTTGCGGGAGGCGCGGGAGGCGCGGGAGGCGCGGGAGGCGCGGGAGGCGCGGGAGGCGCGGAGACTGTGCGCCATCCCACTGCGTCCTCGATCTCCTCGGCTGACATTTCCCGCGCATCGAACAGGAGTGAGGCGCACACCGTCTCTACTCCCAAAGCCTCGACTTCGACCACGGCGAGGGGCAGCGTGTGCGTGGGTTGGCGCACGACGATCACGTCCCCTTCGAAGGTCCTCTTCGTCGATTCGTCGTCATGGATCCGCGTGACACGCTCGCTCGAGGCCGACGACTGGTCCACGAGCACCGCACACAGCACCAGCCGCGTTGTGTGCAGGGGCAACCCATCCAACCCAAGCGGGCTGTCGTTGTAGCTATCGGTAAACTTGATCGCGGTGCGCGCCCTCGAGCTCAGATAGTCGCCAGGACCGTACCGTTGCCTGACACGCCGGTCCGGGTCGAAGCCATTGCGGCAGAGCGACTCGATGTTAACGGCGGGCGTGCCGTGCACCGCAAGTCGGATGAGCATCTGGCTTGCTCGGAGCCGGTCGACCTCCCCGAGCGCGTCCTGTTCCACGGCGAAGGCGGCTGCAAAGCGCTCATACAGAGGCATGCCAGGAAGAGCAAGCGGATTATCTATCCTGCGCAGCTTGCGAGTCGTCGCGAATAAGATCTCTTTGAGACTATGGAGGTCCTCCACAGGGTCCTTGCGCTGCCGCAGCCTCGTCGAGCGGCCACGCGCCACCCGATACCTGGCAAGCACATCGGCCTGTGCGAGCTGCGCCGTGAGGCCTTCGTCGGTCACGATCGCGTCGGCAGCAGATTGCAGCCTGTCCTTTAGCTCGTCAAGAGAGCTCCACGGGGGCTGCAGCGACTGAGGCCGGGATGGAGGTGGCACAAGCAAGGGCGGCGGGGGCGCCGACGCGAGCGTATGCGGCAGACCCCCGATGCCACGTACCAGACGCACGGCGCTACGTGCGACACGCGGATGGATGCCGACGCCCGGGATGTTGATGTCGACGCTCCCATCCGCGTGCAGCCTGCACACGGTGCAGCCCGAGTAGCTGCCATAGCTCACATGCGAGCCGACGGCGAAATTGAGCGCGCCGCCCTGCATCGAATGCATGATCAAAAGCAAGCGCGCAAAGAGAACGGCGCGAGCTTGCTTTTCGTGGTCGAACAAAAGGCGGCCTCGCAATCTATTTGAGGCAAGTCCTAGCACCTCTTTACAGGTTGGTCACAGCAAAAACCCAAACGCAATCATTCGAAAATGTGGCTACGAGATAGAGCTCGTTCGACTCCCCGGCGACGACTCTGACTCACGAACACCAACCTGTTTTCTTCTTTTAGATTTATATTCTGGTACTACATTCGGTGTCAACACACTCCGCGCACTCATATTTAACACGTGTACATGTTTTTTGATTGCGGCCTGTTTTGCGGCCTTTGTTCAAGTGCGGCCTCTGCTCGAAGCTAATGCCGAACGCAGCGCACTCGCTGATCAGGGGGGATGTACATGTATGTCCGCAAGCTCCGGCTACGGCCGATTCCACAGTGAATGGCTCATAATTTTCGACACACTTAGCACCAGTTGCCGCGTGTGTCGTGTGAACGTTCACATGAACTCGAAATTCTGCCGCTTGACCCCAACAGTTAAGCGGCCGTGAACTCAACGTGTGATGAGACTGTTGGCAGAGCTACCACAGGGGCCCAACCAGGGGGAAGGGGTATTGGGCATATGGGGGGCCGTGCGGACGCAT